>JABAOD010001141.1_pt1 | contig 17244 bp, 19 predicted proteins | sample 7062151 | NCBI WGS metagenome assembly JABAOD01 (sample SAMN14538626, study PRJNA623070) | marine sediment metagenome | biome: marine biome [ENVO:00000428]; feature: marine pelagic biome [ENVO:01000023]; material: deep marine sediment [ENVO:00002113] | place: India: Gulf of Khambhat ... | reverse complement strand
ACGGTGCCCAGCCTCAGGATCCCGAAAGCCTTCTCTGAAACCTCGTCGTGGAGACGCACGACCAGCTCTTGAGCGATCTTAGAGAGGGCATAGAGCCTGGCCCTGTCCTCAACCTTGTCCGGTCTATAGCCGAAGCCCTCCGTCACGATTCCACTAAGCTCACTCTCGCCGACGACGTGCCAGCTTCCCGCCAAGATCAGACCACGTGTCTCAGTCGATTCCACCGCTCTGCAGAGGTTTTCCGTACCGAGGACGTTGACTTCGAAACCCTCCCTCCTCTGCTCGTTGATAGCGGGTATCTGAAGGATGGCAGCGTGGATTACGAGTTGTGCATCCTCAAGACATCTCCTCAGTGCTTCGTAGTCCCTAAGGTCGCAGATATGGTGACGGATGCGGAGAGGCCGCAAAGACTCTGGTTGAGGGGAAACATCGAGCGTATCTAAGTCGAAGCCTCGTTCGTCGAGCTCTCGAGCCAAGGACGAACCGATGAATCCAGACCCACCTGTCACCACTATGTCAGGCATTGGTGTCCTCCTGCCATTCTGGCGGTCCTCAGTCGAAGGAATGATCGGAGATGTCCATAAACATTCCCCACCAGGACCCAAGATCTAGCCATCGGCGATAACGACGGGAAGCACCTTTAAGTCGCGTCTCAGTCATGTTTACAGTCAGTCGGGAATTCGAGGGACGACCATTGAAGATCGTTATCTTCTGCCACGTCGAACCGGGAACCTGCCGATCCAAGGAGACGATTTTCCATCCAGATCACAAGGAAGGCGTATCGGTCGCGGTACCTAGGATAGTGGAGTTCGCCGATGAGCACGAGCTGCCCCTCGTCTTCGCAATGACGCCTGCGGCCCTGAGGGACAGCGAGACGGATCTCAAGGGCTACGAGGTCGGCCTTCACCTCCATCCACAGGATGATGTCCTGCGAAGTAAGCTCCAGGGCGAGGTCACCCTCTCCTCTGACTGTCTGTCGAAGTATCCTCCCCATGATCAGAAGAGCCTGATTGAGGCTGCTAAGCGCTTCTTCGAGGAGGCGCAGGGAAGGAGCCCTCACACCTTCGTGGCTGGCCGTTGGTCGGAGAACACGACGACCGTGAAGCTCTTGGCGGCTGCGGATTTCAGTTTCGACGGAAGCCCGTTGCCAGGGCACGCTTCTGAGTGTGCAGACTGGTCCCGCATCCCTCGGCTGGCGCAGCCCTACAGGCCGAGTCTCGAGGACTACCAGAAACGAGGCACTATGAGGCTCGTGTGCATTCCGGTGTATCAGGGCCTGTGGAACCATTACCTAACGCCCGAGTGTATCCACCTCGTCGGATCGTCCTATTTCAAGGCGGCGATCAAGGAGGCTGTGATTGGAGAGGCGGATGTCGTGCACATGTTCTTCCACTCACCGATGGCTGTCGACCCGACGTTCCTCCTGGAATTCGAATCTGTCGTGAGCTTCGCCCAAGATGAGCCAGGTGTTCGATTCGCGTCGCCATCGGAGCTCGCCCCGAGCGAGATGCTCTCGTCGAAGCCCTTTCCTCCAGCCTATTTCGCCTTCCTGAATCGGCGCATGGTGAAGAGTCTCATATGGAGAGGCGAACTCGGCAGGCACCTTATGGCCTCCACGGTTGCTGATGCGAAAGCTGACACGCGTCCAGGTGGAAAAGGACAAAGAGGCTCATGAGCACTGACAATTCCTCGGGGATGTTGTACAGAATGAGGAACTTCCTCAATGACGCTTACGAGCGGGCCTTCCGCTATGCCGACTGGAATATAGGAATCGTGATGGAGCCGATCCAGGTCTTTCTCAAGCCCGAGACGAGACCGGCAATTCAATGGCTCCCACGGCCAAAGGCCGGCACATATCTAGCAGATCCTTTCGCTATCGTAAGGGACGACACTGTCTACATCCTGTGTGAGGAGTTCGAATATCGTTCTCGAAAGGGCGCAATCGCTTGCATTGAGTTTCGTGAGAGGGCTCCGCCCACCCGGCCTCGGACAGTCATGGATTTGCCCTTTCACATGTCCTATCCATATCTCTTCCAGTACAAGGGTGAGATCTACTGCGTTCCTGAGACTGCCCAGGCTCGGGAGATAGGATTGTATCGCGCCCTAGAGTTTCCAGGACGATGGGAGAAAGTGGCGATCTTAGTCTCAGATATCGTCGCCTTGGATAACACGCTCTTCTATTATGGGGGGCGGTGGTGGCTTACATTCTTCCAGAGGGAGACTCAGAGCCCTGGGTTGTACGTCTGGCATGCCCCCACTCCGCTCGATTCGTGGGAACCGCATGCTCACAATCCGGTGAAAACGGGGTTCAGTTCCTCAAGGCCCGCTGGAACGCCTTTCGTGGTAGGGGACTCATTGTACCGCCCAGCTCAGGATTCCTCCGAAGCTTACGGAAGGCGGATTGTGATTAATGAGGTGATCCGTTTATCGCCCACGGAATTTGAGGAGGAAGCCGTGGGGATGATCGAGCCAGACGGCAGCGGCCCTTATCCAGACGGTCTGCACACCGTTTCGGCGGCTGAGAACATTACGCTCGTTGACGGTCAGCGTTTGGTGTTTGTCGGAACCGCCCAAAAACATTCTTCGAGGGACCCACTCCTTGCCAGATTGATGGGGGGCGTTGTAAAGAGGCTGCGGCCCAAGACGAGGTTTAGCCCCCCTCCGTAGCCCAAGCTTCCAACACCTCTTCTGTGAAGGCTTTCATTCGGTTGACGTGTACGCGCCAGTCATATCTCTTCTCCACCAATTCTCTGCCCTTGGTGCCCAGACTCCTCCTCCAGGCGGGGTCCTCCAAGAGCTCTCCTAGAGCAGATCGGAAGTGGTCAGGATCGTCCCGTACAAGGAGGTGGACGCCGTCCTGGACTTCCAGACCCTCGCAGGCCTTCGACGTCGCCACAACGGCCTTCCCCGCTCCCAGGTAGGTCAAGACCTTGAGGCGGGTCCCGCTTCCTTGCGTCAGGGGCGCTAGGCAGACAGCGGCCTCTCGAAGGACTTCTCCCAGGTCCCGGACATATCCGGTTGTTGCAACGTTATCCTCCTCGGCGATCTCCGAGGGAGGGTTTGGCCCTACCAGGAGGAATTCCGTATCGGGATAGGAGGGGGCGAGGGTCCGAGAGACGAAGACGGCAGCCTCTCTGTTTGGGATGTAGTTGTAGTTCGCCAGGAAGACCACCCGATTCCTCTCCACAGAATCTGGTGAGTAAGGAATGAGCTCGAGGTCGATGCAGTTGGGAAGGACGAAGATCCTGCCTTCAAGGTCCGGAACTTCCTCGAGGAGCCGGGCTCGATCCTGTTCCGATGTTGTGAGGACGCGGGTTGCCCGCCGCAAAGCCGCCACCTCGAAGGCCTTCGCCCTCTTCAGGAGACGCGGGATCAGCAAACTCCTGACGAGGTCTCTTCGCCCGAACCAAGTACGGAAGAAGGGGGCGTTGGTGATCTCATAGCGCAGCAGTTCCCAATACACGTTGTGCTCGTCAAGAATCAGCGGTACCTCCTGCCCCCACTGATGCATCCCCAGGAGGTCAAGAGACTCGACGACGGCCAGGCTAGGGGAATCGGAGACGTCCCGCCGATGAAAGTCCGTCTTGTAGTACGTCCGAAGGCGTCGAATTCTCGAGAGGGCCGTATCCCGCACTCTTTCTGCTACGTAAGTGACCCCTGGGAGCTTTGGACCCTCAAACCAATCCGTGAGCACCACTCTTACGTCAGCGAATTCTGAGAATATCCTGACTATACTATGAACGCGGGCGCCGAAGCCACCGTGATCGGGATCTGCGTCGAAGGTGATGATCTCTACTTTCACCATCTCAGGCCTCAGGACTTGCCATCTCTCCTCGGATTATCCTCTCAAGGTACTCTGTGTACAACGCCCAGTCGTACATCTCCTCTACCAGCTGCCTCGCTCCGTGGGCCACGATCTCACAAGCCCCTGGATTGGAGAGGGCATCCAGGACCTTTTGGGAGAATTCCTCCTCCGAGGACGCCACAAAGGCGTTGACACCGTCCCTTATGTCCGGCATCAGGCGGGTGACGAACTCCGTTAGGACGACTGGTGTGCCGACTCCCATGGCGTCGAGAACCTTCGTTAATATGCCTACCCCCTTCCAGATAGGCACCAGAGACAGATCACAGGAGTGGACAAGCCGGTGGATCTCGTCGACGAAGCCTAGGGGTTTCACGAAGGGATGGTAAGGCATCTCAGGGATGTCCCTTCCCGCCACGAGTATCTCGCATGTCACGCCCTTCTTCTCAAGGTGCGGTCCTAAGGACGTGTTGATGAACCGAAGGGCTTCGAGGTTGGGACCATACTTGAAACTGCCGAAGAAGAGGAGCCTCGGAGCGCCCGACGAACGTGGAAATGCCGGGTCCCGCCTTGGTTCGACGGATAGCTTCGCGTCGACCTCCGATAGTGCTAGAGATATCGGAATGATATGGATCTTAGAGGGCTCCACGCCCATTTCGACGTAGGCTTCAGCGTCACGCTCAGAGACGGTGATTAGCCCCTCGACCCCCTGACCGAGAAGCTTCTCAACAAAGACATTCAGGCGGGTAAAAAGCCAACCTTTCCCGAGGCTCTCAGAAAAGAGCTTCACATTCCCTTGGCTCTCCCAGATGCACCTTATGCCAAGGAGCTTGGCGATGGCGAGCCCCGCCAAAGCGTGGTGGGAGGTCGCGCAGATCACTAGGTCGACCGCAGACCGGCGGGCGAGGAGAAGGCCACGGACTGCCATGAGAGCCTTGTCGACGATGTACAACACGTATCGCGGGAGTCTAGCTAGGGCGGTATCGTAAACCAGACTATCCAAGGGGGCGGGAAGCCCGAACACATCGTGTCTAGCTTTCAGGGTGCGGTAAAGGAGGGGCGTCCTCTCCGCCGTCTGGACTCCCTCCATATCCGGGATGAACAGAATGCGGGTCACGATGATCCCTCGGTCCATTTGCGACCTACAGTGGATGTCATCGCCGTCCGGCCTAGGCGCGGGGGGTAATGAAGTAGATTTCAGCCTGACCGTTGCTGTAGATCATCGAATGATTCAGACTGCTCACCTCGTAGAACTCGTATATGCCAACGCCGTACCACTGCCGATACCACACCTGGTCCCCGGAGTCGAAAACGGCGTACACGCTCAGATTCCCTGGGGACTCTTCAAGACTCTCTGGATAGACTTTGAAGAATTCCAGACTGGTCCACGTAGCTCGCCGATCCGGCTCTCGCCAAACTGGAATGGGATATAGCCCTCCCAAGACCAGCGAGGGTCCTTCTACCCGCTGGAAGTGCTCGGTCACGGCAATCGACTTATCAGACACGAAGTAGAAGACTTCCTGGTAGTAGATGGTGGAGGCCGAAGCTATGCTGCTGACGAGGAGGACGGCAATGATGAAGCCCCGTATCGATCTCCTCCTCTTCGGGAGTTCAAGGCCAGCGAAGCACAAGGCGGGCACGAGGAGGGCGGCCAGCATGAGGGCCCTGTCGAAGAAGAGCCCCTGCACGAGGAGGATATCCGCCCCGGCGATGACGATCACTGCTATAAGGGCCGCCCAGAAGAACTGGGCCAGCCTGCGTCTTTCGGCCCGACGGGTGAGCAATCCTAGGGCAACTATCCCTACGATGGCGTAGACCAGGAGGCTGCCCAACCGAATGAAGGGGGGTAGGAGAAAGATGTTCTCCACCGACCTGGCAGCGGCGAGGCTGAGGCTCTCCTCGGGAATCTGCAGAATGGAGCCTATCTGGGCGAGGATAGCTACCTCCGCGACCCGGGATGAGCCCGTCGCCTGAAAGAAGAGCCAGGCAATCCATACGCTGCCAAAAGCCAGGGCCGGGCTGTGAGCAAACGCCTTTTCTGTCTCAACCTCCACCTCTCTCCCACGTCTCCAAATCCGTCTGACGTGGGTCAGCGTCGTGTCAACAATCAGAATTGCCAGGAGGAGGATGGCTGACGTGGGATGAGTTACTACGAGCCCGACGAATAACATGGTGCTGGCAGCGCGCACCGGCACGCGCCTTTCCCATGCAGTGGCAAGGATAAGCAACGCAAGGAACAGTCCCACGGACTGAGGAGAGAGGTGAAACTGTGCCCAAACGTTGAGGAAGGAGCCCAACAAGCTGCCACCCACGGCTGGCCCGACAGGGAGTAGCCATCTGAGGAAGACGAAGAGCCCCAGAAAAGTGAGGCCGCCAGTCAGGAACGGAAAGATGCCAAGCATTTCAAAGGGCCCGAGTGAACTGAGAGCGTTGAGAAAGGATACGACAAGGAATGCGCCAGGCCAGTTCTTAGGATACTCCAGAATACCTTCCGGTAGGCGTCCGAAGAAGCCAATCACTTGGGCTCCACCAAGGTGTTGATATGCGTCCCAGATTGGAGGATTTGACTCAAATAGCACAGGAGTTCCTGCAAATACAGCAAAGAAGAGGGCGCCAGTCACCACGATTAACGACTCGGATTTACATCTCACGGCGAGGATGACGGACAATGCCATCAGTGACAGGCCAACCCAGTAGCTCGGCGGAAGCAGCTCGAGAACGCCAAACTGGGCGCCTACGGGGATCTCAGTAATCCTCGTGCTGACGCTCGTGGACGCGATGATGAGCAGCCCAACAGTAACAAAGAGGAGGGTGAATCCCTTCCTCGGAGGCTTGCCCTCACTCGAGGGGATATCGTCCCCCTGGAGCCTCCTCTCCTCGGGGTCACTGTTGGCGCCCTCAGCTGCAGGCGTCACGATACACCTCCAGCAGGCCCCGCGCCACGCTGGTCAGGTCGAAGTATGCTTCCATCCTCCTCCTAGCCTCACGGCCAAAGCTGACGCGAAGATTTTCCTCTCCCAGGAGGGAGAGAATGGCCTCTGCCAACTTATCAACTGTTCCATCCTCGACCACAAGTCCCGTTACACCATTTACCACTATGTCTCGCACGGCTCCAACATCGGTCGTAACGCACGGGAGACCGCATGCACTCGCCTCCATGAGCGCGAAGGGAAGGAGGTCGTTCCGGCTTGTACAGAGGGCTACGTGGGCGGCGCTGTAGAGGTTGAGCATCTGCTCTCGAGAAACGCGGCCTAGAAAGCGTGTCTTGTCGGCGATGCCGAGATCATTGGCAAGGTGGGTGAGACGCTCAAGGTCGGGACCAGACCCTCGCACTATCAGCCGAACGCTGGAATCCTTTCTGCAGCAGCCGCTTCAGGACCTGCAGGGCAATGTCGACCCCTTTGTCACGATGCAGCCTCGCCACCAGGAGCAGGATCTTCACATCCCCAATCCAGCCAAAGTCTTCGGGAGAGTAATTGCTATCCCGCGGCTCGAATCGTCCGAGGTCGATTCCCGTGGGGATCCATTTCGTAATGTTATTCTCAGCCACCCGGAGCCCTCTTAGGTAGGAGCTTGCCCTGGTCGTCCTCGGTACATATAGCTTCACGTTCGTTCGCAGGTATCTCCCCAAGACTACTTCGTAAGCGCGCTGGTACCAGGAACCGGGGGACCTCATCGGCCTGAAGGTCTCCTGCCAGACCACCAGCGGGACCCCGACTTCATCGGCGACCATGGAAGCAAAAAAGGTAGACGGCTGGTGGAACTCCCCGGTCTGAATGATGTCTGCCTCGCGAAGAGCGGGATGCCTCATCAATCCAGGAGTCATGGGTAGCAAAGCTGGATGGAAGGGAAAACGCATGATTGTATTAACGGATGCAACCTCGAGCTTCGTGGTCAGGGTCACTGCCCGCCCATTCAGGTAAGAGTCGCCAAGAAGAACTGTTGTCGTGTGTCCAAGGTCGGCGAAGGCGCCCCCTAGCTCGACGATGTTCGTCTCGCGGAGAGACTCCTCCAAAAGGCGGGGTATCCGCGGCCTAACGATGTCCTTCGGTGTCAAGGCAGGGGTTACGGCGATTGGGTTGACTAGGACGATATTCAGCGGAGTTGCCCCCCCCAGGTCCTAGGGGCCCATGGTATCTATCCCGACCGAATCCTCACTCATCTTCGCCATGGCCTCCTCCCCCTCTTGGTGTATGAGAGCCATGTATCGCTCCAAGTACCTGACGGGATGGTGGCGGGCCTCGTAGGCGAGGCGGGCGCGCTCTCGCAGCAGGAACGGCAGTCCTTCGGCCTCAAACCTCTCGAGTGAGGCTCGGATCCCAGGGTGCGTAGGCTCGAAGCTGACGCCTGCGCCACTCTCCACCAGCTCCTCCAAGCCTCCCCGATTCGACACCAGCAGTGGTGCTCCCCAGGAGAGAGCCTCAATAGCCACCAGGGGTGAATTTTCGTGCCAGAGGGACGGAATTACCACCGCCCTGCAGTTGCGGTAGAGGTCGGCAAGCTGAGCGCTCTCCACCCGACCTCTGATCTCAATGTTAGTCAAGCCATCATCCTGCAGCTTCCGCAAGCGCTTCTCGTGCGTCCCGGTTCCGACAAAGATGAAGGATGGACCTGTTGGATGCCGGGCCGCGACCTCGGCCAGGTCCATAACACCTTTGTGAGACTCTTGAACTCCGACATAGAGATAGTAGTCCCCTGGATCCCATGTCCGCCCCTCCGGGTTCTGGTCTGGTGCGAAGTTTGGGATGTGCAGAATCGGACCTGGGAACTCCTTCTCCATAGCTCGCGCCATGAACCTACTAGGAGCGATCGCGAGGTCTATTCGTCTTAGACCTTTCCACGCACGTCTGCTGCGCCAAATCTGGGGCGGCCGGCCAGATACCAAGCTGCAGCGTAGGCATGTGGGAGAATCACATGGATGCCGTCCGTACTTCAGGAGGTCGCTTCGAGGGCAACGAATCCAGTAGTCGTGCAGAGTGAGGAGTGTCCTCTCAGGCCGAGCGCCTCCGAGCACACCGAGTCCGAGTAGCGAGATGTTGTGATGATGCACGACGTCCGGTCTGACAGTGTGCATCAATCTAGCGTGGAAGCGCGTCACGCTTGGAGACTGACCGAAGAGGTAAGAACCAACTGGTTGCACGGTCCCCAATCGACTTGGGATTGGGTGGAGCTGAACAATGTCCTCTTCCCCTTTAGGCTCCACAGGTAAACCCTCTCGTTTCAGGCGATACGCCGCTGGCGAAAACTCTACGTGGACCTCGTGACCCTGCCCAGCCAGCGCCTCCGCCAGATAACGCACGTGTACGGCGTCCCCTCCGAGATGGTACGGTGGATAGAACGTGGTCACCATCAGGAAGCTCAGTGTTTCCATCCTCCTCCCTCAGTCGGCGGGCCGCACTCTGGGTGCGAAGTACGTATTCCGAATGGACAGCCCGCGTCTAAAGCTTACGTCGAAACCGTCCCGAAAGGTGAGGGTCATGCGGTTAGATGGCCACCACCAGGCGACCCGAAGCATCATTGGAGCACCCTGGATCATAATATTCATCGCTGTCCCCGGATTGACAAATGTAACGCTCAAGGGATGCCTCCACTCGCCTGTCCCAGGGAGTCCAGACGATCCACGGCGACCGTTTGCGCCCCCATCTTCTCGATGGCTTCCTCACCCTCTTCCTCGATGAGAACCATGTATCGCTCCAAGTACCTGACGGGATGGTGGCGGGCCTCGTAGGCGAGGCGGGCGCGCTGTCTCAGTAGGAACGGCAGTCCACCAGCCTCGAACTCCTCCAAAGCGGTGTGGATCGCGGGGGACGTGGGCTCGAAGCTTATGCCGGCCCCACTGTCCACTAGCTCCTCCAGGCCTCCCCGATTTGACACCAACAATGGCGTACCCCAGGACAGGGCTTCGATGGCTGCCAGAGGTGCGTTCTCGTGCGAAAGGGAGGGAATGATGAGTCCTCGTGCCCCACGGTAGAAGGGAGCTATCCGGGACGATTGCAGCCAACCGATGACATCCACACTGTCGTGGCGGTCGCTCAACTTCCTCAATTGCCGTTTCAGGGTTCCCCGCCCAACGAAGACAAAGCGAAGGTGATCCTCGAATCCGGAGATGCCCGCCGCCAACGCCTTCAGGCCCTTGTGTGCCTCGAAAGCTCCGACGTAGAGATAGTACTCATCTGGGCGAAAGATGCTCACACGGGGATTGGGATCCGGGGCGAAGTTCGGGATAGTCACCACCGGGCACTCCAGCTCGTTCTCGATAGACCTCTTCATGAAGTCGGTGGGGGCTATGGCCCAGTCCAGCGCTTTAAGCCCGTTCAATCGATTCCCGTATCTCCACAGTTGCGGCATCAGGCGGGAAACAATGGCACATCGCCCACAAGTGGCGGTCTCACATGGACGGCATCCGTACTTGAAGAGGTCGCCCCGCTGACAGCGCAACCAGTAGTCGTGGGCGGTGTACAGCTTTCTGTCTGCCCCAGGTCCAGAAACGACTCCCGGACCCAGGAGGGAGATGTTGTGGTAGTGGATTACGTCGGGCTGCACAGCCCTCACGAGGCCCTCGTGGAAGCGATCAACACCGGGTGAGTGGCCTCGAAGGTATGCTGAAAGGGGCTGCATGCCGCCGAAGGGGCTGGGTATGGGGTGGTGATGGACGCCCCCCTCCCCCTCGCCCCGGACTGGCCAACCCCCCTTGGCGAAGTAGGCCGCCGGAGCGTACTCAACGTGGACCTCGTGCCCCCTCTCCGCCAGAGCCTCCGCCAGGTAGCGAACGTGGACGGTGTCGTCACCGATGTGATATGGAGGGTAGAAGGTCGTGACCATGAGGAACCGGAGAGTCTCCATGGTCCCACCTAATGGGTGTGGTGCATCCCGTGGACGAAGTAGTTGTTAAGGATCCGGAGCAGGTACCGCGTCGCCAGCTCGAAGTCGTCTCCGCTGGCCAGGGCGAACCTTGCATTCTGCCACCACCAGCGAGGGTTGAAGTAGAGTTTCGTGTATGCGATCTTCCTGAGCCGGTTGAGCTCCTCCGGCGTCAGCTCCTCCGTCCCCACCATGGAGGAGTCCTGGTACATCTCGCGCCAGTCGACGTCTTGGAGCAGGCCCTTGGCCCTCAGGTCATCGTACAGCTCGGTACCGGGGTAGGGGACAGCGACGTTGAACTGGGCCCCGTTGGGCAGCGTCCTCAGGGCGAAGTCGATGGTGTCCATGGCCGTCTCCCACGTCTCCCCCGGCAGCCCGAGGATGAAGGCGCAGTAGGTCTTGATGCCCGCCTCCTTGCTCCACCGGATGGCGTCCTCGGCCTGTTGCACAGTGGCCTGCTTCACGATCCCATCCAGGATCTTCTGGTTGCCTGACTCCACGCCGAAGGAAATCCCGCTGCACCCGGCCGCTTTCATGGTGCGCAGAAGCTCGGGGTCGACCAGGTGGACGCGGGTGTTGCAGTACCACCGCACGTCGAGGCCCTCGCGGCGGATGCCCTCGCACAGGGCGTTCACGCGCTTCTTGCTCATGGTGAAGGTCTCGTCGAAGAAGGAGACGGTCCGGATGTCGTACTCATCGTCGAGGTAGGTCAGCTCATTGACGACGCTCTCAGCCGAGCGGGTCTTCCATCGGGTGCGGGCCACGGTGCAGAAGTTGCACGCGTAGGGGCAGCCCTTGCTGGTGTACATGATGGTGAAGGGCTTCGCCGCCGGGGCGGATATGAAGTAAGGCTCCAGGGACGGTAGGAGGTCGTAGGCTGGCAAGGGCATGGCGTCGTAGTCAGGTATCGGGCGTGCGTCTGGCGTCACGTGGGTCGACCCGTTCTCCCGAAAGGCCAGGCCCGGCACCATGTCCAGGGGCTGTCCGTCCTCCATAGCGTTGAAGAGCACGGCGCCCACGTTCTCGTACTCGTGGCGGAGGTAGATGTCCAGGTCTGGCGCGTCCCGGAGGACCTCCTTCGGCAGCGTCCTGAGGGTCCAGCAGATGCCGACGGTCTTTGCGTCCGGGGCGACGCGCTTGGACGTCGACGCCACCTCCATGTCGTGGTCGAAGGTCGTGGGGGTGAACCTGAAGACGAGGGCGTCGTAAGCGGAGCGACGGAGCCACGACTCAACCCCGCCGTTGTTCACGTTGACGCCGTTCGCGTCGAAGAGGCGTACTTGATGACCCGCTTCCCTGAGGAGGGCGGCCAGCTGTAGCAGGCTGTAGGGCTCTAGGACGGAGTACCGCTCCGGGACCTCGCAGCGCTCTTCCCTCACCACGGAGACGCCGTCGAAACGTGGAGGGTTTACGAGGGCGACCTTCACTAGGCCGCCCCCGCGAGGATGTCGTCATAGAAACGGTGAGTCCAGTAAGCCATTCGGCCGATGGTGCCGTGGGCCTCAACCCAGTGCCTAGCCTGGGATGACACTCGTCGCGCCTCCTCGGGGCGCTGAAGCACAGTCATGATTTTGGCTACAAGCCTGCGGACGTCTCCTGGCGGGAAGAGCCAGCCTGTCTCTCCGTCGTGGACTATCTCGCTGACGCCTCCGGAGTTCGTTGCGATCAGGGGCGCGCCGCAGGCCATGGCCTCCAAGGCCACCATGGGGCAGCTCTCGGCGAAGCTCGGGAGGACCACCGCGTCCACCTTCCGGTAGAGGTAGGGCATGAGGCCGTAGTGGACGGGCCCCGCGAACCTGACCCTATCCTTCAGGTCGAGGCTGTCCGCCAGGAACCTCCATGCGGACTGTTCCCCGGGCCCTGCAACGAGGAGCTTGACGCCGTCCTCCAGGTATGTCATGGCTTCCAAGAGGGTGGCGATGCCCTTAAGGGCCAGGAGCCTTCCAGCGAAGAGTAGCGTGGTCCCGTTGTCCCTGCCGTTATCACCGTTGTCCCCACCCGATGTGGGCCCTTTGGGAGAGAAGAGCTCGGTATCCACGCCGTTGGGGACGATGGTGGCGTTGCGTGGGTGGACATGATACCTGCTCACTGTTCGGTCCCTTACCCAGCGGGAGACGAAGATCATGGACCTTATCCGCCGGAGGTAGTAGCGCTCCACCTGGGACAGGAGTGGATGCCACCGCAGGATGTTCTCCTCCAGAGGCTGGGAGGGGCCGTTTCCGGCACGCCTTGTCCCTTTGGACTGGGTATCCAGGGTCGTGTGTACCGTCAGGACTGTGGACGTCGACTTGCGACGGCGGACGAAGAGGTCCGACATGTAGGCGTGGTTGGTGTGGACGATGTCGAATCCGTGCTCTTGGGCGAGCCTCGGGAGGTATCTGACCACTCCGATCTGGAACAGGAGTGGGAAGTTCTCCGGAGATGCCCCCCTGAGAGGGATGTAGTGGACCTGGACCCCGTCCGGAACGAGGGCTTTATCCTCCTCCTTGCGGTGCTCCGCCGTGAGGACGTGAACCTCCACCTTATCCCGCAGCTCGGTAGCGAGGTTGTAGCTGTAGGCTCCCACGCCGCCCCACGTGGGGAGAAACTCGGGAGTGAGGAGGCAGACCTTCACTAGGCACCTCCTGCCAGCCTCAACCTCCGTCTTACCCGCTTGCGCAAGGGCTCAGCCCGGCGTAGCCATCGGAGGAGTAGCCTCTTGGCTATGAGGAGGCCGGCCCGGATAGGCACCAACTTTGGCGTCCCGATCCTTCGGCGATACGTGATGGGGACCTCGGCAAGACGGGTGCCATTCTCGCACGCCGATGCGAAGATGTCCGCCTCAAGGTCGAAGCCGTCAGCTGTGGAGGCGAATTGTTTGAGGAATTTCTCGGTGAATCCCCACATGCCTGTGCAGACATCGGTGACGGGGACACGATAGAGGAAGCGCGCGAATGCGGTGAGAAAGAGGTTGCCGATGCGGTTCAGGACGGTCAGGGCCCCCTCCTCAATGCGCCCCAGGAAGCGGGACCCCATGACGACATCGTACCCCGTCTGAAGGGCGCCCACGAACCTTGGAATCGCCTCCGGAGGATACGTGCCGTCGGAGTCCAGCATGATAAAGTACCGCTTCAAGTCGGACTCCCCGTGTGGCTGGGCCTCGGGCCCGATGAAGTAATCGAAGGCCTGGGCGATGCCGCTGCCCTTCCCGTTGCCTCGCTGGACGAAGATTCCTGCGCCCTTATCCATGGCCACCTCACGGGTCGCGTCCATGGACTTGCCGTCAACGACCCAAACGGAGAGGGCATAGCCCTGGTCTTTCAGCTCTTTCCGGGGTATCTGGGCCAGGACCTGGCCTATGGCCTCGGCCTCATTGAGAGCGGGCAGAATGACGATGACGCGCCCGAGAAGAGTCGGACTACGGGATGAGGGAGTTAGCTCTCCAACTCCGGGCGACTGTGAAGCCGAGTCTGTCGACATCCTCCGCAACCCTGTTGCCCCGGCGATCTCTCCACCCTTCTGTCCCCAGGGTTGAACGTGTACCTTATATTTAGGTTTTGGAACAAGGTTTGACCGGAGCGCTATCCGAGCACTCCAAAAGCCTCGAAAGAAGGAGTCAGGACAACCAATGCGATAGCTGCGACGGCCCTGACCATGAGGGCGAGGGGGAGCAGCTGGCGCCACCAGACCAAGAATCCAAGGAGGAGCCCGATCCACGCACGATAGGCGATCATGAGGAAGTCCCCCGAGGGGGCAGCAGAGGCGACGAAGAGGAGTACAGCAGCCAGCCAGCCCAGCGCGGGCCTCGAGACTGCGGCCACTTGGAACTGCAGAATTCCTCGATAGAGGTATTCATCCACGAAAGCTACAGCGGCGGCGACGAGCACTGCGGTGATAACCTCCTCCATCGGGTATGGGCTCTCCCGGGAAAACAGCAGGACGGCAACTAGGGCGATGCCCAGTCCAAGGGGTATGGCCGTTGGAATGCTCAGGAAGACGCGCCTTGGCTGCAGTCCCTCCGGTGGGATACGCGCCCCCGTTGCCTGCTGATAGACTATGAGGGCGATGCCCAGAACGAGGTAGGAGACGAGGGCCTGCGTAAGGGCAGGCAGAGTTCCCACAAGAGTGAGGTTGATGAGAGTGAAGACAGGAAGAATGGCGGCCGCCAAGTAGAACTTCCTGTGGATTTCCGAGTTGGCGAAGACGCCCAGCAGGACCAGCGCCGTAAGGAGGGCGGATAGGAGGGCGATGCCCCATAGTAGAAATCTCAGGTCCCCTACTGCGGCGGCGAAGAGGCTGGTGGCGATGAGGCCGTAGACAGCAACGAAGGCCAATACGGACCAGGTAAGGCTGGCGGGTACTCGAGGCTCTTCCACCATTTCGACCCGAGCTAGCTCCGGATCGCCCTCCCCTTGAGGTCCCGCCGGGACGCCCTGCACCTCGACTATGGAAGGGCCCCCAGAAAGTCGGCGACGATGAAGATCGCCAGAACGCTCAGAAGAGGTATGACAGCGACGTCGAAGGCCAGCTGCTGGCTCTCTGTTAGGCGGGGCTGGAGGACGTGTCGGACGAGAAGCAGGAGGACTAGGACTAGGGCGGCCAGCGCGCTTGCTTGTGTCGTCACTTCTTCGAGGGGCAGAGCCACAGAATCCCCCCGCTACTACCACTCCCGAGTAACCTGGTCCTCGAGGCGGGCTCGGAGACTATCGTTGGCCACCTGCATGGCCTGGATGGACCTCTCCATGTCGCCATTCTTCATGGCCCTCCGGGCCCTCGTGATCATCCTGCCGTAGGCGTCCCTCTCGATGTCGAAGAGTCGGGCCAGGGCCACGAGGCTCTTACCCTCCTGGACTAGCAGCTTGAGGGTCCCGCGATTGAAGGTCTTCAGGTTGCGAGGCTCGAGGTTAGGCCGGGGCGTCGCCAGCTGCTCGACCAATAGTTGAGCGCTCTGAGGCTCCAGGGGCTTCGCCCGGTCACCGCCCGTCTTCTCGCGCCAGAGGTGGTCGAAAAGGCGCTGCTTTAGTTCCTCCGGGTTTCCCCTTCCGTTCAGGCCGTAGCGGGAGGCCAGCCTGCTCAGCTCCTGCTGTCTGTCAACGCCCGCCTCCTCGTGTTGCTCCTCCGTGACGAGTACCTCCACCCTGAGGACACCCGACATGAGAACTGCGGCCACAACGAAGAGTATGCCGACGGCGACGGCGATGAGGGTCTTGCTGACGATATCGGCAAGGCCGAAGCTGGAAACCGCCATGAAGAGCGCGGCGACGAACACGACTGAACCTAGCATCAAGGCGGGCCGCAACGTTCCTCCCGCATCTACACTATGCGTTTAATATATATCAAATGATGCCGTGTTTTCGGACACTGGCTATCGTTCGCGATTGCCAGACTCATTACCGAAACTAGGAACGGCAACGGCTCGAAAACCCTGTCTCACCAGGCTTAATGAGTGATCGTTTTCTCCCCTCGCTTGCTTGAGGGGGAGATTTGCGAACGCCCCTAATCCGGTGGGCATTCTACTCGAGTCTGGGCTGTCTCGTTTTGTGGATGAGCGCCTCCCTGGTAGGATTCCTCTTAGTCGAGGACGGCGGGGATCTCAGACGTTTCAGCATGAGATGGCCAGCAGCCAGAAGGATTATGTGGAGTGAAACGCATCGTTAGCCGATGGACGTCTACATCGACGCCACGCCCATTCTTCGCGAGGACGGCGTCATGGGGACGCTGTGTGTTTACCTCCTGAAGGGTGAGGACATTCAGGTCCTGGTTGAGGTGGCTCCTCAGGCCAGGAACGAGCTGGAGGCCAAGTACTTCGTGCTTGAGCGGGCCCTCGAGTCTATTCCGGAGGACTCATCGCCGGAGGCGGGGGTAAGGGTTTTCACCGACTGCTGGATGCTTCTGAACCAGCTCCAAGGACAGTACGACGTGAAGGATCCTGATTTCCTCCAGCACAAGGCGCGCGTCGAGGAGCTGCTGGGGCGCCACGTCAAAGCGGAGCTTCACTACATCCCCAAGGCGGAGAACCCGGCCCACGAGGCCCTCGTTCGCCAAGAGTCCAAGCCCCACCTCTGACGCGAAGGTTACCGATGAGTTTATCTACCTAACCGTGCTATTCTGTATCATGGACGAGGCCGATGAGTTATTCGGTCGGCTTAACGCTGAGTCTCGGCTTGGCTATGGAGACTGCTGCTTCCCCCGATATCGTCTCGTCCGTGAAGAGATTCTCACCCTCGCCTGGGAGGAAGAGATAGCTCCGGGGGCCTAGGCGGGCTGCAGCTGGACTAGCTCAGCGTCGGATTAACTCCTCCAACCACGGCACGCCCTTCGCCTCTCGCCTCCACCACAAGTCCTCCCAGACATAGTGAATGGCCAGCTGTTTGTAGCTGCCAAACTGGTTGAAGTGCGCCAGCAGAGTATCGACCGGGACAGGGTCTGCGGTGTCCCGTCCAAAGAAGAGTCGTGAGTAAATCCTCTGCTCCCACGGCGAGATGTGCTCCAGGAACTCCCAGCGATGGAACACGTCGGTGAGCAGGTAACCTGCCGTGGCAGGCCCTACTCCATATATTCCTAGTAGCAGTCTTTTCTGCGTCTCTAGATCCTGATCCCGC
>JABAOD010001518.1_pt2 | contig 17275 bp, 15 predicted proteins | sample 7062151 | NCBI WGS metagenome assembly JABAOD01 (sample SAMN14538626, study PRJNA623070) | marine sediment metagenome | biome: marine biome [ENVO:00000428]; feature: marine pelagic biome [ENVO:01000023]; material: deep marine sediment [ENVO:00002113] | place: India: Gulf of Khambhat ... | reverse complement strand
GTCCATGTTGCCGCCGTTCTCGCGCGGCGGAATCGTGCGCAGGCACAGCTCCTTGCCGCTGCCGTTGGGCCCGCAGATATCGGCCGGCAGGGCGCCGACCGGCTGCGGCGGCAGGGCGACGCCGCCGGCCGCGGCGAGCCGTGCCTCGCGCGCCAGCCAGGCCCGCGCCTCGGGCTCGCCCGGCAGCACGCCGACCGAGCCCATGAAGGCCGCCATGGGCACGCGGACGCCCGGCATCTGGTCGGACACCGCCGCCTGGCGCGTCAGCTTCCAGTTGACGATGTAGGGCTCGGTGTAGAGGTCGCGCAGGAAGCCGAAGCCCGGCACGATGACCGTGTAGCCGTATTCGTCGGGCGCGATGTCGACCAGCTCGACGACCAGCACGTCGCCGCGCGCCGCGCCCTCGATATGGACCGGCCCGGTCATCGGGTGCACGAGGTTGAGGTCGACCGCCGTGACGTCGGCGGCAACCGAATCGAGCTTGAGGTCGCTGTCCAGCGCATCGCGGGTCTCGAACACGATCATCTGCCCGGGCCGCGCCCGCGCCGCAGGCCGGATCGCATAGTGGTAGCGGTTGAAGCAGTTCGCATCGTCGACGCAGTGGTCGCCCGACTTCGCGACCGTGACCGTATCCTGCCATTTCTGGTCGGTGGTGTCGGCCCGCGCCGTGCCGGCGAGCGCCGCAGCGGCTGCGGCCAGCAGCCACGTCGTGCCATGAGGTTTCATGCGCATCGGGGTCTCCCTGTCTTGGCCCTGCGAGAGCGGGTGCCTGGTGCACGCTTCTTTGGTGGTTGCGATACATTCTAACGCCGACGCGGGAGGCCGCAATGGCGATCTGCGCGCAGCGCCTGTCCGTCTGCCGCCGAATCGGGCACACGCATGCCCGGCCGGCCGATCTTGACGCCCGCGCGGAGCGCGCGAGCCCTAGGTCTCCGTTTCGGCCTTCGGCCTTGTGGCCGCCGCCACATCCGGGGCCGCGCGGTCGCGCTGCCCGGCGCCCGGAATCTGCTTGACGTAGACATCCCGCTGCGGGAACGGGATCTCGATGCCGCGCCGCCTGAACGCGTCGTCGATTGCGAAGCAGAGGTCGCTGGTGACGGAGATCGTCCGTTCCACGTTGTCGAGAAAGCAGCGCAGTTCGAAATTCAACGCGCTGTCGCCGAACCCCCGGAAAACAGCCGAAGGCGGCGGCTCCTTGAGCACCTCGGGATGAGATCGGCCGATTTCGAGCAGGATTTCGCGAACCTTCGCGGTATCCGAGCCATATGCCACGCCGACGGGAATGATCACGCGGCCCATCTTGTCCGCGTAGGTCCAGTTGGTCACGGCTTCCGAGATGATCTTCGAGTTGGGCACGAACACGCTGGCCCGGTCGAATGTCTGGATTTCGGTCGCGCGCACCTTGATGCGCTTCACGTAGCCCTGGTCGCTCCCCACCACCACCCAGTCGCCGACCTTGATCGGGCGCTCGACCAGCAGGATCAGTCCGGAGACGAAGTTGTTGACGACGTTCTGCAGCCCGAAGCCGATGCCCACCGACAGGGCGCCGGCGACGATCGCCAGACTGGACAGATTGAGGCCGAGCGCGGAAATGCCGGCCGCCGCGGCGATTACGATACCCACATAGCCCGTTGCCGTGCTGATCGAATGCCGAATACCGGGATCGAGGCGAGTCTGCGGCAGGACGCGTTCGACCAGTAGCCGCTGTATGAATCGCGTGGCGACGATCAGGCCGACGAAGATCAGCGCTGCCACCCCCAAATCGACCAGCGACAGGCGGATCTGCCCGATCTGGAATCCGAACAGCGCCTGGTACACCCACTCCGACACGTCCTGGCGGTCGGCGCCCCAGACGAACAGACCGACCACAAAAGCGCACAGAATCAGTACGAGATCGTATGCGAGCCCGACCCAGAACTGGATGTGCCGGGCTCCCTCGTCGTCTATATGCAGGCTCTTGCGAAGCCATTCGCCGAGCCAGGTATCCGTCGATACGGTCTGGTTAATGAATTCCCGGCCGAGCCGGCGCAGGACCAGAACGAGAAGGATCAGGCCCCCGGTCAGCACCGTCTGCGTCACCACGAACCTGGCCAGGACGACGTAACCCAGCGCCCCGATTATCGGCAGGGTGGCAAGGCCAGCCGCCAGCAGCACGCGAGCCGCCCTCCACCGCGGTTTTGCGTCCGGCGGATCCTCCGGCCGCCACATGGCCTGGCGCAGGAGGAGCAAGAGAAGCAGTGCCGAGACGATGACTGTAAGCGCGTAGTCCCGGATGATTGTGACCGCAAGACGTCCGCCATATACGCTCACCACCTCGGCGAGGACGATGTCCGCCGCGAAGACCAGGGCAAGCCCGAAGACGATCGGCCTGATGCCGCGCGCGAATCTGTTTGGGACCGGGATAATTCTCCAGGCCGGCTGCCTCGGCGACATTGAGGCTCGGAAAAAGGCCAGCGTCCATGTGAACAGGACGAAACCGGCGAGAATAGCGCGCGCGATTTCCTCGCCCGGGTCGCTGAGGAGTCCCTCACCAAGGATGACGAGGTAGATCACCACGGCGGCCGCTGTCGGGAACAGTGCCTGCGCGCCGCCCACGACTACTGTCGCCCGGGCGGCTTCCATGAAGGTCGGCCGCTTGATCGATGGATCACGTCCGAAGCGCCTCAGCAGCCAGAGGCGCAATGGCCAGGCAAGGATGATCGCGACGACGGCGGCGATGATGATCGAAGGCGCCGCACCCCGCAGGTCGGACCAGAACGGCGGTGCGCGCAGGAAGGAGCCGACCTGTTGTCCAATCTCACGTCCGATCGAGGAGAGCTCAGGCAGTGCCCGCGACCAGACTGACGGCGCCAGCGGGGACGGACCTCGCGCAAGGATACGATCAGCAAACCGTTTGCGTCGGATCTCCGCCACATCGCCGATCAGCCGGCCCACCCGGCCGATCACGATTTCGGCTTCCTTGAACGGCCCTTCGAGTTCGGCCAACTGGCCTTTCAGTGCCTTGCGTTTCGCGGCGATGCCCTCAGCCTCGGGCTCCTGTCCCTCCGCCGGCGGCGGCCCGAGCGCCGCGATCTCGGTCAGAATATCCTTGACCTTGGGTGCTTCTTCCGCGACCCACGCCCGCGCCTGGCGGCGCAAGGCCTCGAGCTCGTCCCGTATTTGGCGAAGCGACTCGTCGGAGAGCTTCGGTTCGTCCAGTTTTTCGGTTATCGAGTCGAGCTGCGTCGACCATTCACCGACCGGACTCGCCGAAGTCGCAGCCTGTGTCGCCAAGACCTGCGCGATGGCGGGAAGCCCGGCCGCCGCGGAGAGAACCAGCGCCAGGAATGCGGCTCGCACCAGCCTGTGCGCCGCCGCAGCCGTCGATCGTGAGACCAAGCGCATGCGAGGACCCTCCCGCTATGGGGCAGCCTGGCTGGGGTCACTGATCTAATTCTGAGTATCGCCTACGCACCGTCGGACGAGCGTGGCGAGCCGATCCGCGAGCGTCGCAAGGTTGCCCGTTGATGCACCCTCGCCGCCACTCGGAAATCTAGTATCGTCGTAATGCTAAGGCCTTGAGCCAGATCAATAACCGCGGACAAGCCTCCTTGCGGACAGGCGCCGAGCCGTTGCCCGGAATTGCGGAGCGAGAGCGCCGCAAGACGCAGGAATGCTTCGCGCCGCCCGGGCCGCCGCGCTCAGTTCATCAGCAGTTCCCGACCCTTGTTCCACGGTGCGTGCCGCAGCACCCGGGCGATGGTGCAGCGGTCGAAGAAGACCACCAGGGTGGTGCCGGCCAGCAGCGCGAGGTACCACCAGAAGCGCACCTCCGGCCACAGCCCGGGCAGGGTCAGCGCGAGATAGACGATGCGGGTCTGCACCGCGAACGCGGTCACACTGCGCTTGCCGATCGCCTTGACGACAGCGTTGGCGACGCTGACGGCGATCACCCCGTAATAGGCGGGAGTCGATCCCACGACCGCGGCGACGATCAGCGCCCAGGTGACCAGCCAGGCCCACCAGTCGAGGCTCTTCGGGAAGACCTTGAACCGCATCGCGCGCCCTCTGCTGCCGCCGTCCGGGCCGAGGGCACGACGGTAGCGAAACTCCGGCTGCACGTCGTTGATCCAGGTCAGGAGGGAGGGTGCAAATGACCGCAACGACTGCAACATTTTTTATAATTGAGAATGATTATCATTTGCAATAATATCCTGCTACCCACGACCGGACAGGTGAATGTTATGGAACTACAGCCCGAAGCCGACCGCCATCCGCCTGCCAGGCTCGAGATGTTGAGCGAGACCGAGCAGATGGTCCTGCGCAGTCTGCGCCGCTGGGTGGCGGGCTTTTCCGACTCCAACCCCGATCACTGGCGGATCGTGTGGACCGAGTTCGCCGGCCGCATGGGCCCGCGGCACGGCCGCGAGGCACTCGGCGGTCTGGAGGCGCTGGTGCGCGTAATCTGGTCGCACGCCCGCCAGGCGGTGCGCTGCCACCGCCCCTGCTGCAGCTTGATTGAGGCCGATGAACACCGAATCCTGGCCTTCCTCGCCGCCTGCCAATTCGGTGCCTGGCCGATGGCGCGACTGCTCGCGGACTCCCTGGTCTCTGCTGACGGGGTCGGCAACCTGCTGCAGGCCGGATCGCGGCTTGGCAAGGCGCTGCTGCAGGCCGGCCGCCGCCTGCCGCGGCGCCACCGTGAAGATGTCGAAGCCGAAACGGCGCTCGCCATCGCCCGGCCCGCATCGGCCCTGATCCACTGAGCCGGGGTGCGTCACCATGGACCTTGCAAAGCATCGCGGGCGAAATTATATAACGTTGTGAATGAGAATGAATCGCATTTCTTCGAGTCCAGCCCTGTCGGGACGCGATTCGGCGCCCGGCACGGCCATGGCAACGTGGGAGCCAGCGGATGTATGTCTGCCTGTGTAACGGTTACCGGGAATCGGAGCTGCGCGCGGTCGCCCGCGAGGGGATCTCTGTCGCCAACGAGGCCTACGAAGCGCTCGGCAACGGCCCGTGCTGCGGCAGGTGCCTGGACACCGCGCAGGCGCTCATCGATGCCGAGAACCGCTACATGCGCAGCCTGCGCGCGGCAGCCGAATAGGTATCGGACCCCGGACATGATGATGTGGCGCAGCCTCCGCCCCGGCGTGCTGTACCGGGTCATATCGCTGCTCGGCGAGCGTCTGCCCCGCCCGGCACCCGCGGCCCCCGCCTCGACCCCGCCGCCCGGCGGCGCGCCGGTCCTCGAGGCCGTGCCGCCGCAGGAGCCGGTCCGGCCGCTACGCTAGCGGGCTGTCCGTTCAAATGGATTCGATTCCGAACCGCGGCGCGACCTCATACTTCGAGACGGGCCTTTCGGCCCTCCTCGGCATGAGGCTCCAATCTCCGGGCCCTCATGCTGAGGAGGCTGCGAAGCAGCCGTCTCGAAGTATGAGGTCGCACCGATACGTCCGAGCCCTTAACGGACCACGCGCTAGGACATAGTCCGTCGGGTTCGCTCTGGCCCGCTCCCTCACCCGGCCACCCAGAGTGTACGATGCCATTGGGTAGCCGCGTTAAGCAACGGGCCGGCGCCGATTCCGCGTCGGCGGATAATGTATTGATGGGACCAGCGGCTTAGCTGCGCGCCTGCGACTGGATGTAGTTCTCCAGCCCCATCTTGTCGATCAGCCCGAGGTTCGTCTCCAGCCAGTCGACATGCTCCTCCTCGGAATCGAGGATCTCGCGGAACAGGTGCCGGCTGACGTAGTCCTGGACCTCCTCGCAATGGGCGATGGCGGCGCGCAGATCCGGGATCGCGGCCATCTCGAGTTTGAGGTCGCACTCCAGCGCCTCGCGCACGGTCTCGCCGATCAGCAGCTTGCCGAGATCCTGCAGATTGGGCAGCCCCTCGAGGAACAGGATCCGCTCGATCAGCTCGTCGGCGTGCTTCATCTCGTCGACCGACTCTTTGTATTCGTGGTCGCCNNGGTCGCCAAGCTCGTGCAGGCCCCAGTCCTTGAACATGCGGGAATGCAGGAAGTACTGGTTGATCGCCGTCAGTTCGTTCTTGAGCACCTTGTTGAGGTGCTGGATGACGCCCTTGTCGCCTTTCACGAGTCCTCTCCTGTCCTTGCGGCCGTCAGTCGCGCGACCGTCCGAGCTATGACAATAGAGCGGCACCGCAGCCGAAACAAGAACCGCCGGACATGCAACGCCCGTTTCCCGAGAGTTGCCGGGACGGGGCGATCGCCAGCGCTCAGAATCCCAGCGCGCAGCCGTCCTTGCGGTGCTCGGAGCCGGCCGACAGCACGCCCTTCTCGCGGTCGATGACGATCATCTGGCCGCCGCCGAGCGGCGCCGGCGCGAAGGTGAGGACGTGGCCGCGGGCCGTAAGCCCTTCATAGGTCTCGGGCGGAAAGGTCCTCTCGACAGCGACCAGCGATCCTGTCGCGAAGACGCGCGGCATCGAGATCGCCGCCTGCGGGTCGAGGCCGTAATCGATGACGTTGGTCAGGACCCGGACATGGCCGTAGGGCTGGTAGTCGCCCCCCATCACGCCGTAGGGCGAGACCGCCTGATCGCCGCGGGTCAGCATGCCCGGCATGATGGTGTGCAGGGGGCGCTTTTTCGGCCCGATGCAATTGGGATGGTCGGGGTCGAGGCGGAAGGATTCGCCGCGGTTCTGGAACAGGACGCCGGTCTCAGGGCACAGGATGCCGCTGCCAAAGGAATGGTAGACCGAGTTGATGAAGCTGACGGCGTTCAGCTCCCTGTCCACGACGCTGATATAGACGGTCTCGGCGCTCTTCAGGCCGAGCTCGGGGATCCCCGCCATGGCGCGGTCGAGCGCGATGCTGGTGCGCAGCTCCGCCGCCCAGTCCTTCGAGACCAGCTGATCGGGCGAGACCTTCAGCGTGCCGGGATCGGAAATCGCCATGTCGCGCACGGCAAACGCGATGCGCCCGGCCTCGATCTCGAGATGGGTGCGCTCCGCCGACAGCGCCTCGTACTCCGCCAGCGGGAAGCCTTCGAGGATGTTGAGCATGATCAGCGCGGTCACGCCCTGGTTATTGGGCGGGATCTGGTGCACCGTGTAGCCGCGGTAGTCGGTGGTGATGGGCGTTACGTAGTCGCCCTCGGTGGCGGCGAAGTCGGCCGCCGTATGGAGCCCACCGACGGCTTGCAGCTTGGCGGCCATGGCCTCCGCCGCCGGCCCCTCGTAGAATCCCGCGCGGCCCTTTTCCGCGATTGTCCGAAGGATCTCGGCGAGCTTCGGCTGATAATGCAGCGCGCCCTCCTCCGGCACCGTCCCGCCGGGCAGGAACAGCGCCTTCGCGTCGGCGTCCCACGAGACCGTCTCGCGCGCGGCGAGCCAGTCAAGGCGGACCCGTGCATGCACCGGATAGCCCTCCGCCGCATAGTGGATCGCCGGCGCCAGCAGCCGGTCCAGCCCCATCCGCCCGTGGTCGCGGTTGAGGGTGCACCACGCCTCGATCGCGCCCGGCACGGTCACCGAATGCGGGCTATGCTGGACGATCGCCGCGATCCCCCGCTCGCGGTACCAGTCCACCGTCGCAGCCGCCGGCGCCCGGCCGGAGCCGTTGTAGGCGATCACCTCGGCGGTGCCCTTCGGGCACATCAGCGCGAACACGTCGCCGCCGATCCCGGTCGACTGGGGCTCGACGACGGCCTGCACCGCGGCGGCGCAGACCGCCGCGTCCATCGCGTTGCCGCCGTCCTTCAGCACGTCCAGCGCCGCGCCGGTGGACAGCGGGTGCGAGGTCGCGGCCATGCCGTTGACCGCATGGACGCAGGAGCGTCCGGGAACTTCGAAATCGCGCATGGGATGCCTCATGGAAGTACGGGTCCGGGCCGACACGCGGCGCCAGCCTAACGGCGCGACGCCGCCCGCGCCAGACCCGTTTTCGGCTGGGACGGACCGTGGCTCCTGGTGCCGCTGCACGCGGAGTCAACGAGCGATCTTATGCTTTGAGACGCGGCTGCGCCGCTCCTCAGCATGAGGACCCACCACACGTGCCCTCACCCTGAGGAGGCGCAAAGCGCCGTCTCGAAGGGTGAGGTCGCCCGGTGTCCGGTATCTGGCGCCAGGCGCCGCAGCGCGTCAGGAGAGCTTCACCACCGTGCGGCCGCGGACCTGGCCCTTGAGGATGCGCGCGCCGGCCTCCATCACCTTGTCGAGGCCGATCTCCTCGATCATCGCCTCCAGTTTGTCCATCGGCAGATCGTGGCCGATCCGCTCCCACGCGCGCAGCCGCTCCTCGTATGGCTGCAGCACCGAGTCGATGCCGAGCAGCTTGACGCCGCGCAGGATGAACGGCAGCACGTTGGTCTCGAGCTTGATGCCGCCGGCGTTGCCGCAGGCGGCGACCGGCGCGCCGTAGCCCATCTGGCCGATCAGCCGGGCCAGCGTGGTGCCGCCGACGGTATCGACCGCGCCGGCCCACACCGCGCTTTCCATCGGCTTGCCGGACGGCTCCGCCAGCGCTTCGCGGGCGACGATCTCGGCGGCGCCGAGGGATTTCAGGTAATCGTGCGTCTCGGCGCGGCCAGTGACCGCGGCGATCTCGTAGCCGAGCTTGGCGAGGATCGCGATGGCGACCGAGCCGACGCCGCCGGCGGCGCCGGTCACGACGACCTTGCCGGCGCCCGGCGCAACGCCGTGATCCTCCAGCGCCAGCACGCAGAGCATCGCGGTGAAGCCGGCGGTGCCGACCGCCATCGCCTGGCGCGTGTCGAGCCGTTTCGGCAGCGGCACCAGCCAGTCGCCCTTCACCCGCGCCTTGCCGGCAAGACCGCCCCAGTGGACCTCGCCGACGCGCCAGCCGGTCAGCACGACCTGGTCGCCGGGCTTGTAGCGCGCGTGGTGCGACTCCTCGACGGTGCCGGCGAGATCGATGCCCGGCACGTGCGGATAGGCGCGCACCAGCTTGCCGAGCCCGCCCAGGATCAGCCCGTCCTTGTAGTTGACGCCGGAATATTCGATGCGGACCGTAACGTCGCCCTCCGGCAGGTCGGCCTCCGTGAGGGTCTTGATTTCGCCGGAAACCTTGCCGTCGGCCTCGGTCAGCACGAGGGCCGGAAAGCTGTCGTCGGCCATGGGAATCGCCTCCTGTCCTGGTATTGCACCGTGCTGCACGGCGGTATAGACCCTGCGCCCCGCCCGGGCAAGGACGGCGGGACCGGATGCCGCCCTGAAAGCCGCAGAAATCGCCTTTGCATGGGGTCGTTTCACACGGCCCGGCACAGTTGTCCCCGCCCCCTCAGAATCCGTTACGCGGTTGGTGCTGCAACGCGTATCATCGCGGCGGCCCCGGCTGCGGGCCGATGCGTTAAGGACGGGGGATGCTGGCGCTTTACACGGTAACGCTGGGGCTGAGCGCGCTGCTGCTGTTCTGGGTGCAGCCGCTCTACGCGCGGCTGATGCTGCCGCTTCTGGGCGGCGCGCCGGCGGTGTGGATCACCGCGATGCTGTTCTTCCAGGCGATGCTGCTGGCCGGTTATCTGTACGCCCATCTGTCGATCCGCTGGCTCGGGCTGAAGCGCCAGTCGCTGTTGCACGGAGCCTTGCTGCTCGTTGCCCTCGTCGCCCTCCCGATTGCGCTGCCGTCGGGCTGGTCGCCGCCGGCCGGGGCCATGCCGGTGGGCTGGCAGCTCGCGTTGATGGCGGCCGGTGTCGGCCTGCCGTTCTTCGCGGTCTCAGCCACGGCGCCGCTGCTGCAGCGCTGGTTCGCCCATGCCGGCCATCCGGACTCCGCCAACCCCTATTTCCTGTATGGCGCGAGCAACGTCGGCAGCATTGCCGCGCTCGTCGGCTATCCCGTCCTGTTCGAGCCGGCGCTGCGCCTTGGCGAACAGGGCCTCCTGTGGGCCGGCCTGTATGCGGTGCTGGCGCTGCTGATCGGGCTGTGCGGCCTTTCGCTGTGGCGACGCTACGTCGCCGAGCCGGCGGATGCGGTGGTCGAGGGGCTGGCGCTGTCTCCGGCAATCGACTGGCGCCGCCGGCTGTGGTGGATCGCGCTCGCCTTCGCGCCGTCGAGCCTGATGCTGGGCGCGACCCTGCACATCTCCACCGACGTCGCCGCGGTGCCGCTGCTGTGGGTGTTGCCGCTGGCGCTCTACCTCTTGAGCTTCGTGATCGTGTTCGCGCGCCGGCCGCTGCTGCCACACGCCTGGATGCTGACGCTGCAGATCCCGGCGCTGATTCTGCTGGCTGTGGTGATGTCGTGGGACATCGCCGGCCCGTGGGGCGAGATCGCGATCCATCTCGTCGCGTTCTTCCTCATCGTCACCGCCTGTCACGGCGAACTCGCGGCACGCAGGCCGGCCGCGCGTCACCTCACCGAGTTCTACCTGTGGATGGCGGTGGGCGGCGTCCTCGGCGGCGTATTCAACGCGCTGGTCGCGCCGCTCGTGTTCGACGCGGTGCTGGAATATCCGCTGATGGTTGCCGCCGTGGCCCTGCTGCGGCCGTGGCGCGCCGGCACGAAGTGGTCGCCGGCGCTCGATGTCCTGCAGCCGGCCGGATTGGCTTTGCTGGCCCTCGGGGTGCCGCTCGCGTTCGATCGCGTCGCCGGTGGCGAGGGCCGCGGTGTCGTCGCCGTCACCTACTCGATCGCTGTCGGCGTGACCATCGGTTTCGCCCTGATCGAGCGGCCGCTGCGCTTTGCCCTCGGCCTTGCGGTGCTGCTGGCGGCCGGCCCGACGGTGATGGCGCAGACGGGGTTCGCCGGCGACTTCCGGCGCGCGCTGCTGCTCCGCGAGCGGACGTTCTTCGGCGTGCACCGCGTGTTGTTGCAGGCCGGACCGCGCGAAGCATATCTGCTGCTGCATGGCACGACGCTGCATGGCGCACAATTCCTGGACCCCGTGGCGCGGCGGCAGCTGCCGACCTATTATCATCGAGAGGGGCCGGTGGGCGCCGTGTTCAGCAGCTTCGCGCCGCGCCGGTTCCAGCGCGTCGGGGTCGTCGGGCTGGGCACCGGGACCATGGCCTGCTACGCCCGGGACGGCCAGGACTGGACCTTCTTCGAGATCGACCCGACGGTCGTGCGGATCGCCCGCGATTCCGGCTATTTCACCTATCTGGCTGACTGCAAGCCGGACGCAAAGGTGCTGCTGGGCGATGCCCGGCTGTCGCTGGCCCGCATGCCGGACGCGACGTTCGACCTTCTGGTCCTGGACGCGTTCTCATCGGACGCCATCCCCGTGCACCTGCTGACCGCCGAAGCCTTCGCCCTGTACCGGCGCAAACTGTCGCGGCGCGGTGTGCTTGTGGTCCATATTTCCAACCAGTTCTTGGATCTGGAGCCGGTGGTCGGCCGCATCACGATGGAAACGGGATATTTCGGGGTGGTGCGCTACGACAGCGAAGTGAACGAAGAGGACACGGCAACGTCGTTGCGCGTGCCGTCGATCTGGACCGTCATGGCACGGCGCCCGGACGACATCGCGGAGCTCAAGCCGGACCCGCGCTGGCTCCCGATGCGCGGCGCGAAGACACCGCTGTGGACCGACGACTACGTGAACATCGTGCAGGCCATTTCATTCACAAACAGATATCCGGCCGGCGACTAGGACGCCGATCGAACGACCTCCCAGGCCGGCGTGCGAAGGGTGACCGTGGCCCCGCCCGCATCGAGCGTCAGCGCGCCGCCCGCAGCCTCGACATGCTCCAGCCGGACCAGCGCGAGGCCGAGCCCGTCGCGCGACGAACGCATCTCGCCGGCCTCCTTGCCGTCGCGCATGAGCGGCGTGCCCGGAGCGGGCGGCTCACCCGCTACGGCGACCGGAAACAGGCGCTTCTTGACGAGGCCGCGGTACTTGGTGCGGGCCGTCAGCTCCTGGCCCATGTAGCAGCCCTTGTCCCAATCGACGCCGTTCAGCGCGTCAAAATTGCTTTCCAGCAGGATCGACTTCTCGACCACCAGATCCTTGCTGCCGTCGGGCAGGCCGAGCTCCAGCCGGACACGGTCGTAATCCTCCGGCGTGACTGCCTCGAATCCTCGTGCCTCAAGCAGTCCGGCCGCTTTGTCCGCCGGCAGCAGGGCCCGGGCCCCGGCGCCGGCAAGGCGCGGATCCATGAACACCGCCCCACCCTCGAAGGGTCGGCCGGCGCCGGGGGTATCCACGAGCCCGAGGGCCCCGGCGACGCCGTCGCCCCACAGCGCGGCCACCGCCATGCCCTCGGCGATGCCCAGATCGACCGTCGCCCGCAGCTTGAACCTGTGCAGCCGCCGGCCGAAATCCATCAGCCGTTCGCCGCCCTCGCAATCGAGGTGCAGCACCTCGCCGATCTCGGTCATGAAGAAATCGTGCAGGTACTTGCCCTGCGGTGTGAGGAAGGCCGCCCAGATGGCGTGCTCGGTATCCGCCCTCGTCACGTCGTTGGACACCAGACCCTGCAGGAATGCGCGGCGGTCGGCGCCGGCAACGGTGATCACGCCCCGGTGCGGCAGGATCGTGTAATGAAGTCGCATCATGTCCCTGGCATCGCCTCTCGCTGCGGTGTGCCATTCCAGATAGGCGCTGGCGCAGCTCGCGGCAAGCGCCCGGCCGGACCGACTAATCGGTTTGCAGCGCCGTCGCGAGCCATTACGCTTGGCGGCGCGACCCCGGCACGATCGTGTGCCGGAGGAAACCCCAGTTGCGAGGCCCGGCTGGCAAAATGGCCGAACGATTCGATCTGATTCTCCGCGGGGGCACCTGCCTGACTCCTGCCGGGCGCGTGAATACCGATATCGGTGTTTCCGGGGGGCGAATCGCCGCGATCGGCGACCTTGGGCGGACCGCGGCCGAAACCGTGTTCGAGGCGAAAGGGCTGCATGTACTCCCCGGCGTGATCGACAGCCAGGTGCATTTCCGCGAGCCCGGCAACGAGCACAAGGAGGATCTCGAGAGCGGCACCCGCGCCGCGGTCCTGGGCGGCGTTACCGCGGTGTTCGAGATGCCGAACACCGATCCACCAACGACCTCCACCGCCGATCTGAGTGACAAGATCAGCAGGGCGGACGGACGCGCGTGGTGCGATTTCGCGTTCTTCGTCGGCGCAGCGAAGGAGAACATCAACCGCCTTGCCGGGCTGGAGCAGCTGGCCGGCTGTTGCGGCATCAAGGTGTTCATGGGCTCGTCGACCGGCTCGCTGCTGGTGGCCGAGAAAGGGTTGCTGCGCGATATCATGTCGCGCGGGCGGCGGCGCATCGCGATCCATGCAGAGGACGAGGAGCGGCTGAAGGCGCGCTTCGACTATGCGCGCGACGGCGGCCAACCCTATTGCCACCCGATCTGGCGCGACGAGGAGACCGCGCTGATCGCGACGCGGCGCGCGCTGGAGCTCTCCGCCGCGACCCGGCGCCGGATCCATATCCTGCACGTCACCACGGCGCAGGAGATGGAGCTGCTGGCGCAGCACAAGGACCTTGCGACCGTCGAGGTGACGCCGCAGCACCTGACGCTGGCCGCGCCGGACGCCTACAACCGGCTCGGCACGCTGGCGCAGATGAACCCGCCGATCCGCGACGAACGGCAGCGCGCCGGGCTGTGGCGCGCGGTGGCCTCGGGGATTGTCGACGTGATCGGCTCGGACCATGCTCCGCACACGCTGGAGGAGAAGGCGAGGCCGTATCCGCAGAGCCCGTCGGGGATGCCCGGGGTGCAGACGCTGGTGCCGGTGATGCTGACCCATGTGCACGAGGGCCGATTGACGCTGGAGCGCTTCGTCGACCTTGTCTGCGTCGGGCCCGCGCGGATCTACAACGTCGCCCGCAAGGGCCGCATCGCGGTCGGCTATGACGGCGATTTCACGATGGTCGACCTGAAGGCGGAGCGGACGATCGAGAACGGCTGGATCGCCAGCAAGTGCGGCTGGACGCCGTTCGACGGCATGGCGGTGACCGGCTGGCCGGCGGCCACGGTACTTCGCGGCCATATCGTCATGCGCGACGATGAGACCGTCGGCGTGCCGGCCGGCCGACCAGTTCGGTTCGCCGACACCGGGGCGACCTGAGAGAGGCCCGCCGGCCACAAGCGGACCAAGCCGGATGAAGGCGAGCACTCAGCGGCCACGGCTTGGTAAGATGCTCCTTAGAACCCGCATCCCTTGTAGCCTTGGGACTTGCAGTCGAGCGCCAGTCGCCGCGCCGCCGCAATGTCATCCGACGACATGGTCTCCGCCAGGGCATCGCTGTCCTGCGCGAATTCCGGAAGACCGCGTTCTATGGCGATAAGATAGAGCGCCTGCGCTTTGACGAGGTCTTTCGGCACGCCCCTTCCATGTTCATGCATCTCCATGAGAGACTTCAGTGCGAAGGGATCGCCCTTTTCCCCAGCCCGGCGATACCAGCCAATGGCCTCCACGTAATCCTGCGTCGCACCCCAGCCTTTCTCGTACATCATGCCGAGCTGGGTTTGCGCAGCGGAAAGATCCTGTTCGGCGGCCTTATAAAACCACGCGACCGCCTGCGCTGGATCCTGCGGCACGCCTTTACCTAGCTGGTACATTAACGCCAGATTATGTTGCGCCCCAGCGTCGCCCTGATCCGCCGCCAGCGGACAGGATACTCCCGCACGCGCGAAGTCTCTCCCAGCAATGGCGCTGTAACAATCCTCGGTATCGGACGAGCCGGGCGGACCGAAAGGACCGCCAGCTATAAGATAGGCCACGACGAGAAGGCATATTGCGGCGCCGGCGACCACGAACAGAGTGCAAGAGCTCAACGGTTTCGTTCCCCAAGGATCGAACGGCAAACGCGACCAGCGGCACCGATGCTCGCATACCATCCGGCGAGTTTCCACGCAATTTGGGCTCGTTCCGGTGATGTCCCAATTGCTCCGCCTGCTGTCCCATCAAGGACCGGATTCAACTTCTCTTGCGAAAGGCCGTGACCACAAGGCGGCTGGATAGGGCTTGTGCCCAATCATTCCCGCGAGGCCGCGCGCCGCACCGGCGCTCACCGACCGGGCCCTGGCAAGCCGTGCCCGCTATGCAATCGCGACGTCCAGCACCATCATCAACACGAACCCGAACAGCACGCCGAAGGTGGCCGCCGTCTCGTTGCCGTTGCGGTGGGTCTCGGGGATGACCTCGTGGCTGATCACGAACAGCATGGCCCCGGCGGAGAAGGCCAGCGCATGCGAAAGAAGCGCGGCCGAGAGGGACACCACGCCGGCGCCGGCGAATCCGCCGACGGTCTCGACCAGCCCGGTCAGCAGCGCCACCGTGATGGCCGTCGACGGCCGGTAGCCCAGCGCCAGCATGGCCAGCGCCACGGCGAACCCTTCGGGCAGGTTCTGCAGGAAGATCGCCGCCGTCAGGGCCAGCCCGTTGCCGACGTCGCCGCCGCCGAACCCGACGCCGATCGCCAGCCCCTCGGGAAAGTTGTGGACGGTGATGGCGATGGTGAAAAGCCACAGCCCCTTGACCCGCGTCCCTTCGAGTCCCTCGCGCCCCTTGACGAAGTGCTCGTGCGGCAGCGCGCGGTGGACCAGTGCCAGCAACGCGCCGCCGGCAAGGATGGCCGCCGCGACGCCGAGTACAGCCAGCATCTGCGACCCGGTCCGTTCCGTCCCGACGTCGATCGCCGGCAGCACGAGCGAAAACGCCGTGGCGCCCAGCATCAGCCCCGCGGCGACACCCAGCATGGCATCGTTCACGCGCCGGGAGATCGACCGGATGACCAGAACGGGCACCGCGCCGACGCCTGCTGCGAGGCCGGCGATAAGGCTGGCCAGGATGCCGGCCTCGAGCAGGGACAGGGACGAAAAATACGATTCGATCGTCGTCATGACCGGCATACGAAACGTGTTGTCGGGGGCGGCGCCTGGCCGTGCGTCGTCGCTAGGCAGTCCGGGGGCTGCTCAGGCCTCCCGGGCGATGGTCACCACGCCGTCCTCGCCGGCGATCGCGGCCTGGGCCGCGGCGAGGCGGGCGATCGGTACCCGGAACGGTGAGCAGGAGACGTAATCGAGCCCGACCTTGTGGCAGAACGCGACCGAGGCGGGATCGCCGCCGTGCTCGCCGCAGATGCCGAGCTTGATGTCGGGCCGCGTCCGGCGGCCGCGCTCGGTCGCGATCTGTACCAATTCGCCGACGCCGTCTACATCGATGCTGGTGAACGGGTCGTGCGCGAGGATGCCCTGCTTTTCGTAGTACTGCAGGAAGCTGCCGGCATCGTCGCGGCTCAGCCCGAAGGCGGTCTGCGTCAGATCGTTGGTGCCGTAGCTGAAGAACTCGGCCCGCTCGGCAATTTCGGCGGCGCGCAGGCAGGCACGCGGCAACTCGATCATGGTGCCGACCATGTAGGCCGGGCGGCTGCCCTTCTCCGTCGCGACCTCGTCGGCCACCCGGTCGATGATGCGCTTGAGGACGTCAAGCTCCTCCTTGACGGCGATCAGCGGCACCATGACCTCGCAGATCGGCCCCTCGCCGGTCTCCGCCTCGACCGCGACCGCGGCTTCGAAAATCGCGCGCGCCTGCATCTCGCAGATTTCCGGATAGCTGATCGCCAGCCGGCAGCCGCGATGGCCGAGCATCGGGTTTGCCTCGTACAGCTCGGTTGCCCGGCGGCGCACCGTCTTGATATTGACGCCGGCGGCGTCCGCGACCTCCTGCATCTCCTGCGCGCCCTTGGGCAGGAATTCGTGCAGCGGCGGGTCCAGGAGCCGGATCGTCACCGGCAGGCCGCGCATGATCTTGAAGATCTCGATGAAGTCCGCGCGCTGCATCGGCAGGATCTTGTCGAGCGCGTCGCGGCGCCCCTGCTCGGTCTCGGCCAGGATCATCTCGCGCACGGCGACGATGCGCTCGGCCTCGAAGAACATGTGCTCGGTGCGGCACAGCCCGATCCCCTCGGCGCCGAACTCGCGCGCCGTGCGGGCATCCTCGGGCGTGTCCGCATTGGCGCGCACGCCCATCGTGCGGGCCGCGTCGGCCCATTCCATGAGCTTGGCGAAATCGCCGGACAGCTCGGGCTTGACGGTCGGCACCTCGCCGAGCATGACCTGGCCGGCACCGCCGTCGATGGTGATCCAGTCGCCGTCCTTGATGGTGCGGCCGCCGACCGTCATCTTGCGCGCCTTTTCGTCGACCTGGATATCGCCGGCGCCGGCGACGCACGCCCGCCCCATGCCGCGCGCGACGACCGCGGCGTGGCTGGTCATGCCGCCGCGCGTGGTCAGGATGCCCTGGGCCGCGTGCATGCCGTGGATGTCCTCGGGGCTGGTCTCGATCCGGCAGAGGATGACCTTGGCGCCGGATCGAGACAAGCCCCGAGGACATCCACGGCATGCA
>JABAOD010009036.1_pt1 | contig 17294 bp, 13 predicted proteins | sample 7062151 | NCBI WGS metagenome assembly JABAOD01 (sample SAMN14538626, study PRJNA623070) | marine sediment metagenome | biome: marine biome [ENVO:00000428]; feature: marine pelagic biome [ENVO:01000023]; material: deep marine sediment [ENVO:00002113] | place: India: Gulf of Khambhat ... | reverse complement strand
GGCGTGTGGGATACTGGCCCACCACCCGAGCCCGCTCGAGCATCTGCTCGGGCCGGGTCAGGTAATCGATCACCGCATACGCGGCCTCAGGGTGTTCGGTGTTCGCGTTGATGGCCAGCTGCGACCCACCGAGCGCCGCCGTGGGGCGGCCACCTTCCGCCGCGGGCATCGGCGCCACCGAGAACTTCGCGGCCACGCGCGACTCGGCCGGGTCCTGCATCAGCGGGTAGGCGTAGGGCCAGTTGCGCATGAACACGGCCTGTCCGTTCTGAAAGGCGAAGCGTGTCTGCTCCTCCTGCCAGGTCAGCACCGTCTGCGGAACGTTCCGCATCCGATAGATCTGATCGATCATGTAGCGCAGCGTCCGCAGCCCCGCTTCGGAATCGACGACGATGCGGCCGGCATCGTCCATGATCCGCCCGCCGAAGCCGCCCAGATGCTCCAGGAAGACCGTCACGAGACCTTCGTAACGACTCCCCTGCCAGACGAAGCCGAACGGGAGGCCGCCTTGCTGCCGGGCCGCCGCCGCCTGACGCGACAACTCCTCGAACGACGTTGGCGGCGCGTCGAGCAGGTCGGTCCGCCAGTAGAGCATCCCCACGTCGACGAACCACGGGAGCGCGTAAAGCACGCCATCCCAGCGGTTCGCCTGCACGCTGGCTTCGAAGAAGCTCGTGATGTCGGGGCCGTAGCCATCCAGCGGCAGGATCCAGCCGGCGGCGGCGAACTCGGGCGTCCAGATCACGTCGAGCTGCAGGATGTCGGGATCGCCGGCCCCGGCGTTGAGCCACTGGACGTAAAGCTGGTGGCGCTGGTCGGCGGCGTCCGGCGTCTCGCGTCGAACGATGCGAACGCCGGGGTTCTCCGCCATGAAGCGGTCGAGCTGTCGGCGCAGCAGCTCGGCCTCGGCGCCGAGGGCGCTGGCCGGAAAGGTGATGACCGTGCCGGCCGGCTCCGCATCCCTGTCACACGCGGCGATTGATAGGGTGGCCAGCGCAACTAGGGCCAGGCGCCGAGCGCCTGGGAGGGCCCGACGNNTCGCCATCGGGCCGCTGACGGTCCAGCGCCCGAACCACTTCATCAGCAGAAGCTGGGTGCGCATGAAGTTTGAGGGCTTCGAGCCGGTGCCGTGGTATTCCTCGTAGAAGCGGATCATCGCCGTGGGCACCCTCAGCGCCTTGAGCGCCTGGTAGTACTCCTCGGTCTGGCCCATCGGCGTGCGCAGGTCGAGTTCGCCGGTCATGAGCAGCGTCGGCGTCTTCACGTTCTCGACGTGCATCAGCGGCGAGTGCTCCAGCCACTTGTCGGGGTTGTCCCAAAAGTACCCGTCGAAGCGGTGATACCCCCAGTTGGTGATGTCGGCGTTGCCGGCGAAGCTGATCCAGTTGATCACCGGGGCCCGCACCGCCGCGGCGGCGAAGCGATCGGTGTGCCCGACGGTCCAGCTGGAGAGCACGCCGCCGCCGCTCACGCCGGTGACATACATGCGATCGCTGTCCACGAACCCGCGTGCGATCACGGCATCCACTCCCGCCATCAAGTCATCGTAATCGACGCTCGGATAGGAGTTGTTGATCGCGTTGCCGAACTCGGTGCCGTATCCGGTGCTGCCCCGCGGGTTGGTGTAAAGGACCAGGTAGCCGTTGGCCGCGAAGTTCTGGAACGAGAAGTTGAAGCCGACGTTGTACATCGCGTGGGGGCCGCCGTGGATGTGGAGGATGAGCGGGTACTTCTGAGCGGCATCGAACTCGGGCGGCTTGACGAGCCACCCCTGCACCCGCGTCCCGTCGTTCGAGTCGTACCAGATCTCCTCCACCGCGCCCAGGCTCACATCCGCCAGAACGTCATCGTTCACCGCCGTGAGCTGCGCGATATTCGCGGGTCGGCGAAGGTCGAAGCGGACGACGTCGCCCGGCTCGAAGGAGGTGCGGCGCGTGCCCACGGCGACGCCGCCCGCCATCGAGCTCAGCGACAACATGTGGACACCCTCGGTGACCTTGCGCAGTTGGCCGTTCAGCGGCGCATAGTGCAGGTTCTGCGAGCCTCGATCACCGGCCGTGAAGTAGACGCCGCGACCGTCCGCCGCCCAGTGCAGGTCTTGAGGATCGCGATCCAGGTCGCCCGAGATCACCCGGGCGCCGCGCCCGTCGATCCCGATCACATAGAGGTCGGTCGCCCGGTACGTCTGGGCCGACCAGGGGAAGCCGGTGTAGACGACCTGGCGGCCGTCCGGCGAAACGACCGGACTCGACCAGGGTCCCTTCTCGCTGGTGATCTGGCGAATCTGACCCGACGCGACATCCAGTGCGTAGAGGTGAGACTCGCGGTAGCGGAGGTCCCAGTCCTCCTCCATGAAGCCGTCGAAGACGATCGTCTTCCCATCCGGCGTCCAGTCGAAACCGACGGCGAACGGGATCCCGTAATAGCGCGCCCCGACGTTCCACTCGCCCTCGGTGAGCTGGCGCGGCGTGCCGCCGTCCGCGGGCACCACGAACAGGTGGGTGAAGCCATCCTCCAGGAAGCCGACGCGGTCCTGGCGGTAGTGCATTCGCTCGACGATGCGCGGAGGCTGGGTCCACTTCGCGCCCTCCGGCGCCGCCGGAAGATCGATGCTCCACTCCTTCTTCGACTTGGCGGGCACGAGCATCGTGAAGGCGATGCGCATCCCGTCCGGCGACCACTGGATGTTCCCGGGCGACTCGGTCACGCGGGTCACCTGGCTCGTCGCCCCCTCCGCATCCATCCAGCGGACGAAGATCTGGGTGCCGTCCGGCTCACCCTTTGTGAGATAAGCGATGCGCGTCCCATCCGGTGACCAGCGGGCGCTGGAGCCTTTGACGAGGAAGCGGTTCTTCGACCCGTCAACGTTCATCATCCAGAGCGACGACTCCCAGCGGTCCTCCAGCTTGTTCACCCAGCCGCGTGTGTAGATGATCTGCGAGCCGTCCGGCGAGATCTGCGGATCGCCCACATTCTCCATTTCCAAGAACGTGCCGACCGTGAGCCGACCGTCCTGATCCGCTTCCTGCGCCAGGGCAGGGCTGACGGCGGAGCTGGTCACGAAAGCGATGACCAGGCTGAGCGCGACGACATGCAGGCGGCGCATGGTGACCTCCGGCTCGAATTGAGTTGACAGAACTCGGTTTTTCTATGTTCGGCGAGGCCTTCAGATTACGGCGGTCGCGCCGGCCTGTCCAGCGGAGGTCAGGCCACCGCCCCCCGTGCCAGAATGAGCCAGCCACAGTAGACGCCGTAGGTGGCCAGCAGCAACAGACCTTCAGAACGCGAGAGCCGCCGGCCGGTCCACATCAGCGCGATGCACAGGAAGGTGAAGGCGAGCGCCACCGGCACATCGTAGCGCAAGATGCTGGGCGATACCGTCAGCGGCTCGACCAGGCCCACCAGCCCCAGGATACCCAGCAGATTGAAGATGTTGCTCCCCAGCACGTTCCCCAGCGCGATCGCCGGCTCGCGCTTGACCGCGGCGACCAGCGACGTCGCCAGCTCGGGCAGCGACGTTCCGGCCGCCACGATGGTCAACCCCACCACCGTGCGGCTGAGCCCGGCCAGCGCGGCGATCTCGACGGCGCTTTGCACGGCCAGGTGGGCTCCGCCGACGAGCAGCACCAGGCCGACGGCGACTTGCCCCACGCTCTTCCCGATGGCGAGCATCTCCGCTCGGCCCAACGCCACCTTTCCCGCCACGATGTAACCGGCCTCCACGCCGTTTGACCGGGCGTGCGCCCCGCGGTACGACCAGGTCAGGTAGGCGAGCAAGCCGGCGAACATCAGCGCCGCCTCGGGCCGGCCCAGCCGTCCCCCCAGGGCGGCGAGGGCGAAGGCCAGCGTGGCGGCGATCGAAACGGCCAGATCACGCCAGATCTTCGACAACTGAAGGTAGATGGGCGCGGCCACCGCCGAGACCCCGAGCACCACCCCGATGTTCACGATGTTGCTGCCAATGACGTTGCCGGTCGCGATCTCGGGCTGCCCCTCCAGCGCCGCGAGCAGGCTTACCACCAGCTCGGGCAGCGAGGTGGCGCACGCCACCACCGTGAGCCCGATGAACAGCGTGGATAGCCCCAACCGCGCCGCCAGCCGCGACGCGCCCCGCACCAGCAGCTCCCCACCGGTGAACAGCAGGATCAGACCGAGAAAGAGAAGTGCGACGGTCAGCGGCACGCCCCGACCCCAGAATTCGGGGCCGCCTGTCGGCCGCACCGCCACTTGATAGATTGCATGTCGTGCTTCCAGTGCTAATGTCTCGAAGGAGTGCGAGTGGGCGTCGCGCCGGCCCTACCGGGATACGGGGGACGGCCGCCGTAACGCCGACACAAGCTTCAACGCCGAACGTGAACCGGCAAGCATGGGATTCAAAGCGAGCAAGAAGGCGGGTCCAATCGTCATGCGGGTGCCGAGGATCGAGCAACCCGATGAGGTCACGTGCGGGCCGACCTGTCTCGCCCAGGTGTACGACTATTACGGCCTCGACAAGCCGCTCGATCGGGTGATCGAGGAAACGCCCAAGAACCCGGACGGCGGCACGCTCGGCGCCTTCCTCGGGATCAGCGCGCTCAAGAACGGCCTTTCCGTGCAGCTCTACTCGTATAACCTGCGCGTCTTCGATCCCACCTGGCGCAAGCTGGACACGCCGGCGCTGCTCGAGAAGCTGGCGAAGCGCAAGGCGGTGGTGCGGTCGGACCGTTTGCAGCGGGCGATCGCCGGCTACATGGACTTCCTGGAGCTGGGCGGCGAGGTACGGTTCGCCGAGTTGACGGAGCGAACCCTCACGAGGATCATCACCCGCCGGCGCCCGATCATCACCGGGCTCAACGCGACGCACCTTTATCGCACTCCGCGCGAGCTTGGTGAAGAGTACGACGATATCCGCGGGCACCCGGTCGGACACTTCGTCGTCCTGTCCGGCTATTACCCGAAGACCGGGCGCTTTCTCGTCCGCGACCCATCCACGCACATACCCTTTAGCAGCAGCGGGACCTATCTGGTGCGGGCCGAGCGATTGATCGCTGCGATACTCCTCGGCGACATCACCTACGACGCCGTGCTTCTGGTGGTGAGCCCCGGCAAGTCGAAGAAGTCGGCTCGTCTAAAGAAGCGGAGAGGATAGACGCACAAACATGAACCAACGAGCGCCCTACCTGGTCGTCGCTGAACGACAGGACCATTCGGATCTCAAAGGGATCAACTTACGCACGCCGGAGGAATATCTGGAGGGCAAAGTCGAGGACACCCTTTCCGAGAGCATCACCCTGATCAACCTTTGCAGGTCTTATCAGTACCTGTCGCGTGGCTATTACGTCTCTCTGCTCGCCGACGCCCGCCACCAGCGGGCGCTGCCCACCCTGCGGCTGATCGAAGAGATCACCAACCCCTACGCCTACTTCATGGCGCTGCGCGCCGCCGGCATCGAGACCATCGACTTCAAGGTCGTGAAGGGCCGTAGGGTGCTCCCCAAGCTCATCGTCCCCTCCGGCAAGGAGACCCAGACCCGTGACGCGATCGAGCGAATGGTCAGCGACAGTGTGAGCGAGGAGCCGGCGCGCTACGAGCCCACGCCCGGTGAGTTCCATGATGTGACGTGCGTATTCGGGCGGACCCTCGACCCCCGCTTCCGAAAGCACTGCTCCAGCGTGTTCAAGGTGTTCCCCTTCCCGCTGCTCAAGATCCGCGTTTACCGGGACGAAGAACTGTGGAAGGTAGGGCAGATCTACCCCCAGTCGCTGGGCCAGCTCGATCCCCCCGAGATCGCGCTGCTTCGGGAAGAGCTCGCCGCACCTCGGTTCGCCATCGCGAGTCCGCAGGCGGTCCGCGACACGCCGGACCGGATCGCTGTGCTAATGGACGAGGACAACCCCTTCGCGCCCTCCGACGAGGAGACGTTCGAGAAGCTGAAAAAGGTGGGCGAGCGCCGGGGCGTGCTCTACGAGCAGATCGACAAGGACGATCTACCGGTGCTGGCCGAGTACGACGCCTTGTTCCTCCGTACGGTCACCGGTATGGATCACTTCTCGTTCCTCTTCGCGCAGCGGGCGAAGAGCCTCGGAATACCGGTGATCGACGATCCCCAGTCCACCGTCAGATGCTCTAACAAAGTCTACCTGTTCGAGCTGTTCAGGAAAGCCGGCCTGCCGACTCCGCGAACGCTCACCATCTCCCGCAAATCTTCGCTGGCCGAGGTGGAGGCGCTTGGCTATCCGCTCATCGTCAAACAGCCGGACGGGACCTTCTCAGCAGCGGTGAAGAAGGCCGCGGACAGAGATGAGCTGCACAAGATCACGCAAGAGATGTTCAAGCGCTCGCCGCTGCTTACTCTGCAGGAGTTTCGGCCGACCGATTTCGATTGGCGGATCGGGGTGCTGGACGGCGTGGTGCTTTACGTGTGCAAGTACCACATGGTGAAAGGGCACTGGCAGATCGTTGGCAAGTCGCGCAGCGGTCGCCGCCGCTACGGCCAGGTCGAGGCGGTCCGACTGGAAGACGTCCCGGCTTCGGTGAAAGACCTCGCCGTCGATGGCACCGCGCTCATCGGCGATGGCCTTTACGGCGTCGATGTCAAGGAGACCGACGCCGGTCCCGTCTTGATCGAGATCAATGACAACCCGGATCTCTGGGTCGGCGAGGAAGACGCCGTGATCGGCGACCGCCTCTACGAAGAGATTACCTCCGCTTTCCTCCGCCGCATCCAGGAGAGCGTCCGCGACGACACGCCCGCATGAGCGGCGCAGAGCCGAAGCGCTACCGGCTATTCGAGGTCGTCGGGCTGGAGCTCGAGTACGTCGTCGTCGACGAGGATCTGCGCCCGCGCTGCCTGGTGGAAGACGCTTTCCGTCACATTCACGGACGGCCGACGTCGGACGTCGAATTTGATGGCGTCGGCTTCTCCAACGAGCTGGCCGCGCACGTATTCGAGATCAAGACCAACGAGCCCACCGAAAGCCTCGCCCAGGCGGAGGCCGAGCTTCAACGCGGCCTGCGCTTCTTCGCCGAGGTTCTGCGCGAGAAGTTCGCCGCGCGGCTGCTGCCCACCGGCATGCATCCGTTCATGCACCCGCGCGAGACCCGATTGTGGGAGCGCGCCAGCCGCGCGATCTATCGGACATACGCCAGCATCTTTCCCATCCACGAGCACGGTTGGCTCAACGTCCAGGCAAGCCATGTGAATCTGCCGTTCGACTCGGAGCCGCGGACGGTTACCCTTCACAACGCCATCGCCTGCCTCATCCCTTACCTGCCGGCTCTCGCGGCCAGCTCGCCCGTTTACGAGGGCGCCGTAGGCCCGTCCGTGGACAACCGGTTGGAGTTCTACAAGAAGAACCAGCGGCGTATTCCGCAGATCACCGCTCAGGTCGTTCCCGAGTACATCACATCGTTCAGCGACTACCGTCGCAAAGTCTACGCGCCGATCCGCCGGGCGCTGGCCGACTTCCCGGGCGCCGAGCGGCTGCAGGCCGAGTGGGTGAACTCGCGCGGCGCGATCATGCGCTTCAGCCGGCGCGCGATCGAAATCAAGGTGCTGGACGTTCAGGAGTGCATCAAAGCCGATGTGGCCATCGCCGTGTTCATCCGCGGCGCCCTGCGCCACCTGGTGCGCCGCCTGGAGAGCGGCGCCCTCGAGCTGCCGGACCACGCGATGCTCGTCGCGGACCTCGACGCGACGATCCGTGAGGGGAGCGAGGCCGCCGTCGTGGCCAGCCACCTGCGACCGCGCGCCCTCGAAGATCAGGGCAAAACGACGGCGCGCAGCATCCTGGGCGGCCTGCTTGATGCCGCCGATCCCGAGACAGCCGCGGAGGAGCGCCCTTACCTGGCGGTGATCGAAGACCGTATTCGCCGGGGCAACCTATCGGAGCGCATCGCCCGGCAGCTGCGCCGCCGCGCGCGCCGGAGGAACGGCTCGGAGCGCGACGTGATGCGAGAGGTCTACGAAGAGCTGATCGGCTGCCTGCAACACAACACGATCTGGGAAGGGTAGCGCGTGCCGCGACCGCAACTGGGTCGGGCGCAGCTCTTGATCACGTGTGAGCACGCCTCTAACCGGATCCCGGATCGCTACGGCAACCTTGGCCTCAGCGCACGAGCGCTCGACTCTCACATCGCATGGGACATGGGGTCACGGCCGCTGGCGCGTCACTGCGCTCGCCATTTCCGCTGCGCCTATCACGAGGGTAGGTACTCGCGGGTGCTCATCGACCTCAACCGCAGCCCACACCACCGCGACCTGATCCCCAAGATCAGCTTCGGAGTTCGCGTCCCCGGAAACGCGGCCCTCACGGCCGCCGAGCGACAGGCGCGTCTGCGACGCTACTACAAGCCGTACCGCGCCGCCGTGCATCACGACATCGAGCACGCGGCACGCAGCGGGATCTGTCTTCATCTCAGCTTCCACACCTTCACGCCCAGGCTGGCCAGGGTCACCCGGCGCGCCGATGTCGGTGTGCTGTACGACCCAGCTCGACCGATCGAACGAGACGTCGCTTCGCGTTTGTTCGCCGCCTTTCAACAGGCCGGCTTCCTCACGCGCCGCAACTACCCGTATCGTGGCACCGGCGACGGACTGACCACCTACGGTCGGAGAACCTATCCCGCCGACCGCTACCTGGGGATCGAGCTCGAGTTCAACCAGCGGCTGCTCGAGCGCACCGCGGACATCAAACGCATGCAGGCCAGAGCAGTCCACTGCATAGAGAGTTGTCTCTCGAGAAGCTGAACCGATAGTTCTCAGCATCTGCGCGCTGAGCGACCGCCGGTGCTGACCAGCCGACTAGACTCTATCGACCGACTTGAGGAGGCGGCGATGGCCAAAAAGCATAAGCATGGAAAGAAGCGGCGCACCCACGTCAAGCCGCGCCGAACGGCCCCGGGCGCCGCGCCCGGCACCTTGGTGGTGGACCCGGCCGCACCCGCGCCCGTCATCGGTGTCATGGCCTACGGTCCCGACCGTTTGCTGCAGGAAGATGTCGCGGACCCGAGCCGGCTGCGCGACTACATTCAGCACTGGCCGATGACGTGGATCAACGTGGATGGGCTGGGTAACACGGCAACGATCGAGGCGATCGGCCAGGCGCTGGGGCTCCACCACCTGGCGCTGGAAGACGTCGTCAACACGCACCAGCGCCCCAAGCTCGAAGATTACGGGGACTATCTGTTCATCGTCGTTCGGATGCCCCATCCGGACGAGCCGTTTCAGACCGAGCAGTTGAGCCTGTTTCTCGGCGCGAACTACGTCATTACGTTTCAGGAACGAGCCGGCGATTGCTTCGAGCCGGTGCGCAAGCGGATCCGCGACCGACGGAATCGTCTGCTCGAGGCCAGCTATCTGGCCTACTCGCTCATCGACGCCCTGTTCGACAGCTACTTTCCCGTCCTCGATACGTTCAGCGACAGACTGGAGCGTCTGGAAGAAGAGGTCGTTCAACGGCCCACCCCCGTCAGCCTCAGCCACGTCCACGACGTACGCCACGACCTGCTGACGCTGCGCCGCTCGATCTGGCCAGCGCGGGACATACTCAACTCGCTGGTGCGCGACCCTCTTCCGTTGATCTCCGATACGACCCGGACGTACTTCCGCGACTGCTACGACCACGCCGTCCGCATCATCGACCTGGTCGAGACGTTTCGCGAGCTCAACTCCAGCCTGATCGAGCTGTACCAGTCCACGGTCAGCCAGCGGATGAACGAGATCATGAAGGTGCTCACGGTCATCGCCACGATCTTCATCCCGTTGACCTTTGTCGCTGGCCTCTACGGCATGAACTTCAACACCCAAGTCTCGCCATTGAACCTGCCCGAGCTGAACTGGTACTACGGCTACCCGTTCGCGCTCGCCCTCATGGTGCTTGTGGTGGCGGGGATGATAATGTATTTCCGACGTAGGGGGTGGATCGGCGCCTGAGCCGGTCGCTCTACCGATCGAAAGCTCGTGAAGCGAAGGCCTGAGATATGTTTAGTCGCAAAACAGCCATTACGGCGCTCGTCGGTTTCGTCCTCGGCATCATCACGGCGATCGTGGCACGCCCCTACCTCGGGCAGAACCTGCAGGAGGCGGTGAGCGGGAAACGCGAGTCGGTCTCGGGGCTCGTTACAGTCAAGCAGCGGCAGGGCGAGCGCCTGCTGCTCACCATCGTCACGCGCGACGGGGCGAGCCTGGCCACCTTCGAAAAGATGGCGGACGAGATCAACCTGCTGGTCGAGGAAGGCGACACGGTCGCGTTGGGTCTCCGGGGTGGCTACGAGCCGTTCCTGCAGGACCCGGACATCCGCGGCGTGCGCAAGCCTCCCTTCCACGGCGGTCCTGCAGCGGCCGCGCCTGACACCGCCGCGGCCACCCCGGACACGCTGTCGGGGGTGGCGAGGCCCGAGACCGACACGCTGCAGCTGAAGCCGGATACGTTGAACGGCACAGCGTCCTCGCGCTGGTACGATTGAAGGCGGTTCAAGCACCAGCGTCTCCGCTCGCCCGCAGCTGCGGCAGGCTTGCCATTTTGCCCCAAACGCGGTCCTCGACGTTCTCGACGAACAGCTGCAGGTGCGGGTAGGGGATCTGAATTCCCGCCTCGTCCAGCGCCAGCTTGCACGCCTCCAGCGTGCGGAAGTAGACCGGCCGCTCCTGCGACATGTCATCGACCCAGACCCGCACGATCAGGTTGACGCTGGAGCCCCCCAGGCTTTCGGTCACCACCTCGGGCGCCGGGTCGGCCAGCACGCCCTTGACCGACTTCACCGACTCGAGCATCACCTGGCGCGCCTGCGGGATGGACTCCTTGTAGGCGATCCCCACCGGCACGTTCACCCGCGTCTCCCCATACAACGAGTGGTTGACCAGCACGTTGTTCATGATCTGGCTATTGGGAATCACGACATAGGTGTTATCGGTCGTCCGGATCCGCGTGCTGCGGATGGTGATCTCCCGAACCTCGCCGTACAGCCCGCCCGTCTGCAGGAAGTGGCCCACCAGAAATGGCTTGTCCCAGAAGATCAGGAAGCCCGCGATCATGTTGGCGATCGAATCTTGAGCGGCGAGACCGACGCCGATCCCGGCCACGCCGATCCCGGCCAGCGCCGCCGCCACGTTGACTCCTAGCTGGCTCGCCGCCATGACGACTGCGAACAGCAGCAGCGTGAAGCGGTAGACGTTGTCCAGCAGCAGATGGGTCAGCGCCTCGTGGATGCCGGCTTTGCGAAACACCGGTCGCAGCACTCGGCGCGTAACGCGGAAGGCAACCCAGAACACCAGCAAGACGCCGACGGCGGCGAGCAGGCGTGGGGCGAAGGCGACGAACATGCTGCTCAGCTGCTCCGCCATCATCTCCAGATTGAGCAAGGTCTCCATACATCCTCCGACGAGGGGGGTGAGGTTCGCAAATCCTGAAGAGCAAAAAGGGCTTCGCCGCCGCCGATCGGCAAGCCGGCGGAAAAGAAAGCGCCGCCGGACGCTGGGCCCGACGGCGCGTCGCGTTGCCCGTCGAGACGGGCTGGCTGCGGCTTACTTCTTCGCGACCGAGACCGGGATGCGCCGGCCAGCCGCCTTTTCGGACTTCGGCAGTTTGACCGTCAGCACGCCGCGGTCGTACTCGGCAGCGATCTTGTCCCGGTTGACCGAAGCCGGCAGCGCAACGGAGCGGCGGAACGACCCGAAACGGCGCTCGCTGTGATAATAGCCCTCGGCGCGCTCCTCGGTCTGCTCTCGCTTCTCGCCGCTGATCGTCAGAACATCACCCGATACTGAGATGTCGAGCTCTTTCGGATCGACGCCCGGCACCTCCGCCCGGACGGTGATCTCGTTCTCCGTCTCGCTCAGGTCAAGGGACGGCGAGAACGTCGTCGCCCACAAGCTCCCCTCCGGCATCCAGCGTGTTCCGCTGAACGGCTCGCTGAAGAATCGATCGAAAAGCCGATCGATCTCGGTGTGAAAGCGCGCCAGAGGATTCTCGGTGGAGCCGTTATCGCGCTCCGCCTCGCTCATCTTGTGTCGCCAGGGTATCAGGTTACCGATCAACATACAGAAAGCACCTCCTTCTTCTCTTGATCTATCCGAAATCTTCCTGTCTGAGAACGCCTACCGCGCGTGCACCTCCACCTTGCGCGCCTTCGCCTTCTCGGCTTTGGGCAGGCGAAGCATCAGAACGCCGTCTCGATACTCGGCGCTGATCCGCTCGCCATTTACATTCTCAGTCACCTCGAAGGCCCGGTAATAGTCCCCGACGCCATACTCACGCAGCAGGTATGTCGTTCCTTCAGGCTGGCGGGCCTCGATTTTCGCCTGGATCGTCAGAACACCGCGCTCGAAGTTGATATCGATGCTTTCAGGATTCGCCCCAGGCACGTCCGCCAACACCCGCAGCTCATCCGCCGTCTCGACGATATCGACCGCGGGACGAAAGCGCGGGCTGCCGCGGGTCGGCTCCCGCCGGGCTACCTCCCGGCCGGTGCTCTTCTCGACAGCAGTTCCACTGGTCATCGTTTCTCACCTCTCTGCTGGTTCGCTCTAAGCTTCAACTCGTCGCTGCAACCGTCTGCTCTCGCTCAGGCGCTCAGCGCCTTGACTTCGATCTTACGCGGGCGAACGCTCGCCGCTTTCGGCATCGTGATCGTCAGCACACCGTTTTCCAGGCTCGCTTCCACGGCCTCCGGGTCGATCTCGACCGGCAGCTGGATCACTCCGCTGAAAGCGCCGTAGGCACGCTCACGGCGATGATAGGCAACGCCTTCCTGCGACTCCGCCTTCCGCTCGCCCTTGAGCGTCAGCTCATTGCCCTTCACCAGGATCTCTAGGTCTTCGAACTTCAGCCCAGGCACCTCGGCCTCCGCGAAAAGCGCCTCGTCCGTTTCCCACAGATTCACTGCCGGGAACGAGCGATCCCGCGTCCGCTGACGGACGATCCACCACGGCCACTCGTAACCATCGAACACCCGGTCCAGCTCACGCCGAGAACCGCCGAGCGGATAACCACCACTCATCATCCACCGGTTCGTCATGTTATCGCACCTCCTCTTGAGCTATGACCTGCATCACTCAGCTGACCGCGTCCCCACTCGGAGGACGCCTCGTGAGAGTTTCTGGGAACTCCGCCCGGGTGAAGAGGCAAAGCCTGTGCCAAGCGAGCCGCGCTCCCGTATCTGTAAGTAACTACGCGACAAACGCTTAGAGGCACGAATCGCTCGCGGAAACGCCCTGCCAACCTGGCAGACGCCCGGCTTCCGTCGCTCTGCAGGACCTGCAGAACTCGGCCACCTTGACGGCCCGGTCACCCACGCGGTAGGCTTGCCCACCCGAAACGACACGGAGTCGATCACAGGTGACCGAACAACTTCTCATCGCGCTGGCCAGCATCATCACGCTGGGGATCGCCGCCGAATGGTTGGCCTGGCGCATCCATCTGCCGTCGATCCTGATGCTGCTGATCTTCGGCTTCGCCGCCGGACCGGCCACGGGCTTTCTCAACCCCGACGAGATGTTGGGTCCCTTGCTGTTCCCCATCATCTCCATCGCGGTAGCGATCATCCTGTTCGAGGGCGGAACGAGCCTGCGGCTGCGCGAGCTGCGAGAGATCGGCGGGATCGTGCGGAACCTGGTTACCGTGGGGGCGCTGCTCGCCTGGGTGCTCGGCGCTGCCGCCGGCTATCTGTTGCTGGGACTGAACCTGGCGCTGGCGGCGCTGTTGGGGGCGGTACTTGTGGTGACGGGTCCGACGGTGATCATCCCGCTGCTCCGTCACGTACGTCCGACGCCGCAGGTGGCGTCCACGCTCAAGTGGGAAGGGATCTTGATCGATCCGATCGGCGCGATCCTCGCCGTGCTCGTGTACGAGGCGGTGTTGGCCGGGTCGGTTGGAGCGGCCACGACCGTCGCGATCTTGGGACTCGGGAAGACGATCGTCGTCGGGGCGGCGCTGGCTGCCGTGGGCGCCGGCCTATTGGTCGTCCTGATCGATCGCCAGTGGGTGCCCGATTTCCTGCAGAGCCCGCTGGCGCTGATGATTGTGGTGACGGCGTTCGCGGTCTCGAACATCCTCCAACCCGAGTCGGGCCTGGTAACCGCCACGCTCATGGGGGTGGCGCTGGCGAACCAGCGCACGGTGGACGTCAGGCACATCATCGAGTTCAAGGAGAATCTGCGGGTCCTGTTGATCTCGAGCTTGTTCATCCTGCTCGGGGCACGGCTCCAGCCGGCCGATCTCAGCGGCATCGGTTTGCCGGAGGTCGGGTTTCTCGGTGCGCTGATTCTGGTGATACGGCCGGCCGTGGTCGGGCTCTCAGCGCTGGGCTCGGAGCTGGGCTGGCGCGAACGGGTGATGATCGCCGGCATCGCGCCCCGCGGGATCGTGGCCGCCGCCGTCTCATCGGTGTTCGCGCTCGAGCTGGTGCACGCGGGCTACGCGGGTGCCGAGCGGCTGGTGCCACTCACCTTCATGGTGATCATCGCGACGGTGGCGATCTATGGGCTCACCGCCGCACCGGCCGCCCGACTGCTCAAGGTCTCGCAGCCACAGCCTCAGGGACTGCTGATCATCGGCGCCCACCCCTGGGCCCGGGCGATCGCCGAGGAGCTGAAGGAAGCGGGGGTTCCGGTGCGCCTGGCCGACACGAACTACTCGAACATCGCCGAAGCGCGGATGGCCGGGTTGCCGATCCACTACGGAAGCGCGATCACCGAAGCGGCGCTGGACAGCATCGAACTGGACGGGATCGGCCGCCTGCTCGCTTTGACCTCGAATGACGACGTGAACTCGTTGACCGCGCTTCACTTCAGCGAGGTATTCGGCGGCGAACATGTGTATCAGCTGCCGCCCGAGCATCTCAGCGACGACGATCCCCGGGAGGTAACCTCGCGGCGCCTGCGCGGCCGATTCCTCTTCCACTCGGAGGCTAACTACTGGAACCTGACGGCGCGCTTCGACGCGGGCGCCGATATCAAGACCACGAATTTGACGGAAACCTTCGATTTCCAAAGATTCAAGGAACTGTACGACGACGCGATCCCACTCTTCACGCTCGATGACGACGGCCGGCTGGCGATCTTCACGGTCGACGACCCGCTCCAACCCGGCCCGGGCCAGAGGCTGATCGCGATCGTCGAGCCGGCAGGCGAGGCCGCGGAGGTCGGGGCGCCAGGCACCCCCTCTACGTGACGACTCTACGAATCGGCGGCCGATAGAACGCGGCACTGGCCGACCGAGGGGACAGAGCCATGCGATTGATCGGCGAGCTTTACCGCTTGCAGGAAGAGCGCGGCTACCTCGATGCGAAGGAGCTGAGCGCCCTGGCCGAGCGGCTGCGCGTTCCCCTGTATCGTGTCGAGGAAGTCGTCACCTTTTACACCCACTTCCGCACCTCGCCACCGCCCAAGACCGAGGTCGCCGTCTGCCGGGACCTGTCTTGCCACCTGCTCGAGGGCCGTGACTATTGCGCTCGGCTCCGGGAATTGCTGGACGGGGAGAGCGGCGCGGTGGACGTTCACGAGGTCTCGTGCCTGGGTCGCTGTGAGTACGCGCCGGCGGCCCTGGTCAACGGATTACCCGTCGGTCGGGTCAGCCCGGAAGAGCTGACGCACAGGGCGCGGAACGCGGATATGCTGCCACCTCTCGGACTGGCCCGGTCCCGCCGCTGGCGGATCGACTACTGCGGCGAGCGGGGCGAACGCTACGCGGTTTACAAAGCCTACCGCGAGCGGCGCGATTCCGACGCCGCGGCCGCCGAGATCATCGCCACGCTGAAACAGGCGGGGCTGCGCGGCATGGGCGGCGCCGGTTTCCCCACCGGCCTCAAGTGGGAACTGGTGCGCAAAGAGAAGGCCGTGCCCAAGTACGTGATCTGCAACGCCGATGAGAGTGAGCCCGGCGCCTTCAAAGACCGGGTGATCCACGAAGAATTACCCCACCTCGTGATCGAAGGGATGTGTCTCGCCGGCCTGGTCGCCGGGGCGAAGCAGGGCTGGGTGTACGTGCGCAACGAGTACGAGCCGGAGCGGCGCGCCATGCAGCTCGCGCTCGACGACGCGCGGCGACGCGGCGTGCTGGGCGAGCACTTCGACATCGACATCTTCGTCTCGCCCGGCGGCTACATCCTGGGCGAAGAGACCGCGTTGCTCGAAGCGCTGGAAGACCGGCGCGGCGAGCCGCGCAACAAGCCGCCCTACCCCGGGCAGACAGGTCTGTGGTCGAGGCCCACGTTGATCAACAACGTGGAGACGCTCGCCCTAGTGCCCGCCATCCTCAAGCACGGCCCGGACTGGTGGAAGAACGAAGGCGTTCGGGGCCATTCCGGCCTCAAGTTCATCGGCGTGTCGGGGCACGTTGAGAACCCGGGCGTCTTTGAGATCCCACTGGGAACGACGGTCGCGGAATTGATCAAGATGGCTGGCGGCGTCATCGACGGCCGACCACTCAAGGCGTTCGCCCCCGGCGGTGCCAGCTCCAGCTTCCTGCCGGCCAAGAAGGCCGACATCGAGATCGACTTCGAGACCATCGCGAAGGCCGGTTCCATGCTCGGCGCCGCCGCCCTGGTGGTGATCGCCGAGGGCACCGACATGATCGAGATAGCGACGAACGTGGTGCGCTTCTTCCGCAACGAGTCGTGCGGCAAGTGCGTGCCGTGCCGGGTCGGCACCGAAAAGGTCGTCGCCATGCTGGAGGACATCCTCGCCGGCCGCGGCAACGGCACGCTGCGAGAGGTGCTGCCCGCCCTCGAGCAGACGCTGGCCCAAACCTCGATCTGCGGGCTCGGGCAGGTAGCGCTCAACCCGATCACGTCCGCGCTCCAGCATTGGGGCGACGAGCTGGACGCCTACCTGGCGGCTTCACGAGGGCGTTGAGGCGTATCGAGCGATGGCAACCGTGATGGAATCGACCCGCACGATCACCCTGACGATCGACGGCGGCGAGGTCACCGTGCCCGCCGGTGTCACCATCTGGGAGGCCGCGCGCCGGGCGGGGATCGAGATCCCGGTCCTCTGCCACGATCCGCGCCTGAGGCCCGTTGGCGTCTGCCGCATGTGCGTGGTCGACGTGGGCGAGCGGGTTCTGGCGGCGTCGTGCGTGCGCGAGGCGGCCGATGGCATGAAGGTGCAGACTCGGTCGCCGAAGCTGGAGCGTTGCCGCCGCACGCTCACCGAACTGCTGCTGGCCGACTATCCGGCGCGCTCGCTGCGCGAAGAGACGACGGGCGACGATCTGCTGCTGGAGCTGGCTCGCGATTACGACATCGACCGCGGCGCCCTCAGCCTTCCGGCGGGTAACGGCCGCCACCAGGACATGTCGTCGCCGGTCATCGCCGTC
>JABAOD010002230.1_pt3 | contig 17324 bp, 20 predicted proteins | sample 7062151 | NCBI WGS metagenome assembly JABAOD01 (sample SAMN14538626, study PRJNA623070) | marine sediment metagenome | biome: marine biome [ENVO:00000428]; feature: marine pelagic biome [ENVO:01000023]; material: deep marine sediment [ENVO:00002113] | place: India: Gulf of Khambhat ... | reverse complement strand
AGCCCTATGAGAGACGTCGTAGGGTATGCGGCCATCAGCTTGACGAAGTGACCTCATCCACCCACGCAAGGTATTCGGGCAGTCCACTCTCCATAGAGTACGATGCTATGCATGGCACTTCGTAGGAGTGAAGGCGTCGGATCTCCTCTCTCACCTTCTCAACTAGAGAAGATCGGGTTTTCATAATCACGGCAGCCTCAGCCTCATCTTGAGTCCTCCCCTCCCACTTGTAGATGGACCTGATGCGGAAGATGTTGCCACAGGCGATGAGGCCAGCTTCCACGAGCCGGACTACGATCGCGGCTGCTTCCTCCTCGCTACCGGCCGTCATGTAGACCATGGAGTGCATGTGGACGGATTGTGGTCATCAGTACAAATAGGATGACGAGTCCGTCTCCTCCGCCGGTTGATTCTCAGGCGTGAGAACAGCCCCGCTAGTATTTTAGACGAGAATCGATAGAAAGTAACAACAAGTTGACTGTAGTTACGTACGAGGAGCTCCGAGACTCTCTCAATGCGATACTTGGCCCAAAGGGCATGGGACAGCGAGAGACAAGTCAGGTGGCGGAATACCTGTTAGGCTTCTTCGGGTTTGGTACAGAGGTCATAGACAATGTCCTGCAACCCGAGGACCGAGACGTCTTCTACATGCTGGAAGAGGAAGGACTCCTGGGGACACGTCAGGAAGAGGTCATGGTGACTCGGGGAAAGCTTTGGCGGATTCACTACTGGGTCCTGAAGGTCGATAAGATGCGAAGGGCCCTGGAGGGGACCGAGGAGGAGGGCGATGATCTTGAGTCCCTCTACGAGAACATCTCCGAGGAAGTCTGGAGCCGCCACTAACAAGGTTTATAGTCCCTAGGCGGAGTAGTGCGACTGTAATGGTCCAGGAGATCTTAGTCTTCTTAGCGGCTGTCGGTGCCTGGGTGGGCTTTCTCTACATCCTGGTGAGGTTGGGCGTCATTAAGATTCCCACCGCCCCGGCGGAGGATACCCCACCAGACATCCGCGAACCTCAACCTCCAGGCGAGGAGGCTAAGGTGTCCCTCTTTGGCCCTTTCCTCATGCTGAAGACAACCAGAGGAAGGGCGCTGATCGAGCGCATCTCGCGGTGGCGAGGCCTTAGGTGGCTGGGCCAGTTCTACGTCATCCTCATAGCGGTAACAATGGTGGGCATCACCGCCTTGTTGATCTGGACGGCAACCCTGGTTCCGAGCATCCCGGCGGGGATGGGTCCCTCCCCACAGGCTCTCATAGGCATTCCAGGCGTGAACCCGTTCATACCACTGAGCTACGGCATATTCGCCCTAGCGGTCGCCATCGTGATTCACGAGTTCTCCCACGGAGTCCTGGGGAGAAGGTGGAAGGTGGGCATACGATCTCTTGGAGTCCTCCTCTTCATAGTCCCCATCGGAGCCTTCGTGGAACCCGATGAGAATGAGCTCAGGGCGCTGGACAGGAGAAAGCGGGGGACGGTCTACGCAGCTGGGCCAGGCAGCAACATGATTACAGCCTTCGTCATGGCCCTCGTTTTCTCCATCGCCATGATGGGAGCCGTTCAGGCGAAGGCGCTGGGCATGGGCGTAACGGGGGTTGTATCCGAGAGCCCGGCAGAGGGGGCGGGACTCTCAAAGGGAATGATCATCCTCGCCATCAACGGCACCGCGGTCCAGGATGGAGTGGCATTTACTGAGGTCCTGAGGCAATTCAGTCCCGGCGAGACTATCAGGCTATCACTCTACAACCAAGGGACTATGGAGGAGCGGGATCTGACGCTAGCCCGGAGATCTGACTTCACTGGACAGAAGGAGGATGAGAATCGCGGGTACATAGGTGTCAGCACGGTAAGCACGAACCCTGACATCTTTAACCCGCTTGAGTCCAGCAAGAGGCTCGGCTGGAGTGGTGCGCTCTTCGTCTACATCGCGCTTCCAATTCAGGGGCTATCGCCGATTCAACCCTCTACCACAGAGTTCTACGAGGTGACAGGAGTCTGGGGAGCCTTGCCAGGACCCGCCTTCTGGGTGATGGCCAATGCTGCGTACTGGGTATTCTGGATCAGCCTGATGCTAGGAATGACCAACGCCCTCCCCGCCGTCCCATTGGATGGCGGATACCTCTTCAGGGATTGGCTCGAGGCAGGTATCAAGAGACTGAAGGGGGGAATGAAAGCTGAGGATCGCGAGAGGGTTGTCCGAAACGTCTCCTACGTTGTCGCCATCTTCATACTGGCATTGATCCTGTGGCAGCTCATAGGTCCTAACATCTGAGCTCAGCTGGCAGCCGCAACCAATCCCAGAACGCCCCCGAGGAGGACGACGACCGTGGGCACCATGCCTGCACTCAGTACAAGCGCGAGTATTCCTACGACGGCGCAGAGGAGACCCCCCTCGACGTACCTCCTGGTAACCAGGAAGAAGGCTCCAACCACAGCTACTAACCCGAGAGCCAGGGGCGGTATCGCCGCCAGCACGCTCTCAATGGTGAGGCGGAAGTTAACCCCGTCCCTCAGGAGGAGGATGGCACCCGCGATGGCCAGCGCGAAGCCGACAAGACCCAAGAGCCTCTCCTTCTTCATCTCATCCCTTCTCCAGGCCGCCTAGGGAGAAGATGCCTCTAGGATCGATCCTGCCTTCTCCCTTACCGCGGTACATTCTGACAGTCCTGAAGACCTCCCTTAACCCGAGCGACTTCAGCACGCGCAGGGCCACGGCGTTTTCACTGGGCACGTTTAGCCCGAAAGACTTACCAGAATGCCCGGACATCAGATGATTCAGGAGTCTCTCGGCGACCTCTGGCCGTGCGGGGTCGCAGACCCAGGGGGCGATCTCTACGCCACCGGGATGGGGGCCCCCGACTACGTATCCAGTGACTCCAGCTTCCGGCCAAATGAAGAAGCTATCCCCAAAGTCGTGATAGAGTTCTCGTAGGACCTTACCCCTGTCAGTCCCGAAGTAGTCTGAGTCAAACCTAGAAATCTCCTCTAGCTCACCGGCGTGAGCCAGCCTCGCCTCAGGTTCCACCACACCCACCGCCTTTCCTTCGAAGTGTGCAGTGTTTCCAACAGCCTTGAATCCGAACTCCCTGTAGAACTTCTCAGTATTGACGTAGGCGTTGAGCCAACACGTCTCGCCGCCATGGCCTTCAACGTAGTGGATAGCCTCAGAGAGGAGGGCCTTCCCGTTTCCTTTCCCGCGTGCCTCCGGGTCGACTATGATACTGCCAATCCATCCCACCTTCCCGTAGAGGGTCGCCACCGTCACGCCGATTCGTCGGGACCCTTCCCAAGCAACCAGGGCCCCGTCCGGATCCATTCTCATGAACCGGCGGAAGTCCTCTGGAGTGTATCCCCAGTCTTCGAGGTCGGTGAGCTGAATCGCGAACTCCACATCCCCCGACGTCATTGGGGCTATCCTGACGATCAGAACAGCCCCCTGGTCCTGAGCTCCTCAGCTTCGTCGCAGTAGTGACCGCCATGGGTGACGAACCTCTCCTGCTTCCGCGAGTTCTTGTGGAGGCAGGGGCCGTACTCATCATCCTCAGCGCCGTACCATTTGTCACAGTCCATGCACTGCAACCACTCTCTCCCTCCCTTCATTGCCACTTCGATAGCCCTGCTCAAATCCCTTTCCCCTCTCAATGTCGCACCACCTCACGCTTAAGCTAATGGGATGAGTCGCCTACATCCCCCAAAAGGGGTCCTCCCTCCTCTTGATGACCTTAACCTCCTCCAACACCTCCGCCTCATCGTGGCTGAGTCCCGACTGCTCCAGTGACTTCACGTGCTCCTCAGGGATGTCGACGTAGAGGACCTCTCCTGGTTTGATTTGTCGTCCAACGGTGGGACCCTCGATGGCAATGGCGACCTCCTCCCCGGACCGAGCTTCCCTGAGGGACTGCTCGCCACTCCTTATGCTCTTGATACGTCCGATGACCCTTCCATCCTCCCGGAAGAAGGACTGCCCGACCTTCGTCCTTCCGGTCAAGATACGAACTCCGACGATGGCCGGTTTGGATGTTCGGAACACGTACTCGGGAAGAAGCAGGACCTTCCCTGGATATACCACCTCCTTCCGGCTTGCCTCCTCCAACTCATGTGCCTTAGCGGCGCGCCACTCCTGGAAGTCCTCAATGAGTCTGTAGACCACATCGCCCTGTACCACTTTCACCTCTGGATGCTTGAGGAGCTCCTCCTGCGCCTCTTGGAGCAAACCCACGTTGAATGCCAGGATCACTCGCTTGAGAGGATCTTGGATGGTAGCGGCATCTACTATGTCTCTACGGGCTACGGGCCCTAGGGAGGCTTGACTGACTCCTAACTCCCCCTCTTTCATCTGAAACGCGAGCCCTTCAAGAGATCCCAAGGCGTCTGCCTTGATGATAAGGCCGTCCTCAGTGAGCTTAATTTCAAGCTTAGTCTCCTCCATGACCTGTCTCTTGGCCTCATCGGGGTTTTCGCCCACGGCCCTGAGGGGTGCTCCCGCAGCGACATCCTCCAGGCTGGGCGCGACGATCTTGATCCCAGCAGCCGCTCGCACCTCGTCGACCTGGTCGAATCTGTTCTCAGGATCCCTTATCTCGTCCAGGGGTCTTGGTTTAAGCAGCGCCCTAACCTTGGTCATTCTGGGCTCTCCCCGGGGCGTTCCTAGGACGACGGCATCCCCCTTCCTCAACACGCCTGAGTACAGAATGGCGTCGAGGGTCACCCCAAGGCCCCTCTCCTCCTTCACCTCCAGGATCGTCCCAGCCGCTGGCCCCTCCTCTGTCTTGAGCTCCTTTCCGAGGAAGCGCTGAGCAAGACCCACGAGAACCAGAAGGAGGTCCGGTATCCCCTCAGCATGCTTCGCGCTACAGGGCACGATGGCGACCACCTTCCGGAAGTCCTCGATCTTGTCGTACCGGTCAGCAGAGAAAGAGTGCTCAAAGAGGTCGCCCACCAGGGCGTAGAGCTTCTCGTCAAGGCTACCCTGAACAGCCTTGGGTTGAGCGCTGTATGTGGCTGCAAAGGCCGCCCCGCGCTGCTTCCTCCAGCCTGGGATAAGGTCTATCTTGTTGGCGGCAACCACGAAGGGGGTCTTGTACTGCTTCAGGATTCGCAGCGACTCCACCGTTTGGGGACGCAACCCCTCGTTGATATCGACAACCAGAACCGCTAGATCCGCCAGAGCTCCTCCCCGAGCTCGGAGGGTAGTGAAGGCGTGGTGTCCCGGAGTGTCTATGAAGAGGAGACCAGGGACCTTGAAGGTGCGTTTTCCCACGAGGTCACCGCACACCTCTAGAATGACGTCGAGGGGAACCTCAGTGGCGCCGATATGTTGCGTTATGGCACCGGCCTCACGGGAGGCCACTCGGGTACCCCTGACCTTGTCCAGCAGCGTGGTCTTGCCGTGGTCCACGTGCCCCAGTACGCTGACGATGGGTTGCCTTATCATGGTGCCACTGAGAATCCTGCCGCGCCCTATTAGAAGTTTCTTGACACGCAGGGTGGTCAGGAACCTCTCAGCCAGCTCTCATCAATCCGCTTGTATCTCCTGAGCTCTCCAGGAGTGAAGAAGAGGGAGATCTCACGCTTGGCGCTCTCGAGGCTGTCCGCCCCGTGAATCAAGTTGCGGGAGATGTCCAGGCCGAAGTCACCTCGAATTGTGCCAGGGTCAGCCTTCGCTGGGTCGGTGGCGCCGATGAGCGCGCGTACAACGGCCACACCTCCTTCGCCCTCCAGGACCATGGCAAAGGCGGGCCCGGAGGTGACGTAGTCAATCAGGGAGGAGAAGAATTCCTTTCCCACGTGCTCGGCGTAGTACTCCTCAGCTAGCTTCTCAGAGACCTCGACCATCTTGGCCGCCACCACCTTCAGCCCCTTGCCCTCGAAACGTCCAAGGATTTCCCCGACCAAACCACGCTGGACGCCGTCAGGCTTGATCAACACGAAGGTCCGCTCGACGCTCATTTCTCAGCCTCTGCAAGGTGTCCTCTTATCTTCTTGGCGGTGGCGGGGCCGATCCCCTTGACCTCCATCAGGGCCGCCTCATCGCCCTCCTTAAGCTTGTCGACGGAGGTGAATCCCGCCTCCCACAGCCCCTGGGCAGTCGTCTCACTCACTCCTGGAATCTGAGAGAAGGCGGATAGGACGCTGGCCCGATCCTCCGCCGGTGCCTCCTCCGCTTCCTCCCGCTCAGGAGTTGAGACCTCAACGCGGCGTGCGGTCCCGACTTGCAGGGCTTTGACGTATCTACGCGTCCACCGCACTCGTCGGCCTATTCGCCCCAGGTTCAGGAGGTTCTTCTGGCACTTGCTCGAGCAGAAGAAGTGGATGGTGCCCTCCCTGCGAATGAACATCTTGCCCGTTCCGGGCTCAATATCGTTCCCGCAGAAGGTGCAGGTTCTGGTTACTGGCATCTCAGGCTTACCTTACCGACAGCTTGCGGGCCTCGCGAGCGGTCTCCCGCAGCATGAGGATGTCCTTGACCTGAACGGCGCCTTTGACGTTACGAGTGATTATCCTGCCCCTGTCCCTGCCCTCCAGTACTCTTACCTTGACTTGGATGGCCTCGCCGCTCATGCCGGTCCTGCCGACGACCTCCACTACTTCCGCTGGAATGCTGTCTTCTGCCACATCACTTCCCCCGAAGCTTCGTTACGGTGGAGTTCAGCTCGTCCACCAAACCCTTCCCCTTGCCAGCGTCGACTATGCAGCAGGAGGCCGTGGACTTGCCCAGGCCGGCTGCGACGCCCAACTCCTGCTTGCTCGGCACGTAAGCGTAAGGCACATCACGCTCTTCACACAGGAGAGGCATGTGGGCCAGAATCTCTTCTGGAGAGACGTCCTCCGCCATGATTACGAAGAGGGCCTCGCCCCTCTCCACCAACTTAGTGACTTCGTTCGTCCCTTTGCGGACCTTCCCCGTGTCTCTGGCAGTCTCCACCATCTCGTATACTCTGTCGTACAGGTCTTTAGGCGTCTCGAATCTCACGTAAAGGGGCTTAGCCATAGGCGAACCTCCTTTGGTTCAAGGAACCTCAGTCATTGGCTCCTGGAGGTGCTTCTAACTCCGGGTGGATTATAAGGGTTTTGTGTGCAGAACAAGCAAGGGCTAGCTCAGGGGTTTCCTTGGCTTGCCTGTTATTGTTATCCCAGAGGTGGCTATCAAGGAGATTCCTACTGTCGCAATTACAGTTGCTATCCCTGTGGTCCTCTCTCCCAAGATGCTTCCTTCTATCAAGAAAGCGGCTGCTATGAGGGCCAACACCAATGAGAAATAGGGGTTTTGGGGCAGACTCGGTCACTCGTCCGTCTTCTCGACTCCCTCCGCTTCCTCAAGGAGGAGTCCTAGCACCTCGGGTCGCGTGTCGCGAATGGTCGGTCGGAACCTCTTCGCCGTCTCCACGTCCCTAGGGTCGATCGTGCACGTGACCACCGCCTCCTCGAAGTCCTCGGCCCTTGCTAGCTCCTCCCCTCGGGGTCCCATGGCCTGGGTCCCACCCTGAAACACCATGTTGAGTTCGGTTCCGACGATATTGGAGTATAGGAAGAAGCACGTGTTCTCCACGGCCCTGGCCGGAATGACCATGTCGAAGAAGGGCTTGCTGGTTGCCGGAGCGGCAGAGATGCAGGCCAACACCTCGGCTCCTTTCAGAGCGAGCCCCTTGGGGACCTCGGGGAAAAAGGTGTCGTAGCATATGAGGAGGCCGATCTTCCCCCGGTCCGTCTCCACCACGCAAAGCTCGTCGCCCCTCCCGAAGTACTGGAGCTCCTCAAAGGGTCCGAAGTTCGCGGGGTACAACTTCCGGTAAGAGCGGACCTGGCCGTCCCGGGAAACGTATATTGAGCTGTTGTATAGGACTCCTGTCTCCTCATCGCGTTCGGGCATCCCGAAGATGATGTCAGTGTCAGCCCTCGCGGCCAGCTTTGTCGCGGCCTTCACGGATGGCCCATGAAGGGTCTCTGCCAGCTTCGAGAAGGAGTCCTTGGCCATGTAGCCAGAGAGGTAGAGTTCGCCGAAGAGGAAGAGGTCCGCCTGGGTCCCATCCACGAAACTCCTCATCTTCTCGAGGTTCGCCTCTTTATCCCCCAGCGAGGGATCAGCTTGTACCAGGGCCACTTCAAAGGCTTTTGCGATAGTCTCACCTCCTTGTGGAGTCAACGCTATATGACCGCCGCCGTTTATAGCAGAGGGCCTGCGCCTGCCGTGGTGGCCCTGGCGTAAAGCTCGTTCTTCTAAGCGGTGATGAGCCTATCTTAGTTCATATTCCACTAAGACGCGGCAGTGGTCGCTCGGCCCCCATTGATTCACCTCGTTCAACGCCGTTACCTGGACGCAGTCCGCAAGGCTCTCGGAAGCGAACACGAAGTCCAACTGTCTGGTGGCAGTTGCGGGCGTTTGGACATTCGTGTGGTATGTGGGAACGTTCTTGCTCGTGCGTGGAAGCTCGCTAGGCCAGGGGTCCGACATGCGTCCATGCGGAGCCTGGGGACCGACGAACGACAGCCCCAACGCCTGCATCCGCTCGAACACCGTCTCGTACCGTGTTGCCCAGTACATGTTTCCTTTCTCACCGTGTCCGCAGAGGACATTGAGGTCCCCCGCCGCGATGATACGATGCCCCTTCTCTTGGCCGATTAGAGCCGAGAGATCCGAGATCAGCCGGTGAGCCGACCCATCCGCGTAGATCCATTTGCTACCGGTCGTCATGTAGGGGTTCTCCCATGGAGCGTACATCGAGACAACGAAAAATGGCTTGCCGGTGGAGGGCGCCACACTAGCCACAGCCAGGGTGCCTTGCTGGCTCACACTAAGGTACCCTTCTTCTGCCTCCTCTATCACCTTCGTCTGTAGCCACTGCACCTCGAATCGATTCGATAGCCGAACCACAGCCGCCCTCCACGGACGATTCTCTTGCCCAGCGGTTCGCCAAGGAGCGGGATCAACCTCAACCATCCGCGCAACATCGGCCGGAGGCACCGCCGCTTCCTGTAGTAGAGCGATGTCGAGATCAGCATCAAGCAGGTGCCGCCATGGCTCGTCACGTCGAGCGATGTTCCAGGACACCATTCTCAACTTCATTCCGGCCACCACGAGGGGATTCCCGTCTAAATAATATTCTCATCTGGCGATGCTTGGCGTGGTGTGGGAGGAAAAGACGCAGATGAGGAGTCGACTCCACGTACCCATTTGTGGAGTGCTCCCGAGGGGATTNNATGCTTGACCGGACTACACCACGGGAGCGTCAGCGAGCCTACCCCGACCCCTCTATTTTGGCTTTTCTGTGCGCCAAGCGCCAGTGATGATCTGACTGGCAAGACTTAGATATGCCGATCGTCGTTGGTATTGGAGTCATGTTGGAGATTCGTCCCTTCCAACCCAAATCGGCCACAGAGCGCGAGTGGGCGGTGTATCACCGATTCCGTCTCCTCAGACACGAAGAGCGTGAGCCAGATGACCCCCTCATCGAGGACAGGGCGATGGAGAAGTTGATGAAGCGGCGGGACCCCGAGTGGGAGGTGCACTACTTCGCCGTTATCGATTCGCAAAGGAGCCCTGACGATCTTTCGGGATGGCTCGAGCTCGGCCTAGCGCGAGAGGGCTCTCTAGCCCACGAGACAAACGCTCACATGATGTGGGTCGGGATCGAGGTCCTGGCTTCTGAGCGGAAGCGAGGCATCGGAACGCGCTTGTTAGCCAAAGCAGCCGAGTTCGCCGAGGACAGGAGACGAACCCTCCTCATAGGCGGGACCGACGAGGACGATGGCAAAACCTTCATCGACGCCATTGGGGCGAAGGTCGCCCAGCGATGGCGTGAGAGCAGGCTCTATCTAGATAGCGTCGACTGGGAGATGTTGGAGGAGTGGGTGAGGGACGGGGAGAATCGATCCCCGGATTCCTCATTGCGGTTCTTCACCAACTACCCTGACGACTCCATGCTCGAGGAGTACTGCGAACTCTTGCAGGAGGTGTCCAATCAGGAGCCTCGGGAGCATCTCGATCTGGGGGATGAGTTCCTGACCCCCGCGATCCTGAAGGAGCGGGTGGCGAGTTACGTCGGTGCCGGAGGTACTATCCTGAGAGCTGTCACGCAGGAGAAGGGCGGTGACCTCAGCGGCCTGACCACAATGGGATACCTCCCCGCCGAGGATAGTCACATCACCCAGTGGATGACGGGGGTCAAGGATGTCTACCGGGGTAGGGGGCTAGGCAAGTGGCTAAAGGCAGCGATGCTCCTCAAAGTCCGGGATGAGCTTCCTCAAGTGAAGGTCGTTAAGACCGGCAACGTCACCTCGAATGCAGCCATGCTCTCCATTAACGTCAGGTTGGGATTCAGGCCGTACAGGGAAGGGGTTGAAGCGCAAATTTCCCTGAAAGCCGCTGAGGCCTACCTCAAGGCATGAGCCCCCTCACTCAGGCAGGACAAGTCCGAAGGCCTCCTTCATGGCCTCTCCCCTCTCGTCCAGGAACAGGTGCTTCAGCTCGGTATACTCGTGCAGCCCGTAGATTCCCAGCTCCCTTCCGACGCCCGATTGCTTGTAGCCGCCGTGAGGTGTGGCGCAGCTGAGAATGTGATGGTGATTGACCCAGACGGTCCCCGCCTTGACTCTGCGGGCGAAGTCCTCTCCTCGCTTGAGATCGCGGGACCAGACGGAAGCGGCCAGGCCGTAGGGCGTGCCGTTTGCTAGATCCAGGGCCTCCTCCAAGTCTTCGTAGGTGAGGACAGCGAGCACCGGACCGAAGATCTCCTCTTGGGCAATCCTCATGCCGTTCTCCACATCATCGAAGATCGTCGGTTCGAGGTAGAATCCCTCTTCGAGTCCCCTCGGCCTCTTCCCACCCAAGACGAGGCGGGCTCCCTCCTCGAGGCCGCTTGCGATGTAGCCTTCCACGATCCCCCGCTGCCGCTCAGAGATGAGCGGCCCCATGTCGGTCTCCCATGAGGAGGGAGGTCCCAGTCGCATAGCCTTGGCCATCTTCGTGAGGCTCCCAAGGAAGGCGTCATGGATGTGCGACGGGAGTATCAACCGGGTTCCAGAGAGGCAAATCTGACCCTGGTGTAGGAATGCGCCGAAGAGGGTCCCCCGGAGGGTCTCCTCAGTGTCTGCGTCGTCAAGCACGACCATGGGGGCTTTACCACCAAGCTCTAGCGTGACCCTCTTCAGCGTCTTCGCCCCCATCGCCATGACCTCTCTGCCAATTTCCGTGGAGCCCGTGAAAGCGAGTCTATCCACACCCGGGTTGGTTGCCAGTTCTCGGCCGACCTCCGTGCCCTGGCCGGTAATTATGTTGAGGACACCGGGAGGCACGCCGGCCTCCAAGGCCATCTTCCCGTATTCCAGGGCCGTGAGGGGGGTGTACATTGCCGGTTTGAGGACCATAGTGTTACCCGCAGCGAGGGCAGGGGCGACTTTCCATACGGCCATGAGCAGCGGGAAGTTCCACGGGAGGATTCCCGCGCATACTCCGCTGGGCTCCCTCACAACGCGACTCTTGATGCCGATGTCTGGTAGGTCGACGACCTCGTCCTCCAGGGTCGCCGACAGCCGACCGAAGTGTCGGGTGTGCTCGATCGCCATCGGGATGTCGGCGAAGCTGGCCTGACGGATCGGCTTCCCTCCGTTGAGGGACTCCAGGGACGCGATCTCGTCCGCGTTCTTCTCCAACAGTCTCGCAAGGTTCTCGAGGACCTCCCCTCTCCTCGCGGGGCTCATCCTTGGCCAGGGGCCCTTGTCGAAGGCATCCCTCGCCATGTCGATGGCCGCCTTTGCATCCTCGCTGGACGCCCTCGGGACGGTCGCGATGACCTTTGCGGTTGACGGGTCAAGGACGTCGTAGGTTTCGCCGGAAGCCGCGTCCAGCCACTGGTTTCCGATCAGCATCCGATACTGCATGGAATCCCTAGCAATGAGACGCCACTCTTATACTTCCGTTTCTCCTATGGAGCCCGGAGCACTCATGAGGGCAGTCCAGTATCACGGCCCGGGGAAGCCTCTTACCCTTGAGGACGTGGACGACCCAGAACCAGAACCGGGGGAGATACTGGTTCGCGTCGAGGCATGTGGGGCTTGTCACAGCGACTTGCACGCCATGCAGGAACACTTCGCCCCCCTGGATGATGGACACATCCCGGGTCACGAGATTTCTGGACGAGTAGAGGTCCTCGGGACCGGCTGCACCAACCCTTACGACCTCAGCGAGGGCGACCCTGTCATCGTCTCCTGGATCGCCTCCTGTGGAGTGTGCCCTGAGTGTCAGCGAGGCGAGGAGAACTACTGCAGGTACCTGGAGATGCCCGGCCTTACCCCTGGCCGTCCCGGAGGGCTCGCCGAGCTCGTGGCGGTTCCGGAGCACGTGGTGATACCAATCCAGGCAGACGTTCCGTTGGAGGACGCCAGCGTCCTGTCGTGCGCCTATGGAACGGCCTACAACGCCCTCCGAAACCGGGGCCGCCTTCGGGGTGGGGAAAGCGTGGCAGTCTTCGGATGTGGTGGGCTGGGGTTGGCGACGATACAGCTGGGGACCATCTTCGGTGCTTCGACCATCATCGGCGTGGACATCCTCGAGGAGAAGCTCCCCCTCGCGGAAGAGTTGGGCGCAAGCTTCGTCATCGACGCCTCGAAGGAGGACATGGTGGGTCGAATCCTCGAGGTCACCAAGCAGAGGGGCGTCGACCTGGCCCTTGAAGCCCAGCCCGAGCCCGACCTCATAAAGTCTCTGGAGGTCGTCCGAAGGGGCGGACGAGTAGTGGTCATGGGCCTTCACCCCATGGGCTCGAAGATACCGATGGACATCATGGGCTTCTCCCTCTACAACCTCTCCCTGGTGGCCTGTCTAGGCTACAGCCCTCGGAGAGACCTCCCGCAACTCGTGAACCTCGTGGCCGCTGGGCGCCTCGATCCGGGCAGGATTATCAGTCGCTACTACCCGCTGGAGGCAGTGAACGAGGCCTACGCCGACCTGGAGCTCGGCAGACTAGCGAGGGCGGTCATCAAGGTCCGATAGAAGGTCAGACGAATTCCGTCGGTACCTGCCCAGCGGTGGATACCAAGAGCTTTGCGGCCTTCGTGTACCGCATTACCTTCATCATGCTGCCCTTGAGCCTGAACTTCCCAGTGAGAAGCCCCCGTATTGGGTCGATCTCCTTGTTGATCAGCTTGATCCAGTTGCCGTAGGGGCCAGTGTAGGTGAAGGCGGTGTCAAGTGCCTCACCGGGCTCCAACATACGGGCCTCTCGGCACTTCCCGTGCCACAAGTCGACGTAGAAGACGGCCTCCTCCTCGAGGTTGCCCTCGGGCTTACAGACGAAGAGGAAGTCTCCCTCCCAGTCCTTGGCCGCCTCCGCGTACTCCTCGTTGGCGTTGAGCTTCTCCATAAAGATCTCGATCCACTCTTGCGAGGGGAAGGTGGCCATGCTTACCAGCGTCTCAGTAGGTGAACGCACTATTTAACAAGGTTCAGAGCGCCGGTGCTCGGGACCGTCCTAGCCCCAGGGCGACGGGACTAGGGTCGACTCAGACCAGTAGACGTCCACGATCGCTCCCTCGAGGATGACCACCGCAATAACGACATCCTCTCCGCGGATCCATGCCGACACCGCTAGTTCCAGGGTCCTCCAAGAGGCCTGCGAGTCGCCCGTAACGATGCCGAGCTGATTCTCCGTCACGATGTGCGTCGTGCCGTTGATGGTGATGATGATTTCGAGGCCGGCGCCACCCGGCGCGTTCCCCATGAAGGCGTTCTCCACGGTGTGGTTCTCCCAGCGGGCCTGGATTGCCGCCGGCTGTCCGAAGGTCTTCGCCCTGTATGAGTCCACGGCTCGTTGCAAGTTGCTGTCGATGACTGGCGGGGCCGTGTACTCCTCGCCATCCACGATGGCGTACTTCTGTACTGTAAAGCCTGCGTAGAGGGGCACCACATAGGCGTACCTGACCAGTCCGCCCACCATCCTGAAGGGGTACAGGTACGCCTCATCAATCCGGAGCTGCTGAAAGCCGATGGCTCCACTCTGCAGGTAGTTGCTCACCTGTAGGATGACGGTGTCCAGGTCCACCACGCTCTGCCCCTCGAGGTTGAAGAAGAAGGTCTCTCCAGTCCGCGTGTTGATGTTGACCACACCGCCTAGGACTCGGCTCGCTTGCTGTACCATCGGAACTTGCCAGTACGGGGTGTCGCCCACGACGACGAAGCGTGCCGCCACATCGTCGGGATCGTATAGGTGGAGTTTGTTCACGAGGCCATAGGTCAGCCCGAAACGGTGGGAGCCCCACCAGGAGGTCCAGTCGTAGACGTACTCATCGGGATATACGACCTCGAGCCACGTCGGAATGTCCGGGTCGTCGACGTCGTAGACGGAGGCCGCCCCCGTCTGTGCATCCACGATTACCACCTTGCGCAGGACACCCCTGTCTTGGACGTTGAGGTTCTGCGCCATGTAGAGGATCCAGAAGGGGTTCAGATCGTCGTCGACGTCGAACCGAACCTGGAAGATGTACAGCTCCCCCGAGAACATCTCGTTCACCACCTTGATGAGTCGCCTCTCCCAGGGAATGCGCTCCTCGTGGATCTCAAGGGGCTTCTCCACGACCTGAACCACCTGAGGCTCCTGGCGGGTCATGTTCTCCGGTAGGTTCTTCAATAGGACGAAGAAGGGAACCTGAGGGTTGCCCAACCACTTCAGGCTCTCATAGGTCGGGGCGTTGACCCAGGCGAAGTCACCCCCCACCATCGTCGGGTGTGTGTAGCGGAAGAGGAAGTCGATATCGTCCTCGAAGGCGCTTGCGAAGCTGCCGTAGGCCCGCCTCAGGTACTGGGTGGCCAGATCCCAGGAAACGACACGGATGTGGCTCGTGTTGGTGACATAGAAGCTCGGGCTGCCCTCGATGGTGTTCTGTGTGAGGGCGCTGGGAATCGGAGTGGCTGTGGCACCCGCAGGTAGCGTAACAAGGCTTGCCACGGGTCCGGCAACGATTGCCAATCCCAGGAGCAGAGCGAAGAAGAGCGAGGGCTTGGCCCAGGGGAGCGCCCTACGGAACTCAGGCCTCAACTTCCTGTGGGCAGAAGCCACCGTGATGATGAGGGTCCCGATGGCCATGACGATGATCCATATCATGAGCCCCAAGCCGTCCGGGCCAGCGGGCACGAGCTCGGGAGCGAAGATGTAGAAGAATACTGCAGAGATGGCGATCCACGATCCGAAGGAGCGAAACATGAGAAACGGAAACCATCTGTGATTCAGAATGAGGTCGAGGATGAGGCCACCGAGTAGGGCGAAAGAGGTCCAGGCCAAGAGCGCCAGGGGCGAGCCGATGTAGTAGCCGTAGGTCAGGAGAACCGCCGCCGCGATTACCTCGACAAAGATGACGGCGCCGAGNNAGAGCTGCGGGCAAGAGTGCGAGGAAATATGTGCTGATTGCCATCGTCCGGAAAGCGCCGCTGGGCATATGCCTTTTCCTAGACTTGAGAGACCTCCCATTTTCCGCTTCGGAAAACGTTAAGCCCTGGGTACCGATGAAAGGCCAGTCGGGAGGGGAGTAAGTCTGTCGCCAAGTGGTGGTGTGAGTGAGGACGAAGCCATCGCCCTTTACCGATTGATGCTTCTCATCCGCACGTTTGAGGAGGGGTTGCGCAAGCGGTATTGGGACCTCCAGATTCGCGGCGAGATGCATCTCTCCATCGGCCAAGAAGCGGTGGCTGCGGGAGTCTGCCTTCCCCTACAGCCGGAGGATGCCGTGTTGTCAACTCACCGCTGTCATGGGCACGCCATCGCCAAGGGGCTTGACTTGAAGGCCGTGGCGGCTGAGATATACGGTAGGTCAACGGGCGTTTGTAGTGGCAGGGGGGGCCATATGCACATCACCGATGGCGACAGGAACTTCATGGCTACAGGGATCGTAGGGGCTGGGCTCCCCATTGCCCTGGGATACGGCCTAGCATCCAACCTCGAGGGCTCTCGGAAGGTAGCAGTGGCGTTCTTCGGGGACGGTGCCGCTAACCAGGGGAGCTTTCACGAGTCCCTGAACCTAGCTGCTGTCTGGAACCTTCCAGTCATTTTTGTCTGTGAGAACAACCGGCTGGCGATGTCAACTCCGGTATCCAAGTCCACGGCGGGGGCCTCCATAGCATCCCGAGCCGCTGCCTATGGCATGCCAGGCCACCATGTGAATGGCAACGATGCCCTGGAGGTCTATCGCGTCGCTCGAGACGCAATCGACAGGGCGCGAGAGGGAAAGGGACCAGCCCTCATCGAAGCGCTCACGTCTCGCCTCGCCCCGCACTTGGAGCTCGTGGACCTTGAGGACTACTTGGCAGAGGGGGTGAAGGAGGAGTGGTCTAAGGAAGATCCGATACCTCACATGGAGGCGGCGCTCGAGGACATGGGGTTTCGTGTCGACATCGAGAGTTTGAGGGATGAGCTAGAGGCACAGGTGGAGGAGGCTCTGGATTTTGCCGCAGCGTCCCCCGCTCCTGATCCATCTGAGGTCGCGTTGCATGTCTTCCGATAGAGAGCTGAGCTTCGCGGAGGCCATTCGGGAGGCTTTAACCCAGTCCATGGAGGCGGATGAGAAGGTCATCCTCATCGGGGAGGATATCGGCGCCTTCGGAGGCGCCTTTACCGTGACCCAGGGGCTTCTTGAAACCTTCGGGCCGGAACGGGTCCGAGACACACCGATCTCGGAGACCGCCTTCGTGGGGACGGCCATCGGCTTGGCCATGGCGGGCTGGCGACCTGTCGTCGAGCTTCAGTTTGCGGACTTCTTCGGCGTATGCTTCGATCAGATCTACAATCAGATGGCGAAAATCCATTACATGAGTGGCGGCAAGGTCGCCGTTCCCATGGTGTTGCGCGGGCCCATAGGTGGTGGATACGGCGACGCTGCTCAGCACTCCCAGTGCCTCTACGGAGCTTTCGCGCACTTCCCAGGCATGAAGGTCGTGGTCCCCGCCACACCACACGACGCTAAGGGCCTCCTCCTTGCCTCGATCAAGGACGAGAATCCAGTGGTCTTCCTGGAACACAAGCTCCTCTACGATCTCCCGTACATGATCTTCGGTGTTACCGGTCCGGTCCCCGAAGAACCATACGAGGTGCCCATAGGCAAGGCCCGGATTGCCCGAGAAGGAAAGGACGTCACTATCGTTGCCCTGGCCCTGATGGTTCACAGGGCCTTGGAGGCTTCTGAGGAGCTCTCCGAAGAGGGTGTAGAGGCTGAAGTGGTGGACCTGAGGACCCTCGTACCGCTTGACACGGACACACTCCTCGCATCAGTGAAAAAGACGGGACGGATGGTGGTCGTCGACGAGGACTACATCCCCTTCGGAGTTAGCGGTGAAGTGACCGCT
>JABAOD010003358.1_pt3 | contig 17327 bp, 13 predicted proteins | sample 7062151 | NCBI WGS metagenome assembly JABAOD01 (sample SAMN14538626, study PRJNA623070) | marine sediment metagenome | biome: marine biome [ENVO:00000428]; feature: marine pelagic biome [ENVO:01000023]; material: deep marine sediment [ENVO:00002113] | place: India: Gulf of Khambhat ... | reverse complement strand
CAGCGTCGACAGCGGGTAGTAGATCAGCGGTTTGTCGTAGACCGGCAGCAGCTGTTTGCTGATCGAGTTGGTCAGCGGCGCCAGGCGAGTGCCGGCACCGCCGGCCAGGATGATCCCTTTGCGCATCTGTCGCTGGAGCGGACGAATCGTGGCTCTCGGCGCCCGCTACGAGCCTAACAGAGCCCGTCGCCGGCGAGCCCGAGGCGGCCGAGGCCCCGAGGTGCCGGGGGGGGAATGGCGTGCTCCGGGTCCCGGCGAAAGGGGAGCGCACCCGGATGGTAGGATGCCGGCTGGCGTCACAGGCGGCCGCGGTGCCGGGCACCGGGCACGCCGGGCAGGAGAGACGGGTCATGGCAGTCGCACTGGTGACGGGCTCCGCGGGGCTGATCGGCTCCGAAGCGGTCCGTTTCTTCGCCGGCCGGGGGCTCGATACCGTCGGCATCGACAACGACCTGCGCCGTTACTTCTTCGGCGAGGACGGCAGCACCGCCTGGAGCCGGGACCGGCTGATCGCCGAGGTCCCGGGCTACGTTCACGCGGACACCGACATCCGCGACGACGGCGCCGTCGAGCGGATCTTCTCGCGCTACGGCGAGGCGATCCAGGTGGTGATCCACGCCGCCGCCCAGCCGTCGCACGATTGGGCGGCGCGCGAGCCCGCCACCGACTTCGCGGTCAACGCCACCGGCACCCTCAACCTGCTCGAGGCCTGCCGCCGCCATTGCCCCGAGGCGGTGTTCATCTTCACCAGCACCAACAAGGTCTATGGCGACGCGGTGAACCACCTGCCGAAGGTCGAGCGCGAGACCCGCTGGGAGCTGGACCCCTCCCATCCCTTCGCCGAGCACGGCATCGACGAGTCGATGTCGATCGACCAGTGCCTGCACAGCCTCTTCGGCGCCTCCAAGGCGGCAGCCGATCTGCTGGTGCAGGAGTACGGGCGCTACTTCGGCATGCGCTCGGCGATCTTCCGGGGTGGCTGTCTGACCGGCTCGGGGCACTCCGGCGCCGAGCTGCACGGCTTCCTCGCCTATCTGGTCAAGTGCGCGGTGACCGACCGTCCGTACACCGTCTTCGGCTACCGGGGCAAGCAGGTGCGCGACAACATCCACTCCTACGACCTGGTGGCGGCCTTCTGGGAGGTCTTCCGCAGCCCGCGCTGCGGCGAGGTCTACAACATCGGCGGCGGCCGCCACTCGGCGTGCTCGATGCTGGAGGCGATCGCCGCATGCGAGCGGCTCACCGGGCAGCCGCTGCGCTGGGAGTACCGGGACGAGGCCCGCATCGGCGACCACATCTGGTGGATCAGCGACAACCGGAAGTTCGAGGCCCACTATCCGGAATGGCGGCAGACCTACGACCTGACGCGCATCCTCGACGAGATCCACGACGGGCTGAGCGACCGGCTGGTCCCCGCCGCCAAGGGGTGACCGGGGAACGGCCAGCGGTCGCGGACCGGGTCGAGGCCGAGGCCGAGGCCGCCGGCGCCGGGCCGCCCTCCGTGCCGGCGGCCCGCAGGAAGGCGATCCTGGTGCTCGGCATGCACCGGTGCGGCACCTCCGCCGCGACCCGAATGATCAGCCTGCTCGGCGCCGACCTGCCCTCGCAGCTGATGCCCGGGCTGCCGGGGAACAACGAGATGGGCTTCTGGGAATCGACCGAGATCGCCGCCCTCCACGACGAGCTGCTCGCCGCTGCCGGCTCGAGCTGGGACGCGGTGTCGGAGTTCCCGCGCGCCTGGTTCGAGACCGAGCAGGCCGAGGCCTACCGGGGGCGCCTGCTGGCGGTCCTCGAGCGTGACTTCGCGGCTTCCACTCTGTTTGTGGTGAAGGACCCCAGGGCCTGCCGGCTGGTGCCGCTGTGGGTGGCGACCCTGAGCGCTTTCGGTGCCGAACCGTCGTTCGTGATCCCGTTGCGCAATCCGCTGGAGGTCGCGGCCTCGCTCAAGGCCCGCGACGACCTGGCGCCGGCGCGGTCGTGGCTGCTCTGGCTCGGCCATCTGCTCGCCGCCGAGAAGGACACCCGGTCCTACCGCCGCAGCCTCATCGCCTTCGACGAGCTGCTGAGCGACTGGCGGGCGGTGGCGGCGAGGGTCTCCGAAGACCTCGACATTCCCTGGCCACGACAGGGGCAGCGGGCAACCACCGAGATCGACGATTTCCTGTCGCCGCGCTACCGGCATCATCGCTTCGGGTCGCGGGAGCTGGCCGAGCGTCCGGACGTGCCCAATTGGGTGAAGCGGGCCTGGGCGGCGGTGAGCGGGCCGGGCAAGGGCGAAGAGGTGGACACCCGGGCCCTGGATCGGTTGCGCTCGGAGCTGCGCGTAGCCGAGCGGACCTTCGGGCCGATCGTCGTGGCCGATCGTCTCCAGCTCGCCGCCCGGCGGCAGGAGATCGAGCGGCTGGAGGGCGAGCTGGCGGGGCGGTCGCAAGAGATCGAAGGGTTGGCAGACGAGCTAGCGGCGCGGTCGCGGGAGATCGAGCGGCTGGAAGGCGAACTGGCAGCGCAATCGCAGGAGATGGAGAGCCAGCGCCTGGAGCTGGATCGGAGCGGGTGGCAGGGCGAGCAGCTGCGGACCGAGACGGCGCGGACGGCCGCGGAGCTGACGGCGCGCGAGCGGGAGGTCGACAAGCTGCGCGGGAAGCTGGCCGAGCGGGGGGCCGAGATCGAGCGTCTGGCGAGCGAGAGGGTCGAGCGGAAGCAGCTGGCGACGCGGCTCGAGGAGCTGGCGACGGAGCAACGGCAGACCGTGGAAGAGCTGCAGAGATCGGCATCGACGATGCAGGAGGCAGCGCGGCTGCGGCGTGCCGAGGAGGTGGCCCGGCTCGAGGGGGAGGTGGCCCGGCTCGAGGGGGAGGTTGCGCGGCTTGACAAGGAGGTGGAGCGGCTCGACAAGGAGGTGGCCCGGCTCGAGGCGCGCGGCGGGCGTCGAAACGAGCATCTGGAACGGCTGCGGGCCGAGGCGGTGCGGCGTGACGAGGACTTGAAACGGCTCGAAACCGAGGTGGCGCGGCGTGACGAGCTGCTCTCCCGGCTGCGGGAGAAGGCGGAGTCGCGCGCCAACGAGCTCGCCGCCCGCGACCGGGAGCTGGCCGGGCAGCGGGCGGAGCGGCGGCAGTTGCAGTCGGCGCTCTCCGAGCGGGAGGCCCGGATCGCGAGCCTCGAGAGCGAGCTGGTCGGCCTGCGGCGCGAGCTCGAGCTGCGCGCGGAGGAGCTGTCGACCGCGCTCGCCGGCGCGGCGGCGACGAGCGATCAGCTGGCGACGCAGCAGCGGCGCATGCTCGAGCACGAGCACGAAGAGAGAAGGGTCCTGATGCAGATCCTACAGGCGGCCGATCCGGGCGCCGAATGAGCCCGATGGAGCCGCAACCTGGCGCCCGGAGCTGGGTCGTCATCCTGAACTACCAGGGGCGCGACCACCTGGCGGACTGCCTGGAGAGCGTGCGCCGGCAGCAGCAACCGGCGGGCGGCGCCAGGGTCCTGGTGGTCGACAACGGATCCGATGACGGCTCCACCGCCGTCGTGCCGAAGCGCTATCCGGAGTTCGAGCTGGTGTCGAGCGCCGTCAACCTGGGGTATGCCGGCGGCAACAACCTCGGCATCCGTCGCGCGCTCGAGGCGGGGGCGGAGTACGTGGCGCTGCTCAACATGGACACGCGGGTGGATCCCGGATGGCTGCGGCTGCTGGTCGAGAAGGCCGACGCGACGCCGCGGGCGGCGCTGCTCGGCGCCAGGATCCTGAGCGCCGACGGCAGCATGGTGGAGTTCGACGGCGATTGCTTCGATCCGGTGACCACCTCGGGCGGCTATGCCGACTACCCGGTGTCGCGGCGGTCGCGACCGACGGGTCCGGCGGCCTACGCCTGCGGCGCCGGCATGCTGATGCGCGCCAGCTGCCTCGCCGAGGTGGGCCTTCTCGACGAGACGTTCTTCGCCTATCACGAGGACGTCGAGCTGTCGCTGCGCTGCTGGCTGCACGGCTACGAGGTGCTCAACGTGGCGGAAGCGGTCGTCCACCACAGCGTTGGCGGCGCCGGGGCCGGCGTGCCCTTCCGTGACTTCATGGGCACCCGCAACCTGACCCTGACGCTCGCCAAGCTGTACGACGCCGCCAGCTGGCGGTCCCACGGCCAGGCCTTGGCGGGCAACCTGCTGCGGGCCGAGGATCGGGCCAGAGCGGGCGCCGTCCTGGCGGCGCTCTTCGATATGCCGACCGCTCTGCGGCGTCGCCGGCAACATCGGCTGGGTGGCGCCCGTGGCTACGCCGAGCTGGCGAAGCGGCTGGAGAGCTGGCGCGCAGGCGGTTGAGGTTGGCGGCTGCGGGCGCCCGCGCCCGCCGTCCTCAGCCGCCGGCGCCGCCGGGCGGCCCCGGTCTGGCGACCGCCCGGTCCGGGCGGCGCAGCCGGCGCGCCAGGTAGTGTCTCACCTTCGCCGCCAGCGCCCTCGGGCCGCCCTGCCGGAGAATCTCGAGGGCGCGGCCGGGCAGCTCGCGGAGCGGCCGCTCCGGCGCCGGCGGGACCGGTCGCGGCGGCGTCGACGGTGACGCGTCGTCGTCGGCCGGTGTGCCGACCTCGGCTCGTCGCTCTACGCGGTCCGGCGCGGGCGCGGGCACCTGCAGATACTCGGCCAGCGGCTCGACGACGCGCTCCCAGGTGAGCTCGCCTGCCAGCCGGCGGAAGGCATCCGCCCGCGCGGCCTTGGCATCGGGCTCGTCGAGCAGGCTCACCAGGGCCGCGGCGATCGCCTGCGGATCGCCTGCAGGCACGGTGCGCCCCAGGCCGTGCGTGGCGACGAGATCGGCAAGCGTGTCGCCCCGGCTGCAGACGGTTGGCAGACCGGCGTAGATGGCGTCCATCATGCGGGTGCGGAAGGCGAACCGGGTCTCGATGTGCTCGTGGTAGGTCATCGCCATCAGGTCGGCTTCGCACAGGAAGCTCAGCCGCTCTTCGTAGCTCACCCAGGGGCTGAGGAAGACGCTGTGGTCGAGCAGGCCGAGCTCCCGTGCCAACGCCTCGGCCTGGCGGGCGGCGTCGTGCACCGACTCCGGAGTCGACGGATTCGGGTGGATCGCCCCGAGAAAGAAGAGGCGCGCGTCGGGATGGCGCTCGAGCACCTGCGGCATCGCGCGGATCAGGGAGAAGGGGTCGAACCAGTTCCAGATCCCGCCCAGCCAGAGGATCACCCGATCGTCGCTGCCGATGCCCGGCCAGACGCCCTTGAGCACCTGCTGTGAGTGCACCAAGGGCTCGGCCGGCAGGCCGAACGGTACGATGCCGACGAGCCGGCGGACGCTCGGATCCGCGTCGTAGGTCGCCGGGTTGATCCGGCCCAGGGCGGTGAGCATGCCGAGCCAGTAGTCGCGCTGGCGCTCGCTGGCGCAGACGAAGAAGTCGCCGGCCCGCAGCTGGTCGTTCAGCGCCCCCAGGTCGGTCTCGTGCTGCGCCCAGCGGGGCCCGCTATCGAGCGGCGCGTACTGCTCGAGGCCCTCGAGCACGAACGGGCCGTAGATGTCCAGGGCAAGGACCCGGCTGACCTCGCGCAGCCAGGGGTAGACGTAGAGAACGAAACCCTGGGTGAAGACCGCGTCGGCCTCGGCCGCGGCGCGGCGGAGGCCCTCCTCGTCGGGTCTCAGGAGGCGGCCCGCGAAGGGTAGCTCGATCGCCTCGTCGAGCATCGGCACGTGCGGCGGCACCGCCAGGGTGACCTCGAAGCTGCGGCCGCCATCGCGCTCCGCCAGCACGCGGGCGATCTCCCAGGCGCGGATGCCGGGGCCCGCCATCCTGGTGCCGATCACCTCGTTGGCGATGATGAGGACGCGCATCGTTTTCGGTGGGTCAACGAGATCCGGAGATCGTGCCGGCGGGCCGGCCTGTCCGGTTTTTTGCTGCGTTATAGCAGAATTCGGCGAAGGGCGTTGCCTCCCGAGGCACGACTCGGCGCGCGGCACCGATGATATAATGAGGTTTCCTGAGCCTCTTCGGGAAGACCGCCGCAAGGTCGATGATGGAGGACCCTCCGCTCCGTGCGCCCGGAGCAACGGAGAGCTTCGCACAGCGATGAGGATCGTAATCGTCAGCTACATGGGCTACGACGGTCCGGGGGTGATGCACGCGCACAACTTCGCCAACCGCCTCGTCGATCGCGGTCACGAGGTCCTCTTTCTGCTCAACGGCGCAGCGAGCACCGCCAAGCTGATGCAGGAGCCACCGCGCTACAGGCTGCTGCAGGTCGCGTTTCGCAAAGGGATCCTCGCCAGCGGTCTCCGCCGGTCGCTCGACCGCTTCGCCCCCGAGATCGTTCATCTCTGGACCCCCCGTCACCTCCCGGCCCGGGCGGGCCTGGAAGCCTGGCTGGCCGGTGCTGCCCGGCTGCTCATCCACTACGAGGACGACGAGGAGTTCATCCTCGGCCAGTCGGAGAGCGGGCGGCATTTCGGCGCCGACGATGTCGAGCTTTATCATTTCTTCACCAAGGAACGGCCTGATCCTGAGCGTCTCGCGAAGCTGGTGGGCACGGTCAACGTCGAGTTTCTCCGCGACACTATGCTGTATCCCACGCACTGGGCCTGGATCCACCCCATGGTAACCCCGGTGGTCGAGAAGCTCGCCGATGGTCTTACCGCGATCTCCAAGGACTATCTAGAGCTCCTGGAGCGGCGCTGGTCCAAGCCGATACAACTGCTTTACCCCGGGGTCGACATGGCGCGCTTCCGACCCCGCGACAAGCCCGCCGACCTGGTTCGCGACCTCGAGCTCGAGGGGCGAGTGGTGCTGCTCTATTCCGGCGCCATCGCCCCGATTCACGATTTCACCTCGGTGCTCGAGGGCTTGACCCGGGTCGCCGCGGACCATCCCGAGCTGGTGCTGGTGCAGATCGGCAAGAACCACATCCCGCAGGTGACCCACCGGCTGGTCGAGGAGGGAGACATCCGCGACAACGTCCGCTTCATCGACCAGGTGCCGCACCACCGCATGCCCGACCATTTGGCACTCGCCGATCTGTTCGTCGGCCATGTGCGCGCCGACGAATTCAATCTCCACCGGCTGCCGTCCAAGATCCCCGAATACATGGCTGTTGGGCGGCCGATGCTGGTGGCCGATCACGGTTTCGGGCGTGAGCTCGAGGAGGGTACCGAGGCGGTCAAGGTGACGGGAGACGATCCCGCCGAGCTGGCAGCGGGGATCCGCCGGGCGCTGGCGATGCGGGACGACTGGCCCGCCATGGGGGAAGCGCTGCGGCGCAAAGCCATCCGACTGTTCGACTGGGACCGCAACACCGATGGCCTGGCGGCCTTCTACGACGAGCTGCGCCGGACGCCACCGGTCGTCGCGCGCGAAGGGATGGCGACCGCCGATCCGCTGACGCTGGTGGACCTGGGATACTTCACCCCGCGGCCGGCGGCGGCCAGGACCTCGGCGGCTGCGGAGCCGGAGTCCTCCGGGTCCGACGAGCTCTCGCTCGAGGAGCTGGCCGCGGCGGCGCGCAGCCGGGTGGCAGCGCTGCGCGACGAGAACCTGCGGCTGAGCGACGAAAACCGGCGCCTTGAGGCCGAGAGGAAACGGCTCACCGAGGTTCTGCAGGTCGTCAACGTGCAGCTACGCCTGCTGCGCCGGATCCCGCTGGTCAAGCCCATCTGGCGCCTGATCCGGCGCCTCAAGTACCCGCACCTCGCGTCGCCGGGCGGGAGCTGACCCGAGTTCCCGGCGGCCCCGCGGTGGGGGAGCGGTTGGAGATGCAGGCCCGCGAAGCGGCTCATCGCACGCCGCCGGCGGTGTCGGTCGGCCCGTGGTGGCGGGATCGGCGGCCGGCCGGCCGGGACCGGCCACCGGCATGACGGCCGGGCGGCTGGTGGCGGCCCTCGGGCGGCTGGCGGCGGGGCTGGTCCGTGGCGCGAGGGCTCGGTGGGCGGACGCCCGCTACGCCCGCTGGGTGGAACGCCATGATCGGCTCAAGGAGGCGGATCGCGAGGCCATCCGGGTGCGCGTCGGGAAGCTGCGGACACCGCCGACAATCTCCGTCGTAATCCCGGTCTGCGACCCGCCGGTCGAGGCCCTGCGCCTGGCCCTCGAATCGGTCGCGCGCCAGCTCTATCCCTACTGGGAGCTGTGCATCGCCGACGACGCCTCCGAGGATCCACGGGTTCATCAGCTGCTCGAGCGGTGGCGGCGGCGGGAGAGCCGCGTCCGGCTGGCGCGGCGCCCCACCAGGGGCGGCATCGCGGCCGCCACCAACAGCGCCCTCGAGCTGGCCACCGGAGAGCACGTCGCCTTTCTCGACCACGACGACGAGCTGGCGGAGCACGCCCTCTACCTGGTGGCGGAGGAGCTGCGCCGCTGCCCGGAGGCGGAGCTGATCTACAGCGATCACGACAAGATCGACGCAGCCGGGCGGCGCTCTCGGCCCTATTTCAAGCCCGACTGGAGTCCCGACCTGCTGCTCTGCCAGAACTACCTGGGCCACCTGACGGTGTACCGCCGCGCGCGCGTCCGCGAGGTGGGTGGGCTGCGGTCCGATCTCGACGGTGCCCAGGACTACGACCTGACGCTGCGCTGCCTCGAAGGGGTTCCCGGCGAGCGGGTGCGGCACCTGCCCTGGGTGCTCTATCACTGGCGGACCCTGCCACGGTCGACCGCGGCCAGCCTGGCGGCCAAGCCCGGTGCCGTCAGGGCGGGCCGCGCCGCGGTGAACGCTCATCTGCGCCGGCAGGCGGTCGCAGCGGAGGTCGTCGCGGCGCCGCTGCCCCAGTTCCATCGCGTGCTGTGGCGGCTGCCGCAGCCGCCGCCGGAGGTCTCCCTGATCGTGCTGGGTGTTTTCGCCAGGGACCTCGCAGTGCAGACTCGTGCGCTCCTGCGGCGCACCGATTATCGGCGGCTGGAGCTCCTCGTGCCGCAGGAGGAGACCGCTGGGCCTACCTGGTCTGCGCTGCAGGCCGAGCTCTCCGGCGATCGGCGGCTTCGCCAGATCGACCTGCCGGCGGAGGCCGGGCCGGCGGCGGCACGCAACCGCGCTGCGCAGCGGGCGGGAGGCGATCTGCTGGTCTTCCTCGATCCGCGCTTGCGGCCCCTCCAAGGCAACTGGCTGACGGAGCTGACCGCGGAGGCGACGCGGCCGGAGGTCGGGGCGGTGGGGGCCCGCGTGCAGGATCGGCTGGGCAGGGTCGTCCACGGTGGCACCATCCTCGGCGGCCGGCAGGTCGTCCAGGACGCCCATCGCGGTCACACCGTCTGGGGGTCCGGCCACTTCGGCCGCGCGCGGCTGCCGGGCAATTTCTCGGCGGTCTCCGAACGCTGCCTGGCGGTGCGCCGTGAGCTGTTCGAGCGGCTGGGTGGGTTCGATGACGCGGAGCTGCCGGTGCATCTCTACGCGGTCGACTTCTGCCTCCGGCTATGGGACCTGGGCTACCGGGTCGTCTGGACGCCTTACGCCGGGCTGCGGGCAGGCGGTGCCGGCACGCGCCGCGGCGGGGAGGATTGGAATCGCGAGGAAGCGCGGCTGCGGGTGCGCTGGCCGCGGGCCCTTGCCGAAGACCCCTTCTACAATCCCAACCTGGATCTCGACCGGGGGTGCCGGTTCCAGCCGGCGTTTCCGCCCCGCGTGCGCCCTCCCTGGCAGTCGGAGGCCCCCTGAGCTTGGCGCCGCCCCGCCTCACTGCGGTATAGGCTTGAACGATGTCGACGAGCGCCCCCGCACAGGTCGCCCGGCAGCCTGCCGAGTCCTTCGTCTACGACTCCGACCGTTGTCCGCCGGCGTTCCTCGCCGAGCTGCTCGAGCTGATCCGCTTCCGCGACCTGGTCTGGCAGTGGAGCTCCCGCAACCTCAAGCTGCGCTACAAGCGCTCGGCGCTGGGAGTCGTCTGGACCCTGCTCGAGCCGCTGCTGCTGATGGTGATCCTGGCGATCGTCTTCTCGACCGCCTTCCGGTTCCCGATCGATCATTTCGCGGTCTACTTGCTCTCCGGAATGCTGGTCTACAACTTCGTCAGCCGCTCGACGGTGCAGATGGTCGAGGAGATCATTGCCGCCCAGAGCCTCGCCACCCGCATCCACGTGCCGCGCAGCGCCTTCGGCGTGGCCTCCATCGGGACCCACCTGGTGAACTGGCTGATCTCGCTCGTGCCGCTGGCGGGGATCATGCTCTTCTTCGGTCACGGCTTCTCGTGGAGCCTGCTGACGCTGCCGGTCGGAATGCTCCTGACGGCTCTGTTCGCTCTCGGGGTGGGTCTCATGGTGGCGACTCTGGGAGCGTTCTTCCACGACTTTCTGATCAGCTATCAGGTGCTGCTCACCGCCTGGCTGTACGCGACACCGATCATCTATCCCTTCGAGATCGTGCCCGAGCGTTATCGCGGGCTCTTCCGGCTCAACCCGCTGCTGCATCTGTGCGAGCTGGTGCGGGCGCCGATCTACGACCAGCGGTTGGCCGCGGCGTCGACCTGGGCCATCTGCCTGGCGGTGAGCGTCGGCACGCTGGTGCTGGGCTGGTGGATCTTCACCCGCTGGAGAATGGCCTTTGACTACCGCACCTAACGGGCGCGAGGCGGCGGTCGAGCTCAGCGGCATCTCGGTCCGCTACCGGGTGCCGGAGGAGCGGATCCTGAGCTTCAAGGAGTATGTCTTGCGCCGGCTGACCCGTGGTATCCGCTACCGGGAGCTGTGGGCGATACGAGATCTGGACCTGACGGTCCCCGCGGGCAGTTGCTTCGGCATCGTCGGCCGCAACGGCGCCGGCAAGAGCACGCTGCTGCGGGTGGTCGCGCGGGTGCTCTCGCCGACCCAGGGGAGGGTGGTGCTGCGCGGACGGGTGGCACCGCTGCTCGAGCTGGGGGCGGGCTTCCACCCCGATCTCACGGGCCGCGAGAACATCTATCTCAACGCCACCCTGATCGGTCACACCAAGGCCGCGGTCGAGAAGGCGCTGCCCGAGGTCATCGACTTCTCCGAGCTGGCCGACTACATCGACTTGCCGATCCGCGGCTACTCCAACGGCATGCTGGCGCGGCTCGGCTTCGCGGTCGCCACCATGTACCGGCCGGACATCCTGATCGTCGACGAGATGCTGGCGGTCGGCGATGCCGGTTTCCAGCAGAAATGCCTGGCGCGCATCGACGGCTTCCGGGCCCGGGGAACGACGACCCTGCTGGTGTCGCACGACGCGTCGACGATCGAGCGGCTTTGCGAACGGGTGGCCTGGCTCGAGCACGGGCAGCTGGTCGCTCAGGGAACGGCAGCGGCGGTACTGCCGCGCTACCGCCAGGCGGTGCTCGGAGAGGGAGTCCCGGTCGGCGTGGCTTGAGACAGCTACCGGCATCACGCCCCGGTGCCGACCATGCCTCGGGTGGCGGAGCGCCGGAGGTTCAACGCCCGACTCGATTCTCGACAGCCGTTGCCATGACCCGCGTCGTCGCGGCGGTCAATCGACGTAGCCAAGTGCGCGCAGGCTCCGTAACGTGTCATCGTCGAGCTCTTCTTCGCCCAGCTGCTCGGAGGCTGCAGCCGCGCCGGCCCAGGGTGGTTCGGCAATGCGCTCACGGAGGATCTCGGCGAGCTCGGTTCGGCTGGCGGCGAGGTTCCGAGCTTCGCCGGGGTCTCGCTCGAGGTGGTATAGCTCTTCGTTCCCGGAGTCGTCCACGATGTACTTCCAGGGCCCGACCCTGACGCTGCGGTAGTGGTGCGGATACTCTCCGACGGGGGTATGGGAATAGATCCATCGTGGGGCGCTGGCCCGCTGCTCGATCAGCGGTCGCAGGCTCGCCCCTTGAAGCTCCGGCGGCGACTGGACGCCCAGATAATCGAGCACCGTCGGAGCGAGGTCGACCATCTCAACGGGTGAGCGGATCGCCCCCACCGCGACCCCCGGTATGCGCAGCAGCAGGGGCACGTGCACCTGGTGCTGGTAGGCGAGGCAGCCGTGCTCGAAGTAGTAGTCGTGCTCGCCCAGGCCTTCGCCGTGGTCGGAGGTCAAGGCGACGAGCGTACGGTCGAGCAGCCCCCGGCCGCGAAGCTCCTCCAGCAGGCGCTCGAGCTGCGAGTCCAGAGAGCGGATCTCACCGTCGTAGCGCGCCGCGTAGTAGTCGGCCTCCGTTCGGCGGGGATCCTCGCGCAAGGGCCGCTGCACGTAGCGGGGCACGGCGCCGAGCACTGTTACTGGCCAGAGCTTCATCTCCGCATCGGCACGGTGGCGCCGGGATGGTGGCGGCAAGCTCGGGATCGGCTGTCAAGCCGCCGGAGTTCGCACCCCTGGTGCCATCTGTTGGAGTCGAAATCGCTGGCCGCGGGCGAAGCGCTGACCACACTTTCGCGCTGCCCGGCGAATCGACATGCGGGCTGACCGGAGCTCATGACGCTCCGGTCAGCCCACAACGAAGAAGGAGGCTGCTACAGAGGTTCGCCGACGCGGCTTCCTAGCGGCCAGCCAGTTCCGCGACGAGCGTCTTGAGATCTGCCAGCTCGCGCTCCAGGGAGGAGATCCGCCGGTCTCGGTCCGCCAGCTCCGCGTTGAGACCCTGGATCGCGGCCAGCGCCACCCCGGAGGTGTCCAGGCTGGAGATACCCTTGTCGTTGGCGCCGAGGCCGAATGCTGCGTGGAAGTCCTCGGCCACCGGGCCCAGATGCCGGACGCCCGGTCCATCGTGCTTGTAGCTCCAGGAGGATAGCGGCAGCGCCGCCACGCGCTCGAGCACCTCGCGGCCGTCCACGAGCGCAAAGCCGTCCTTGGCCTCACGGCTGGAGGACTGGGTCAGGGTGCCGGCGATTATCAGATTACCGCTCGGAGTAAGCTCGAATCTATTGGCGCCACCCGGCCCCATGATCACCGAGCCGTCTAGCCTGATTTTCACCTCCTCACCGCCAGTGCCCTCGTGGGAGATGGTGAAAGTGTCGAAGGTGTTGTTACGGAAGAACACGGATCTGCCAGAGGTGGCGTTCTTGAAGCGGAAGCCGGGGGGGCCGGCCGTGGCTTCAAACTGCACGATCAGGCCATCGACTTCCGGGCCCTTTACGTGCAAGCTGTTAGACGGGTTGTCGTTAAGGATGCCCACCTTGTTGTTCTTGACGAACATGACCCCAGTCTGGGCCATCGCGCCGCTCGCCAGCAGGAGCAGCCCTGCCAGGGCGGTCAGGACGAGTGTCTTCTTGCGCATGCTCTACCTCCTTGTGTCTGTGGATCCTGTTCGGTCGTCAGATAGGGTTCTGCTTTCGATGGTCAGCTTCGCGTTGTCGCCGACGGTGAAGCCATCGCCCAGAGCGACGCTCTCGGCCCGCAGAAGCACGTCCGATCCGGGCTCGAGGTGCGCCAGGCTCACCTCGATCGTCTTCACCGCCTCGATGGTGGTGGTTCCGCGGAGCGTCGTGTGGCTCAGCACGTACTGTTGCTGAATGCGGGGGGCCCGCGCCAGGTACAGCCCGGCGCCGACGACGACGATCACAGCTGCCGCGGCGATCATCACGCGCGCACCCAGGCGGCTCCACGCCGCCGGCGCCCGCGCAGCGGCGCCGGGGGGCGCCGAGGGCTGGCTGACCGTCGCGCCCGGCGGCTGCTCCGGTTGCCTGGGGTGCTGATCGGCCTGTGGCGCCGCGACCGCCTGGCGGCAGAGCTCAGCCTCCTCGGCGCAGCGGTGGCAGATCTCCAAATGACCGGAGACTGAGCGCCGAACCCCTACTTCGAGACCGCTCGCGTCGACCACGAATCGCGCCAGGAGCTCGGAGCGGGGATGCTCCGCGTCCGGTGCCGGTAGCTCTAGCACCGCCTCGAGGGTGCGATGGGTGGCGAGCCACTCCCGGCACTCGCGGCATTCCTGCAGGTGCGAGCGCAGCCGGGTCGCCAGCTCGTCGTCGAGCGCGCCCGCGGCCAGGTCCGGCAGGTAGCCGGTAATCTGATCGTGCACCATATCGCCTAGTCCACCTCCGGTCGCCGGGCGGCGACGCTGCTCAGACGATGGATCTCGTCTCGCGCCCGACCCACGCAACGATGGAACTGAACGCGCAGGGCCCCCGGGCTGCGCTGCAGGCGCGTGGAGATCTCGTCGAAGGTGAGGCCCTGCTGAACGCGCATCTGGATCAGCTCGCGACAGGCCTCACCCAGCCCGGCCAGCGCTTCCCGCGCCAGCTCGAGACGCTCCCGGGAGAGGGCGCGCGACAGAGGTCCCGGTCCCCCGTCGACGAGACTGTCGTCGAGCTCCTCGGCCGCCCGCGCACGGCGATACCAGTCGACACAGCGGCGCGCGGTCACGACGTCGACAAAGCTCCAGAACCCGCTCGCCGGGTTGAACTCGGCTCCTGCTGCGGCCTGCCAGATCTGGGTCATCGTCTCCTGCTCGACGTCCTTGCGGTCCACCGCGGGGATGCCGAAGCCCCGAAACGAGATGATCCTCCGCACCCGGGTGCGCACCGCCTCAACGTGCTCGGGCCGGCCGCGACGCAGGCCGCGGGCCGTCTGCTCGGCCGATGAGAGATCAGCCGCTCCGGGATCGCGCTCGGAGCCAGAGGTCTCCTGCATGACGGGCCGATCATATGATGGCGGAGAATTACCCTCCGGTAGAGCAATCGCCGCGGCGGGGAGTTTGTTACATCGAATCGATGGACTAGTTCAGGTAGCCCAGCGCCTCGAGCTGTCGCTGGAGCGACTCGTCGATCTCGGGAGGGGCCTCCTGGCCCGGCCGGCCCTCGCCGGCCCACCAGACGGTGATGCAGACCTCGGCCGCACCCGAGCACTCCCGTTCGGCGCAGCCCGACCGCCCGCAGGCGAAGCTCCTCGGCTGCTGCAGGGCGCTGAAGTCGATCGCCGCCGAGAATGGCTCGCCTCCCTGCTGTGGCACGGACAGGGTCAGCCGCCGGCCCCGCAGTTCTCCCAGGCTCAGAGTGAACGCCTGGCCGGCTGGCACCTTCAGTCGGGCACGCTTGTCGCCGCCCCACAAGGCGCAGTCACACTCCAGATCCTCCGATTTCACGCCGGGGTTGGTGATCGATTCGCCGATGAGCGAGCCCCGGAAGAGGCCGCCGCCGCGGTTCTCGACCCGGACGCGCAGGCCCGAAGTCTCGTCCCTGAGGGCCCGGCGCAGCTCTCGCCGGAAGCCCTCGCTCTCGTCGCTGGCGGCGGCGAGATTGACCAGCTCCTGCGGGTCGGTGTCGAGGTGGTAGAGCTCGTCGGGGGCACGGGTGAACGGCCAGACGGTGTTGCGCAGAATGTACTTGCGGCGATTATCGACGCGCAGCGCGAGGCCGTGGTTGCCTTCTGCGGCGTAGCTCCAGGCCACCGCGTGGCCCGGGTGCGCTCCCGCCGCGACCGCCGCCAGCGAGACTCCGTCGAGCTCCGCCTCCGGCTCGAGACCCAGCGAATCCAGGATGGTCGGGGCGATGTCGACCAGGCTGGTCTGACGGCTGACCGAGCGACCGGCCTCGCGGCCGTCTGGGAACTCGATCACCAGGGGTACCATGAGGTTCTGCTCATAGAGACAGAAGTGACCGGCGAGATCGTGCTCGCCTAGCATCTCGCCGTGATCGGAGGTCAGAACGATCAGCGTCTCCGGGAGCCGGCGCAGCCGCGCCAGCAGCTGCGCGAGGTGGTGATCGGTGTAGGCGATGGCGCTGTCGTAGAGATCGAGCGGCAGCGATCGATCCTCGTCGCTGAGCGGCCGCGACTGCCCGCTGCCGCCCTCGGAGTTGACCACGAAGTAGTTCCTCGCCAGATGCCGTTTCGGATCGAGGCCCGGACGCTGCTGGATGGTCACCCGGGTACTGATCCGGCGGCCGGTCAAGCGCTCGAAATAGGGCTGCCGCGGCTCGTACGGCGAATGGACCTCATAGGTGTGAAAGAAGAGAAAGAACGGACGCTCGTCGTGCCGATCGACGAGCTCGAGAGCGCTGGCGATGCCGGTCTCGAGCTCCAGGCCTGTGCCACCGGCCTTCGCCCAGTAACGGTACCGATCGAAACCCTGCACCAGACCGTAGGAAGGATGAAGGTAGCCTCCTCCGGTGACGGCCAGCGTCGAGTAACCGGCCGCTCTCAGCCTTTCCGCCAGGGTCTTCAGCGAGGAGGGCGCCGGCAGGTGGTGGTTCACGCCGTGCCGATGAGCGTCGAGACCGGTGAACAGGGAGACGTGCGACGGCAGGGTCCAGGGCGAGCTGGCCACCGTATTCTCGAACACCGTGGCGAAGCTCTTGGCCCAGGCGTCGATGCTCGGTGTGGTCTCTCTGCCGTGGCCGTAGAGCGACATACGGTCGGCGCGCAAGGTGTCGATCAGGATCAGGACGACGCTGGGTGACGACCGCTGCGGGGCGCTGATCACCTCCGGGTTGGCCCAGGCGGGCAGCCCGGTGAGCGGATCCAGACTGCCCGGCGACTCCGTCTCCAGGCGCAGCGTGACCTCTCGCCCGGCCTGCTCCGTCAACTCCAGCTCTGCGTCGTGCCACCTTGAACTGCCGTCTTCCCCAGGATTGACGGTCTTCTCGAACAGGATCCGCCGGCCCGCGCTCGCCCGCTCGATCGAGACGCTGAAGCGAACCGGCAACTCGACCGTGCCGGGCACGCCGTAGGCGAAGCGGAAGACGCCCGCGCGCGGGATGGCGACCTTGCGGTCGAGCGGCAGCCCCGGGGGCTGAAGCAGAGCGCCCCGAACCTCGTGATCGAGGTCGACCAGCCAGGGCCGTGCCACGGCGGCGGACAGGCGCTCGGCCGAGGCGGAGGCGCGGAAGCCACGGATGGAGTGGAGCAGCAGGGACCGTTGCGGCGGCGCGAGAATCGTCAAGCGCAGCCGCGCGACCGGACCCCGCCAATGGGGATGACGGCGCAGCCAGAAGCGGGCGGTGTCCTCGTCCCCGCGCTGCAGCTCGCCGTCCGACACCGCAAGGCGCCGCTCCGGCGAGAACTCCTGACCGGCCGGCGCCCACTCGAGAGTGACCCGGCTGATCAGCAGCTGGCTGGCGCGAAGCTCGATCTGATCGACGGCGGCTGCGGACAGCTCTACGGTCCGGGTGAGCTGCATGACGCTGCCGGACGACTGCAGGCTCAGGCCCTGGCTCTGGGCGCCGAACCTCAGGTCGGCCCCGGACTGCTCCCAGGGTGCGAGAGCACCGGGCTGGTCGAAGGTCCAGGTGAACGCCGGCTCGAGCTCCAGGATCTGGTCGATGTCGAAGAGCTCTTGCGGCGGAGCGGTGATGAAGCGCTGGATGCCGCTCGCGAGCTCGACCGGCTGCTGCCTCGCCGGCGCGCACGCCCACCAGGCGGCGATGAGGAGGGTGGCGGCCGCCAAGCGGGCGACCGTCCGGGACAAGCGGCGGCGGTCGGGACCGTGGTCGACGCGACTCAAGCGGGCATTCATGTGTGGCGGAGAG
>JABAOD010004716.1_pt4 | contig 17329 bp, 15 predicted proteins | sample 7062151 | NCBI WGS metagenome assembly JABAOD01 (sample SAMN14538626, study PRJNA623070) | marine sediment metagenome | biome: marine biome [ENVO:00000428]; feature: marine pelagic biome [ENVO:01000023]; material: deep marine sediment [ENVO:00002113] | place: India: Gulf of Khambhat ... | reverse complement strand
CGGCCCGGGTCTTGGGATCCTTCCTGAACAATCCCAGAAGAGCCGTGGTGCGCATCCTGGCGTGGGCCTTCTTGATGCCCCGCATCATCACGCACATGTGGGCCGCGTCCACCACCACGCCCACTCCCTTGGGCTTCACCAAGTCGTTGAGGAACTGCGCGATCTGCTGGGTCATCCGCTCCTGGACCTGGAGCCGGCGGGCGAAGGCTTCCACAACGCGTGGCAGCTTGGATAGCCCCACCACCTTCTTGTCCGGTAGGTACGCCACGTTGGCCCGTCCCACGATGGGAAGCAGGTGGTGCTCGCACATGCTGTAGAACTCGATGTCCTTGACGATCACCATCTCGTCGTACTCGACATCGAACAAGGCGTTGTTGAGCAGTGCCACCGGATCCACCGTGTATCCGACCAGGATCTCGTCGTACATCCGGGCCACCCGCTCGGGGGTTCGGTTCAGACCGTCGCGCTCCGGGTCTTCCCCGATGCTGCGGAGGATGTGAAGAATCGAGTCGGCCACCTCACGCTTGCATTTCGCGCTCAAAACCGGTCCGTCCTGCAAGCGAGAGGCGAGCTCGCTGTCGATGAGCCGCTCGGGCATCATCTCCTCAAGATCGGCGGTCTTCACCATCTCCTTTGTTTCGGCGGTCATCGTTGCACCTCCTCGTGCCGCACTTCTAGGCGGCCTTTCTGCTCCAGCAGCTCCCATCGAGTCGCCTCGCCATGGCGCCAGAAGCGCAGAGTCAGCTCATCGTTGCCGACCTTCAACCGAGAGAGAGTCACCTCGTCCAGCCAGTCGGGCAGGGCGGGATTCACCCAGAGCCTCGACCTGGGAGCATCGGGCCTCAGACCCAGCATAGTCTGGAGCAACAGGAACAAGCTTGCGGCGGCCCAGGCCTGGGGGACGTTGGCGTCCGAGTACGGGACGGGGGGCCGGTGGGGTTCCTTGGGAAAGCCGGCGAAGAGCTCCGGCATCCGGTACTGGTCGAAGAACTGGCATGCCTCAAGCAACCCTCCGATGAGTCGGTTGGCCTCCTCCACGAATCCGTACCGGCGAAATCCTGCCGCAATCAGTGAGTTGTCGTGTGGCCAAACCGAGCCCCTGTGGTAGCTGATGGGGCTGTAGGCAGGGTTGTCGCGACTCAGGGTCCTGATCCCCCATCCACTGAACATGTCCTGGGCCATCAGCCGCGCCACGAGCCGCCCGGCCAGCTTCTCTTCCACGATGCCTGACCACAGGCAGTGTCCTGGGTTGGAGGTCATCGAAGCCAGGGGCCGGTTGTCTCGGTCCAAGCCGAGGGCATAGGCACCCAAATCCTCCACCCAGAAGCTGTCGTTGAATCGTTGCTTCAGGGCATCTGCCGAGGAACGGAGCTGCCGGGCCCGACCGGACTCGTCCCAGACATCGTACATCTCAGCCATCCTGAGCTTGGCGTCGTAGATGTACCCCTGCACCTCACAGAGGGCGATGGGAGGCACTGCGGGCTTCCCATCCGCATCCACCATGGAATCCCCGGAATCCTTCCAACCCTGGTTCTTCAGCCCCTCTGGGGATCGGCTGAGGTACTCGATGAAACCGTCTCCGTCGAGGTCACCGTGCTCCTCGATCCAGCGCAGGCAATTCTCAGCGGTGGGCCGGTAGCGTTCAAGAATCGTGGCATCGCCCGTCCACCGGTAGGCCTCGCTGAGAGCGATCAGATACAGAGGCGTGGCATCGACGCTTCCGTAGTAGCGGCCGAAGGGGATGCGATTCAGCGCTGCCAACTCACCTTCCCGGAGCTCGTGAAGAATCCGCCCCGGTTGCTCGTCGCGCTCGGCGTCGTCCTCGCTCCCCTGGTACTCCGCCAGCTTTCTGAGGGCCCCTTCGGCGAGCTGGGGAGAGATCATCATGCTCTGGGTTGCGGTGATGAGGCTGTCCCGCCCGAAGAGGGTGACGAACCAGGGGACTCCGGCCGCCGGAATCCAGACGTCCTCGCCGTAGTCGTGCTCGAACAGTCGGAGGGCTGCCATGTCCTCCAGCGACTGGGCAACCGAATCGGTGAACAGGGGGTGGGAGGTCTCCACCTTGGTAGTGACGGCGTGCCATCGCTTGCGCAGCTGCTCCATCTCTGAATCCGGCGCTGGGACCGCGAAACACCGCTCGGTGGGAGAGATCTCGTTGCCATCGGCGCCGATCACGACGCAGTTGATGCAAGTGCGCCAGGAGGCTCGAGGCTCGAGAACGATCTTGAAGACGATCTGGCCGTTGGCATAGACCGGAGGCGAGGTGGAATTCAATGACTGAATGACCAGGCCCCGGCGGAAACCGTTGTTGGAGTAGTGGGTGGCGAGTCGAGCCCGAAACTCGTCCCACTGGGTGCGGATCGTTCCCTTTTCGTGGAGGTGCAGCCCGCGGACCTCGAATATGTCGGCGAAGTCGCTTGAAATGTCGAGCTCCAGAGAAAGCCTCAGGGTCTGGTCGGAGTAGTTGACGATGTCATAGTCCTCGTGGAGACCTCGACCGGCGATCCGTCCCAGACTGACCGCCACGGCCCCCTCGGGCACGGTCACATCCCTGGCCGTGATCTTGGGGTTGGTGAAGTGGCTGAGGCTGATGAAGTAGTTGAGGTTGGTGGAGGAGAGATACTTGAGTTGGTGCTTGTTGAGGGTGAAGTGGTAGTGGGAGATGTAGCGGGTGTCGCGATGGAAGAACCCCTCCTGACCCTCAGGGTCGATCTCCCCGGTCACTGCAGTGACCAGGATGGTGTTCCCTTGGTTGATGGTTACGGTCTGGGGCTTGACGACGATGCCGTGGGCCATACCAACCTCATGTGCCTATGGAGGGACCTAGCCGCGCAACCGCTGGTACACACTCTCGTAGTTCTTGGCCATCACCGAGTCGGTGAACCTTTCCTCGACGTGCCTCCGACAGGCCTGCCGATCGATATCAGGGATCCGGCCGACTGCGTCGATCATCTCCCGCACGGAATCACAAATGAACCCGGTCAGGCCATGGGCCATGATCTCCTGCACCGACCCGAAGCGGCGGGCCACGACTGGGGTCCCACAGGCTAGAGATTCTATCATGATCAGTCCGAAGGGTTCGGGCCACTCGATCGGAAAGAGGGTCGCGTAGGCTTCTCCCAGGAAGGCACTCTTCTCTTCCTCAGAGATCTCCCCTATGTATTCGATATGAGGCGGCTCGATCCATGGCTTGATGGCGTGCTCGTAGTAGCTCCGATCCACCCTATCCACCTTGGCAGCGATCTTGAGCGGGATGCCTGTTTCCTTGGCGATAAGGATGGCGATCTCCGGCCGCTTCTCAGGCGAGATGCGCCCCAGGTAGGCCAGGTAGTCACCGGGCTGGGGGTGGAAGGGGCCCAACTTCGCCACAGGCAGTCCGTGGTAAATCGTGGCCACCCAGTTCAGATCGAGGCCAGCCAGGGGCTCCCGCTGCGCGTCGCTGATGGAGACCAGATTGACCTCCCGGTACCGGTCGTAGATGGGAAGAAGCTCGGGAAGGTCGAGTCGGCCGTGAAGAGTGGTGACGGTGGGGGTGGCGACGAGTCGAGTGTAGGGGTAGGCGTAGTAGTCCACGTGGGAGTGGATGAGGTCGAATTCGCGGGCCCGGTCAAAGACCAGCCCCAGCTGCAGAGTGTGGTAGGGGAAGGGGTCGACCAAAGTCTTGCTCAAGCGTAGAGCCTCGGGGGAGACCGGGACGAGCTGGGATTCCGTGACCGANNAGCTGCTCGGTGAGGTAGGAGACGACCCTCTCGGTGCCTCCATAGAGTCTGGGGGGCACCGCCTCGTAGAGCGGCGCAATCTGGGCAATGCGCATTCGAATCCTCGTTGCTCAATGGCTGGGCGATTCGTCTGACCGAGATGAGGACGACTTCCACGACCTAGAGGTAGTGAATGTTACATCAAGTAGAGGGCCCCTTCCAAAGGTTTCGGGAGAGGGGCCTCCTCCTAGGGGTTCCCGAATCCGTCAGCCTCGGCTGCTAGCCTCCTGGTAGAATCTGCTCAGCATCCCGGCCTGCATCCTCAGGGTTCCGATGATGACGGTGAGCGCGATGGTGATTCCGGTGAAGAGGAAGGCCATCCCCACCATACGGAGCGGGCTGAGCCAGTCGGAGAAACTGGAGATCACGCCCAGCTGGGCCAGCAGTTCAGAGCCGGGTTGGGCCAGGTTCAGCTCGTTGGCGATGGAGTGGTTCCAGTAGCTGGGCACGACGCCCGTCGCCAGCCACAAGCCGGTCAACAGCACCAGCACCAGGATCATGACGCCCATCAGAGTGCTCAGCTGAAAGATCCGCACCCGTCCTGGAACCGGTGGCATAGGGGGACGGAGTTCCGCGGGCATGTGGGTGGTGATCACCTGACCCATGATGCGGAGCCGGCGGGCGATGGTGCCCAAGGCCATGGGGATGGCCAGCAGCCCCAGCCCAAGACCTAGAAACTTGAACTGAGGCACCCAAGTCTCAATGACGTGGCTTATGACGTTGGCCTGGACAAAGTTGCTTCCGGCCGCGGCACCTTCCCGAACCGCCTTGGCGTCGGAGAAGAACGTGGCCTGGGCGGGGGAGAGGACAACAGCTCCGATGAGGAGGGAGATCAGGACAATCGCCCAACCCATAACGGCGATCTGCGGAAACCAGGGCATCATCCTTTCAATCATGTTGAAGGGGAACGGGGACTTTTGCTCTACCATTTCACTATCTCCTCAGTCTCGGGCTACTCGCCGCCCTGCTCGACGATCAGGGGGAAGCACAGGCTCATAATCTGTCCGCGGTTCTTCAGGATGTTCGGGATGGTGGAGAACTCCAGGGCGATCCCGACCATGAAGGATGCGACACCCAGGAAGGTCAACGGTTCGAGCCACCGAGGAGTCACTCCGAGCGTCTGGAGCTGGCCTAGGAGCAGAGAGCCCGCCTCCGCCGCGTCGCGAGCCACCTTTGCGTTGCCGCCCCAGTAGCTGGCTGCGGTCGGGGCCAAGACGAGCACGCCTATCAGAAACGACAGTCCGATCAACAACCATCCCAGCAGCGTGAGGAGGGGGAAGATCGTCAGCTGCCGGCCTGGGGTAGGGGGCTTCGGGGTTGTCATGTCATGCCTCCTGCATGATTCCTCGCGGCCACTTAGGCCGGGACCCTCTCTCTCTCTACCTTTGCGGGCTTTCGAGCCTCGCGCATCATCCGAATACCCATCTGAATCATCTCGGTCTGGTTCCCGAGGATGAAGATGATGGTGGCCAGTCCCATGACGATGGCCAGGAACTCGGTGGCCACCCCGAAGAACTTGAACGGCACCAGCCAGGCAGAGGTGGCCTGGATGGTCTGCACCTGGCTGAGGAGCGTGGACCCGGCCGCGGCGGCGTCGATCTCCGGAATGGGGTGGGCGAAGACCTGGCGCGCGATGCCTGAGAGCCACACTCCCACGATCAGCCCCACGATGAAGATCGCCTCTCCCAGCATCATCACCCAGGGCATGAGCAGTCCGAACCAGGGAGGACTGGGCGGTGCGGGTCGCTTTGCTTCAGGAATGTTCATCATGACCTGCATACCCGCCGCCCCGAGATTGTCGATGATCACCCGAAGCGCCATGACGATCCCGCCCAAGATGAGTCCAATGCCCAGGAACTTGAAATAGGGAAGCCAGAGCCCGGTGCTTTCTACCGAAGCGCGCTGGGCCATCAGGGTTGTCTCGCGGACGCTCTTCGCCTCGGCGAAGTAGGCTGCTGCCGTCTGGGAGTTGAAGTATCCCACTATGAACGCGATGGCGACGATCATGAATCCCACTACCAGAAACAGAGGATACATCCGCGCCATCCTGCCGATCATCGCTTGCATGGATCACCTCCTAGGATCAACCGCGTCATTATTGAGCAGTTTAATCCTCGCGCCCGAGGACCTATGTAACGATCAGCACAATCTGCGGGAATTCGACCTAGGAGGTGGGTGGTATCTGGGGGTGCGGCCCGAGAAGGTGCGGAAACCGGCGTGCGGGCGGTCGACCGGGTGGTTCGGGGCCTAGGGTTCCAGTCCGTGAAGGGCGGCGCCGAGGAGAGCTACCTTGGGGCGGGTGACCGCGTGGACCGGGATCCGGTCAAGGAGTTCCTGGAATCGTCCCTTGCGACGGAAGGCCTCGCCAAACAGGGGCTGCTGGAGATACGGAAGGATTCGGGGTGGTATGCCGCCTGCCAGGTACACCCCGCCGGTGGCCAGGACCTTCAGCGCCAGGTTTCCCGCCTCAGCTCCCAGCACGGAGACGAAGATCTCTAGCGTCTTCCGGCAGATCTCCGGCGGGGATTCCTGCAAGGCTTCTTCGACGATGATCGGGGTAGGGTCCTCGGCGTCTTTCAACCGCTGGGCCAGCCGCTGAGGCTCCACGGCTCGGCCGGTTTCCTTGAGAAATCGGTAGATGTTGGGCAGTCCACTGCCCGACGCGATCCGCTCATAGCTGATGTGCGCGAATCTTTCTCGGAGAAACTGGAGGAGAGCCGACTGGAGAGGCTCGGTCGGGGCAAAGTCGGCATGACCTCCCTCAGACGGCTGAGGCCGGTACCGCGAGCCGTCCCAGATCAGATAGGCCTCTCCCAGACCGGTGCCGGGAGCCAGCACCGCGATGGCGCCTCCTGACACGGCCTCGCCCGGATCGATCAGGCGAAGGTCCTCGCGCTCAAGGAAGGGGACGGCATGGGCGATGGCCTCTAGATCGTTGAGGAGCGTCACCGACTCCAGACCTAGGGCCTCCGCCAGCCGGGCCCCGCTGATGTTCCAGGGCAGGTTGGTGACGACAGCCTCACCGCCCACCACGGGCCCGGCCACGCCGAAGCTGGCGCGGTCGACGGGCAATTGCGTCTTCTCCAGGAAATGGGACACCAGTGCGCGGAGGCTGGGATGTTCGCTGCTGGCGAAGGTTTCCATTGCCAGGGGAGCACGCGGTCCCTTCTCTGTTGAGAGGACGGCCAGATCGGTCTTGGTTCCGCCAATGTCGCCGACGAGAAGCATCGTCTAGGCAGGGACGATCCGAAGGATGCGGTCGTCGTCTGGCGCGGGGTTGCCGCGCCCGTCTCGGTTGCTGGTGGTCACATACAGGTAGCCGTCGGGGCCCTCCACAACCGCTCGGAGCCTGCCGAGCTGGCTCTGGAACAGAACCTCCTCATCCACCACCTGGTCCAGGTTGGGCCCTCCCAGAATCACGCGGTGCAGGTGCTGACCACGCAGCGCTCCGAAGAAGAGGTTGGCCTGCCAGGGCCAGAGGACCTCACCGTCGTAGAACCCGGCGCTGGCCGGCGCCCAGGTGTGGTCCGTCCCACTGGCCAGGATGGGATCGACGAAGCGCGGGTCGCCGGGGGCCATCGTGACCTCCGGCCATCCGAAGTTGCCGCCAGCCTCGATCAAGTTGACCTCATCGCGACAGCAGAGGCGGAACTCCCCGCTGGGGCCGTGCTCAGTGGCGAAGAGATGGCCCGTGCTTGGCTGCCAGGCCAGACCCTGGGGATTGCGGTGGCCTAGGGAGTACACGTAGGACCCCGGGAAAGGGTTGTCCGAAGGAACTGAGCCGTCCGAGTTCAGGCGCAGGATCTTTCCGGCCAGGGAGGTGAGTTCTTGCGCCAGGCCGGGCTGTCTGGCATCGCCGGTCGTGGCGTATAGCTTTCCGTCGGGTCCGAAGCGGAGACCCCCTCCATCGTGGATTCCAGCCCCTGGGATGTCCTGGAGAAGCACCATCTCGCCGGAGGCCACCTCGCCATCAAAGGTCAGGCGTGAGATCCGGTTCCGGAGCCCGCCCGCCCCTTGGTAGGTGTAGTACACGTAGAGATACCCGTTCTCTGAGAAGCGAGGGTCAAGAGCCAGTCCCAGCAGGCCTCCCTCTCCCACGGGCCCCGCTGGAAGGACCGCCACCGGCTCGGGTCGGAGTTGGCCGTCGGCGATCAAACGCAGCCGGCCCGGCCTCTCGGTGAAGAAGAGTCGGCCGTCGGGCGCGAAGGCCAGGTCCCAGGGGATCACCAGGCTACTGGCCACGACCTCCAACCGGGGTTCGAAAGGTCCGCGCGGGGTGGCAGTAGCGATCGGGGTGGGGCTGGATACGGGTGTGGCGCTCACAGAAGGTGTGGCGGTGGAGGTCGAGGTCGCAGAGGCTGGCGGCGTCCCCGGGGGTGGGAGATCGGGGGTACAGGACGCGACGGCCCCGAGGAGAAAGGCTACGACGGGCGCCAGGGCGAGGGTTGCTCTCTCCGTCATCGACAGCTTGTCATCGAACCCTGCTACTCGTAGCGCAGAGCCTCGATGGGGTCAAGCCGCGCTGCGCGGAGAGCGGGATAGATACCGAAGGTCAGTCCTACGGCTGCCGAGAATCCAGTTGCCAGCACCACCGCTTCGGGGGAGAGATGGGCGGACAGGTCCTCGGACAGATTCGAGATGCCCTGGGCGCCCAGGGCCCCGAAGCCAATGCCGAGCAGTCCTCCCAAGAGGCTCAGGACGACGGCTTCGATCAAGAACTGGGAAAGGATGTCCCGCCATTTGGCGCCGACGGCCTTGCGAATGCCAATCTCCCGGGTGCGTTTCGGTGACGGTGACCAGCATGATATTCATGATCCCAATGCCCCCGACCAGNNGGCGATGGCGCCCAGGAACAGGGTGAGAATGCCAGTGATCTCCCCGAAGACGGCGACCACGTCTGCCTGATTCACGATGGTGAAGTCATCGTCGTCACGGTAGAGGATACCGTGGCGGCGGCGCAAGACCTCTGCGATCTCTTCCGTTGCCTGATCCAAGCGGTCCTCGCTAACCACTTGCGCGTAGATGATGGACACGGCAGGTTGGCCAGATTGGGTCCGCTCAGGGAAGAGTCTGGCATGAGCCGTGCCAAGGGGGATGTACACCAGGTTGTCCTGGTTTCCGAACCCGGTCCCTCCCAGCTCCTCCATTACCCCGATCACTTGGAAAGGAACCCCGTTGATCTTGACCCTCTGTCCGATTGGATCGGCCAGATCTGGAAGCAGGCGTTCCGAAACTCGCGATCCCAGGACGACCACGCGGGAGGCCGCCTCGTTCTGCTGCTCGTCAAAGAAGGCACCAAGGCTTACCTGGGCGTTCCTGACAGCGGAGTAGGATGGCGTGGCGGCCACCACTTGAACGTTGCCGCCCTCGTCGCCACGGGTGACCTGGGCGAATCGGTTGAGGACGGGGGCCACCCGCGCCACACTGGGTGCGCTCCCCGCGTCTTCGAGAGATTCCGCGTCTCCCACCGTTAGAGGCGTTGGCGAGGAGGCTCCGGCGAAGGAGCCGAATGTCGATCGACCGCTGCCACCCCCGTCCAGTGCACCGGGCAGCACGAACAAGAGGTTGGACCCGAGGCTCTGTATCTCTTCAGCTACTAGCCTCTGGACTCCTTGGCCCACGGACAGCAGGGCGATTACCGCGGCCACGCCGATAACGATGCCGAGCATGGTCAGCGAGGCGCGGAGCTTGTTGGCGGACAGACTGCCCGCTGCCTCGCGCACGCTCTCCACTAGGTTCATCGACTCACACCCTGGTCCACCATTTCTGCCACGGACTCTTCTGCCGTGATCAGTCCGTCGTGCAGGTGGATAATCCGCCTGCTTCGGCCGGCGATGTAGGGATCGTGGGTGACGAAGATGACAGTGATCCCTCGCTCTCGGTTGAGCCGTTCGAGGATCTCCATCACCTCAGCCCCGGAGGTAGAATCGAGGTTTCCGGTGGGCTCGTCCGCCAGGATGATGGAGGGCTCGTTCACCAGGGCCCGGGCGATGGCCACCCGCTGCTGTTGGCCTCCGGACAGCTCGCTTGGGCGATGGCCCAGACGGGTCTCGAGTCCCACTGCCTCCAGCGCCGCGCCGGCCCGCCGCTGCCGGTCGCCCACGCCTGCGTAGAGAAGGGGCAGCTCCACGTTGCGAAGGGCCGTCGCCCTGGGAAGCAGGTTGAAGGTCTGGAACACAAAGCCCACCCGGCGGTTCCGCAGGGATGCCAGCTTGTCGTCGCTGAGCCTATCCACCGCCTGTTCGTCCAGATAGTAGGTCCCCGTGGTCGGCCGATCTAGGAACCCCAGGATGTTCATAAGAGTGGACTTGCCGGAGCCCGAAGGGCCCATGATGGAGAGGAGTTCGGCAGCCTCGATCTCCAATGAGACTCCGCGCAAGGCGTGCACTTCCACTTCGCCCATTTGGTAGACTTTTGACACCTTGTCGAGTCGGATCAGGGGTGGGGAGGAGGTCACCGCTATGCTCCGGGCCCGCCGAACGCCTGTCGCAACAGCTCCCGTGAGGAAGTGCTTCGGATCACGACTTCGTCACCNNACCCTCGGATAGCCCTGTCACCTCGCTGCGTGTCTCGTCTTGGAGTCCGATCTGGATCTCAACGATCTCCGTTCCATCCGCCTTCAGACGTTCCACGAATGTGCGGCCGGTCTCACGGTCGACCTGAATAGCGCGATTCGGGACCAGGAGAACCCTAGACCTGCTCCGAGTCTCGATCTGGGAGTTGGCCGTCATGCCGGCCAGAAGGGGGGCTGCTGTAGGATCCAGATCCACGCGGATCCGATAGGTAACGATTCCACCGGCCACCGCCGCCCGCGGGGCGATGAAGCTGACTTCGCCGGTGAGCAGCTGGTCAGGCAGGGCATCTAGGGTGACCTGGGCAGGCTGACCCAGTTGGACCAGAGCGATGTCGATCTCGTCGAGTTGGAGGTCGATGTGGAATCGGGAGAGGTCGATCAGGACCAGAATCGGGGTCGCCGTCGAAACCAGATCTCCTTGCTGCGCAAACACCTCCGCCACCACGCCGAAAAAGGGGGCTTTCAGAGCCGTGCTATCCAGCTGAAGTCGGCTGCTGTCCAAAGTTGCCTGCGCCCGATCCACCTCGGCCTGGGCCACGCGCAGATCCTCGGCGCTGGCACCCTCCAAAGCCAGGTTGTGATTGGCCTGGGCCTGCTGGAACTCGAGGTGGGCCTGTTGGAGAGCGAGGGATTGGGGAAGCATGCTGATGTTGGGCATCCAGGCAACTGCGTCATATGCGGCCTGCGCCTGCTGGAGGGAGATTCGGGCCAGTTCCAGTTGCGCTGCGGCCACCGCAATCTGATCGTCGGAAGGACCGCGCTCCAGCTGGGCCAACCGCGCCAGAGCTGCATGGAGACCGGCCTCTGACTGGGCGACCTGCAAAGTCAGCTCCTCAGACTCCATGAGGACCAGGGTCTGCCCCCCACTCACATGTTCGCCCTCCGTGACAAGAACCTGGGCCACTCGGCCGGGGATCTTGAAGAGGACCGTCTGTTCACGCTCCGGTGCGACCTCGCCAGGGCCGCTCACGGTGGCGACGATGTCGCCTCGCTGTACGGTGACGACCTCGAGACCCCCGGTTCCGCTGGCCCTCTCTTGATCCCTCAATTGCAGGCCGACGTAGGCAAGCCCGCCTATTGCCAGAAGGACAACAACGATCAGAGCGATCCTTCTCATACCCTGTCTCCTAGTCTGCTCAAGGAAGCCTCGGAGGTTCCGCGCGCCCTGCACGAGCGGCGCACAGCCTGAACCTCTCTGATGCCATGGTCAGGCTGTCCGACCGGTCAGGTCTCGGTCGCGTCGCTTGAGTGTCCAAACGCTCAAGGACTCTCTCAGGGTGCTTCAGCGTGGGATCGATCGCTCTAGTCACTGTCGGGTGCCGGAGCCGCAGCCATGCCTCTGCTGGTCAGTTGATCCACTAGGCTGAACATCACCGGCACCACCAGGAGGGTGAGCATCGTCGAGGTGGCCAGCCCACCGATCACTACGGTCGCCAGTTCGGCAGCGATGATGGCGCCTTCCGTAAGGCCAAGCCCCAGGGGGACCAGGGCCAGTATGGCGGCGCTGGCTGTCATGAGGATAGGGCGAAGCCGGGTGCGCCCTCCTTCCAGCAGTGCATCGTAGGTTTGCATCTTCCGCTTTTCACGGTTGGCCAACACCCGGGCGACGAGAATGATGGCGTTGGTGACGACGATTCCAACCAACATCATCAGCCCTACCATTGCGGCGATCCCGAGCACGCGGTTGGTGAGCCAGAGAGCCACGGCTGCGCCGATGATGGCCAGCGGCAGGCTGAACAGGATGGTGAAGGGATGGACGAAGGAGCGAAAGGTCAGGACCATCACCAGGTACACGGCAGCGATGGAGATCACGATCGCGCGGGCCGCCTGGGCGAATCCTTCCGTTTGCTGCCGGCTTTGGAAGCCGGGGCTTACGGCGATGCTATCCGGGACCAGGGCTTCTATCTCGGCGATCGCTGTCGAGATCACCCCCAGCGAGTCAGTGGTTTCCACCTCTCCCGCGTAGCGGACTGAGGGCTCGCCGTCTACGCGCAGGATCGCGTCTGAGTCAGCCAAGTTGCTTGAAGCGTTGGCGAGCCCATCGATCCCGTTCAGCACCGCGACAACCTCGTCGTCGATAGCGGCTATCTCATCGGGATCGCCAGAGAGAACCAGTCCAAAACCACCAAGGCCCGCTGCACCGAAGGTTCCGCTGGAGACCACGACGTTTTCTGAGCCAAATACCGCGGCGGCGCTCTGGCGGACGGCGGACGTCAGATCGTCGACCTCGGCTGTGTTCTCAACCCCGATTTGAATGGAGGCTGCGCCCTGGTCAAGAGACTCACCGAGGAACTGGCCAGCCAACCCACCCATGGAGCCTGTCTCCGATCGGATTGTGCCCAGCCCTTCGATTGCGGCCAAGGCCGCTTCAAACTGGGCCACCTTCTGGTCGGTCTCTGCCATGCTGACGTCGCCCGGCAGGTCTACGCTGGCGGTGATCTGCACCTCTCCGAGGTCGGGGAGAAAGGCGCGCGGTTGCTGGTTCAAGAGGAACAGACTGCCGGCAAACAGTACACCAGCTATGGCCAGCGTGAGAGCTCGGCTCTTCAAGGACCACTTCAGGATAGGCGTGTACCAGCGCTGTAGGGTCGTCTCGCGCGGTTCGGGGAGGTGCTCCTTGCGCATGAACAGGAAGGCCAGGAGCGGCACGACGATGGTGACGGCCACGATGAAGCTGGCGGCGAGGGCGTAGGTGACGGCGACGCCAAAGGGCAGGAAGAACGCGCCTATCAGTCCGCCGAGCAGACCGATAGGCAAGAACACCACCACGGTGGTCACCGTTGAGGCGAAGATGGCGATGGCAACATCTCGGGTGCCGACCAGCACCGACTGCCTTCGATCTTCTCCGCGCTGGATGTGTCGATAGATGTTCTCGAGCACCACGATGGAGTCATCAACCACACGGCCGATGGCAACGGTCATGCCGGAAAGCGTCATGATGTTGAGCGTCAAGTCGAGCGGGAACAGACGCCTCAGTGCAGTGACCGCAGCACCTACTGCCGGGATGCCTGCGGTGGCTCCCGCAAGTGGGGACAGGACCAGTTCCGTGATCGGTGGTAGCCATCTGAACAGGGCGAAAGCCATCATTACCGAAAGCGGGATGCTCACCGCGGTCACCAGCGTGCTTCGCCAGGAGAGTCTGTATCGTCCCTGAATGTGGCCGCTGAGAAAGATCAGGATCACCAGTACGGCAAAGACCGCGCCCAGGCTGCCCTCGCGAGTGACTCCGCTGATAGACTCTTCTATGAACGATGCCTGCTCGAAGACCACGCCGAAGCGCAGGCTGGAGTGGACCCTCTCCAGCTCCTCAAGTTCCGCGAAGACCGCGTGAGACACGGCAACGATGTTGGCCTCACCCTCCCGGAAGATGGCAAGCCCCAGGCTTGGGTTGCCGTTGACCCGGTTGATCGTGTCGGTGGGGATGAAGACCTCGACTGTGCCGGCGGCTATCCCCTCCAATTCGGCGCGCAGCTCGCTCCCCAGCGAGGCCAGGAAATCTTCGGGCAGGCCCTCCAGTACCTGGGGAGACAACAGCCGCATGGTTGCCGGCTCGAGACTGTCCAGGAAGCCCGGCTCGTTCTCGTCTAGCCAGGCGATAACTTCCGGCGTCAGGTCAGCAATGAGCTCCGGGGCGGTAGGCTGGCCGGAGGTGACCAATAGGTTTAGGAAGTCGGCCGCCGTTGGCGCGAAGCCGCTGTTGATCAGATCCGCAGCGGTCTGGAATCGAGACTCGGCGGTGGGGTCGTTGTCTGGGGGTCGCAGCCACGAACCGGCGAGGTCGGGCGCGCCCGCCGCGAAGGCCTCGGACTCGCCGGTTGCCTCGGCGGCCAGCGCCCCCGCCCCTCCATGCTGGGCTGCCCGCTCGTCCAGCTCAGCTCTCAGATTGGGGTCCAGCTCATCCAGATAGTCGGCGGGCAGCCACGCCAGTGCCTCCGGTGAGAACCGCCGGAGGTGTTCGGGGGAGAGCATGTCCAGCAGTTGTGGGGCGAAACTGGCGATGCCCTGGATGATCTCAGGGGTCACATCCTCAGGCACGGACAGCGTGATATCCAGGGCCTGCCCGGCAGCCTGCCAGGCGATCGGCAGCTCTCTCGAGTCTCCCTGCCCCGGAGCTGAGGCCAGTCGCTCCATCAGTCGGCCCTGCAGATCGGGGTCGAGAGCCAGGAGATACTCCTGAGGCAAACTAGCCACGGCATCGATTGGCATGGCCAGAAGCATTTCAGGGGTCAGATCGGCCAGGAGTTCCGGCTCGATGCTGACGATAGCGTCCACCAGTGCGGGGATCAGATCGTCGGTGGTGCTGATGGTGACCCCCTGTGCCTCCGCGGCATTGATCCACGAATCGGGCAGAGCGACGAGCTCCACAGACATCTCCGACGGCGGCAACTCGGTCAACCGTTCCGCGAACGCCGCCTGGAGCTCCGGATCCAGGTTCTCGATCAGTTCCAATGGCACCACGCCGACAGACTCCAGAGGAGCCGCGAGGACCATCTTGGGAGTCAAGGCCTCCAGCAATTCGGGCGCAGCTTGAAGTGCGCTGGCGACCAACTCCGGAGTCAGGTCGGCCGTTGTTGCGACGGTCAGTCCGGCAAGCTGGGCTGCCTCAATCCAGCGATCGGGGAGGGGGATGGAGGAGGTCTCGGTGGTGGGAGTCGGCGTCGGAGGCTGGGCTGGCCGCGGTGATGGGGGCGGATCGGTGTCGGTCGGGAGTTCCTGACCGCCGCGCACCTGTACACTGGCCACTGCCGGGACGCTCTCCAGCGCAGGAATAACTTCGGATTCGACGAGAGTCTTTAGGCGTGCCAGTGTGAGTTCGGGCGACGACACGCTTACGAACGCGACAGGGAAATCCTCCAGGCCGAAGGTGAGGAGTTCTGGCGTATCCATGCCTTCCGGGTAGTCCAGTCCCTGGACGGCAGCCGAAATGTCCGCCCGGAGCTCCTGTGGATCGAGGCCAAACTCGTTTTGGATGATGAAAGAGGCAACGCCAAGAGAGGTGGACGATTCAACGTTGACCACTCCATCGATACTCCGCACGGCATCTTCGAGGGGGATGGTCACCTGATCGAGCATGTCTTGTGACTCTGCCCCTGGGTTGAAGGCGAGAACGACCGTCTGGGGGAATTCAATGTTGGGGATGAGTTCTTGCCTCATCTGAGTCAGGGCCACCCCGCCCGCCACCAGGGCTCCCACAGACAGGCCAATGGTGAGCCGTTTGAAGCGCAGGGCGGCGCGGGTCAGTCGGTCAATTGTGGATTCCAGCATGCTCAGGGTTATCCTTCGCGTGAGATTGAATCACAGATGCGCCAGTCGCGGCGACCCAACCGACCCAGGACGGGCCCTGTGATCTGTTGATCTGCTCCAGACTCGGACGATCCTCGCCGGATTCGTGGCGGGCAAGGTTGTGGGCACGACGCAAGCGCAAGCTCTCTGGGGACTGAGACGATGATGGACTTCCTACTCAGGATCTGCGGAGGCCGGGAGGGGCGTTTGGGGGAGATCGGCGCAGGCGGCTACTTCTCGTCAGCCTCGTGGGAAATCTCCTCCAACATCGCCTGGAACTCCGCAAAGCGCTCCGATGCGCGGGCCAGGAATTCCCGGACTGCCTCGCCCGGCATCAACAGAAGGCCGGTTTCCCCCCAGGCTCCGAAGATCATCAGCTTGTCACCCGCCTCAAGACCCATGACCTCGCGGGCCTCGGCCGGGATGACAATCTGTCCGCGCTCGCTGAGGGTCGTGGAGCCATAGAATTGGCCGAACGGCTTGTGCTCCTTATTCACGATGCCTCCAAGAAACGTATGATTTGCATGATTCGTCAGACGTTATCCCGGAATTTCGCCCCTGTCAAGGACGGCCCTGGTCGGGCGCATCGGCCGCCAGCGGGTTGCGGCGCTCAACATGTCGTGGTATTATGCCTGTAGCAGATTTCACAAGTGAGGGACAAGCGAATGGCGAAAACCCGTGAGATACCCCGCATCGTGATCCAGCGTCTACCCCTCTATCTGCGGACGCTCATGGAGATCTATGAGACGGGCGACATCACATCCCAGGAGTTGGGACGGCGGGTGGGGCTGAGCTCCGCCCAGATCCGCAAGGACCTCTCCTACTTCGGAGGGTTCGGAAAGCAGGGAGCGGGGTACGATATCGTGCGCCTTCGGGATGCGCTCCGCGGCATCCTGAACATGGACGGGGACTGGGAGGTGGCCTTGGTAGGTGTGGGTGACCTGGGTCACGCCGTCGCCAACTACGCCGGATTCGACCATCGTGGCTTCCGCGTGGTGCTGGCCTTCGACAACGATCCCGCCAAGATCGGTAGAGAAGCCGGCTCCTTGGTGATCGAGGATGTGTCCCGTCTGGAGGAGCTGATCAGTGGGAAGGGCGTCAGGGTGGCGATCATCGCCGTGCCACCCGACTCGGCCCAAGGGGTTGCCGATGCTCTGGTGAAGGCGGGGGTAGAGGCGATCCTGAACTACGCTCCGGCGATGCTGCGGGTGCCGCCTGACGTCCAGGTCCAGCACATCGATCCCGTGGTAGGCCTACAGAGCATGACCTACTATCTGGATTCCAGATAGCTGTTCTGGTACCTGGACTCCAAGTAGCTGTTCTCGTCCTCCCTGGTCCCTAGGGAGCGCTTGGTTTCCGCTCTCGACTCTNNCTTCGCTACCTGGACTCTAAGTCATTGTTGTCGTGCTACGTGCTCTCCAGGGAGCGGAGCTTCCGTCCTGGGCTCTAGGTGATCGCGCGGGCGCGCTTGAGAGTGGGGAGCTTCTCGATAGCCATCCCGGCCCCGAGCACCACGCACGCCATGGCCTCGTCGGCCAGGTAGCACGGGATTCCGGTCTCTTGGGTCAGATAGCGGTCCATGTCTCGCAGGAGCGCACCCCCTCCTGCCAGCACGATCCCGCGATCAATGATGTCGGCGGCCAGCTCTGGAGGCGTGATCTCCAGAACCCCCCGAACGGCGGTGGCGATCTGAGCCAAGGGCTCGGCGATGGCC
>JABAOD010001202.1_pt1 | contig 17343 bp, 16 predicted proteins | sample 7062151 | NCBI WGS metagenome assembly JABAOD01 (sample SAMN14538626, study PRJNA623070) | marine sediment metagenome | biome: marine biome [ENVO:00000428]; feature: marine pelagic biome [ENVO:01000023]; material: deep marine sediment [ENVO:00002113] | place: India: Gulf of Khambhat ... | reverse complement strand
TCCGACAGGCGCTTGACGTATTTCGCCTGGTAGCCGAGGCCGAGCTTGGCCGCCGGGACCGAGAATTTGGAGACGTCCTCGCAGATGCGGATGTCGCAGCAGACCGCCAGCGCGACGCCGCCGCCGACGCAGTAGCCGTTGATCTTGGCGATGGTCGGCTTGGGGAATTCCTGCAGCCGGGTGAAGGTTCCGCCGGTTATGCGGGCATACTCGGCCACCGCCGCCTCGGTCGCGCGCTCGCTCTCGAATTTCGAGATGTCGGCGCCGGAGACGAAGGCCTTGCCGCCGGCGCCGGACAGGATGACGAGGCGGACGGCGGGGTTCTTCTCGTAATCGTCGAGCAGCTCCGCCACAAGCTGCCACATCTCCAGCGAGACGGCGTTGCGCTTGTCCGGATTGTTGAAGACGATATGGCCGATGCCGTCCTCGATGCGGCCGAGAATCTTGTCCGTGCTCATGGGCGGGTCACTCCTGGCTGGCAGGGGGTCTGACAGAGAGATGCAGCCGGCGGGCAATCAGACAACCCCGGCCTTGCGGAATGCCGCGATCTCGTCGCCGCTGTAGCCGAGCCGAGCGAGGATCTCGTCCGAGTGCTCGCCGCAGGTCGGCGGCGGCGCCGCGATGCGGCTCGGCGTGCGGCTCATCTTGATCGGCTGTCCGACCAGCTCGGTCGGGCCGCGCTCGGTGGAGTTGACCGGCTGCGCCATGCCGAGATGCTGCACCTGCGGGTCGGCGAACACCTTGTCGATGGTGTTGATCTCGCCGCACGGCACGCCGGCCTCGTTGAACAGCGCGATCCAGTGCGCTGCCGGCTCGTGCCGCAGCACGTCGTTGATCAGCGCATTCAGCGCCTTGCGGTTGGCCGAGCGGTCGGGCGGCGTCGCATAGTCGGGGTGGTCGGCGAGCTCCGGCTGGCCGAGCGCGGCGCAGAAGCGCTGCCAGATCAGCTGGCCGGCGACGGCGAGGTTGATGTAGCCGTCGGAGGTCTCGAACACGCCGGTCGGTATACTGGTCGGATGGTCGTTGCCGGCCTGCTGCGGCACCTCCTTGTCCATCAGCCAGCGCGCCGCCTGGAAATCCAGCATGAAGACCTGCGCCTGCAGCAGCGAGGTCTGGATCCACTGCCCCTCGCCCGACGATTCACGCTCCAGCAGCGCGATCATGATGCCTTGGGCGCAGAACAGGCCGGCGCACAGATCGGCGATCGGGATGCCGACGCGCACCGGCCCCTGGCCCGGCAGGCCGGTGATCGACATCAGCCCGCCCATGCCCTGCGCGATCTGGTCGAAGCCGGGCCGGTCGCGGTACGGGCCGTCCTGGCCGAAGCCGGAGATGCTGGCATAGACGAGGCGGGGGTTGATCGCCTTCAGGCTGTCGTAATCGATGCCGAGCCGGGATTTGACGTCGGGCCGGAAGTTCTCGACCACGACGTCGGCCTCGGCCACCAGCTTCTTGAAGATCTCGATCCCCTCCGGCGTCTTGAGGTTGAGGCTGAGGCTGCGCTTGTTGCGGTGCAGGTTCTGGAAGTCGAAGCCGCCGCGCGGCCCGCCGAGCTTGCCGGTGTCCTGCGCTTCCGGCATCTCCACCTTGATGACGTTGGCGCCCCAGTCGGCGAGCTGGCGCACGCAGGTCGGGCCCGAGCGGACGCGCGTCAGGTCGAGGACGGTGAAGCGGTTGAGGGCCGTGCTGGCCGGCTCGATAGTCATGCGTTCCCCCACGCAGCCAGAGTGCACCGACCGGTCCGGCCGCGGCCGGACGGCCCGCCGACTATACAAACCGGCACGAGGGATTGACAACTGTCGACAGTTTACAGCTTGACCTTGACAGCCCCTTCGCGCGCCTGTCTAGTAATTGGCAACGCTCCGCATCGCCGGAGCGGCCAACGATAAGGACAGGGACGACCGGGCCGATGCCCCTGGATGACCAGAAGCCGTTCCACGCGAGCAGCGTCCAGAGCCTGACGGTTCTCGTGCAGCGCGAGGTCGAGCGCCGCATCCTGACCGGCGCACTGCCGGCCGGCGAGCGCCTCTCGGAGAGCGCGCTGGCCGCCGACATGGGCGTCAGCCGTGGCCCCGTGCGCGAGGCGATGCGCAGCCTGCAGCAGGCCGGACTGGTCGACATCGTCGCCAACAAGGGCGTCGTGGTGCGCAAGATCGGCTTCGCCGAGGCGGTCGACCTGTACGATCTGCGCGGCACGCTCTTCGGCTTCATGTGCGAGACCCTGGCCCGGCGCCGCACCGACGCGCACTGCGCGGTGCTGCGGGACAAGCTGGACGCCATGGCAGGCGCGATCCGCGGCGACGACAAGGACCTGTATTACCGGCTCAACATCGAGTTCCACGCGGCGATCGTCGAGTTCTGCGGCAACAGGCGGGCGCGTGCGTTGTACGAGGGTATCGTGAAGGAGATGCACCTGTTCCGCCGGCGCGGCCTGTCGCGGATCGAGAACATGGAAGCATCGATGCGCGAGCACGAGGCGATTGCCGCGGCGATCGTCGCCGGCCGCGCGGAGGCCGCGCGCCGGGCGGGCGTCATGCATTTGCGCAACGGCCGCGACCGGTTTCTTGCAACGCTCGACCCGGCGCCGGACTCGCTGCCCGTTGGCGGCGCGGCGCGGAGGCGGACGGCGATGGCCGAATAGCAAACGTGAACCCCGGCCCGTGCGGCCGGCATCATCGAACCGCCCCGAAACGCACCGAGCATCGCGAACCCGGGGCACAGCCAGGGAGGAAAAAATGGCAGCAGACTTCAAGACGGGCATTTCCCGGCGGCCGTTCCTGATCGGCGCCGGCGCCGGCATGGGCGCGCTGGCCCTCGGCGGCGCAGGGGCGCTCGCACAGGACGACAAGTTCCCGAGCAAGACCATCAACGTCGTCACACACGCCGGCCCCGGGGGCGGCACCGACATCACGACGCGCATGATGATGCTGCGCGGCCGACGCGTGTTCAAACAGGACATGGTGGTGGTCAACAAGCGCGGCGGCAGCGGCTCGGCGGCGCTGCTCTACACCAATGCGCAGCCGCGCGACGGCTATACGATCATGACCATCACCCAGTCGCACATTTTCCAGATCCTGCAGAAGAAGGTGCCGCTGACCATCGACGACATGGTCGGCCTCGCGCGCGCCACCGACGATCCGCAGATCGTCGTGGTCAACGCCAAGAGCCCGATCAAGACGGCCGACGACCTCATCGCCGCGTCGAAGAAGGCCAACGGCGGCCTGAAATGGGGCACCACCTTCGTCGGCGGCGCCGACCACGTGGCCATCCACCTGTTCTGCAAGAAGGCCAAGGGCATCGAGTACACGATCGTGCCGTTCAAGGGCGGCGGCGACATCGTCACCAACCTCGTCGGCGGCAACGTCGATGTGGCGCTGCTGAACTATGCCGAGGGCGAATCGCAGTTCGAGGCCGGCGAGTTGCGCCCGGTGTGCTCGCTGTCGCGCAACCGCATCGAGGCGCTCGGCGGCGCGCCGACGGCACGGGAAGTCGGCATCGACAACGTCGCCTCGACGGTTCGCGGCTTCGCCTGCCTGTCGGGCGTGCCGGAGGACCGCGTCAAGACGTTGTCCGAGGGCCTGGTCGAGGCGATGGAGCATTCGGTCTACCAGGGCTACCTGTCGAACGGCGGCATGCCGGCCGACAGCGTCATCGGGCATGAGGAGTGGACCGTGGAGATCCGCCGCATCCACGACGACAGCGTCGGCGCGCTGACCGATCTGGGGCTACTCTGACGGCCGGGTCCATTCGGACATCGTGATGCCGGACCATAATGACCCGGATGGGCGGGCGGCGGCGAGGGGAGACGCCGCCCGCATCCCGCGGGATGCGCTTGCCGGCTTGGCGGTGCTGGCGTTCTGCGTTGCCACCTATCTGGTGACGTTGACCTTCAAGAAAGCGCCGCCGGCGATCGCCCAGAACGTCCAGCCGGCGACGTTCCCGCGCATGGTGCTGGTCGTCATGGCGGTGCTGGCGGGCATCATCATCGTCCGGGCGTTCCGTGCCCCCGACAAGCCGCTGAAGCCGCTGAAACCGATGCTCTGGCTGTCGGCGCTCGTCATGCCGGGCTTCGTGATCGTATTCTATCTGCTGGGCATCCTGCCGGCGATGATCCTGCTTTGCCTGTTCCTGCCGGTGCTGTGGGGCGAGCGCCGGTTCCTGTTCCTCGTCCCCTACAGCATCGTCTTTCCCGTGGTGGTCTACCTTCTGTTCGCCGTCGTCCTGAAGGTGCATTTCGAACCGAGCCCCCTGGCGTTCTGGTAGGAACACCGCGATGGAAACGTTTCTTGCCGCCGCCGCCCAGTTCACCGACCCGTTCATGATCTTCGTCATCCTTGCGGGCACGGTGGGCGGCGTCCTGGTCGGCGCCATGCCGGGCCTCAGCTCGACGATGGCAACGGCGCTGCTGCTGCCGTTCACCCTGACGATGGAGCCGATCCCGGCGATCGCGCTGCTGAGCGCGCTCTACTGCGCCGGCACCTTCGGCGGCTCGATCACCGCGATCCTGGTCAACGCGCCGGGGGCGCCGCCGGCCGCCGCGACCGCCTTCGACGGCTACCCGCTGGCGCAACAGGGGCGCGCCGGGCTGGCGCTCGGTATCGCAACGGTCAGCAGCACGATCGGCGGCATCTTCAGCATCATCGTGTTGATCGTGGCGGCGCCGATGCTGGCCCGCGTCGCCTATGACTTCGGCCCGCCCGAGTATTTCGCGCTCGCCCTGTTCGGCTTGTCGATGCTGGCCTCGATCAGCGGCGAGTCCGCGTACAAAAACCTTCTCGGCGGCGCCTTCGGCGTGCTGCTGGCCACCATCGGCATGGATTTCACGACCGGCGTCGACCGCTTCACCTTCGGCTTCTACGAGCTGACCGAGGGCGTCCACTTCATCCCGGTGATGATCGGCCTGTTCGCCGGTGCGGAGTTCCTGACCCAGGCGAACAGCCTCGACCGGGTCACCGTGCGCGCCGCGCTGGAGGCGGTCAAGCTGCCGGGCTGGGCCGACTTCCGCAAGACCCTGGGAACCGTAGCGCGGTCCTGCGGCATCGGCGCCTTCATCGGCGTGCTGCCGGCCGAGGGCGGCACCGTCGCGGCGATGATCGGCTACAACGAGGCCAAGCGCTGGGCCAAGGACAAGTCGCGCTTCGGCAAGGGCGACATCCGCGGCATCGCCGGCCCGGAGACCGCCAACAACGCCGCCACCGGCGCGGCCATGGTGCCGACGCTGGCGCTCGGCATCCCGGGCAGCGCCACCACCGCGGTGATCCTGGCGGCGCTGCTGGTGCACGGGCTGCGGCCGGGACCGCACCTGTTCAACGAGACACCGACGCTGCTGTACGGCATCTTCATCGCCATGCTGCTGGCCAACCTGATGTTCATGGGGCTTGGGCTGCTGGGCGCCAAGCTGTTCGCACGCGTGACCCTGATCCCGACGCGCTTCCTGTGGCCGGCGGTCTTCATCCTCGCCTGCATCGGGTCCTATGCGCTCAACCAGTCGATCATGGACGTGTGGATCATGGTGATCGCCGGCATCGGCGGTTTCTTCCTGAAGCGCCACGGCTTCTCGGCGGCGCCGATCATCATGGGCCTTATCCTCGGCGAGCTCGTGGAGAGCAGCCTGAAGCAGTCGCTGATCATCTTCGACCACAACTGGCTGCGCTTCTTCGAGCGTCCGATCGTGGTCGTCTTCGTCGTGCTCACGGTCGTCAGCATGGCGATGCCGGCGATCGGCGGCTACCGCGCCCAGCTGCGGGCCAAGATGCCCCCGTCGGCCGACATTCCCGGCGACTGACCGCAAGGATTAGGCGCGCCATGGCTGAACCGGTCAACACCCCAGATATCGGGGCTTTCGGCCAGATGCTCGGGTTCTGCGTCGTCGAGTGGCGCGACGGCTTCGTTCAGATGGAGATGGAGATCAGGCCCGAGCATCTGAACCGCAGCGGCGTGCTGCACGGCGGCATCATCTCGGCGCTGCTGGATACCGCCTGCGGCTATGCCGGCACGTGGTGCCGGAGGCCGGGACACGTGCGCTGGGCGGTGACGGTGTCGCTGACGACCCACTTCACCGGCCAGGCCCGGCAAGGCACGCTGACGACCATCGGCCGCAAGCGCGGCGGCGGCCGCAAGATCTTCTTCGCCAGCGCCGAGGTGCTAGACGCCAACGGGCAGGTGCTGGGCTTCGGCGACAGCGTCCAGCGGTACCGCAGCGGCAGCGAGGATCCGGACGGGATCCCCTACCGGCCCCCGGCATAGCGGACCATGCGGATCGAACGGATCGAAGCGTCCCTCCATGCGGCCGCCGGCACGGCGCCGCTGCTGCCCCAGCGCATCGAGGACTACCGGGGCGGCCCGCCGCGGCCGTTCGTCGTCTGCCGTGTGACGACCGATGACGGGGTGATTGGTCACGGTTTCACTGGCCGCTTCCTCGCACGGCAGGTGGCAGAGACGCTCGAGTCCGTGGTCCAACCGCTGATCGCCAATATGGACCCGCGGGACCCGGCCGCGGTGCAGGCGCGGATCCGCGACATGCTCAACCCGCGCGGCATGACCGGTGTCATCGCGAGCGCCGCCTCGGCGCTGGATATCGCGCTGTGGGACATCCGCGGCCAGGCGGAGGGGCGAAGCATCGCCGCGATGCTGGGCGGCGCGCGCGGCACGGTCCCGCTCTACATGACGTTCGGCATGCCGCAATACAGGACCAGCCAGCTGGCGGAGGCGGCGCGCCTTGCGATCGCCGACGGCTACCGCATGCTCAAAATGGTCGTTGCCGTCGACCCTGGCGGCTGGCAGGAGGATGCGAATCGCATCCGAGCGGTCTGCGATGCCGTGGGTGCCGATGCGGAGCTGATCATCGATGCCAACGAGGGATTCACCGGGGAAGCCGCGCGGTCACTGGCCCGTGCGGTCCAGGACTGCCCGATCGCCTGGTTCGAGGAGCCGATCGTCGGCAACGATCCCGCCGAGCTCGCCCGATTTCGCGAAGAAACCGGGATGCGCGTGGGCGCCGGACAGATGGAGGCGGATCCCCGCATCTTCAGTGCCTTGCTGCGCCAGGGGGCCGTCGATCCCCTGCAGCCGAACGTCCTGTATTGCGGCGGTTTCACAGCCGCCGTCGCGATCGCCGCACGGGCGCAGCGCTACGGGATCCGGGTTGCGAACGGCGCCGGGTGGCCGCTCGTCAATATGCATCTGCTGGCAGGCGTTCCCAACGGCTGGCTGCTCGAGCGTCACGTTGCGCAGGCCGGCATCGAGGACACGCTCTTCGTCGACCCGCCAAATACGGTTGACGGGCGGCTGGCAATACCCGAAAAACCAGGGCTCGGCCTCTCGATCAACCGGGATGGCCTGAACGCGACGAGGCTGAATTAAGGAACGGGCAAACCGTGTCGGATAATCTTTATCGACTTTTCGCCAGTCGCTTCCCGACTGATCGCAGCACGCTCTTCATGGAGACGTTGTCCGGAGAGCGCTTCGCGTATGGTGACATCGAGGCGATGTCCGCCCTGTATGCGGGGCTTCTGGTCGAGCTTGGCGTCGAGCCGGGCGATCGTGTCGCGGTCCAGGTGGAAAAGAGCCCGGAGGCGGTGATCCTCTATCTGGCGACACTGCGGGCCGGGGCGGCCTTCCTGCCGCTGAACACGGCCTACACGGCGGCCGAATTGCAGTACTTCCTGAGCGATTCGCAGCCACGGGTGGTGGTCTGCCGACCCGAGGATGAGGACAAGATCGCGCCGCTTGCCGAAAAGGCGGGGACCGCGCACGCACTGACGCTGGACGGCGATGGCAGCGGCAGCTTCGCGGAGCGGACGGCCGAGGCAACGCGACTGACGGAGCCGGTGCCGCGGGACATGAGCGATCTCGCCGCAATCCTGTATACGTCGGGGACCACCGGTCGCTCCAAGGGCGCGATGCTGACGGTCGAAAACCTGTGGTCGAATGCCAATACGTTGTGCGAAGCATGGGGATTCAGCAGGTCGGACGTCCTGCTTCACGCCCTGCCGATCTTCCACGCGCACGGGCTATTCGTGGCGATCAACTGCGTCCTCGTCAGCGGTTCGCGCATGGTCTTCCTGCCGAAATTCGACGTCGCCGACGTCATGGCAACATTGCCCCGCTGCACCGTCATGATGGGTGTACCGACCTTCTATACGCGACTTCTGGCAAGCCCCGATTTCACGCCGGAACCCTTCCTCCACCGCCGCCTGTTCATCTCCGGCTCGGCGCCGCTGCTGGCCGAAACATGGCAGCGGTTCAAGGAGCGCACGGGGCATGAGATCCTCGAGCGCTACGGCATGACCGAAACCGTCATGAGCTCGTCAAATCTGCTGGAGGGCGAAGGCGGGCGCATTCCCGGCAGCATCGGCAAGCCGCTGCCGGGGGTCGAGCTGCGCGTGGTGGGGGAGGACGGCGAGGAACTGCCGGTCGGCGAGACCGGCATGCTGGAAGTCCGCGGACCCAATGTGTTCAAGGGGTATTGGCGCCAGCCCAAGAAAACCAATGCCGAGTTTCGACCCGACGGTTTCTTCATAACCGGCGATCTGGCGCGCTATGACGAGAACGGTTTCCTCTATCTGGTCGGTCGCGCCAAGGACCTGATCATCTCCGGCGGGTACAACGTCTATCCCAAGGAGATAGAGGAAATTCTGGACGCCATGGACGGCGTCGCCGAATCCGCGGTCGTGGGCGTGGCCGATGCCGATTTCGGTGAGCGCGTGATCGCCGTGATCAGGCCTTCGGGCGAACCGCCCGCGACGGACACGCTGATCGCCGCGCTCAAGGAACAGCTGGCCGGCTACAAGGTACCGAAGGAAATCCACTTCGTGGACGAACTGCCGCGCAACGTGATGGGCAAGATCCAGAAGAACGTGCTGCGCGAGCGGTTCGAATCGAACTGAGCCTTCAGTTCACGTATTCCGGCGTTGCGTCCTCTATTGCATGCTGCTCCACAATGGCCTGGTAAACGCTGTGCCACATGTTGTCGCGGCAGACTTTGAGCGCCTCGTCGACGCCGAGGTAATGGACCAGCGTGTTCGCATAATGACGATTCCTGTTCACCGCACGCCGTGCGGCCACGGTCTTCATGTGTGTGACGGTTCCCATGTCTTTTCCCTTTTGCAACGACTGCCCGATTCTGGGCCCTATGCAAACGAGACGAGCAAGAGGCGTGCCAATTTACACTTTCTTAAGAGTTGGCGGCCGATTCGACCGCCTCATGGATGATCGCCGTGCTCGAGGATGGTGACATCGGCCCGATCCACCCGAAGAACCGTGAAGATTTTGGTCAGATAACATTCATCCCCGCATCCCTGCCACACGGGATGGGGACGTTCCCATACGATAGGCCGGCCGCAGGTGGCCCCATGGCGTGTTCGTTGTGCAATTCGATAATCGGGAAATTGCCGTTCGGCGAACCCTGCTGGGATCCGAATGTCGCTCTGGGACGGTATTCCCCCCAAGGCGCCGGCTCAGCTCGATGCGAGCCGGCCGCCCCGCGCCTCGAATTCGATCACCCGGGATCGCCCGCCGGAACCGGTATGCCCGCCATAGTCAAACCGCCGCCGACAATGACGACCGCCGCCATCGCGATGAGAATCCAGGAGGGACGTCAGGAAACTGCACGCACCCAACATGCAACGAAGCAGCGCTAGAGTTAAACCCGCATGATCTGCGGGGGAGTGCGGAAGTCAAACGAGCCAGTGCCGGCTGTGCATGGACCGGCCCCGCCGCAAAGATTACTGCCCGGCCGCCTTCAGCCGGGTCGTGTCATCGGCATCGCAGCAGTAGAGCCCGTGCAGCGTTTCCATGATCGCTGCCGCCTCACCCCCGGCAAGGGAGTAATAGATGGTCTGCGATGCACGCCGCGTCTTGACAAGACCGTCACGACGCAACCGCGCAAGATGCTGCGACAACGCAGACTGGCTGAGCCCGACGAGCCGCTCCATTTCGCCCACCGCCTTCTCGCCACCCGCAAGATAACAAAGGATGAGCAACCGTTTTTCGTTGCTCATCGCCTTGAGCAGCTCGCTGGCACGCTGTGCGTTCGCCTTCAGATCATCGATATTCAGGTTCATGTCCAATCCGACCACTCCCGACCCTGTCTGTCCAGGGTTTCGTGTCATTAAGTTATTATGATACCCTAACATTAGAAAAAAATAAATTACAAAGCGCCTGCCGCAGAATTCGCGGCTACGCCCTGTAGCACGCACTCATTCGGCAGCCTTGGCCAGTTCGGTCACTCCGGCGTCGCGGTCGCCGGAACTGTCGCGCCGTTCCAGCACGCCGAGGAACAGGCTGAGCAGCGGCGGAATGATCGTCAGCGTCAACAGGGCGGACAGCGACAGCCCGCCGACCACCACGGAGCCGAGTCCGCGGTAGATTTCCGATCCTGCACCGGGGAACAGCACCAGAGGCAACATGCCGAATACGCTTGTCAGGGTGGACATGAAGATCGGCCGGACGCGGTTGCGCGTCGCCTCGACGATCGCTGCGTCATAGGCCATCACCTCCTCGCGGACCAGGTAGAGGGTCTGGTGAACAAGCAGAATCGCGTTGTTGACGACGATTCCGATGAGGATAACGAACCCGAGAAGGGTCAGCATGTCGAGCGCCTGGAAGTGGAAGAGTCCCAGCACGTTGAGGCCGGCAACGCCGCCCGCCGTCGCCAGCGGCACCGACAGCACGATGATCAGCGGATAGACGAAGCTCTCGAACAGCACCGCCATCACCAGATAGACGATCGCCAGGGCGATCAGCAGATCGAATTTCATCTCCGTCCAGGTCTCCGCCAGCTTGTCGGCGGTCCCGGACATGCGCAGCTTCACGCCGGCCGGCAGTCCCGCCTCGTAAAGCGGGTCGATGACCGTCGTCTGGATCGTCTCGAGCGCGTCGCCAAGGGGAATCTCCGGCGCCGGCGTGATCTGCAGCGTCACCGCCCGGTTCCGCTCCCGGTGGCGAATTTCCGTTGGTCCGCTGGTCACAACCACATCGGACAACGCGCCCGCCGGCAGAATCGCGCCGGATCGCGTGACCACCGGTAACGCCGCAATGCCTTGGGTTTGGACGACATTGTTTTCCGGTCCCATGAGGATGAGATCGATGCGCTGACCTTCAACGGTAATCTCGGCCACTCTCAACCCGTCGTTGAAGGCATCGACGGTCAGTCCGAGTTCACGCGCGCTCACACCGCTGTCCGCCAACAACAGGGGGTTCGGAATGACACGGATTTCCGGGGCTCCGAGTTCGAGGCCAGGCTCCAACCGGACCTGGTTTCCGGCCTCCAGCGGCATCGCGGCGATCACCTTGTTGTAGGCGCTGCGCGCGACGTCGAGGATGGTTTCCAGGTCGCCGCCGGCGACATCGAGGTCGACGGAGCGGGTGCCACCGATGCCGCGGCCGAAGATCGACGGCTGGCGCACGAAAACCGAGGTGCCCGGCTCGTTGAGGACCGGTTTGCGGATGATCGGAACCAGAGCCCGGGCGCGCCGCGGATCGACGCTGCTCGCGCCGATGATCGTGTTCGAGCGGAACGCGACGAAAAAGAATGACTCCATTTTCGGCGGCTGGCCGGGCGCGGACTCCCGGCCCGTCTCCGAAGCCCAATGCGGCCGGACGGTCGTCTCCAGCCGCTCGGCAATGGCGGTCATCGTGTCCAGGTTGTAGCCGGGCGGCGGCTGGATGCGGCCGAAGACGAAATTGCGGTTGCCCTCCGGCAGGTATTCCAGGGCCGGAAGGAACCGCCAGGTCCCGAATGCCGTTGCCGAGGTGACCAGCACGATGATCGCCAGCGCCAGGGGCTTCGAGCGCACCACCGCGCGCGTCAGGCCGAGCAGCAGTACCATGAATCCCCGGGCGAACTGATCGAACCCGAACAGGCGAATGCCTGATCCCGGCTCGTTGACTTCGAACTGCAGCAACCGGCGCGACAGCGCGGGGATGACCGTCACCGACACGATCAGCGACAGGACGACGGCCACCGAGATCGCCACCGCGATGTCGCGGAACAGCTGGCCGACCTCGAGCTTCATGACCATGACCGGGATGAACACCATGACCGTTGTCAGCGCCGAGACGAGAATCGCTCCCCAGACCTGTCTGGCCCCGTCATACGCGGCCTTCAGGGCCGGCCGGCCGTTCTGGCGCAGGCGGTAGATGTTCTCCAGGACGACGATGGCCGCGTCGACGACCATGCCGACGGCGAAGGCGATCCCTGCCAGCGAGACGACGTTGAGGGAACGCCCCAGCATCGCCATCGCGACAAAGGACGCAACCACGGACACGGGGATGGCCAGCGCGATGACCAGCGTCGCGCGCGCCGATCGCAGGAACAGGAGCAGTATGGTCACGGCAAGGACGCCGCCGACCCAGATATTCTGTGTCACCAGTTCGATCGCCGAGTTGATGTAGATCGTCTCGTCGTAGACCTGCTCCATCCGGAGCCCGGCCACCGCCAGCGGTCCGTCGTTCAGCTCGGTCACGGCTTCGCGAATGCCGCCCATCGTCTCGATCACGTTGGCACCGATCTCCCGCGTCACCGGCATGCCGATCGCGGGCCGGCCGTTGGCGCGCAGGGTCGAGACTGGCTTGCTGTAGCCAAAGGTCACGTCGGCGACATCGCCGACCGTGACCCGCCCGAGCCGGCCGGTATCCGGATCCCGCAGGGTGCGCAGAGCCACCGCAGCAACCTGGTCGGTCGTCTCGAATTCGCCCTCGGTCCGCACCACGTAACGGCGTTTGCCTTCCTCGACGTCGCCGCCGCTGATCGACGCATTGGCCGCGCGCAGCTTGTCGACCACGTCAGGGACGGTCAGCCCGTAACGCGCCATCCTGGCAGGATCGATGACGATCCGCATTTCGCGCTCGCTGCCGCCGTAGACATTGACGCCGCCGACACCGGGGACACGCTCCAGCCGCTCCTGGATCACATCCTCGGCGAATTTCCCGTATGTATGAATGGGTTGCAGGTTTCCCTCGGTGTGCACGACCCGGAACCACGCGATCGGGTTGTCTTCGGAACCTGACGTGTTGAGCGTCGGCTCGCCCGCCTCGTCCGGGTAGTCGGTCACGCGGTCCAGCCGGTTGGAGACCAGAAGCAGGGCCTTGTCCATGTCCTGATCGACGGCGAATTCGAGCGTCACCCGCGCCCGACCGTCTTCGGCCTCGCCCTCGATGCTTTTCAGGCCTGTCAGCCCCTTTAGCGCCTCCTCCTGCTTGTTCAGGATTTCCCGCTCGACTTCGGCCGGCGCCGCACCGGGCCATTCCGTGGTGATGCGGATGACGGGGCGGCTGACGTCCGGCGCCAGCTGGATCGGAATCGTCTGCAGGGCAATGAAACCGAACAGAACTGCCATGATGACGACCGCGATGACGGCGGTCGGTCGGGAGATGGAGTAGCGGATCAGGTCCATTGTAACGGTCCTAGCCGTCGCCACCCGGTGCCGGCATGCCCTCGTACCTGACGGGCTGGCCGGGCAGCAGCCGCTCGTTGCCGCGGACCACGACGAGGTCCCCGGGCGTCAGCCCGGACAATACTTCCATGCGGATGCCGGCCGCCTCTCCCAGCCGCACCGGTCGCGGTTCGGCCTTGCCACCCACGACGACGAAGACGATGTACCCGGTGCCCCGCGCGATCACCGCATCCTTGTGGACCGAGACGACAGGCCGCGGTTCGCCGACCGGAACGAGCACGGTCACGCTCTGATCGGGCGCGAGCCGCAATGAATCGGCACCATCGATGTTCGGCATGAAGCGAACGGGCCGGGTCCGAGTCAGCGCGTTCTCCGCGGGTATCACCGAGCGGACTGTCGCCGTGAACTGCCGGCCGTCATCGAGCCGGATCTCGACCTTGCGACCGGGCACGAGCCCGGACAGGCGCTGGGCCGACACATCGGCTTCGATCTCGAGACTTTCGTCGTTGACGAGGCTGACCACCGGCGCGCCCATGTTGACGTAGGCGCCCTCGGTGACGTGGCGAGCGACCACCACACCGTTGTATGGCGCTGGAATATCGGCTCGCGCGAGGTCAAGCTCGGCCAAGTTGAGGTTTGCGGCGGCGCGGACGACGGCGGCCTCGGCCTCGGCAACCTCACTGCGGTACCGGGCCACCTCGGCCGCCTTGTCCTCGTAGCGCGCCTGGCTGAAGGCCGCCGACTGCTTGAGATTCTCCAGACGCTGCAATTCCATCGCGGCGAGCCGGGCCTGGGCCCGCGCTGTTTCGAGCGCCGCCTCTTTCTCTCGCAATTCCGCTTCTCGCAGGTTGCGGTTGCCGACACTGACGTCGGTCGACAGGCTGACCAGAAGATCGCCCTTGGCGACTCGGTCGCCGACCTCGACCAGGACCTCGGCAACCGGCCCGCCGACGAGCGCCGCCACCGGCCCGGACTGGCGCGCCACGAAACGGCCCAGGGCCGGCACGGTCTGGGTCAGCGGTTCGACGATAACGGTGTCGACCTCGACCCGTTCGGTCTTGACCTGTGCATGGGCGATCGCGGTCGCGGACAGTGCAGCGGCCAGTAGCATGGCAGCCACGGAAATCGCCCGAATACCCGCCAGGCGCATCGCTCTATCCTCTCAAAGAACGAGCCCGGTGCCGGTCTCGATCCCGGGACGGCTCCGAGCGGAGTTTATAGGACAATCCAAAGGTTTCAAGCATATCGTACAGGGCCTGTTCGCCGGGCACGCCACCCTGCTATGCTGGCACGCGAGCGCAGAAAGGCCGAAACCATGACGACGATCCTCTATACCCATCCCGCCTGTGTCGAGCACGACATGGGGCCGATGCATCCGGAAAGCCCGGCGCGACTTAAGGCGGTGCTCGAGGCGCTGGACGCCGACGAGTTTCACGCGCTGGACCGCCGTGAGGCGCCGGCCGCAGAGATCGACCAGATCGCGCGCGTCCACCCGCGCACCTACGTCGAACGGCTGCTTGCCGCGATCCCCAAATCGGGGCTCTTGCAGCTCGATCCAGATACGGCGGTGTGCCCGAGATCGGGCGAGGCTGCGCTCCGTGCGGCCGGCGCGGTCTGCGCCGCGGTCGATGCGGTCATGGCGGGCGAGGCCGCCAACGCATTCTGTGCCGTACGGCCGCCGGGCCACCATGCCGAACCGTCCCGGCCCATGGGTTTCTGCCTGTTCAACAGCGTCGCCGTCGGTGCCGAGCAGGCCCGCGCGATGCACGGTCTGGGCAGGGTTGCCGTGGTCGATTTCGACGTGCATCACGGCAACGGGACGCAGGCGATGTTCTGGGATGACAAGGACCTGTTCTACGCCTCGACCCACCAGTCGCCCCATTATCCCGGCACCGGCAGCGCCGGCGAGCGCGGCTGCGCCGGCAATATCGTCAACGCACCGCTGCCGCCACACACCGGCAGCGCCGGCTTCCGCCAGGCCATGGAGGCCACGATCCTGCCGGCATTGGCCGAGTTCGGGCCCGAATTTCTGCTGATTTCAGCCGGTTTTGACGCCCATGCTGCCGACCCTCTGGCGGCGCTCGAACTCGACGAGGACGATTTCGCATGGGCCACGCGGCAATTGATGAACATTGCGGACAAACAATGTGCGGGGCGGGTGGTCTCGACGCTCGAGGGCGGATACGACCTCGCAGCACTGGGGCGCTCGGCCGCCGCCCATGTCCGGACCCTGATGACGGGCTGATCCCGCGGGGGTACCCACCGCGGGTTCCTGCCAAATCCGGCCATATGCGGCTGATTCGGTTGACACGCCACAGGGTTGGAATTGCCCTCGGATCGGCGCTAAGATCGGCCCTCGCGAGGAGGACCCATGGCCGACGCCCCTATTCCAGACGACATCAAGGCGATGAAATTCGAAGACGCGCTCGCCGAGCTGGAGAAGATCGTCCAGAAACTGGAGTCGGGGGACGCCAAGCTGGACGAGGCGATCGCGAACTACGAACGGGGCGCGGCGCTGAAAAAGCACTGCGAGGCCAAGCTGGCCGAGGCACAGGCGCGAATCGACAAGATCACCAAGTCGGCCGGCGGCATCGCCGCCGAACCGGCCGATCTCGACTAGGGCGCGCGATGGATGCCCTGCAGCAGGCGTTGGCCGGCGCCGCCGTCGAGGTCGAAGCGGTGCTGCAGCTGATACTCGAATCGGAGGACGAGCCCGAGCGTCGACTGCTCGACTCGATGCGCTACGCCGCGCTCGGCGGCGGCAAGCGGCTGCGGCCGTTCCTGGTGATGCAGAGCGCGCGGCAGTTCACCGTTTCCAAGAAATCGGCCTTGCGTACCGCTGCAGCGGTCGAGCTGGTCCACTGCTATTCGCTGGTACACGACGATCTGCCGGCCATGGACGACGACGATTTGCGGCGTGGCAAGCCGTCGGTGCACAAGGCATTCGACGAGGCTACGGCGATTCTTGCCGGCGACGCGCTGCTGACGCTGGCCTTCCAGGTGCTCGGCCACGAGGCGACCCATTCGAACCCCGAGGTCCGATGCGAACTCGTGGTCGAGCTGGCCCGCGCGGCCGGTGTGCACGGCATGGTCGGGGGCCAGATGATCGACCTGTCGGCTGCCGAACGCGAGATGGATATCGGTGAGATCACCCGCCTGCAGCGCATGAAGACCGGCGCGCTGATCGCGTTCGCCTGCGAGGCGGGGGCCATACTCGGCCGCGCCGCAGAGCCGGTGCGCGAAGCGTTGCGCGGATTCGCCCACGATCTCGGGCTTGCCTTCCAGATCGTCGACGATCTCCTCGATGTCGAGGGCTCGGCGGAGGAGACTGGCAAGGCGGTCGGCAAGGACGCGGCGCTCGGCAAGGCGACGTTCGTGTCCATCCTCGGGCCGGAGCGCGCGCGGGCACAGGCGCACATGCTGGCCGAGCAGGCGGTCAGGCATCTTGCAATCTTCGACGAAAACGCCGATTTTCTCCGCGACGTTGCACGCTTTATCGTCGAACGGCGGCGTTGAACCGGTATAGTCTTTACTTTTGCGCATATGAGGAAAAGCACTTGAGCAAAAACGACATTTCGGCCACACCGCTGCTCGACACGATCCGCAACCCGGGCGACCTGCGCCAGCTGCCCGAGAAGCAGCTGCGTCAGCTCGCCGACGAGTTGCGGCACGAAATGGTCGAGGCGGTGTCGGTGACCGGCGGGCATCTCGGCGCCGGCCTCGGCGTCGTCGAGCTGACGGTGGCGCTGCACTACGTGTTCGATACGCCGCGCGATACGCTGATCTGGGACGTCGGCCACCAATGCTACCCGCACAAGATCCTGACCGGGCGGAGAAGCCGGATCCGCACCCTGCGCCAGGGCGGCGGGCTGTCCGGCTTCACGAATCGGTCGGAAAGCGAATACGACCCGTTCGGCGCCGGCCACAGCTCGACCTCGATCTCGGC
>JABAOD010030373.1_pt2 | contig 17346 bp, 16 predicted proteins | sample 7062151 | NCBI WGS metagenome assembly JABAOD01 (sample SAMN14538626, study PRJNA623070) | marine sediment metagenome | biome: marine biome [ENVO:00000428]; feature: marine pelagic biome [ENVO:01000023]; material: deep marine sediment [ENVO:00002113] | place: India: Gulf of Khambhat ... | reverse complement strand
ACGGCCGAATTGCGTCCGTAGCCCCGGTTGATGGCGCTCGACTCGGCTGGATTTCATGCCGATGGACGCAATGGCGATGTCGGCTGCGTCCAATGCCGGCCTCAGCGAGTGGTATTCGTCCCACGGCGTTGACCCGTCCGCATCGGCGAACAGTCGGATGTCGCCGTCCGCCGCCAGCATTCCCGTGCGGACCGCATGTCCCTTGCCGCGGTTGACGGGATCGGCGAGAACCCGCAGCGACTCGAAGTGGTCGACGAACGTCTCTGCGAAGGCAGCGGTGCCATCGATCGAACCGTCGTCGACCACCACCACCTCCGAGCGCTCCTCCAGACCGTCGAGGAAGGTAGAGAGCTCCTTGAGGGTGGGACCGATCCGGTCCCGTTCGTTGTACGCAGGTATGACGACTGACAGCTTCACCGCAACAGACTCCTCTGCGCAGCCAGTCCGGTCAAGAGCGAAACCCCGATGAGGGGACTGGCGCCGAGGCTCTCAGCCGCCAGGTGGGTCCATCCGCCCGCCCACAATCCCGCTGCGGCCCGGACTCTGCCACGGTCAGCGATCAGGAGCACAGAAGGGAGGGCCAGCCCGGCGTCGTAGAACATTGCGTGGGGAGCCAGCAACAGCATGGCCGGCAACGTGACCGCCAGGACGCCGGCGACATCTCGGCGCCCGACGCGCCAGGCCAGCACGGCAACCCACACGGCAGTGGCGCCCGCCAGCGGAATCCAAAGCGATTCGGCCCCAACCAGGTCCGTCAAGCCACGCCATGCGATCGATCTCGGTCCGTTGACCACCTGGTCGAGGTTCGAGAATCGAATCGCCTCTGACCACCACTCCACCGGCCAGGTCCAGCCGGACAGTGCTGCGCCCGCCGCATAGTGGAGCAGGACCCCGAGGGCACTGCCGGCCACGGCTCTCGGCCGTCTGCTCAGCAGCAACACGCCGACAACCGGTACGAGAAACTGAGGCTTGTACGAAAGCAGACTCAAGATGAGACCCGCCGCCATGTCGCGGTCGCGTTCGAGCAACCACCACGCACAGGCGATGACGATCAGGCCGAACGCCGTGTTCTGTCCCCCCAACACCGCTCGAAACAGGGGATAGGAGACGACTGCGCCGGCCATCACCAGCCACGGATGGCGCTGCGCCGTCGGAGAGAACCCTCGGGCGAACCACACCGCTCCGGCGACCAGGGTGAACGCGCCGACGGTGTGGACCACATACGCCGTCCGGAACGTCAGCAGTGACAGCGGCGAATACGCCGCCGCCACATAGCTCGGGTAAGCGAACGCCAGGAATCCGCTCTCGAAGATGGCCGCCTGCTCTTCCCGCTGGCGTTCGAAGTCGTAGAGCTCGTCGATGTCGCCTGCCGCCACGATGGAGCCCGCTGCATAGAACGCCGGGAAGTCTCCCCCCAGGCGGCCGGTCAGTGTTGCAGTTCCTGACGACGTCAGCACTGCTACCAGCCAGCCCACCGCAACAGCCGCAACCACCGCCTGGGGAGCGGTGTGCATCCAGAAACGGAGGCGCGCGTTGTCCATGGGGACAGTCAGAGTACGGAGACAGTCGATGGCTCGCAGGTATCAGAGCCCGGCTCGCCCTGTCCTCCGTGACGTGAACCGTGGTTGCCGCGGTGCGCTGCAGGCTGCATGCTGCCACCTGCTTACGTCGGTGTAATTCGCGTCGGCGCCGGCCGCTACGATCGCCTGATGGCGCGTCTCTATGTCGAAGGGTGGGCCCCCGAGTACGGGAGTGCTTACGAAACAGACGATGCCCTCGCCGATGAGGACAAGGTGGACGAGACGATCGAGTTGTCCGGGGCATGGTCGCCCTTGCCCGGTCAGGACGACGGCGTGGAATCAGTCGCGTTCGTGGATGGGGTGCGGCGCATCGATGCTCGTCTGACGATCGACGATCTCGACGGCCCGGTGCCGGGCATCTGTGGCACCTACGGCGTCGGAGCCGTCTGCTGGGATCGGACGGCCGGCGTGTCGCTGATCGAGCACACCCACATCGAGCGGTTGGCCTTGTTCGGCAACGGCCGGGCGGTTTCCGTACCGGTGGCCGCACCCACGATTCGGTATCGAACCGAGTCCATTCCCGAGTCCGATCCCGGCTTGCTGATCCAGCATTTCCACGGTCGAATGCGGAAAGCCGAAGCAACCCTGTCGGAGCGTCTTGCCCAAGACGGGGCGTTCGTGGTGGCCGACGGCCCCATCAATGATCTGTCGGCAACCGACAAGATCGGATACATCAAGACCCACCGGGCGCCCTATCTGTCGGCAGCCAACCAGCCCGTGGTCGGGCGGCTACTGGCAGGACAACGGACGCCGTTGTTTCTCATCGGCGGAAGCGGCAGGTATCCCCGCTACTCCTGGTACCAGCGCCTCGCCGACATTCCCGGGGGTCACTCGTGGACCGGTGTGGTCCGGTGTGAGGTGTCTGGTCACCTCGACAGGGAGCGGGCGATCCGCATGGCGGACCGGGCCGCAGCCGTTCTGCCGCTGGTCGCATCGGATGCTCACATCGACCCGCGTGCTCCCCAGAACCTGGTTCCCATCGCAGCCCTCGAACGGGAGCTGCGCCGTCGGCTGGGCGATCAGGCCTTCGTGTACCGGGCGCTGCGCACCGCGGTGATGCGTGCGATGGAGGTGGCGAGTTGACCATCGAATCGCTCTCCGAGGGTCGAGGTGTCGGCCGGGTGCTCGGCACTCAGCACACGTCCACGCGTGAGTTTCGGGTCGTTCTCAACGATGAGGATTACCTCCAGCTGGACGATCTGGTCGTGGTTCGCACCGAGGTTCCCAAGCAGGGCGAGGTGCGGACCTACGGCATCGTGACCGAGGTCGAGGCCATCTACGAAGGGGCGACCTTCGAGAGCGACACCCACCGCATCGCCGACGAAGGCATTCTGCCCGGCGCCAAGGTCCGGTCGGCTCGGGTGGCGGTGACTCGGCTCGACCCTGAGGTCTGGGTGTCGTCTGATCCGGGCGAAGTCGTCGAGCGTGCCCACGGCTCGGAGCGCGAGAAGGCACTGTACGTGGACGAGATGGGCCGGCCCCTTCCCATCGGGATGGGACGCGACGGTGAGCCGCTGTTCGTGGATCTCGATTTCTTCGACGGCCGCAAGGGCGGTCACATGTCGATTTCTGGCATCTCCGGAGTCGCCACGAAGACGTCATTCGCCCTGTATTTCCTGCGGATGCTGTCTGCCCGGCCGGATGTGCTGGGCGAAGGCGCAGCGAATCTGCGGATCCTGGTCTTCAACGTCAAAGGCGAAGACCTCCTGTGGCTCGACAAGGAAAACCGCTTCTTCGACGAGTCAGCGGCCGAGTCGTGGCAACGCCTCGGAGTGGAGCCCGGGCCGTTTCCCTCGGTGGCCTTCTGGGCGCCGCCCCGTCCTCGCTCGGGCGACGTGGTCGTTCCCGACACCGGCGGCCGCCAGGAAGGCGTGGCTGCGTTCACCTGGACACCCCGGGAGTTCATCGACGATGGCCTGCTGCGGTTCCTGTTCACCGACGCCAACGACGCCCGCAACCAGATCCCCTTCATCGAGGAGCGGGTGCGTGCCCAATTGCAGCGGTTTGCGGTGGACGTCGAAGGCGAGCCGGGGGCGGTGGTGCTGCGAGATCCATCGGAGGGTCATCGCCCGGGAGAGTCGGTCGTACCTCATCGAGGGGAGCGCGTGATCCGAGATCTGGCCGGACTGGTGGAAGGGATCGCGGAGTTCGTCGATCCCGAGGAGGGCGAGCCGGATCAGAAGTGGACGGGTCGTGTCCAAGCCGGCACCGTGTCAGCGTTTGTTCGGCGACTGCACGCAGCCACCAATCGCCTCGGCCAACTGGTGCGGTCCGGGGACAGCCGCCGCATCGATCGCCGGGCCGCCCAGGTGACCGTGGTCGGCATCCAATCCCTCCACGATCTGGGGCAGCGATTCGTGGTGGGGGCGCTGCTGGCGGAGACCTTCGCCGAGAAGGAGCAGACCGGGCAGCGGCTGCCGCTCTCGGTCATCGTGCTGGACGAGCTGAACAAGTACGCACCGCGCGAGGGCAACAGCCCTCTCAAGGACATGCTCATCGACATCGCACAACGAGGCCGGTCGCTCGGAGTCCTGCTGGTGGGTGCCCAGCAGACCGCCTCGCGGGTTGCGCAGGAGGTCATGGAGAACGCCGCCATCCGGGTGGCCGGGCGCCTCGACGCCGCCGAAGCCGAGCGGAGCGAATACGGCTGGATGCTGCCGTCCACTCGTGCTCGGGCTCGGCTGTTGAAGCCAGGCACGATGGTGGTGAGCCAGCCGTCGATCCCGGTTCCCCTTGTCGTGGACTTCCCGTTTCCTCCGTGGGCCACCCGCAAGGAGGAGGTCGACACCGAGCTCAATGATCCCTTCGCAGGCCTGTGAGAGCACTGCACACGTCGGACTGGCACGTCGGCAAGCGGCTTGGCCGATACGACCGCATGGACGAGTACCGCCAGGTCATCGACGAGGTCGCCAACATCGCCGAAGCACGAGCTGTCGACATCGTCCTGCACTCGGGTGATCTCTTCGACAGGCCCATACCGCCCATCGAGGCGCTCGATGTCGCCTTGCGAGGCCTCGTGACGTTGACGGCAGGAGGCACCCGGCCGGTGGTGGTCATCGCCGGAAACCACGACTCGCCGGCGTTCTTCGAAGCCTTGGCGCCCTTCGTTCGTGCTCAGAACATCCACTTGGTGGGAGAGATCAAAGGGCCCGAGGCCGGTGGGGTGCTGGAGTTGAAGACTCCGGCCGGCAGGGCTGTCGTGTCGTGTTTCCCGTTCCTGCGGGAGGGCCGAGCCTTCAACGTCTGGGAACCGGTCGAGGAGCACTACAAGAAATACGCCGACCGGCTGCGCGCCATCTCGGAGGCCTACAGCTCACACGCCGCCCGGCTGGCAGGGACCGATGCCGTCACCTTCCTGGTCGCCCACTTTCTGGTGGGCGGAGCCAAGGTGCACGGACACGGGGCACCACGCGGGGAGCGTGAGCTCCACATGGGCGAAGCCTATGCGGCCACCTCGGAAGCCATCCCTCCCGGTCCTCAATACGTCGCTCTCGGCCACATCCACGCCCCCCAGCCGGTGCCGGGCGCCAACGTGCCGGCCCAGTACGCCGGCTCGCTGCTCCCGCTGGACTTCGGTGAGGCCGGCGAGGAGAAACGAGTCGTGATCGTCGACGCCGAACCGGGCAGGCCCGCCTCGGTGCGCAGCGTGCCGCTGGGAGTCGGCCGGCCCCTGATCCGGGCGGAAGGGACCTGGGAGGAGCTGGCCGGCCGGACCGACCTGGCCGACGCCTACCTCGACCTGACGGTGCATACCGATGGGCCCGACCCCGGGCTGGCCGATCGGGCCCGGGAGGCCTTTTCCCACCTGGTGCGGGTGAGGGCCCACTACGAGCGCCCGGAGGAAGAGAGGGAGTCCCGGGAGGGCCGGACCCTGTCCGAGCTCTACGGCGAATACCACGAGGCCGAATACGGGTCCCCGCCTCCCCCCGAACTGGCCGACGCGTTTGCCGACGTCATGGACGAGGTGCTGGGTGCGTCCGCTTAGCCTGACCATCAACGGATTCCGCTCCTACGCCGGGGAGCAGACCTTCGATTTTCGCGATCGCCGGCTGGTGGGCGTGGTCGGTCCCATCGGGAGCGGGAAGTCGAGCCTGCTCGACGCCGTTTCATTTGCCCTGTACGGGCGGACCCCAACGGTCAAGGGCAACCGGACCCGGAGCCTGATCAACCAGCGCAAGGACGCCGCCCACGTCGAGCTGTGGTTCGAGGTGGAGGACCAGGTGTGGCGGGCCGTCCGGGCGCTGCGGCGGAGGGGCCAGAGCGCCCACACCCTGACCCGCCATGCAACCTCCGACGGGGAAGGGGAGCGTCTCGAGACCGTCGACCAGGAGCGGGCCATGACCGCCCGGGTCGAAGAGCTGCTCGGCCTCGACTTCCACGCCTTCGGCCGGTCGGTGTTGTTGGCCCAGAATCAGTTTGCCCGCTTCCTGGAGGCGACCGGGAGGGAGCGGGACGACGTGCTGAAGGGGGTGTTCGGCCTCGATCGCCTCGACGCCATGCACGAGGCCGCCAAGGATCGGCGCGACGCGGCCCGGCGCGACCTCGAAGAGCTGGAGCGACGCCGCGACCAGGCGGCTTCCGATCAGGCCGCCCTCCGCCAGGAGGAGAGGAGGCTGGCGGAGGGGAGGGAACGACTGGCCGCTCTCGAGGAAGCCAAGCCGGCCCACGACCAGATCGAGACGGCCCTCGAAGCGGCCCGGCGCACCGAGAAGGAAGCGGAGGCCCGGGCCCGGGAGCTGCGCGACTTCGCCGTCAAGCTGCCCCGGCCCAAAGCGGCCGCCCGACTGTTGTCCCGGGCCGCCGCCGGAGAGGCCGCCTTGATGGAAAGCGAGGAGACCCTGGCCAAAGCACAAGGGGCGCTCGCCGAGGCCGAGGAGGCCCTGGCCGACACCGTCGCCCGGACGGGAGATCGGGAGACGCACGCTCGCCTGCAGCTCCTCATTCAGAAAGCCGCCGACCGGGCCGAAGCCGCCCAAAAGGAGGAGGGGCGGGTGGAGGCGGTCCGACAGGCCCGTGTCGACGCCACCGCCGCCCTAGAGCGGGCGACCGCGGTGCAGCGAGAGGCCGAGGCGATCGCGGCCGAGGCGAGCCGGGCTCTGGCCGCGGCCGGAGCAGACCGGGAGCAGGCGGAACTGGCCCTCCACGAGGCCCGCCACGGCTCGATGGCCGCCACCTTGCGGGCCGCGCTGGCGGCCGGGGAGCCGTGCCCGGTGTGCGAGCAAGACGTCGCCGCGGTCCCCGAGGCCGCCACCCCGCCCGACGTCGCCGCCGCCGAGGGGCGGCTCGGGGCGGCGAAGGAGGCCGAGGCGGCCGCCGGTCATGCCCTCAAGCGGGCCGAGAAGGAGCAGGCCGAGGCGGGGCGGAAGCTGGCGGCCACGGAGGCCCGCTGGGCCGAGGCCGCCGAGTCCCTGGAGCGGTCCACGGCGGAGCGCAACGCGGCCCGGGAGGAGCAGCGCCGGGCGGCAGGGGCCGTGGAGAAGGAGCTGGGAGAAGGCGATGCGATCCAGCTGCTGGGGGATCGGATACGGCTGCTGGACGAGGCGGAGGAGCGCCGGCACGGGGCCGTAGCCGCAGAGCAGGAGGCCCGCCGGGCGGTGGAAGAGGGGCGGGCCGGGCTCGAAGATCACCGGGCCGCCCTGCAGCGACTCTCCACCGAGACGGCCACGCTGGCCGCCCGGCTCGGATCGGAGATCGAAGCCGCCCCCGAGCCCGAGGTGCTGCGGGCCGCCCTGGACCGCCTCGTGGAGCTGTGGCAGGCGGCCTCGTCCGAGGCCGAAGATGCCGGAAAGGAAGCGGCCCGGCAGCGCGAAGAGGCCGAGGCGGGCCGCCGCCGGTTGTTCGAAGAGGTCGACCTGGCTCCGGAAACCGACTTCGAGGAGGCGCTCCAGGCCGCCCGGACGCTGGTGGCGGCCGCCACCGAGAAGGTCGATTTCCTCGCCGAGCGGGTGGCCCGGGTGGCCGAGCTGGAGAAGGAGAACGCCGCCACCGTGGCCCGCCACGCCACGTATCAGCGTCTGGCCGACGACCTCACCCCCTCCCATTTCCTGCGGTACTTGCTCGAGGAGGAGCGGACCGCGCTCGCCGCACTGGCCGGGGAGCGCTTCGAGCTCCTGTCCGGGGGTCGGTATCGGTTCAGTCCCGACGGGGCCTTCGATGTGGTCGACCTGGCCGCCGCCGAAGCCGTTCGGGCACCCGGTTCGCTGTCGGGCGGGGAGATCTTCCTGGCGTCGCTGGCTCTGGCCCTGGCACTTGCCGAGATGGTCACCCGCGAGGGAGGCCGCCTCGATGCCTTCTTCCTGGATGAAGGATTCGGCAGCCTCGACCCCGAGCATCTCGACCTGGCCATGGACGGAATCGAACGCCTGGTGGCGGATTCCGGGCAGCGGCTGGTGCTGGTGGTGAGCCACGTCCCCGAGCTGCGCCACCGGCTCGAGGACCTGATCGAGTTGGGCAAGGACCCGGTCAGCGGCGACACCCGGGTGCTGCGGAGCTAGCGGTGGGGCCGCTGCACGGGCTCCGGGTGGTCGAGATCGCTTCGATCGGGCCCGGCCCGTTCTGCGCCATGGTGCTGGCCGACCTGGGGGCCCAGGTGCTCCGGGTGGATCGGCCCGGCGCCGGCGCCTCCCCCTGGCAGCCCGAGCGGGATCCCATGCTGCGCGGGAGGGGGACGGTGACGGTCGACCTCAAGGATCCTCACGGCCCCGCTGTGGTCCTGGGCCTGGTGGAGTCGGCCGACGCCCTGGTGGAGGGCTTCCGGCCCGGGGTGGCCGAGCGGCTCGGCATCGGACCCGACGTGTGCCTGGAGCGCAATCCGGGACTGGTGTACGGGCGGGTGACCGGCTGGGGACGGGAGGGTCGGCTGGCCCCGGCGGCGGGCCACGACATCGACTACATCGCCCTGAGCGGCGCCCTCGGTGCCATCGGCAGGTCGGGAGGGCCGCCCGCCCCGCCGCTCAACCTGGTCGGGGATTTCGGAGGGGGCGGCCTGCTGCTCGCCTTCGGGATCCTGGCGGCCTTGTGGGAGCGGCACGGCTCGGGACGGGGCCAGGTGGTCGACGCCGCCATGGTGGACGGGGCGGCCCTGCTCACCACCATGCACCACGGGATGCGGGCGGCCGGCCTGTGGTCGGAGGAGCGGGGCGCCAACCTGCTGGATTCGGGCGCGCCCTTCTACGACGTGTACCGCACCGCAGATGGGGAGTGGGTGGCGATCGGCCCTCTCGAGCCCGAGTTCTACGCCGAGCTGCTTCGCCGGGCCGGCCTCGACGACGAGGAGCCGGCCGATCAGTACGACCCCGGCCGTTGGCCGGAACTGCGGGCACGCCTGGAGGCGGTGTTCGCCGCCAAGACCAGAGACGAGTGGCGGGGGCTCCTGGAAGGGACCGATGCCTGCTTTGCGCCGGTGCTCTCCCTGGCCGAGGCGCCCGACCACCCCCACAACCGGGACCGGAACACGTTCGTCGACATCGGCGGCATCGTCCAGCCGGCCCCGGCTCCCCGGTTCGACCGCACTCCGGCCGACATCCCGGCGCCGCCGTCGGCTCCCGGCGATCCGGCCGGGACGCTGGCTCGGTGGGGACTGGAGGCCGAGGAGATAGAGACCCTGCTCCGCTCGGGAGCGGTCTCCTAGAGCGAGTACGCTCTCGGCATGGAGCATCTGGGCATCGTCGGCTATCCCAACGTGGGCAAGTCGACCCTGTTCAACGCCCTCACCGGGCTGGACACGCCGACCGCTCGCTACCCGTTCTCGACCAGCGAGGCCCACGTGGGCGTGGCCGTCGTGCCCGATCCGCTGCTGGATCGGGCGGCGGCGCTGGAGGGCTCGGAGAAGGTGGCCCATGCCACGCTCGAGTTGCTCGATCTCCCCGCCGGCCACGGAGGCAGCCTCAGTCCCGAGATGCTGGGACGCCTGCGCGAGGTGGAAGCGCTCATAGCCGTGGTGCGCGCCTTCGAGGACGTGTCGATACCCGCCGACGAGTCGGGAACCGATCCGGTGCAGCAGGCCGAGAATCTGACGCTCGAACTCACCTTGGCCGATGCCGAGGTGTTCGGGCGCCGATCCGAGCGGGCCGCCAAGGAGGCCACGGCCGATCCTTCTCATCAACGGGAAGCTCTCGCCATTTCCAAAGCGGCGGCCGCAGCCGAGTCCGGCACCCCGTTGCGGGCCGAGCGGTGGACCGACGAGGAGCGCGCCTACTTTCGGGACAGCCCGCCGCTTTCGCTGAAACCGACGATTTGGGTCGTCAACGTCGCCGAAGAGTCATCGGGGAGCGAGTGGGAGGCGAAGGTCCGTTCGGTGGTTCCCTCCGACGACGTGGTGCTGTCCCTTTCGGCCGAGATCGAAGAAGAGGCGGCCCGCCTCGATCCCGAGGACCGGGCCGAGCTCTTCGAAGGCCTGGGATTGGGGGAGGGGGCCCTGGCCACGATCGTCCATGCCGCCTACCAGGCCCTCGGCCTCATCAGCTTCTACACGATCAACCCCAATGAGGCCCATGCCTGGGCGGTGCGGCGCGCTACCAGAGCCCGGGACGCGGCCGGCAAGGTTCATTCCGACCTCGAGCGGGGCTTCATCAGGGCCGAGATCGCCACCATCCACGAGCTGATCGAAGCCGGCGGCTGGGAGGCCGCCAAAGCGGCCGGTTCGGTGCGGGTCGAGGGGCAGGACTACGAGATCGCCGAAGGCGATGTGATGATGGTCCGCTTCTCGGTGTGAAGACGCGGCCGGAGCGCTCCCAGCCGCGATAATGGCCGCCCCATCGGGCCCGTTGGCGGAACCGAGGTTTCCGGAGCGGGGCTGCGGAGGCTGCCGATGAACGTGATCTTCGTAGGTGCCGGCGGTACCACGCGTGAGCTGCTGCGTCGCCTCGGCGAGGTGTGGGAAGTCACCGTGATCGACACGGAGGCGGATCGCCTGGCCCAGGCCGAGAAGGTGCGCTCCATCGATCAGGTCCTCGGGGACGGCTCGAGCCGGGTGGTGCTGGCGCGGGCCGGTCTGGAGCGGGCCCATGCCCTGGTGGCCGCCACCAGCGACGACTCGGCCAATCTGGAAGCCTGTCGGATCGCCCTGGACGCCGGCCTCTTGCGGGTGGCGGCGGTGGCGGCCGATCCGGAGCGCACCAACGACTACCGCGAGCTCGGAGTGCCCGCCTTCTCGCCGGACAGCCTGGCGGCGCGGGAGATAGAGGCCGAGCTGGAGCCGCGCCGGGTGTCGTCGAGCTCGTTCGCCCGGGGACGGGCCGAGGCCATCGAATTCGAGATCGCTCCCGACTCCCCGGTCAAGGGGGTGGCCCTGCGAGACCTGCATTCCGAGCGCTACCTGGTGGCCGCCATCCTCAGGCAGGGGAGCCTGATCGTTCCCCACGGCAACACGGTGCTCGAACAGGGCGATCTGGTGACGGTGGTCGGGGCCGCGGCCGACTTCTCGTTCATCGTGCGCACCTTCACCTCGGGAGAGGCTCGCTTCCCGGCAGACTTCGGCAAGAACGTCGTCGTGGCCCTCGGTTCGCCCCGCGATCTGGAAGGACCGGTCGCCGAGGCAGCGGCGCTGACCCGCAACAGCAGAGCGAGCGGCCTCATGGTCGTATTCCGAGACCCGGAGAAGCTCGGCGATGAGGCCCAGGCCGTCGAGGCCGCGAAGCTGCTGGAGGCGGCCCGCTCCTCCCTCGAGGGGGTCGACGTCCTGCCCCGTCCGGTGGCCAAGCTCCCCGCCGCCGCCCTGGCCGAAGTAGTCGGCAAGGAGAGTGTCGGAGTGGTGGTGGTGCCTCCGCCCCCCTCGGGGGAGCTGCTGGGGAGGGTGCAGGCGGTGCGCGAGTTGCGGGCCGCTTGGCGGCTGGGCACTCCCGTGCTGTTCAGCCGCGGATCGCTCGGCACCGGTCCCATCATCGCTCCGGCCCGCATCACCCCGGCGGGACGGGCCGCGGCCCGGGCCGCCATCGACCTGGCCGTCTACACCAAGTCGAGCTTCACCGGTGTGGCGGTGGTCTCTCCGCCGTTCCTGGCCGGGGGCGACACCAAGGAGGATGCCCAGCTGGCGATGATGCGCTTGCGGGAGGAGGCCGCCGCGCTGGGAGTCCGGCCCCGCCGCCTGGTCCGTCAGGGCAACCCGGTCCGGGTGCTCGAGGAAGTCTCCGAGGGGGCCGGACTGGTGGTACTGGGGATGGGGGCCCGGGCGCCGAGCGTCACCTCGCCCGGAATCAGCGGCCACCTCGTTCGGCGTCTCGACGTCTCGGTGCTGCTGGTGCCGGCTCCGGCGTAGTCCGTGGAGGTCGTGCTGTTCGCCGCTGAGGAGGGGGGAGCCCACGGAGTCGCTACGCCGCTGTCGCTGATCCTCATTGCCGGGGCGGCGTTCCTCATTCCGATCGTGGCCGGCAGGCTCCGGCTGCCGGCGGTGGTGGCCGAGATCCTCTTCGGCATCCTGGTGGGTCCGGTGTTCGGCATCATCGAGCCGGGCGAGGAGCTGCTGACGTTCCTCGCCGAGTTCGGCCTGTTCCTGCTGATGTTCCTGGCCGGGATGGAGATCGACTTCGGCCGCCTCGAGCGCCAGGGCCCCACCCAACTCGTGACCGGGATGGTCCTGTTCACCCTGATCGTCGGTGCCGGCTGGGCCGGCGCCGGATTCCTCGATACCGAGTTCACCGACCAGCGCATCTTCCTGACGCTGCTCATCTCCTCGGCGGCCCTGGGGTTGGTGGTGCCGACGTTGCGGGCCGGGGGCCACACGGGCAGCCGACTCGGTCAGATCACCCTCATCTCCGCCATCTTCGCCGAGGTGCTGTCGGTGGTGGGGATCGTGGTGTTCGTCATCATCGTGGAAGACGGCTTTGGCCTCGAGCTGCTCACCGTCCCTCTGCTGTTCGTCGCCATCGCCGCAGTGTTGCTGGCGCTGCGGCAGGCCGCCTGGTGGTATCCGGAGCGCTTCGAGCGGTTGTTCAGCAGCACCGACCCCCAGGAGATGGGGATCAGGGCCAGCCTGGCCCTGATGTTCGTCTTCGTCGGCATGTCGGCGCTGTTGGGCGTCGAGGCCATCCTGGGCGCCTTCCTGGCCGGCTTGGTGTTCAGCTACGTGTTTCGCGACCCGGGCCGGCTGGAGGACCAGCTCAACGGCTTCTCATACGGCTTTCTGATCCCGATCTTCTTCATCAACGTCGGGATCACGTTCCCCCTCGAGGAGCTGGGGGATGCCGGCGTGCTCGGTCAGGCGATGGCGTTGATCCTGGTGGCGGTGGTGATCAAGGTGTTGCCGCTCCTGTTGCTGGTGCTGCGGCGGTTCACGCTTCGCCAGGCCCTGGGGGCCGGGTTCCTGCTGTCGGGCCAGCTGTCGGTGATCATCGCCCTGGCCGATGTGGGCCTCGGCCTGGGGTTGCTGTCGCCCGGCCTCCAGGCGGGGGCGGTGTTGTTGGTGGCCGTGAGCGCGGTCCTGGCTCCGGTGGTGTTTCGCCTGCTGGTCCCACCGGTGAAGGAGCCGGTCCCGGCGGCCGAGCACTCATGACGAACCGCCTCGAGCAGCTGGTGCGGAACCGACGGGTGCGCGCCCTGCGGCGCCGGGTGCGCCGGGGCCGCTACCAGGTGCCGGCGCTGTCGGTCGCCGACGCCATGCTCGAGCGGCTGGAGGCCCACCGAAAGGCCGGCGATGCGTGACGCCATTCTCGAGTGGGCCGAGAGTCTTCCCGGACCGCTGGCGGTGTTCGTGGTGGCGATGGTGCCGATTCTCGAGCTCCGGGCCGCCGTTCCGCTGGGCCGCTCGTTCTTCGACATGGGCCCGGTGGAGACCTACTGGTGGGCGGTGCTGGGCAACCTGGTACCGGTGCCGTTCATCCTGTGGCTGTTGCCGCCGGTGGCCGGTTGGGCCGAGCGCCACTGGAGCTGGCTGCACCGGATCATCGAGCGGCTCTCTTCCTATACCGAGCGCCGACATTCCCGCCGCTACGAGCGCCTACGCGATGCGGCCCTCATCACGTTCGTGGCGATCCCGCTCCCCATCACCGGTGCCTGGAGCGGCTCCCTGGCCGCCTACGTGTTCGGCGTCGGGAAGTGGAGAGCGCTGGGCTTGATTGCCGTCGGGGTGATGGTGGCCGGGCTGGTGGTTTCGCTGTTCTGGGGAGCCTTCACGTCGGTGATCGGCGTCTGACGGGGCGTCGGGAGGCCGGTCGGGGAGGCCTGTCCGGGGGAGCCGGGAAGCCGAGGCGCCGGCGGACCGTGCCGGCAGGCACCGCTCCCGCCGTCGGCCGGCGGCTCCGGAAGGAATCGTGCTCTTCGACGAAACGAGGGGTCTCACCGGGGAAGAATCGCCGAGGCCGAGGATCCACCATCGGCGCCGACCCGACTGTGGTCGAGAATCTCACCTCTAGATGAGACCCAATCGTTCACCGATCACCCGCAGCTCTCCAAAACGCCACCGCGATTTTTCCTCTCTGGTCCAGTCGGGCCGTTCGCCCAGCCAGCGGAATCGCCAGTAGAGCTTGGCAAGATCGAGTCTCTGGGCGAAGTCGGCCGGTGGGCCGTCCGGCCAGCGAGCAGACAGGTATTCGGCTTCACACCTCTCTACGACCGCCGCAGGCCAGCGCTCTATCAGGCTGGCAAGGTCTATTGCGCCGATGCCGACCGCGGTCGACTCCCAGTCGATGGGGTAAACCGTCCCGTCGCGGAACAGGATGTTCTTCGGGTAGTACTCGCCGTGGATGATGATCGCCGGCGGTTCCAACAAGTCGTCGACGACCTCTTCGAAACGTCGGCACAGGGTTGCCAGCCAGGGAAAGCGTTGGTGCAAGGGGCCAGACAGCTGCGCGGTCCGTTCCGACCAGCCGAGGTAATACCGAGCATCATGCCTGTGGAGAAAGGGCAGTGCGCTGGGCGAAAGCGCCGACTCGTTGGCCCGGTGGAACCGGCCCAGCCAGCCGGCGGCCGCATACATCGGCTCTCGATAAGGCGGATCCTTGGCCTGCACACTCCTGTCGATGTATTCGATGGCGAACCACGTCCGGCCGGTGTCCCCATCCCCCTGCAGCCCGTAGAACATCGGTGCAGACACCGGTAGGCGCTGCAAAACGTGGCGGTAGACCTCGGCTTCGTAGGGAACGCCGCCCCGATGCCCATGAGCCGAATGCCCGCGTTCGGCGGCGTACTTGCACAACAGCCGCACTTCGCTTCCATCCGCCAACCGACAGTCGACGACCTCACTCGGGTAGGTACTTCGGCGCGGATTGGGCTCTCGGGCAAGGATGGTCACCGGGCCCCGGGAAGACCCATGGCTTTCGAGGGCGGCATTCAACCCGTGCGCCAGGGTGGGCAAGTCGGGAAATTCGACGGGTGATACAGACATGAACCTCGTGCTCCGCCCCAGCTGTTCGAATCGAGTCCTCTACCGGGCAGTACCCATGAATGTACGCACAGTAACCGTCGGTCTGCACCCAGTCGTCACCCAGGAACTTCCATGTAGACGGCATCCGAGCAGGAAGAGACGCCTCCATCGTGGCGCGCTTGGCGCCCGGGTGGACACCGCCGGGAGGGCACCCGCCCCGGTCGACCGCCGCCCCGCAAGCGCCGGCGGAACGGCGCGGTGGGTCGGGCTGCCCGGCCGCACGGTGCGGATCGCCCTCGCAACGTGGTGGAGAGGCCGGCCGAGCGATGGGCCGATTGACGGCATCTGCCTCGGGCCCGATAGCCTGCCCGTCATGCGAGCCGTGGTGCAGCGGGTGAGGCGAGCCTCGGTGGTCGTCGGGGCGGAGACGGTCGGGGCCATCGGGCAAGGGCTGGCGGTGCTGGTGGGCGTGGCCCCTACCGACACCGAGGCCGATGCCCGGGCACTGGCCGACAAGCTGGTGGGGCTGCGGGTGTTCGCCGACGACGAGGGAAAGATGAACCGCTCGGTGGGCGAGGTGGGGGGGTCGATCCTGGCGGTGAGCCAATTCACGTTGCTGGCCGACGTCGGCCGGGGCCGCCGGCCGTCGTTTGTGGGCGCGGCCCCGCCCGAGGTGGCCGAGCCGCTGGTCGAGCGTCTGGGGGAGCTGGTCGAGGAGCGTGGGGTGCCGTGCGCCGGCGGCCGGTTCGGGGCCATGATGGAGGTCGACCTGATCAACGACGGCCCGGTGACGCTGGTGCTCGACGTGGCCGACGGAAAGGTGCGCTAGCAGGCCTCCCCGGCCCCGGGACCGCGCCGGCTGCCCGAGATTCCCCGTGGCCCGGTGGATCCGGCCTCGTCAGCCCGCGCACTTCTCGTCGAAGAAGGTACTGACCCTATCGCCGGCGTCCTGGACCTCGGGGCTGTCGAATGTGGCCGCAGCGGCGGATTCGAGCTCTTCGATGGCCTCGGGCGTGAACGTGGCCGGGTTGGCGAAGTCGACGCCCGCCTCTGCGGCGGCCTCGGCGAAGGCGGCGAAGGCCTCGGCGAGTGTCTGCATGTCCTGCTTGATCTCGTCGGGGGCGGCCCGGGCGACTTCTTCCATGAGCCGGGCGGTGTCCTCCAGACTGGCCGATTCCGGATCGCCCAGCGCCGCCAACGGTGCCGCCTGCAGCGCCTCGACCAGGAACAGGCAGTCCTCGTCGGCAAACACTCCGAAGTCGGAAGCGTCGTCGCCCGAAGGCGCTTCCGTCTCGGGGGCCGCCGTCTCGGGCGCCGCCGTCTCGGGCGCTGCCGTCTCGGGCGCTGCCGTGGTCTCGGCGGCTTCCGTGGCGTCGGCGGGGGTCTCCGCCGGAGCGGCCTCATCGGTCCCTCCCGAGTCTCCGCAGGCCGCCAGCAACAGGGCCGCCGCCACCAGGATGGTCATGAACCGGTGCATTGTTCTCCCGCTGGTGTGGCGGTTCCTGAGCGTACACCGTCCCGGGCCGATCCCGTGGCACGAGCGAGCCGTCGGCTTCGACTATTCCCCGGCGTGCTCCTCGACCCAGGAACGACCGGGATCGCACAGCCCCAGGAAGTCGCAGCTACGGCAGGCCGGCGAAGCGGTGGCCGGGTAATCGTCGCTCGAAGCTCGGGCGACGAGATCCTCGAGATGGGAGCGGGCGGAGCCCAGCCAGGCTTCGTCGACGTCCTCGCTTACCTCGGTGAGGCCGTTCCCGAGGTAGGCGAAGGTCACCTTCAGTGAGTCCGGCCGGGCGGCGGTGAACGGTACGTCGGTGGCGGCTACGGCATAGGCCTCGAGCTGGACGCGTCGGGCCGGCTCGTCGGACGGCCGCCCGCTCTTGAAGTCGACGATCTCCCAGCCGCTCTCCATGTCGTACACGGCGTCGATCCGGCCCCGCACCCTGGCCTCGCCCAGCCTGAGGTCGAACGGGACCTCGACGAAGAGCGGACGGACTGCGGCGAAACGCGAGGCCTTGAAGGCCGAGAAGGCGTCGGCCGCCGGGGCGTCGGCCCCCTCCCCGGGCCCCACGTCGTACAGGTCCTCGATGTCTTCGTCGAGAGGAACGGTGCCCCTGTTGTGCAGCTCGATGCGGCGGTGCAGTTCGATGCCGCGCCGCGCCGCCGCGGAGGGGCGGCGGGGGAGCGGGTCGATCTCGCTCCACATGAAGCGCTTTGGGCACGTGGCATAGGTCACCAGGCCGGTGACCGAGGTCCGGAACAATCCGGGCGCCTCCTCCTCGGGAGGCGGTTCGGGCAGCCCGTCGAGGGTGATTCGCAGCTGCTCCATCTGGGCATGGTACGGCTCGAGCCTGCCGTCGCGCCCGGCTTGGGCCTCCGGCCAGGAAGGGTCGGCGATCGACGCCTGGAGGGCCGCCAGCCATCCCTCGGCGAAATCGGGATCGGGGGATGGCCCCCGCCTGAGGCCGG
>JABAOD010000234.1_pt3 | contig 17348 bp, 18 predicted proteins | sample 7062151 | NCBI WGS metagenome assembly JABAOD01 (sample SAMN14538626, study PRJNA623070) | marine sediment metagenome | biome: marine biome [ENVO:00000428]; feature: marine pelagic biome [ENVO:01000023]; material: deep marine sediment [ENVO:00002113] | place: India: Gulf of Khambhat ... | reverse complement strand
TGATGGTCGCGCTCATGGTGGGTGTCTTCCTTTCACCCCTCAATGTGAATTTCACGAGCGTAGCGCTGCCGAGCATGCGGGACCATTTCTCAGTCGGGGTCGAGCGGGTGACCTGGGTGGCAACTGCCTACTTCATCCCGACCGTAGTCTTGATGCCTCTGCAGGCAGCTCTTGGCGAACGATGGGGGCTGCGTCGGACGTATGTCCTTGGTTTGCTGATGCTCGCGGCTGGCGCGTTTCTGTCTGCGCTGGCGCCCACTTTCCAATGGCTGCTGGCCAGTCGGGTCCTTCAGGGTGTGGGCTGGTCAGCGCTGTATCCAATCGCGCTTGTGCTGATCCGAACCCATTTCGATGCCAACCGGCAGGGCGAGATGATGGGATTGTGGGAATCGGCGGTGGGCGCGGCCACAATTGTGGCTCCGGTGATCGCCGGCGCCATCGTAGAATTCCTTGGCTGGCCGGTGGTCTACCTCGTCCTGGGCGCGGTGGCTCTCGTGGGCGGCTTCATCTCGGCCTCCGCCATCCCGCCGCGCAAGCAGCGTCCAGTTCTCCCACATTTCGACTGGGTTGGGGCCGTGAGTTTCACGCTGGCGCTCAGCCTGAGCCTGCTGGGGATAACGCGCACGAGCCCGTCGCTCTTGCTGCTGGGCGGAGGGTGTTGGGCGGCCTGGTTGTGGCTTTCGCGGAGAGGCGGCCAGCAGTTTGTGACGCCCAGCCTCTTCACCGATAGACGCTTCATCAGCGCATCGGGTGCGGCAACCCTGCGGATGATGATTGCGATCTCAGCCTTGACCGCGCTGCCCTTCTTCTTTGAGGAGGTGCAGGGGATAAATCCGTCCCTGGTGGGCGCGCTGATGCTGATCTACTCCCTGTTTCTGTTCTCAGGCGCCTGGCCTGGGGGCCGATGGACCGACCGGGCCGGGGCACGCGTTCCAGGCGTGGCGGGTTATCTGGCCATAATCGCTGGCTTGCTGATGTTGCTCGGGCTGGATACGCGGCTGAACGTACTCCTTGTGGTGCCCGCGCTGGCCGTTCGGGGTCTTGGAGCCGGATTGACCCAGGCTCCGTTTGCCAGCGTGGCTACGGCGGTGGGTGGATCCGCCGGGTCCGGCGTGGTGGCGGGATTGTACGGCACGCTGCGCTACAGCGGTCTTGCCCTTGGCTCGGCGATGACAGGCATCTTGCTTGAAGAACGGCTTGCCCATCACCGGTGGCAGCTGGGGTTTCCCTCGGCTGCGCTGCCCGCCTATCGGGAATTGTGGCTGGTGCTCGTGGTCCTGGGGGTCTTTGGATTGGGGCTGGTGTGGCTGATGGGGGTTGGCCCATCTCAAGCTCGTGAAGCTCGGTGAAACTCAGGTAGCGACGGGATGAATGAACTAGCGCTTTTGGCGGAATATATAGCCCAGCTGAGCTTCGACGACCTGCCGGATGAGGTGATCAACCGGGCGAAGTGGGTCCTGCGTGACACGGTCGGGGTTATCATCGGGGGAATGCCTGAAGTTGAAGTCCGCGCGCTGGCCGACTATGCAGCCGATAGCTTCCCGGGTCCGGCAGCGCTGTTTGGCCACCCGGGCAGAACGACGCCGGATTGGGCGGTGTTTGTCCACGGTACGGCTGGCACGACCCTGGAGATGGATGAGGGGCATGCCTTCGCCCGCGGCCACGCCGCGATCCACGCCGTGCCCACAGCGCTGTCCCTGGCTCAAGCCAGGCAGGTTGATGGAAGAGGGGCCCTAACGGCCCTCGTCGTCGGCTATGAGGTGGCCGCCCGCGCCGGGGTGGGGACCAGACTGCGGAAGCCGGTCCATCCTTTTGGCGCCTGGGGCGTACTGGGTTCGGGGGCGATCGCCGCCCGAATGGAGAACCTGGATGGGCAGGCCATCGCTGGGGTGCTCGAGGTAGCGGCCTCCTATGCGATCACCGCCTCCTTCGAGACGGCTTACCAGGGCGCCAACGTTCGCAACACCTACGCTGGGATGGTCAATCGGCTCGGCCTGCAGGCTGCCAGCCTGTACCGCCTCGGCTTCCGAGGCGAGGCGGGGGGCCTGGGGACCGCTTTTGGTAGGATACTGGGCAAATCCTTCGACCCGGCAGCGCTGGCGGATGGACTGGGAGAGCGCTTCGAGATCATGCGCGGCTACTTCAAGCCTTATTCAGGCTGCCGGTATACCCATGCGGCGATCGATGCCGTTCTCGGCTTGCGGGAAGAGCTGGAGGTGGACCCGGAGGCGATTGAATCGGTGGAGGTTGCAACCTACGACCTCGCCGCCCATCTCTCAAATCCAGCCCCGGAGACTCCGTTGGCGGCCCGGTTTTCAACGCCGTTCGTGGTGGCTGCCACCCTGTTGCATGGCAGCGCCGGGCCCGAGATTTTCGCGCCGCAAGTCCTGGGCGATCCGCTCGTGTTGGACCTCGCCGCCCGGATCACGCTTCGGGAGGAGCCAACCTTCACGGCGATGACGCCCAGCCAGAGACCGGCGAGCGTAACCCTCAAATTCAAGGATGGTTCGCAGCGCGAGCGGACGGTGACCGGCAGCAAGGGTGACCCGGACCGGCCGATGACCCCCGACGAACTGCGAGCCAAATTTGGGCGCCTTGTGGGGCCTGTTCTGGGGGAGGCTCGCGCCTGGACGCTTTGGGATAGGATCGGGAAACTGGACGAATGGCCCAATTTGTCCGGTCTTGCAGAGACCCTAGAACCTGACATCAAGAGGAGAAGGGAGTGACGATCGAACGGACTGATACAGACGCGTGTGAAGACGCTGAGCCGAGATCAATTCCAAAGGAGGAAAGACTAGATGTTTCGTTCACGTAAGCCAGGTGTTTTCACCCTCACCCTGATCGCGTTGCTCTTGCTGGCGGCTTGTGCGGCGCCGCAGCCGACCGCGGCGCCCCCTACAACCGAGCCGCCAACGGCCGCGCCCCCCGAGCCGCCAACCGAGGAGGAGCACGACGACGAGCACGACCACGGCGACGATCAGGACCACGACGACGGGGAGGAGCCGATATTGATCGGCGGCATTCACCCCATGACCGGAGGGCTGGCGGCCGACGGCATCAATATGGACAACGGCATCCGGATGGCCATTGAGGAACTCAACTCGGCCGGGGGCGTGTTGGACGGCCGCGAGTTTGCGTACCTTTCGTCCGACTCGACCGGATCCGCTGAAGTGGGCCAGACGGAGGCCGAGCGGCTGATCGGCGAAGGCGCAGCCGCCCTCATCTGCTGCTTCCAGTCTTCGGTGACCAGCAACGTGGCGGCCATCGCGGAGCGAGAGGGCGTGCCGCTGGTGATCGATGTGGCCGTGGCCGATGCCATCCTGGACCAGGGCTACAGCTACACCTTCCGCCTGCAGCCCAACGCCACCTCCATGGGCGTCAACGGCGCGAACTTCCTGGCCGAGATCGCGGAAGCCGCCGGTGAGGAGGTCAACACTGTGGTCTACCTATACGAGGGCACAACCGGATTCGGCGACAGCGTGCGCGCCGCCTTCGTCGCTCAGGCAGCTGAGCTCGGCATCGAGGTGCTGGATGAGATAGCCTATGCCCCGTTTGAGGTCGCCGATTTGACCACCGAGATGACCCGCATTAATGCTCTGGCCCCCGATGCCCTCATTGTGACGGGCTACTATGGCGATGGTCTGCTGGCGGCGCGCGCTGCCGAAGATGTTGTCTTGAACGTTAAAGCTGTCTTTGGCGTCGCCCAGGGCACCTATGATCAGCCTCAATTCGTGGCCGACGCCGGGGACCTGGCCCAGTGCTTCTTCGACAGCAACTACCACTGGGACGCCTCTGACGCCGTCGCCCTGGAGGTCCTCGAACGATATGAGGCGCAGTTCGGCGAGCCGATGCGAACCGGAGCCGTCTTGGCCTATCAGGCGATGTACTTGATCGCCGACGCCATCGAGCGGGCCGGCTCGGCCGATCCAGGCGACATCCGTGACGCGCTGGCTACTACGAACTACTCCGATCATATCTTGCCGTATGAAGGCGCCATCGAGTTTGATGAGACCGGTGAAACTATCGTCGCCTCCCCCGTTCTGATGCAGGTACAGGGTGGGGAGGTCGTTCAGGTATGGCCGCCTGCGCTGGCCGAGGCAAGTCCCCTCTTCCCCTGCACCTCGTGGGGGCAGTAGGGCCTCTGCTCGGATGGCTAGGCATTGCTGCGTGAGCTATCGGAGTGAAGGGCTGGTGAAGAGCATGACCCCATGCTCTTCACCCTTCAACCCCGGCAGGAGACTGGTGTGACTTCTGATCGCCGAAAGTGGGCGTTTGTCGGGAGCGCGATCTTCCTCATCCTGGCCGTCCTTCTGCTGGCGAACGGTCCACGGCTGGGCGAGTGGATGGATCGCAACGACGTCGTCCTGGCCCAGGCGACCGCCACCGGCCTGCTCATCGGAGGGGTTTTCGGATTGGTGGCGATGGGCCTCACGCTGATCTTTGGGGTGCTGGACATCATCAACTTCGCCCACGGCGCGATGCTGACGGTCGGGATGTACATCACGTTCCTGCTTTTCGACCGGCTTGGAATGGATCCCTACCTCTCGATCCTCATCGTCGCGCCGGCTCTGTTCCTGCTGGGCGCAGTCGTGCAGCGCTTGATCATCCACCCGGCCCGCAACGCCCCGGCCTACAACCAGCTGCTCCTCACGCTCGGCCTGGCGCTCTTCATCGAGAACTTGATGCTGGTGCTCTTCACCGGTACGCCCCGGTCCATTCGGTTGGGCTATGGGAGAGGTCTCACCCAGCTTGGACCGCTCGCCATAGAGTTCCCGCTGCGGATTGCAGGCGCGACCATCACCCTCACAAAGCTGGCCGCGTTTGTGTTTGCGCTCGTTTTGGCCGCGGCCCTCTACCTGCTGCTGCAGCGGACGGATCTGGGGAAGGCCATTCGAGCGACAGCCCAGGATCAGGCCGGCGCCAGACTGGTAGGGGTCAACATCCACACCATNNGGATCGGCACGGCGTGCGTCGGGGCCGCGGCCGCGATCGTGTTGCCCTTTCTGGCCGTCGATCCTTTGGTAGGGAACACCTTCAACATCACCGCCTTTGTCATTGTCGTCTTGGGGGGCATGGGCAGCATTCCCGGCGCGCTGTTGGGCGGCCTCGTCATTGGCCTGACCCAAGAGCTGGCGGTCGTCTTTGCGCCCAGTTCAACCAAGCTGCTGGGGGTATTCATTATCTTCATCCTCGTCCTGCTTTTCAGGCCTCAGGGCCTGCTTGGGAGGCGGACGTGAAGGCCCTGCGAAGGCTCCCGCGCGACTACCTTGTGTTGGGGATTCTGGCCGTCTTCTTCCTCATCCTTCCCGGATTCCTGGACAAGTTCCTGACCAGTTTGGCGATCCTCGTCCTGTATTGGGCGTATCTGNNGCGCTGGCGCTGCTTTTTGTTCCGGCGCTGCTGGACCCGTTTCTGCTGAGCCTGGCCATTCTGACGCTTTATTGGGCGTATCTGGGCAATGCCTGGAACATCATGGCCGGCTACGCCGGGCAGTTCTCGTTCGGACACGCCGTCTTCTACGGAATCGGCGCCTACACCTCTACGGTGCTGTTGGTGGACTACAACCTCACGCCCTGGGGGGGCATGCTGCTGGGCGCCCTGCTGGCCGGTCTGTTCGGGCTGGCCATGGCCTTCCTCCTGTTCCGCTTCGGTATCCGGGGTCACTTCTTCGCTCTGGGGACGTTCGCCATCGCCGAGATGGTCCGGCTGATCGCAACCGAAACGCAGTTCATCAACACCTCGATCGGCATTCACATCCCGCTGGTGCGAGGCGATTCGTGGCTGCGGATGCAGTTTGAGGAGACTCAGGCCAACTACTTCTACGTCATCCTCTTCCTTTTTGTGCTGGGGATGATTGTGACGATCGCGCTCTCGCGCAGCAAGTTGGGCTACTACTTCCAGGCCCTCCGCGAGGATGAGGACGCGGCGGCTGCGCTCGGCGTGGATGTTGTGCTCTACAAGATGTTCGCCGTGGGGATCAGCGGAGCGCTGACGGCGATGGCCGGTTCCTTTTTCGCCCAGTACTTCCTCTTCATCGACCCCACGCTCGCTTTCGGGGTGGCGGTCTCGGTGCAGATCCTCCTGCGCCCCATCGTCGGAGGCGTCGGGACGATCTGGGGGCCGCTGGTCGGTGCACTGCTCCTGACGCCGCTGGCCGAACTGACCCGCGCCTTTGTTCGCACCCCGCCGTCCTTTCTGGGCTTCATCGAGGGGCGCGCCGGGGTGGATGTGATGCTGTTCGGCTTGATCCTGATCGTGGTGGTGCTGTTTATGCCGGGCGGAATAGTGGGCGCTGGAAGGGGCATCTGGGCTCGGGTGAGGGCGGCGGCGTGAAGACTCCACTTCTAAGCGTTCAGCGCGGCAGAAAGAACTTCGGCGGCTTGATGGCAGTCAAGGACGTCGATCTCCAGATCTTCGAGGGGGAGATCCTCGGGTTGATCGGTCCGAACGGCGCAGGCAAGACCACCCTGTTCAACATGGTGAGTGGGACCTTCCCGCCCACCAGTGGCCGGATCGTCTTTCAGGGCCGGGATATCACTGGATACCCTCCACACAAGGTCAGCAGATTGGGGATCGCGCGCACCTTTCAGATCGTCAAACCCTTCTCCAAGCTCAGCGTCCTGGACAATGTGATCGTCGGCGCGTTCCTGAAGACCGCCAACGCCAACGAGGCTGCAGAGAAGGCGCGCCGGATTGTGGGCCTTGTCGGCTTGGAGAGGTACATGGATCAGCCGGCCCACATCCTGACCACGGCCGGCCGCAAGCGGTTGGAGCTTGCTAGAGCCCTGGCGACCGACCCCCGGCTGCTTCTGCTGGATGAAACCATGGCCGGACTGACGCCCACCGAGAGCGCCCAGTTCGTGGGCCTGATCCGCGAGGTGCGCGAACGGGGCGTGACGCTGCTGGTGATCGAGCATGTGATGAAGGCGATCATGAGCCTTTCCGATCGGGTGGCGGTGCTGCACCACGGGGAGTTAATCGCTGTTGACGAGCCGGCAAAGATCGCCAGCGACCAGCACGTCATTGAAGCCTATCTTGGGGAGGAGTTCACGCTTGCTGAAGGTTGAGGGCCTCAGCGCCGGATACGGGGATGTGGTTGTCCTGCGGCAAGTCTCCTTGGAGGTGGACGAAGGCCAGATCTTCGCCCTGATCGGCGCCAACGGCGCCGGCAAAACGACTATGCTTCGGGCCATTTCGGGCCTGATCAGATCGCGCACCGGAAAAATCCTCTTCGAAGGCGATCCAATCCACACCTGGTCCTCTCACCGCATCGTTGATTCCGGCCTCATTCAGGTGCCGGAGGGGCGGCGCCTCTTCCCGGATATGACGGTCCTTGAGAATCTGGAGATGGGCTCTTTTCGTCGGGGCAGGCAAAGGCGGTCCGAATCGATGGAGCGGGTGTTCCACCTATTCCCGCGCCTGGAAGAGCGCAAGAGGCAGCTTTCCGGGACGTTGAGTGGGGGTGAGCAGCAGATGCTGGCCATCGGCCGGGCGCTGATGACCCGACCGCGCCTCCTGATGCTGGATGAGCCCTCCCTGGGTCTCGCCCCAATGCTCGTGCAGAGCATTTTCGAGGTAACCAAGGAGATCCGGGAAGCGGGCACAACGGTCTTGATAGTCGAGCAGAACGCTGTGCAGACCCTCGCCATGGCCGATCGGGGCTGCGTGTTGGAGAACGGGGAGGTGGTGCTCTCGGGCACCGGCGCTGAACTGCTCAAGAACGAGGAAATCCGTACGGCCTATCTCGGATTGTAGTGGTCGGATATAGCCTGAAGGACGCGGGTAAAAGTTGACCCAGAAAGAAGAGCAATTGGTGGTTCGCTTCCTGCGAACGATGGAGGCGCGCGAACTCGAAGCGGCCGAGGCGCTCATGGCCCCGGGCGCGAGCATCGTCTATCCCGGCGGGAAGCGGTTCGCTAGCCAGGCAGAAGCGGCGGGCGCGGCGGGGGGCCGCTACCGGTGGGTCAAGAAGACCATTGACCAGATCGAATCTTTTGCCGGTCCGGATGAGGTCATCGTGTACGTCCGGGGTCGGCTGCAGGGCGTGAACCTGCACGGGGTTGAATTCTCAGAGGTGCGCTACATCGACCGTTTTGCTCTGAAAGACGGCCTCATCGTTTCGCAGGAGGTCTGGAACGATCTGGCCGAAAGCGGGGCTTTGCGGAGGACAGCCTAGCTGGTCACGCGGGCCGAGGTGAGCTTGCTGGTCGGCCCTTCTGCAGTCCACTTGCGTTCTACAAAGGACGTATTAGGATGGTAATTGAGGGGGGGGACGAAAGGACGCGGTGAGAGGCACTCACATCCCAGAACTTGAGCAGGTTGAGGGGTGAAACAAGGATGGACCGCAGGGCGTTTGTGCGGATGATGACCACGATGTCGGGTGCGGTGGTAGCTTCGCCCGTGATCGGAGCGTGCTCCCGCATTGCCCAGGTGGTGGGCGGCAGGCCGACCGAGCCCATAGATCCGACCGCGCCTCTGCCGACCGAGAGTCCCCACACTCCCCCGCCCGCGACCCTCGAGCCCTCGCCTACGCCTGTCGCCTTGAGCGAGGCGTCGGGACGAGTGGCGTTCGTCCGAACGCAGGATCGAGCATTCGGCGTGAGGCGCGCCCTCGAACTGCTCGAGGTCAACCCCGTGCAGGGGAAGGACCTCTTCCTGAAGCCCAATTTCAACAGCGCCGATCCGGCGCCGGGCTCCACGCACAACGACACGCTGCTCGCCCTGGTGGAGAGCCTGCGGGGAATGGGCGCGGGCGCGATCACCGTCGGCGATCGCAGCGGCATGGGCGATACCCGGACCGTCATGCAGCGCAAAGGCATCTTCCGCATGGCGAAGGAGCTTGGTTTTTCTACCCTGGTCTTTGATGACCTCGGCGCCGAGGATTGGGTGCACTTCCAGCCGCCTGGGACGCACTGGAGCCAGGGATTCGCCGTGGCCGGGCCAACGCTTGGCGCTGACGGCGTGGTTCAGACCTGCTGCCTGAAGACTCACCGCTACGGCGGTCATTTCACCCTTTCGCTCAAGAACTCGGTGGGGATGGTGGCCAAGTTTGTCCCCGGCGGCTACAACTATATGGGCGAGCTGCATTCATCNNGAGGGCTACAACTACATGGAGGAGCTGCACAACTCGGCCCACCAGCGGCGCATGATCGCCGAGATCAACCTGGCCTATCAGCCGGACCTGATCGTACTGGACGGCGTGGAGGCCTTCGTCGACGGCGGCCCGGCGCGCGGCCGGAGCGTCGCGTCGGAGGTGGTCCTGGCCGGTACCGACCGGGTAGCCATGGACGCCGTGGGGGTGGCCCTGCTGCGCTACTTTGGCACCACGCCGGCGGTAGCCGCGGGAGCTATTTTCCAGCAGGAGCAGATCGCCAGGGCCGTGGAGCTGGGCCTGGGTGTGGGTGGCCCGGAAGAGATCGAGCTTGTAACGGACGACCCCGAGAGCGCCGCCTTCGCCGCCCAGATCCGTGAGGTCCTCGATCGGGGCTAGCGCCTCGCTGCCTCCAATGCCAACTGCAAGTTGAAGGGACCCTACAGACGCTCGGCGTGTGCACTGGAAGGTCGGCGCTCCACGGAGGTGGTCCTCGGGCATTATCTAGGGGTGGGTTGCCTCCGATCGGTAGCGGGTTGGCCTGATGACAACGGATTAGACGAACCAGATGCGGCGTATGGGCAGGCCGACCTCGAAATCACGGTCATCGGCCTTGGGCTGAGCCATTTTGCGGGCGAGACGGTGGCCGCCATCCGTAGAGGACTCCAAGGAAAAGCAGGCCGAAGCGAGCGTGGCTACGATTCGCTTCATTCTTTTGGGGGGGACGGCCCGGTAGGATAAGCTTTCGCAGGGTTGTGTCTAGATGTCCGGGTTAGGCGCGGGCCGCTCCCTATCACCCGGTCGAAAGAGAAGCTGTCTCTCAGACTCAGGGGCCGGGGGTGGGGCGGTACCCGCGGGTTGGCGAGAGATTGTCTCTCTCGGAAGAGGCCTTTTCAAGGGGATCGCAGCATGCATAGCTCCGGAGACTAGGCCGAAAACCATCTCTCTGGGCCTTTGTGCCTGGCCAGCAAATAAATGCGGAGATACTCGGATGAGCAGGCCCCATGGCCCTCACCCGAAGATTAGAGACGAGCTGCTTCATGTGGAAGGAATGATCGACCCGCTCTTCCTGTTCCCGACTGTCCTGCCTGAAGCGGGCGAAATGGCGCTTTCCAACCCGTATGCCTTTGCGCTGGCTGCATGTCTCGATCGAGGCACGGAATCGGACGTGATCTGGACCATCCCCTAGGACATAAAGCAGAAGCTGGGGCAACTCAGTCTTTGGCGGATCTATCGAATGTCGCTGGACGACTTGGCGGCCCTGTTTGAAGGTCTTCCTAGGAAGCCGCGCTATGTCAATGACGCGCCGAGGACCGTTCATGAGCTGACCAGAATTGTCGTGCTGGAATGTGGCGGAGACGCGTCCGGCCTATGGGTGGGGAAGGCGGCGGCGGAGACGAAACGGACACTTCAGAGCATCTACGGTGTTGGTCCCGGCATGGCCAGCATGGCACTGCTGCTGATCGAAAGGGCTTTTGATACACACTTCCCTGAATCTGAACGGCATGCAATGGATCTCAAGCCCGATGTACACACCACCCGGGTCCTATATCGGCTGGGCGTGTTCGGTGTTATGACAGAGCAGGCTGCAGTCCAGGCCGCTCGGGAGGTAAACCCTTCCTTCCCGGGAGAGATCGATGCCGTGTTGTGGGATATCGGACGATCGTGGTGCTACGCGGAGAAGCCGGCTCGTCGTCAATGTGCGATGAAGACCGTCTGCCAGCGGGTAGACGTGCGCGGCTAGCAGCGGTGAGGCCTGTTGGACAAGGAGACCGCAACCCGGACGAGACGAAAGGGACCCAAGTTGCAGCCTGGCTGCAGGATCGATTCCACCCTTGCGAAATGGACTTGCACCCCGCTGGGCTTCCCCTCACTAGGCTCCGACCAGGTCGATGAGGGCGGTTGCGGCGCTGACCACCGGGAGGATCTGGCCGGTGGCGAAAGCGAGCAGGGTGCCCGGGCTGAAAGGCCAGGCGGGGTACTCCAGATCGGGGGGATNNGGTGTTCCATCTGGCTCTCATCCGGCGCTGGCTGGGCCATCAACCGCCTCAGGCGAGCCTTTAACGGCCCAAGTCTGGCAATGGCTTCATCCTGATAATGGGCCTTGGCCTCCACCATCGCACGGTGCACCTTCCACACGGGCGAGAAAAAGGACAGGGTGGCCAGCACGATCGCCCCCGACATCCCGACGATGACCACTGCCGATAAGCTCGATACCGAGCCTTCCAGGAGGCCAAAAAGCCACCAGGACGCCAGGACCAGGGTGGGCAGAAGGACCATGGCTGCCAGGGAANNGTCGCCGTGCTCGGGCTGAATATCCAGCCTGAACGTGGGGGTCAGCCAGCGGACATAGAGGCCGACCACCAGGATGACCCACATGCCATAGGAGGCCAGATAGGTCATAAGGACGGGCGTGACCCCCAAGACGATGAAAGCCCATAGGTCGACCCAGAAGGAGTCGGAAGCAAAAGGGCGCAGTTGAGATGCAAAGCCGGCAGCCAGTGCCCCAATGACGATCAGCCAGAAGCCGAAGAGGAGATGGCGCCACGGGCTTATGATCGCCGCCTCGAAATCCTCGGCATAGGTTGCCCAGCTTCTGGGCGCAAGGTGGAGCCGGCCTCCGATCACAGTCCGAGGTGAGCCGGTGTCCTCTTCCGCCTTCTGAACCGCAGGGCCTAGAGGATCGCTGTCGCCGCCGGCCTCGGCTTGGTTCGGAGGTCTCAACCGGCCTGCCCTATCGAGCTCCAGCAGCGCCCTCGGGGCGCGCCGGATGAGATTCCCGAGGATGAGCACGGCGAGCATCATGCTCAAGAGGCTCGGAGCCACAAAGATGCCTGTCCAGATGCTCCTTTCGGCGGCGCGAATTTCCTCCCTTGTGAGGGAAGCCTCTTCGAGCGCGGGGAAGTCCTTACTAATCAGGTCTTCACACTCTAGGCCGCTGGAACGGAAGACCCAAACCTGCACGAGTTTCTCCCCCGATTCGCAGCGCAGATGTGATCTTGGGTCATAGCTGACCGTCAACCTTATCCCGGTCAGTACATTCCCTTTGTCCTGGGCCCCCATAATAATGAAAGCTGTGANNNCTAGGAGCGCGAGCGGGATGAGCCAGCCGCGCTGGAAGACCCATCTTGCCAATGGGCTTCGATGCGGGATGAGGGCATAGCCCTCAACATCAAAACTGTCGAACGCGCCGCTCCCCAGCCTAAGGAGCCCCGTGGCGTCACGCTTGCTGGGGCGAACGGGATCCTCCGATGTGATCATTGTGCGGATCGCCCGAGGGCCCTCAGCCGGGGACGATGCCGGCCAAGTATGGACGTGAATCCGCCCTATCGATCATGGGCCAACCTCGCAGTCGGTGTCCGCCTCAGTGCGAATTCAACCATTGGTTTGCCAGCTCGGCTCCCTGGGCGGCTGCCCGAAGCTTCTCCTTCGCGGTCCGATAGGTAACGTTCCCAAAAGCCATGAAGGTCTCGAATCCACAATCTGTGCCGGCCCAGATTTTGTCTGGACTTACCCCAGCCTCCGCCAACGAGGTCAGACGCAGCGCCACGGTCTCGGGCGATTCAACGATCGGAGTCTTGACGTCAATGACGCCCAGCGCTATGTCTTGCTTCGGTGGACCGTGCGCTTCGACATAGTCTGCAATCGCTTTCAGATCGCCTTCATGCCTCGGGTTGGCGGCCTCAAAGACCAACATCCCGGCGCTGGACTTGACCAGAATCGGAAGGATGCGCCGGAAATCGGCGTCATGGCTGTGGGAGCCTACATAGTTCCCATAGCACGAATGCAGCCGTATCCGCTCTGCGGGCAGCCCCTCAATCGCCTGGTTGATGGCCTCCAGATGCACCTCCATGCCCTCATAGAAGTTTTCACCCTCATATTTGGGGCCCCACCCAGGCGCGAGGTGATAGCCCATAGCCAGATCGGGGGCGTCGATCTGCAGGTCAACGCCCTCCACTTCCAGGATCGTCTGATACTCCTTCCTCAGTTCAGCCGCGATCCCGAACAAGAAGGCCTCGTGATCCGGATAGGCAGACTCCTTCGCCCGATAGAAGAGTGTGATGACGCCTGGGGATGGCGCGGGCAGGAAGATGCGGGGCGCGCCCAACTTGCGCGCCAGCTCCCTGGCGTCGAGGGCCTCCTGCCGGGCCAGATCAGCGCCCACGTATTCCAGCGGCGCTTCTACCAGCGGCAGGCTGAAGACCGTCTCCATCGCGTAGAGCCGCTGTCTCATCTCCGGGGGCATCATGAGCGACAGCACGCGCATCTTGAGCGGCAGTTTACCCCCGCCCTCAAAAAGCTGNNAAGCTGCTTCAACTCCGGGCTCGATTCACCCAGCTCATCGATCAGATCGGGTGGGACGTTGACCTGGCCTCTCTCGGTCTTGGAGAAACCCTTAAACCGGTGGGGCAGATAGCTTGTGTAGCCCGACTTTCTCTGCTCGCCATTGCTGAGCCAATGCAGGCCGGCCTCTAGCTGATCTGCGATCGCCCGTTCCTCCGCTGCCAGAACCTCTGCATGGTGCCTGGAAGTATCGATCTCTCCGGTCGAGGATTTCCGCAGGAGGTCTAGGATCTCCGGCGGTCGATACCAGCTCCCCGTCATTGTCGCTCGAATCGGCATGGTTCCCTCCTTGCGGGATTGGACCTCCGGGTGCGAAATGCCCCTACGATCTCCCCCCACACAGCGAACTGCGGAAGCGCTGCCTCGGGCGCTCCCGCCTTTTCCAAGGCCTGTGCGCTAGACTCTCTTCTTAACCAATTCCAGAGCTCGGCCGCCGCCCCATGCGCTTCGGTTCCCCTCCCTTGTTGTTTCGCCCAGAGAGGCAACCCGCACGATCTCGGCTGGCCGCTGGGAACATGCGCTTGAGGCGGCTTGGCCAGGGTCTGTGGCCCGCCGCCAGTGGGGACCACAGGCTTTATCCTGGCCTGGAACGCCTGAAAGGCGTTGCGGCGTCCTCGTATAGGGTGGTGTCTCCATAGCCATCATACATCAGGGGGCAAGCGAGGCTGGGGATCCTGTTACCGCTTTCGCTCTCCCCTATATAGCCTCGTCTTCGGTACCGAAGAGGATTCCCGGCGTCATCTGGGGGGCGTCAGGCCCCGGGAAGGCACCCTTCCTATAGAGGTCAGGAAAGACCTGACCAGGCGTGCTATAGAGGAGAGAAGCCCGGCCAACCGGGTCTTTGGCTGCCTGAGCGTTGTGAGGGGAGGAGCAATGCTGGAACGGACCATCTTCGATTTCCAATCCCAAGTGGGGCTCACTAAACACATGGGCGGGCTGGCCGCCACCAAGGCGCTCATCCGCCTGTGCCAGATCGAACCCGGCCAGGAGGTCCTGGAGGTCGGCTGCGGCGTCGGCCAGACCTCGGTCCTCTTGGCGGTGCGCTACGGGTGCCGCGTGGTCGGCGTGGATCTCTCCCCGGGTATGCTCGAGTTTGCGCGGGAGCGAGCCCGTCAGCAGGCGGTTTCTGATCGGACCGAGTTCCGGCTGGGGGATATCGTCGACTTGCCGTTTGAAGATGATCGCTTCGACGTCGTGTTCGGGGAATCGGTCACTGTCTTCGCCCCCGACCACCTGGGAGCTATCCGGGAATACGCCCGGGTCCTCAGGCCGGGTGGGGTCGTGGGGCTCAATGAGACTGCCTGGATGGAGGCGCTGCCGCCCCCTGAAATCGTGGCTTGGATCTCCCGGGATGGGGGTGGGGGCGCGCGGACGCACGCCGTGGAGGGCTGGGTGGCCCTTCTGGAGACCGCTGGCCTGTCCGTCGAGGCCGCTCGGGCGTACCCCCTCGAACCCCGCAGGGAGGCGCGCGGTCTGCTGCGCCGATATGGCCTCGGCGGGATGCTTGGGGTCACAGCCCGGGCCCTGCGACTGTACCTGCGGGACCCTGCCTACCGGTCCTTCGTCCGGGATAGCCGGGCGGCGGGCGTCCTGCCCGAGAACCTGAGCGACTATCTGGGCTACGGGCTTTTCGTCGCCCGCAAGCCAGAGCAGGGACTTCGGGGCTTGGACGATATCTAAAGTAGGGAAGTAGGAGGTGCAGCTTGGAAGATTCAGCTGCACAGGATCCGGCCTCCGATCGAGGCTGCAGCAGGCGGGAGCCGTTTCGCTATGGGGTCAAGGGGTTTGTTGGGGTCGTCTTCCTCGGGGCCCTGCGATTCCTGCCGTCAGGGAGCCTGGCATGGTCGGCGGCCTGGATCTACCTGGTTGTGTTCTTGCTCGCGAGCATGGCCTCGGCGTTGGTCGGCGACCCGGAGCTGCTGCTCGGTGAGCGGGGCCGGGGCTCGGCGGGCCGCAAGCGCTGGGGTCTCATCCCGGTAAGCGTCTACGGGACACTTAGCGCGCTCTTCACCCCGATCGTCGCCGGCCTCGACTTCCGCTACGGGTGGTCCCCCTCTATACCGGCCTCGGTGCCGGTCGTCACGATCGTGATCTACCCGCTCGGTTGGGGGGTGCATGTGTGGGCCATGGCCAGCAATCGGTTCTTCTCGACCGTCACGCGCCTTGAGACCGGACGCGGGCACACGGTTGAGACCGGCGGCCTCTACCGGTACGTGCGCCACCCGGGGTACCCGGGGGGAATCATTTTCAACCTGGGCGCCCCGCTTATCCTCGGCTCGCTTTGGGCACTGATCCCTCCGGGGCTCGGGGCGCTGCTCCTGGTCTGGCGGACAGAACTGCAAGATCTAGCACTCCAATTGGACCTGAACGGTTATCGGGGATACGCCCAGAGGGTGCGCTATCGCCTACTTTCCGGCGTTTGGTGATTGTTGGAGGAGGCGCGAAAATGGCTCGAGGGACGCAGGTGAAAGGTACGGCCACTGGCTGGCGCAGTCTCTCTGCTGGGCATAGGCGGGTGGTGCTAAAGTGGAGCCTGCAGTCGGCGCTTGGCCTGGCGGCCTATGGCGCGGCCTTGTTTCTGGCCGCCGGGCGGCTCGACTGGCTCTGGGGATGGGTGTTCTTGGGGCTAGTAGCTTTCCTTCTGGCTGCTCAGCCCTTACTCTTGGTGCCGATCGATCCGGATCTGCTGGTAGAACGCTCCGGAGGCCTGCGGCAGGCTGGCGGAAAAAGGTGGGACCGCTGGTTGGCGGCCCTCTCGGGCGGACTGCTGCCGGTCGCCTCTTGGGTTGTCGCCGGGTTGGAACTGCGCTTTGGTTGGACGCTGCCTAAACCGCTGGCGATGCACCTTCTTGGATTTGGGCTCGTCGGCCTGGGGTGGGGACTCTTCCTGTGGGCAATGGTCTCGAACGCGTATTTCTCGGAGGTCGTCCGCATTCAATACGATCGAGGCCACACTGTTGCGACGGAGGGACCCTACCGGTACCTGCGCCACCCAGGCTATGCCGGGGCGATCCTCTCCTTCCTGGGAGTGCCTCTGCTGTTGGGATCCCTGTGGGCGCTCATCCCGGCTGCGGTAGGGATCGGGGGCTACGTGTTGCGGACGGCGCTCGAGGACCGGACGCTGCAGGTTGAGCTGGAGGGCTACCGGGCCTACACTAGGGAGGTGCGCTACAGGCTGATTCCGGGCCTGTGGTAAAGGGCGAGTGGGCCCTTGCCGAGTTGTGAAAGGAGACGTTTCGTGACAGAAGCTGTAGGTACGGGCGTGCGGGCCCGGGACGTGGGCCTGCCAGCCTACTTCGACATGCAGGCCGATCTGGGTCACACCAAGCATCTCGGCGGCCTGATCGCCACGCGGGAGCTGGCGGAGATGTGCCGCCTGCAGCCTGGCCAGGAGGTCCTGAATGTAGGCAGTGGATCGGGTCTGTCCGCCGTCACCCTGGCGCTGGAGTATGACTGCCGGGTTGTGGGGGTGGACTTACTGGATAGGATGGTCCAGGCCTCCAGGGAATGGGCGGAGCGGCGGGGGGGCGCGGACCGCACCGAATTCCGCGTGGCGGATGCGCAGGACTTGCCGTTCGACGACGATCGCTTTGATGTCCTGATTTGCGAGTCCGTGAACACCTTCGTCCCTGATCTGGATCGGGCGGCGCGGGAGTACGCGCGCGTCGTCAAGCCCGGCGGCTACATCGGTTTGAACGAGGCGATCTGGATCAAGCCTCCCCCCGAAGCCGGCGAGGAGATCCTGGGTTCCCTGACTGGCCAGAGAATTCGTACCTCGGACGAATGGATTGCGATGCTGGAAGGCGCGGGCCTAGTCGATATCGTGGCTCGCCCCTATAAGGTTGAGTATGGCAGAGAAGCTCGCGGCCAGCTGGGGCTGCTGGGCGCCAGGGATTATTTGCGGCTGCTGGGC
>JABAOD010033589.1_pt1 | contig 17361 bp, 15 predicted proteins | sample 7062151 | NCBI WGS metagenome assembly JABAOD01 (sample SAMN14538626, study PRJNA623070) | marine sediment metagenome | biome: marine biome [ENVO:00000428]; feature: marine pelagic biome [ENVO:01000023]; material: deep marine sediment [ENVO:00002113] | place: India: Gulf of Khambhat ... | reverse complement strand
GCCGCCGGAGGGAGCGACGGGACGATCCATCTGTACCTGCTGGGAGGAACCGACTCGGGAGCCGGCGGCCAGCTCGCTGGGTTTGTGACCATTTCCCCGGACGGAGCCGTCGCGCCGATCGAGAGGACACGCGGGCCCGATCCCAGCTCCGATGGGGGAAGCCCGGCACATCTCGGCACCAGCCCGGTGACCGGCGACCCCTGGCTGATGTTCGTCGATCCGGACGCGGTGCGCGTCTTCGTGCGGTCGCAAAGCTGACACGGGGGTTGACTCTCCCCGGATCTGCGGCCGTGACCCGAACCGATCAGGCGTCGGAACCGTGACGCGCCCCGCTAGCACACGACCCTGCGAGCAATCGTGTGGAGCTATGTCTCACCGTCGGGGACGTCACCACTGGTCTCGGTGCCGACTGCCACACCGACGAGGAGGCTGGACCAGTTGTCGAACGACAACCCACCCGGCTGCGCCTCGAGTGGACAGACGAAGTCAGAGACAACTCCGGCGGTGCAGAGACTCACCGTCCTCGGCATGGCCTCGCGGTCGCGACCCGCCGGGATGCGGCCCTCCCGAGTGGTGGCCATAGTGGTCCGACTCGAGGCAAGACCCTGCTCACTCAGGCCGAAACCTGGAACGATGATCGCGACCGAACTGGCAATCAGCGCTGGCCGGGAGATAGCTCTCCAGTCGCCTTCGTCACGGTCGGGCGCGACGGATACTCTCTATGCCGGCGTCCACGAGCCGCCCTGCGACCACATCGCGGCCACATGACAACCGCACATGACCGGTGATAGCCGGTGGTGAGAATCACACCAATACTGGATGTTCGGTGGTGACCGTGGATGACCGGTGGGATCGGATTCGCGTTCACACGGCAGAGGTCACGCGGGCCGCGTGCGGTCCGTCGGTCGATCCCAGTAGCGCCCACCACAGAAGGCCTGGTCATCGTGTTGGTGGTGCGGTGGGCGCTTCTCGGCTTGGAGTTTTCGATCGACGCGGTGTCCTTCTGCGTGCGTAGCCTTCGCATAAGCGAGTCCGGGTACCGGACATAAACCCATGTGGGACGTGCCCAGAACGGGGATGCATGGTGACTCCCAATGAGGAGCGTTTCCGGGCGCTCTACGATCGGCACCATCCGGCGATCATCGCCTACTTCGCGCGCCGGATAGGCCGTCAGGACGCCCTCGACGCAGCTGACGAGGTGTTTGCGGTGGTGTGGCGACGTTTCTCGAGAGTTCCCGGGGAGGATCAGGCGCTGCGCTGGCTGTACGGGGTCGCCCACAATGTTCTGGCCAACCGGCGCCGGGGCGAGCGCCGCCGGAACCGCCTGGTCGCTCGGCTGGAAGGCCAGCGGCAGCCGCCCGTTCCCGGACCCGAGCCACAGGTGCTCCGCAACCTGGAAGGCCGGCACGTCATGGAAGTGCTCGCCTCGCTGCGTCCGGCCGACCAGGAACTCGTGCTCCTCTCCTATTGGGAAGGGCTGAGCCACGCCGAGATCGGCGAGGTCCTGGGCTGCTCGAAAGGAGCAGTCGACGCCCGGATGCACCGGATATTGGAGCGAATGCGAAAAGCGATGCGTCAGGGCGGACATAGAACCAGTGGGGAGACAGGCAGAGCTTCCGCCGCAGAGGAACAGGCATGGTGAACGATTCCAACGTCGAAGAGCTTCTGGTCGGGGCCAACCCGGTGTTGGATCCCGAGCAGCTGCGCCTGACGGCCGAAGAGGTGGATGCCCGCTGCGCCGCCATTCTGGAAGGGAGGGGGGTCATGCAGACACAGACTCCCATCAGGCCTCCCGCCGGCACCCCGGGGTCGCCACGATGGCGGAAGCCGGCGCTCGTCTTCGCCATCAGCGTCCTCCTGGTGCTGGTAGCCGTCGGCGGAGTGGCGATCCTCACCGGCGGCGGGGATTCTGAAATGGTCGACGAGCCGTCCGTCCCGACTCTGTCCGTCCCGACGCCTTCCACCACCACTCCGACCACCCTGCCGGAGGGGGTGCTCGATGGTCGCATCACCGCTCCGGCGTATGGCGAGGTGCCTACCTTCACCGCAACGGTCCAGTACTACGAGCACGATCCGGCGAGCGGTGATCCCGGCTGGCAGGCGACGGTGGCGATGACCTTCGGCGGACCGATGCGCTTCGAGGCGGAGGTGCTGAGCGAACAAGGCGGCCGACTGGCGCTGGGAGGACCGGGAACGGTGTTCTTCGGGGACGGGTCGGCCAGCTGGGTCATCGAACCGGGTGATCAGGGAACATATTCGACCAGCGACTACGAACCGTTCCGTCACCTCTTCTTCGACGGGGAACGGCAGGTCCCTGCTTGGGACGAGCTGTGCGGACCGAATCCAACCGAGCTGGGGATCGAGACCATCGCCGGGCAAACCACCACCCACGTGACCTGCTCGACCGCTCTCGAGGATTACGAGTTGTGGATCGACGAGGCCACCGGTGTGGTGATGAAGGCGATGGGGCCGCTCGGTGGGCCCGATCTCAGTCCGCTGGTGAGTCGCGACGGCTACTTCGAGTTCACGGCCATCAGTTTCGGGCCGGTGACCACTCCCGGCCCGCCGCAGCGGCAGAGCTTCGACGCCGGTTACCCCCCCTTCCACCTCGTGCAGGAAACGGCCAAGTGGTGGGGGAGTCAAACCAGGAGTCAAACCATCGAGATCTGGTACCGCGACGACCTGACCGTACGGCGCACGGTGATCGTCGGCGGCTCCGATGATTATGGCACCGGCAGCTATGAGCTCGTCGCCGATGGATACATCGGAGGGTGCGTCGTGGGCGTTGGGTGGGGAGGAGAGTGCCACTGGCAGCAGCTCGAGGAGTCGTTCGATGAGAACCGCCCGTTCGATGTAGACGGCATCTTGTGGTTCATTCCACTCGCGGTGGTGGAGGAGAACTGCGCTGAGGCCGGCCAAGATGTTGTCGCCGGTCGGGCGGCGCGCCGCTTCGAATGCGACAGGTACCTCGTCTCCGACGCCACGGGATGGCACGCCGGTGAGGGTGGGCAGGACCTGTCGGAGCACTGGTACGACGTGGAAACCGGCCTGCCGCTACAGCACCGCAATCATTTCGCCGGTGTGGCTGAGGACCGCATCGAGACGGGTGAAGAGGTAGCGTTCGATGCGTTCAGCAGCGCGACGGCGACACTGCTCGAGATCGATCCGGCATTCCCGGACGGCATCTTCGAGTATGAGGAGATCGTCGAACCTCCCGAGCCGCCACCACTACCCATCGCCCTCGGCGACGTCGCCCCACTGTTTAGTGGACCGCTGGTTGGAGGCGGCGAGTTCGACCTGGCCGATTACCGGCATCCCGGTGGCAGTTACGTCGTCGTCTTCGATTGGTCGATAGGGACTTTCGACTCTAGCGCTGACGGACTGGACCTCATGGAACGGCTCTACGGCAAATACGGCCATACCGACTGGCCGGCCGAGACCGGCGGCTCGAACATCGAGTTCGTCTCGGTAGGGGAGTCCGATGTCGAGGATGTGCAACGGGTTGTCGAGCGGCTCTCGCTCGAGGTACCCACCGTGTACTGCTTCGACAAGGACCTCGTGCACGTGGTTCGCGGGGTTCGTTCGGGTTCGGGGGTCGGCAACGCGGCCTGTACCACCCCAGAGCCGTGGGTCGATTGGCAAGGTGGGTCGCCCGCCTGGGATCTGTGGAACCACGAGCCCCCGACCACCACGGTGATAGATCCGGACGGTGTGGTCGTCGGGCACTTCACGGGCGCGGCCGCCGACTATCAGGCCGACCTCGACGCGCTGTTGGCAGCCGTAGCCGCACTGTTTTCTTGAGAAAATGTTGGGTCGTGGTCACCGGCAGCCGGTCGGCGGCGGTTGAAGTGCCTTCGATAACCCCGCGTAGCGCACTCACCACCGTCGGACCCTTCGACGGCTGGACGGTGTCGAACCGCTGGCTCGGCCGTTCCCTCCCATCCTCAACGGAGGTCTGTCGGCCATCACCATCGGCAAGAACACCGCCGTCGGGCGACCACGGAGCCTCTAGCCGGCGAGTGGGGTGGCATGTCTGATGACCGGGGCGACCACACCGCGACCACATGACAACCGGCAATGACCGTGGATGACGGGTGGTGAGCATTCAGGCACTACTGGATAGCCGGTGGTGACCGGTCATGACCGGTGGTATCGGATTGGCGATCACACGGCAGAGGTCAGCAGACCGCAGGCGGTCCGGCGGTCGGTCCCAGTAGCGCCCACCACGGGACTCTGGGTGGGCTCGAAGCGGTGGGACTGAGCTTCCACGATGCACGGTGGGTGCCTCCCGTCGAGTCTGCCGCGGCAGTGGCATGGGCTTCGTTCAACTTGGAGCGACGGAGTCGAGCGGTCGTCATTTCGGGCGCGCTGGGATCGATGCTGCTCAACCATCGAGGCATGAAGTCCACACCTCCGACCGACTCGGAGAGCCCGCGCAAGAACGGGGGAGGGACGATTTCGGCCACGTGGTGGACGATGCTCAACTTCGGTGCGAGCCCCGACACCCGCCCGGCACTCGCGAAGTGAAGCGCCTGATCGTGGCAGTCCTGTGGATTTCTCTCCCGGCGACTTCGGTGTGGGTCGTCTTGAATGTCGTCCAGGGCGCGCCGCTGGCCGGCGTCGCATTGGCCGCCGTCGCCGTGTTGAGTCTCACGGTGTTGGTGGTCGTCAGGGCACATCCCGGCAGATTCCCGGCTGCGATCCAATTCGCGTTCCTCGGCAACAACCTGGGCTCGCTGGCGCAGACCCTGCTCTTCGGAGGCCTCCTTCCTTCCGGTTTGAACATGGTGTGGGCATTCCTCGGAGTTCTCGGTGCCCTGATCGTTTTCGGGTATCGAGTGGCCGCGTACTGGTTGGGAGCCTTTGTCTTCTCGGTGGCGCTGGGCGTCGTGGTGCCCAGTTTCTGGGATGGGCTCTATACCCTCGACACGTCGCCGCCATCGCCGCCAATCTGGTCAGTGTGATGCTGGCGGTGTTCTTCGTGCTGGTCTATTTCATTCGGCAGCGTGATCGTTTCCAGCGCGAGTCCGATGATCTGCTGCGCAACATCCTTCCGGATGAGATTGCCACCCGGTTGAAGACGGACGCGTCGATGATCGCCGACGACTTCCCGCAGGGTTCGGTGCTGTTTGCCGACGTGGTCGGCTTCACTCCGATGTCAGCTGACATGACACCACCGCAACTCGTCGGGCTCCTCAATTCGGTGTTCACCAAGTTCGACGAGTTCGTTGAAGAACTCGGCTTGGAGAAGATCAAGACTGTCGGCGACGAGTACATGGTCGCGGCCGGTGTCCCGATTCCCCGCCCCGACCATGCTGAGGCGATCGCCGACTTGGCGTTACGCATTCGCGACTACGTCGCTATCCATCACTTCGACGGGCACCGCCTCCAGTTGCGGATCGGGATCAACTCGGGGCCGGTGGTGGCGGGGATCATCGGTACGCACAAGTTCTCCTATGACCTATGGGGCGACACGGTCAACACCGCCAGCCGAATGGAATCGGAAGGAATCCCGGGCCAGATCCAGGTCACCCCAGCCACCCGTGAACTGCTGGCCGGCAACGGCTACCGCTTCGAACCCAGGGGCACCATCGAAGTCAAGGGCAAAGGCCCAATGCAGACCTGGCTTCTCGTCGGCCCAAGCGGGCCCGGTTAGCGTCACTTCGTGCCTCACTCGCAACGCCGTCTCGGCGCCTTCCCTGCTGTCGAATCGCTGATGCGCCCGCAACCACACCGCGACCACATGACAACCAGCGGTGGCCGGTGAGGACCGGTGGTGAGAAACCGAAGAACCGTGGATGCTCGGTGATGCCCGTGGACCATCGGTGGCATAGGTCTTGCGTTCACACGGCGGCGGGTCACGCAGACCGCCTTGGGCAGAGATCCGCCAATGCATAGAGCCGAGGACCTCGGGGTGAAGGCAGTCGCCCGGAGCTGGGGCCGTGCGCAATGCGGTGCGGGCTGCGTTGCGTTCTGATGCGCTGCCAAAGTGTGAACGGGCTCTGCAGAGTCGATTGTCGATCCGGAGGAGCCGGCCATTCGGGAACTGTTGCGGGATCCAACGGATATGCCAGCGACGGTGATCGCCGGTGGGAGAGGGGATGACGGTGCTGCGGGATCGGATAGCCGAGTTGTTCCCAGGCTTGCAGGCTCTGGGCGTGCGCAGTCGCTGCGACCGTCGCCTACGCGTGTGGATCAATGACGGTGATGTCCAGGAAACCGAATCCGACGCAGCCCTCTGGAGGTGTGAGGCCCTCGAACCAGGGTTGCATCTCACGCAGCAGGTCAACCTTTTGCAGCAAGCCCGCGGAGTCGCCGACTCCGACGCCGGTGGCATGACCGTTCGTGCTGCGGCCGAGGGCGAACGATCCCTCGAAGTCACCGATGGAGCTCTCGACGGCGAAGGTTCCCCACTGCTCGATCTCGTCGAAATTCGGCACCGGCATGCCGTCGATCCAGACGACAGACGAGTTGAAGTTGATACCAATGGTGTTGGTGCCGAGCAGAACCCAATCCTCCGCGCCGAAGTCATAGACGTACTGCACCGAGTGGTTCACTGCGCCTCTGACGTGCATCTGGGAGTTCTCATGCCCAGTCAGCCAGACTCTGGCTGCGCTGAAGTCGGGCTCCCATAGCACTCGATGGCTTCGAGATTGGTCTTCGCGGCAGGTGCGGCCCCGGCAGGAGCTGCGGCAACGGGTACCAGAGCCAATGCTACGACCAAGGCGAATAGCGCGGATCTACGCATGAATCCCCCCTGCGCTATCGACAACGCGCCCTCCTTGTATCAGAGCCGATGGTGAGGCTGTAGAGGCGAAGGGCCCAACCGGTACCCGCGACCACACCGCGCCCACATAACAAGCGTCAACTACCGTGAATGATCGGTGACAACCGCTGGTGAGAATCCAACCAATACTCGACGTTCGGTGATGACCGGTGGTATCGGTTTTGGGTCGACACGGCAGAGGTCACGCAGATTGCAGGCGGTCGTCGTTCTATCTCAGTAGCGTCCACCACACGGAACCCCCTGGTCATCGGGGATTTCGGCCGTATCTGGGTCAACTCGGCCATGCATCCTTGGCAACCACCGATCGGTATCTCCGGCATATCGCCCCGAAGGATCTGGTGGAGGTGATGCAGCGGCGAGACTGGGCGGTGTAGGCAGAAGCGTTTGGCTGGGACACCTTGCTCAGAGTTTGAACACCCGGCGGGCGTTCTCGCGGAGGAAGAGCCCCTGGGTTTCGTGGTCGAGTCCCAGATCGTTGAGGTGCTCCAGCGCTCTGGTGGCGGTCAGCATCGGATAGTTGGTTCCGAAGAGAACTCGGTGTTCCCCGCGTCCTTTCATGTACTCGACCAGTTCTGCGGGGTATCGGTGGGTGGCGTGGGCGCTGGTGTCGATGTGCACGTTGGGATGTTTGTCGGCGACGGCGATCATCTCAGTGGTCCACGGGTAGCCGATATGGCCGCACACGATGACGAGTTCGGGGAAGTCGATCGCCACCTGGTCGATGTAGGGGATGGGTCGGCCGGTCTCCGACGGACGCAGCGGACCGGTGTGACCCACCTGGGTACAGAATGGCACATCGAGGTCCACACAGGCCGCGTAGAGCGGGTAGAAGCGCCGGTCGGTGGGCGGAACCTCCCACAGCCAGGGCACGATGCGAAGCGCGACGAATCCCTCCGCTATCCAGCTTCGCAGCTCCCGCACCGCTTCCATCGGCTTGCGTACATCGGCACCGGCCACCCCTCGAAAGCGATCAGGGTGCTGCGCCACGAGATCGGCGACCTCCTGGTTGTCGATGAGTGGCCCCTCGGGACCGTACCAGGCGGCGGTCAGGCCGACCGCCACGCCACCTTGGTTCATGGCGGCGATGGTGGCCTCGACTGGCAAGGGTTCTTCGAGTGCGCCGCTCATGCCCGTCCACCGGCGGAGCGGATCGAGCATCTCGTGGTCTGCAAATCGCAAGGTCGGGTGCTGCATCCATACGTCGATCACGTCAGAGGCCATGTCAACATCATCCTCGCCTCGATACTCACGGGCAACACCGCACCGTCGAACTGGAGCCACCGCCCCGATTGGCCGCCGCCCGAGGGATGCCCCATTCACACCGCAGAAGTCGCGCTGACCGCAGGGGGGGTGGTCGTTCGATCCCAGTAGCGCTATGTGCCTGAGGCTCCGCGCGGAGCGGACCCCGGGCGGGTACCCGGGGTCCGGAATCGTGCGGACCGTATGAGGTCCGGCGGTCGGCGTCAGGCGGTGCCGAGGCTCGACTTGCGCAGCGACAGGAACACGGCCCCGTTGACCACCAGGGCGAGCCCTACCACGACCGCGAAGGCCGCCAGGGCGTACGCCATGATGCCCAGGTTGAGGGCGGTGGTCAGGTTGGTTGCCGTCAGCCAGATGTCCCGGGCACTGTTCGGCACCATCACCGGCTCGCCGTTCTCGTCGAGGACGACGTTGCCGTTCTCGTCGAGTCGCTCGACGCTGCGCGGCATCTCAGCGTAGTACAGGCCACCGGTGCGCTCCAGAGTGTGGTCCCTGATGATGTCGACCTGAGCCTTCATCGTCAACGGACCTCTCACGTCGGCTTCCGAGATCGAGGCGTCGTCGGGGGTTACGACGTTTTCGGTGGCCGCCTGGTTGTACGTGTAGACGGCCCCGGCCACGCCGCCGCCGATCGATCCCAGTCCGATCACGAACGCTACGAGGGAGGCGATCAGCAGCATCCGGTGGCGACTCCGCCCGGGCGTCTCGATGGCCCTGAGCTGGGGGCGCTCACGCCTCGCCTCCTTGGTGGTGATTGAAGCCATGCTTCCTCCTTGAACCCCGGTCGGCAGACCCGAGAGGGGTTTGTGAATTGATTCACAAGCAATGCTATCCAAGTTGCAAAACAATTAGTTATTAACAAAACAAAAACTCGGGTTGGAATCCCGCAGGTCTCGGAGGGTCAGGGAGTGCCGCCCCTGGCGGCTCCCCGACGCGTACAGTGAACAACGAGCGCCACGCTCAGGCTTGGCCGACCGGGGAGTTGATCGTGCAGATGGCACTCACCAGCCGCAGCGACTACGCGGTACGGGCGATGATTTGCATTGCTCGGCTCGGTGAGGGAGAGCGCCGCAAGGCCGCCCAGATCTCCGAGACGATGGAGATTCCTCGCAAGTACATCGCCCAGATCCTGGCTCCGCTGGTTGCGGCCGGGTTGCTGGACGCGGTGTCCGGTCCGCGGGGCGGCTATACCCTCGGCCGGCCTGCTGCCGAGATCAGCCTGCTGGAGATCATCGAGGTGGCGGAGGGAGCCATCCACGTCGACCGGTGCGTGCTGCGCGGGGGACCGTGCGACTGGGAAGAGACGTGCCCGTTGCACGTGAATTGGTCCCGGGCCCGGGCAGGTTTCGCGGCTGCGCTGGAGACGATGCTTCTATCTGAGATAGCCATTGTCGACAGGGCCATCGAGGCTGGCACCTTTCGCCTACCGCCCGATACCCCGCCCCACACGATCCCTACCCCCCGCGGAGGACAGCGGAGCTGAGGACGGCGTGATGCCTCTCCCCTGTGGGGGGACCGGGTCTCCACCCCTGGTGAAGCCGACGCCGCCTTCTTGATGGATCGACAGCGTGGTAGCAAGGCTGGTGTCGGTGACGGTCACGCCGTGCTCGATGACCTCTGGAGCACCAATCCGCCGCTCGCGAGACGATTACGACGCCGGGCTCAACCTCACGCTGGTGCGACCGTGAAGTGGACGCATGGGTCGCGACGCACTTCATTCGTTCCCGAGCACAGGGCCGGTTGTTTGAGCTGGCTCGAGGATCATGATCGGGATCACTCGCCCGGTCTTCCGCTGGAAAGAGGCGTAAGACGGCTCGCGCTCGATCACCCTGCTCATAAAGCGGTTCTCTCATCACCCGTGGCTTGGCGGGCAACCACTCGATGCTGGTCGGCGCCCTTCTCCAGGATGACGTCGGGATGGGCCACCATGTTGTGATACCAGACGGCGGCGACCGGCGTTATCGATGGTGTGGTCCGGATGCGACGGAACCGGGTGCGCCGCGCTCGTGTGTTTCCGTGTTGCATCGGGACGGGTGTGGACAGAATAGGAGTAAGCGAGAGATCGTGGACCTCGATGGATGCGCCAAGCTCCGACGACTGGTTTCGGAACTTGTACGACGCACATCACGCCGATGTCTTGGCGTACCTCATCCGCCGGACCAGCCCAGATCCCGAAGCAGCGGCAGCCGACGTGTTCCTGGTGGCGTGGCGTCGGCGGTCGGAACTTCGCGATAAGGGGGAGATGCTGCCTTGGTTGTATGGCACCGCTCGGCGTGTTCTGGCCAACCAGCACCGCAGCAGCACTCGCCGGCTGCGCCTCCACGTCAGCATGCGCAGAAGCCGCTATCCGGATCCGGAAACCCCCGAGACGATCGTGGTGCTGCGCGAGCGAGACCGCGAGGTGCTCGCCGCGCTCGATCGGTTGCGGCCTCCGGATAGGGAAGTGATAAGGCTGGCGGTGTGGGAGGAGTTACCGCACGAAGCCATCGGCGAAGTCCTCGGGTGCTCCGACCGTGCCGCCACCATGCGACTCCACCGCGCGATCCGCCGCCTGGAGCGCGAACTACACGTGAAGAGACACGGCTCACCGGCGCGGGTCCTCGCCCCGAAGACGGAGGCGAACAATGACTGATACGACCGAGACACTCGAGATCGTTCGCCAGGCCAACCCGATAACCAATCCTGCAGCGACTGCCGAGCAGCAGGGTGTGTATGAGCCTTTGCTCGCCGAGATCGATCGGAAGAGTACGGCGCCCACACGGCGGCCACGGATGCCAAAGGCGTCGCGGAAGGCGGCGTGGGCATTCGCCGCGTCCTTCCTGGTGGTGCTCGCCGTTGTTGGAATCGTGGCACTGCTGCGCGCCACCGACGCGCCCGGCCCACCAGTAGACGAACAACCGGCCACCACGAGTGATTTGGCGGAGACCACGATCCCACCGTCGACGAGCGAGGCGGTAGCAACGACGGACGCCCCTCCCGAATCTGCGGCCTCCGAACCGTTGGGATACGACACGGTGCTGGATGGATCTGCCGCCGCATACGGCACGTCCTTGGCGCTCACTCGGGACGGCAATCCCGTGGTGGCTTCGTACATGTCGGACGGTGACCCGCGTGACGTCCCCCCCGGTGACGATGGGCCTACCGTGAATGTCTTCCGCTTGCTGCGGTGCAGCGACCCCCACTGTGTCGCCGCGCCCCAGATCGTCGACCTCGTCGAGGGCGACGGTTCCTCCGACTCGATCCCATACTCTCGTGACTTTTCCCTCGATCCGGCCGATCGTCCCATAGTCGCCTTCAGCCTCTTCAACCATGGCTTGACGTTGCTGTTCTGCAACGACCCCGGCTGCGAGAGCTTCGAGGTGCGCGAAGTTGCCGACCTCTACGCCGGCTCCGTACTCTCCGGCTTTCGGAACGGCTGGGCGTACACCGTCGATGGCAACCCGCTCTACACCAGGTTCGAAGATCCCTGGCGAGAGCAAAACGAAGACCTCACCGGAACGATGGCCGGCAGCACCCTCGAACTCGTGGCGTGTCTCGATCGCTTCTGTGACGCTTTCGAGGCCACCGCCATCGACTCGGGGACCTGGCTCGGGGCGAGCGCTCCGGTGATCGCCCGGGACGGGAGCGTGCTCGTGGCGTACTCGGTTCACGAGCCGACGGGACCGCCGGACCCCGAGGCCGGCTACGACGGCGCCGTCAGGTATGGATACCAGCGGGTCGCTTACTGCCCGGACGTGGTCTGTGCCGGCGGGCCGCTGATCACCACCATCGACGAGGGCCCGCACGTGGGTGGAGGAACGATGGTCGTCGAAGCCGGTGTCCCAACGATCTGGTACTACTCCGGGTACGATCCGGTCCGCCTGCCGACCGGCCCGGAGGACGAACACCTGGCGGTGACGCAGCGGACCGTGGGCAAGGCGACGTGTCTTGATCCCTCGTGTGCTCGCTTCGATCTGGTGACGATCGGTCCCCTGGAGACCTCGGGGTCTGCTTCGTCGCTGCTTCCGTCGGGTATCCCAGTGGGGAGTTGGGGAGGGCGCGACCATTGGGCGGTGGCCGCCGACGGCACCCAGTTGGGGCTGATGCGGCCTGGTGTGACTCTGCTGCGGTGGAGCGAATCGGCCCCGGACGTCTGGCAATTCACAGCTGTGGCGGAGTTCCAGGGTGAAGCCGAGGCCCCCTTCTTCATGGATGCGGCGATCGCACTCGATCCCGGTGGGCTCCCCCTGATCGCCTACGGGGATAGTGAAGGCGTGCACCTCATCCGTTGTCCTGACGTAGCGTGCGCCCGGCCCTAGACCGACCGGCCAGCCAATCCTCAGACGCACTTCGTCTGCAACGCCTGAGGTCCTCTCAGGTCATCGGACGAGACACACGGCCGGTGCTGCGGGCTGAGTCTCAACACCGAGCCGGCCAGGTCGGGGCGTATCTCGGGATCGTGCAACGCGAGTCTCTCTGGTATCGGACTCGGTTCACGCGGCTGGAGTCGCGGACCGCTGGGCCGTCCGTCGGTGGATCCCAGTAGCGCCCCTCCGAGGGTTCTCCTCAGCTCATCGCCACTTGTGTCCGTCACTTGTCCGTGAGACAACACAAACCAAGCACAACATGGCGTTCGCTCTGGGACCGGACCGGCATAGCTCCCGTTTGATAGTGGTTCGCACCGCATCCCGCAACGGCTCACCAGCTGCACGCCAACGGGTGGGGCGTTGGAGAGGCTTCTTTCGTTTCTCAGCGGGCTTGCGCGGCTACATGGTTCCTTGCTCGTGCTGCCAATCCAGAGCCTCCCACGGGTCGTAGGGGGTGGCCGTGTTGCCGAGTTCGCAGTCGACCAGCCACGAGGTCCTGATAGGGGCTCCGTCCGATCGTCCGTAACTCTTCGTGCTGACATCGACGTAGATGATGAACACTCCCGAGTTATCGATGTATTTGGTCGGGTCGGCCGAGTCGTGCCACATCCATGTCGAACTGTCGGGGGTGTCGATTGTGTGGTCCTTGGGTAGCGAGGCCGCCTTGCGCCCACCGGAGCTGAGGTTGACTTGCCATCTCTCGACGGTTGCTCGCTGGTCCGGCCAGTAGCTCGTTTTGATCGTTTCCCATCGTTCGACGGCAACGTGGAGCTCCTCCAGCTCGGCGTCGGTGGTGACCGAAGCCGTGGCCACCAGGTTGTTCCCGCTGCAGGTCACGGCTGGCGGGTTGACGGTTACCGAGGTTGGACTCGGTGGTGCCGCCGACACCAGCGTGGCGCTGCCGGCGGTCAGGACGAGCACGGCAACCGCGAGAGATGTCCGTTTCATGGTCGAGCCCTCCTCTTGAGGCGGTTCACTCCGCTGCGCCTGTTTTCCTTGAAACCCTCCTGGAGGCCGTGGTGTATGACTACCCAGGGCCTCATTCGGCTTGATGCGGCAGGGTCGCTGGCGTGTTTTTTGTCATACGCGGGCGGGGTTTGGTGTATTTGTTGGGTGACGGCGCGGGAGACAGATGGCCGAGAGCGCTCGACAGGAGTCTTTCACCGCCTTCGTGCGGGAGAGCGGTGGCCGTCTCAAGCACGCGCTGATCGCCGCTTTGGGGGGGCAGGTCGGCGAGGACGCTACGGCGGAGGCGCTGGTGTACGGCTGGCGGCATTGGGATCGGATCAGTGAGATGGACAATCCTTGTGGCTATCTCTACCGGGTGGGGCGGACCCGGGGACTGCCCCGCAAGAAGCCGACCCCGCTGTTCTCGCTGCCGGATCGATCGATGGCGGAGGCGCCGTGGATCGAGCCGGGGCTGCCGGCGGCTCTCGGCGAGCTGACGGAGAATCAGCGCACGGTGGTGATGTTGGTTCATTGTTTCGGGTGGAGTTATCGGGAGACCGCACGGCTCCTCGACGTGTCGCCGGCCACGGTGCAGCGGCACCTGGCGCGGGGGATGGAGAAGCTGCGGTCTGCTTTGAGGGTGGATGCTGATGTCTGACCTGGTACGCCAGCTCGCCGATCTGGGTGCGCACCTCGATGCGGTGCATCCGACGCCGGAGGTGGCGGTGATCCTGGGGGAGGCCGAGCGCCGCCGGCTGCATCCCGACGGTGAGGTCACCTGGCCGCTCGGGGAGTTCGTGCCGCTCCGCCTCCTCGAGACCAGGCTGCCGCGGGAGCCCCGCCGCCGCTGGCTGGCTGCCGCCGCGGCTGCGGCCGTGGTCCTCGTCCTGATCGGCGGTATTGGGTTGCTTGCCCGGATCTTTCGCGCCGAACCCGACGTCACAGACACGACGACGGTAACGACGAGTCCGCCGACGACGGTTATCGATGGTGAGCCGGGGACGTTTGTCGGCGCCGGCGAGTGGCAGCTGGTCAGCGGTTTTGCCGGCACCGACTGGCTCCACGGGGTGGCATCGACCGAGTTCGGGCTCTTGGCGTGGGGGATCGAGCATCCGACGCCTGAATTGCCGCAGGGTTCGGGGACGGTGTGGTATTCGAGCGACGGGATGTCGTGGTCGGAGGTGCTTCGGGCGCCGGGTGCCTGGTTCGGCGATGTCGTCGCGACTCCGCAGGGTTTGATCGCGGTTGGTTTCTCGCCGTGCGAGAGCGCTGCATGCACCCTGGCACCCACGATCTGGGCCTCCACGGACGGCACCGCCTGGGAGCTCGCTCAGCGGTTCGAGGAACCCGATCCCGGTCGCCTGTGCTGCGGGTTCAGTGCCATAGAGACCTTGGGTTCCCGGCTGGTGGCGCTTGCCGGTGGCGTTGAGTACACCTCGGGCGGGGGCGTCATCACCGCCTGCGGGGGAGGGCCGTGTACCGCTGGGGCGTGGACCTCCGACGACGGTGGTACCACCTGGAGCAGGCATCCCTTCATCGACGGGCAGGCGCAGTTGTCCGATCTCGTTGCCGCCGGCCCCGGCCTGGTCGCGGTGGGAGCCACCCGGACAGGCAACGAGGAGAGGACTCCGGCGGTGTGGTATTCGGTCGATGGCGAGACGTGGACGGTGGTGGAGCACCCGGGCGGCTCCCCAGAGATGCGGGGCTTGATCACGGCCGTCACCGCCGGTGGCCCCGGCCTGGTTGCGGTGGGGCAGTCCGACGAGGGGTGGCCTTCGGTGTGGACCTCGGCCGACGGCATCGCCTGGTCCGCCGTTTCGCCCGTGGAGTCGGTCTCCGGATGGTTGGGGGACGTTGTTGCCCTGCCGTCCGGGTCGGTGGTGGCCGTCGGCCAGAATTGCGACCCCGCCGAAGTGCGCTCCCAATGCGGGGCAGGGGTGTGGAACTCACCCGACGGGGTTTCGTGGGTGCGGGCACCCTATCAGGGGTCCGTGTTCCTGGGCGGCGGCAGCGGCGGCGCCCAGATGGGCGAGGTGGCGGCCGGACCTCTCGGGGTGATCGCCGTGGGGTTCAGCGAAGNNGGGTCGCAGCCGGAACTCTCGGTGTGATCGCCGTTGGGTACAGCGAAGTGGACAATGCGGCCGCAGCCTGGTTCTCCACACCTACCTCGATCACCCCGACCACAGTACCTTCCCCTACCACGACGCAGGCCCCGAGCGCACCCACCGGCGACGCCGTGTCGGCCGAGGAGGTTGGCGTCGTGATCCCCGTCGCTGGGGCACCCACCGTGATGGCCTATGGCGAAGGTTCGGTATGGGTTTCCAACCGCAGAGGCGGCGCCGGCGTGGTGTCCCGACTCGACGCGACCGGGAACGAGGTGGCGATTATCGAGCTAGGCGAGGCGCCCCGGCCGGACAGCATCGCCGCCGCCGACGGGGCGGTGTGGGTCGGGGTCGAGTACCTGGCCGAAGCCGGCCGCATCGATCCGGTCACGAACAGCTTCTCCGGTGAGTGGGTCGAGGTCGGTTTCCCCGCCACGGTGGCAGTCGGAGGGGGTCACGCCTGGGTGCTCGGGTACGGGCAGGATGACCCCACCTATGTGGTCTCCCAACTCGACGTAGCGACGGGCGAGATCGTGACGGAGGTTTCGGTGGACCAAGGCGGGTTCCCGTTCGGTATCGTCGCCGCAGGAAACACAGTGTGGGCCGGGGTCGACTCGGATGAACCAATCCTCTACCAGATCGATCCATCCAGTGGTGAGGTGGTGTCGATGCTCGAGATCTTCCCGGCATATCCGATGGTGGACTACGACGGTGGTGACACCTACATCGCATTCGATGGGGAGGCGCTTTGGGTCACGGGCGGCCATATGGTCGAAGGCGGCGGGCTGCTGCTGCGCATCGACCCCGAGACGGCCGAGATCGTCGAATCGATCCGGCTCGACATGCGCCCCACCACGATGGCCGTCGGCGAAGGACGCGTCTGGGTCCTCGGCTGGGTCGATGAAGGCCAGAAAGAGGTTCATGTGATCGATGCTTCGACCAACACCGTGACGGGCGGGCCCATCGTCTTCGAGCAACTTCCATCCGACATCGCCGTCGGTGGGGGCGCCTTGTGGATCAGCCACGCAGATGCCGGGACCGTCACTCGCATCGATCTAGCCGAGCTCCCATAGCAGCCGACACGTCGCCCTCTCGAACAACCGGACTCCAAGGATCGCCGTTCGAGCCACTGACTCACAACAACGGTGTCCGGGCCCGCGCATAGTCCCGCCAGAGATGGTTGCTCTCGCGACCACCCTGCCACCACACGACAGGCAGCAATGACCGGTGATGAACAGCGGTAACCGGTGGTTCGATCCCAGTGGCGCCCACTTCTCCTAGTGCTGTGTTCACTGAGTGGATGGTTCGCCGGTGTCCGGTGACTGGATCGGCCTTGTCGGGTCCGGGCTCCAATCCTCTCGTGCGTGTTTGTGGATCGATTGTGCGGGGGAGCCCTGTGGCGGGGTGTGGCCGGCCCGGTCAGTCGAGTGTCTCGGGTATGAAGTGAGCCACACCTTCGGCGGTGGCGATCCACGCCGACCCGTCGGGTCCAATGGCGAGCATTCCGTTGATGTTGCCGGCGTGGAGGAGTTGGAATGCCGGTCGGGATACCTCTGTCCACGTGTTGTCGCCAAAGCGGCTCAGCCGGGGCTGACCATCTGAGCTCCATATCAGCCATATCGATCCGTCGAGCCCGGTGACGGATGCGGCGCGCGGGGTTCGCGGAGGGCGCCTTCGACAGCGAGACCGGCAGTATCGCCAACCCCACTACGCTCTTCACCCGGAGGTGTAGCGGTCACGATCCGTCGATGTTGGGAGCGCGCTCCTCCCGGGGCTGTGTGGCGTTGCCCCCGCACCGACGACCACTTTGCGTGTAGGTCCGCTACTATGCCGGAGGCCGCAGGAGCGGCCGTGCTGTCAAATGGGCAGCTGGGGAGAATGGGAGGAACCCATGGAGATCAAGAGAGCATTGTTGCTC
>JABAOD010005336.1_pt2 | contig 17362 bp, 21 predicted proteins | sample 7062151 | NCBI WGS metagenome assembly JABAOD01 (sample SAMN14538626, study PRJNA623070) | marine sediment metagenome | biome: marine biome [ENVO:00000428]; feature: marine pelagic biome [ENVO:01000023]; material: deep marine sediment [ENVO:00002113] | place: India: Gulf of Khambhat ... | reverse complement strand
ACGTGGCGGGTGATCGCACCCTCGTCGTCGACGGTGGCCACGTGATAGGTGAGCAGTTTGCCTGCGTCGGTGGTCACCATCGCATCCCACAGGACCACGTCGCCCTCCTGGCGAAACGCGATGATCTGGTCGAGCCGATACGGCTTGTGGTTGTCGAGGTAGCGCTCCCAGAACCCGCGAATCGCAGCAGGTCCCTGGACCGATCCGTCGTGGCGCACGACGACGGCGTCATCTGCATAGAGAGCGGCAACGGCGTCGAGGTCGGGACCGGCCCAGGCCTCGTAGAGTCGATCGACCAGGTGTCGTGCGGACATGGCTTCGTGCATCCTTCTCGAGCTTCGAGACGACGATACCGGCTCCGATCACCGTGACCGCCAGACCGTCGGCGGCGTCGATCAGTGTGTCGGATGGCCGGCCATCTTGGGCTTCCGCAGGGCACCGACGTACACGCCGGTCAGCACGAGCGCACCACCCACCACGAGTCCCCATCCGATCCGCTCGTTGTCGAGCCAGGCGGAGTAGATGGCCGTGAAGATCGGAATGAGCACGAAGGAGTAGGCCGCCCGCGAGGCCTCCCAGCGCTGCGCCACCACAACGTAGAGCACGAAGACGATGACCGACCCGATGAACACGAGGTAGGCGATGGCCCAGATCGTTGCCGCTCGTTCGGGCAGCGCAAAGCTGCTGCCGGTGACGGCTGCGGCCGCGAGGAGGAAGACTGCCCCGGTCACCATGCCAACCGCGTTGAGAGCGATCGGATGTGTCGCAGGGAAGCGATGAATGATGACGGTGGCCTCGGCGAAACACGCCGCCGAACCGAGGAGGGCGAGCACCGAGAGGATCGGCGTCGAGCCGGGCGTGGCGGCCCCGGTCACGATGGCGATCCCGACGATGGCCAGGAGCGTGCCGAAGATCCCGGAGTGGCGTAGTCGTTCCTGGTGGTGGACCAGGGCGAGCAGCAAGGTCGCCAGCGGAACCACGGCGAGCAGTGTCTGCCCGATGCCGGCAGGAACTCGCTGCAAGCCGTAGTAGGCGAGCGCAAAGCCGGCCCCGAAGGTGAGGGCGCCGTAGAGCATCGCTCCTGTCAGGCCCTTGCCCCTTGGCATCGCGATCCGCTGCTGGAGCATGATCGCGAGCAGCACGATTGCTGCCAGCGAGAACCGGAGACCCGCGCCCCACAGCGGATCCAGCTCCCGGTTGCTGAAGCGAACGCCGACGGCGTTGCCGCCCGCCAGCACCGATCCGACGAAGAAGATCACCAATGTGACCTGGTCACGAGTCAGGTCCATCGCGTCCAAACGTACACGCGAGGGCTCGCCGTGTGTGGCCGGTTTCCGCGGTGCGCTGCTCGGTAGTGTTCCGGCATGTCGTCCTCCAAGCGGTACGCCACCGTGCTGTTCGATCTCGATCACACATTGCTCGATTCCGACACGTCGATGGCAGTGGCGTACGAACGCACGATGCTCGGCTTCGGCGTCGACCAGCCCTGGTCGCATCACCCGACGTTCGAGCGAATCAACGCCGGGCTGTGGGGTGCCGTCGAGCGCCAGGAGATCGGCCCGGAGGAGGTGCGGACGAGGCGATTCGAGCAGCTCGCCGAGGCGCTCGAGCTGACGGTGGATCCTGGCGCCATGGCGGAACGCTTCGTCCACGAGCTCGGCGCCAATGGTGACCTGTATCCGGGGGTTCGCGAGGTGCTGGAGGAGCTGCGATCCCGGGTGACGATGGCCATCGTCACGAACGGGATCGGTGAGGTGCAGCGAGCGAGGATCCATCGGCTTGGCCTCGAGCGCTACATGTCGGCGATCGTCATCAGCGGCGAAATGGGTGTGGCGAAGCCCGCACCGGCGATCTTCGATCTCGTGTTCGACGAGCTCGGTCGGCCCGAACTCGGCACGGCGCTCATGGTTGGTGATTCGCTGACATCCGACATGCGCGGGGGCGAGCGATACGGCATCGACACTGCGTGGTTCAACCCAAGCGGGTCACCGCTGCCGGATGGTCGTTTCGTCACGCACGAGATCGGGGACCTCGCCGAGCTCTACGATCTGGTCGAGCCGGTGAGGGAGCCAGCATGAACACCTCGAACGATCGCACGCAGGCCGGTTCTCTGCTCTCCGTCAATGTCGCTCAACCCAAGCTGGTGCAGCACCACGGTCGCGAGGTCATGACCGGCATCTTCAAGAAGCCGGTGCTCGGCCGCCGGCGGGTCGAGGGTGGAACCGTGGCCGGCGACGGTCAAGCCGACCGGCGCCATCACGGCGGTGCATACAAGGCCGTGTATGCGTATGCGACCGAGGACTACGCATGGTGGTCAGGCGAGCTGGGTCGGGTCCTGACGCCGGGCACGTTCGGCGAGAACCTGACGACCGCCGGTGTCGACATCGGAGCCGCCCACGTCGGTGATCGCTGGCACATCGGCTCGGCCGTTCTCGAGGTGGGCGAGCCCCGAGTGCCGTGCTTCAAGCTGGGCATCGCCATGTACGACCAGGGATTCCCGGAGCGGTTCGCCGCGGCGCGGCGTCCCGGCACGTATCTGCGCATCCTCGAAGAGGGCGAGCTGGGTGCGGGCGACACCATCGACATCGAACCGGTGCACGGGCCCTCGATCACGATTCGTGAGTTCGCCGACGCCTTCCACGACGGCGCCGGCGTCGACCGCCTGGCATCCATCCGCCTCGTGTCGCCGGCATGGCGGGAGTGGGCGGAACGCCGGCTGGGCCGTCGTAGCCGCTGATCTGTCCGGTCACCGGTCGCTCGGGTAGATGCGGTAGTCGTCCGTGAGCATGCGGCCGAGCAGGAAGACGCCGATCGACACGACGAGCCCCACCCCGGCGGCGATGCGTGTCGAGACGGACCCGTCGGGCGGTGAGCTGAGGAAGACGATCGAGACGAGCGCGCCCATCGTCGAAGCGATGAGCAGGATCGCCCCGACCATGTAGAAGGCCCACATGGAGACGGCCGAGACCGTCGACTCGTCACGATCCATGCGCGCCGCCCAGCGATTCCTGAAGCCGCTGCTGTTCCGGGACCAGTTCATGTCTCCTGTTCAGGCTACCCCGGAGCCGGTGTTCCGGTCAGTGGCAGGTCTCCGAGCCCGAGTCGAGGACGTTGCCTGCGATGTCGATGAACTGCCACGCGAACGTGGTGTCGGTGACGTCNNGTCACGTCGAGCCGGAGCACACCGAACTGCGCCTCGGTGTGCTCGGCCGTCGCCCATGGTGTCGTTGGGGGATCGTGCACCGAACGGCCCCCTGTGCCGACGATGAACTGACGCAGCCCGGCGGCGTCGGCGGCGCCGGCGGCATCCATTGGTGCGTACCGCTGATAGATGTGGGAGTGTCCGACGAGCACCATCTCGGCGTCGTGATCCATGAGCGCCTGCCAGAGCGCTGCCGTCTTGAGGTCGGTCTGTTGGTTCTGGAAGTACATCGGGTGATGCCACTGGGCGATCGTGCAGGTCGCGTGTGATGCGGCGAGCACGGACCGCAACCAGGTCTCCTGTGGCGATCCGACCTCGCACCCACCGATCTCGCTGCAGTTGCTGTTGAGCGAGATGATCTGCCAGTTGCCGATCGTCACCTCGTGGTAGCCCTCGTTCGGGTCACCCGCGGCCGCACCGAAGTAGTTGAAGTACCCGTTGGCGCCCTGCGTGTTGTACTCGTGGTTGCCTGGCGCCGGGATCGTGTCGGCCTTGAAGCGGCCCCAGGTGGGGTCGTAGCAGTCATTGAATTCCTTGAGCTTCCCCTGCTCGTAGACGAGGTCGCCCGGTGTGATCGCCTTGATCGGGCCCTCGTTGGTCTGGACGTCGACGACGAGGTCGGACGTCAACGTGTCGAAGGTGTTGTCACAAGTCGAGATGTCGCCAGCGACCATGAGGATCGGATACCCGCCGGGCGGTGGGGGCGGCGGCGGTGGAGGTGGGGGTGGCGGGGGCGGCGCATCCGCGTCGATCGCAGCATGGTGCTCGGCGACCTCGGAGGGGAGCAGGGCCCGGTTGTAGATGGTGACCTCGTCGATCACTCCGTCGAAGAAGAAGCCGAGCGTCGACCCCGAGGTGAGATCGTGGAACCGTGCGGCGTTGTACATGCCACCGATGCCTGCCCGTGACCCATGTGGATGGAGGCGTCCGATCCCGCCCTGCGAGCCCCGCTCCACGCCATCGACGAAGAGGGTGAGCGCGTCGGCGCTCCGGCTCAGCGAGAGCACGACGTGATAGGTCTGGCCAGGAACGATCGGGTGACTGAGGAACACCGGGCCGGCCACCCAGGGCGTGTCGGCGGTGGCGTCGTCCGCCGTGTTCCAGGCCCCGGCATAGAGGGTGTCCGCCGCGACGTAGATCGAGATGCCGCGGGTGATCCCGCCCTGCTCATACAGCACCTGTCGACCGGTCGTGGTGTCCGCACGGAAGAGCAGCTCGACGGAGCGTTCGTCGATGTTCGAGAGGTTCAACACCGAGCTGCTCTCGATCTGCACGACGCCGTCGATGCCGTCGAACTCCACGGCCGGATCCGCGTCACCGAGGCCGGGCACACCCAACGTCACTCCGCCGGTGTACGTGCCATCGACACCGCTGACGGCGTCGACGGCCACGGCGCCGGTCAGCTCCCCGAGCCTCCACCAGATGAGCGGATTGTCGCCGTCGACGACCTCGCCATACGTCGGACCGGGCGGCTGAGTCGTCGTGGTCGTCGTGGTGGGTGGCTGCGTGGTCGTCGTCGGAGGGGGAGCGTCACCGGTCCGGACGAGGTAGGCCACCTGCTCCGTGACGTGGCGGCGTTCGGTGTCCTTGACGTCGTCCTCGTCGACGAAGAGGCGGATCTCGGTGCTGCCGTCCCAGCCCGGTTCGAGCACGCTCCACGAGCCCTCGCTCCCGTCCATGCCGGTCTGTGCGATGACGACCTGATCACCCAAAGCCGGCAGCGAGTACGCCGTCACCCCGTTGTCGGCACCGCGTACCGTGTCGGGACCCACGCCGGCTGCGAAGGTCGAACCGTGGGCAGCGAAGGCGCCGCTCTCGAAGACCATGTAGCCGACCGTCTCGGCAGCCCGGACCGAGTCGGAGTCCTCGCCGACGTGCTTCCCAACCCGGAGAGCGTCGTCGGGGGATGTGCGGGGGGAACTGCCGCGGGACCAGAACACCGACCAGTCGGGATCGTTGAACGACATGACCTGGCCGATGACGACCGGGTCCGCATACGGGTTGCCGTAGGTGCGTGCGTCGCCGTCCCAGCGGCCTTTGCCTCCGGTCAGCGTCGACGTGTACTTCACGGCTTCCATCGTCACGCCGTCACCGGCCGAGGTGTACACGCCCACCTCGGCAACCACCCAGCGGACCGCCACGGTCGGGACCGCGACGCCCGCAGGGCTCTGTACCTTCACGTCGAAGGAAGACCCGGATGCATTGCGGACCCGCGTCACCAGCGGCGTCGTGGCGGTGTCGTATTCGGGAACGGCGACGACAACCATGTCGGTGTAGGTGTCGGTGAGTTGCACGGTCTGCCACGCATCACCGACGCTCGGTGCCACCCCCATGACGAGCTGGGGCCCGCCGACCGCTGCAGCGGGCGAGGTGATGAGCGGCAGCAACGCCACGATCGTCGCGACGAAGACCCCGATTGCTGGTCTGATCCACCGGCTGCGAAGCGCCACCGGCTCCCCCTGTGTGGTGTTCCTGGGGGAACCGTAGCTCCGATTCGCGCGCACAGCCACCGGTTTGTCACCTAGCGTGGTCGACATGACCAGCTTCCCGACCCCAGACATGGCATTGACGACGATCCTGGTCGTGACCGACATCGAGGCTTCGGTGCGCTGGTATCGAGATGTCCTCGGGGCCGAGCTGTACCGCGAGTACGGGGGAACATCGGCCGTGTTCGACTTCAACGGCACCTGGCTGCTCCTCGTCACCGGCGGCGATCCCACCGAGGACAAGCCCGATGTCACGTTTGCCGCACCTGACGATTCGACCCGCGTGGCGCATTCGTTCACGATCCGCGTCGGCGACTGCCAGGCCGCCTACGCGGAGTTGCAGAGCCGAGGCGCCGAGTTCCTCACTCCGCCACACGACTGGGGCGCCGAGATCCGTTGCTTCTTCCGCGATCCCGACAGGCATCTCTTCGAGATCAGCGAGGTCCGCTGACGTTCGGTGAGCAGACGGCTGCTCGGTAACCTCGCGCCATGCCGAGATCCGTGCAGATCGTGAGGGTGTTCACCAGGGGGAAGGCGGGCGGCAACCCGCTCGGTGTCGTCAACGACGTGACCGGTCTCGAGGATCACCAGATGCAGGCAATCGCCCACGAGCTGGGCTTCTCGGAAACCACGTTCGTCGATTGGGAACGCGGGGACATTCCCGACGTCCGCATCTTCACGCCCCAGGTCGAGATGGAGTTCGCCGGCCACCCCCTCGTCGGCACGTCCTGGGTGATCAACGTGCTCGGCCCGGGTGGAGTCGCCGAGATGCGGTGCCCGGTCGGGATCGTCACCACGCGGGTCGAGGGCGACCTGGCGTGGATCGACACATCGCTCGGGCAGGCGGTCACGCGAGAGGGCGAGGAGATGGTCATGCGAGCCGGGCTCCCATCGCCTCACAGATGCTGGACGGTGACGATGCCCAAGCCCTATGTCGTCGCCGAACTCGATGCTCCCGAAACCGTGACCGCGCTGTCTCCGGACCTCGACGTCGTTCGCGAGACCTTCGGGTTGCTGGCGTTCGCCCGCTCCGGTGGTCCGGTGCGGTCTCGGTTCTTCGCTCCTGCAGGTGGCGTCGACGAGGATCCGGCCACGGGAAGCGCTGCCGTGGCCCTGGCCGCCGCCTTGTCGTCGGAGGGCGAGACCGAGGGCTCGCTCGAGATCGCACAAGGCGAGGAGATCGGTGCGCCCTCGACGATCCACCTGAAGTGGGCGGGTGGGACCGCTTCCATCGGCGGCACGGTCGTGCGTGACGAAGCCCGGTTCCTCGAGACCTGACGGTCCGGCGCCGGTCAGACGGCCACGTCGCGCCGCTCGAAGCTCCAGAGGGCGGCGGCGAAGAGGACTGCGATCACCGCGATGAGCACGCCCAGCTCGGGCCCCACTCCGGCGTCGAGCGGCTCCGTCTCCAGGAACCAGAAGAACGGCGTGAACTTCTGCATCCAGGCCAGTTCGCTGATGATCGGGGCCAGCCCGTTGATGAACCACGTGCCGAGCACCAGCCCGGAGCTGACACCCATCACCGTCGCCCGCCTGGCGCCGAAGCCCGAGAGGGCGAGGGCGGTGGTGCCGAAGACGAGCCCGAGGATCGTGACCCCCACGGTTGCACCGAGGATGTTCGGCAGACCCAGCCCGGTGTCGACGAGCGGGTCGAGCACCGCCAGGATGACGCCCACCGTCACCGCCAGCCCGAATGTCAGAACCGCCATCGCGGCGAACGATTCGAGCAAGATGCGAGACCGAGACACCGGCTGAGCGAGGAGCAGGTCGAGGGTGCCGTCCTTCTCCTCGCCTGCGATGGCTGCGGTGCCCATCGACACGGCGAACAGACAGATGACGATGGCGCCGATGCTGGCGTAGAGCCTGCTGTTGAGGAACCCCGAGGGGGTGAGCAAGGCCGCCGAATCGCTCGATCCGAACAGGCTGAGGATGCCCTGGGGGAGATTCTCGAGGAGACGCTGGAAGTCTTCGGCGCTGTCGGCCAGCGACGGCCAGAAGCCGGCCGTGAGCAGGGTGAGACTGCCCAGACCGATGGCCCACCACACATAGCCGCGGCGGCGCTCCCAGATGGCCTTGGCGAAGACGCTACTCAGCATCGTTCGCTCCGTAGTAGGCGAGGAAGGCTTCCTCGAGATCCCCGTCCTCGGCGATGAGGCCCGTGACCTCGTAGCGGGCTGCGGTCTTGACGACGGCGTCCACGGAGCCGGTCACGATGAGGTCGATCCCGTGCGTCCCGTCGCCGTGGGCGGCGGCGGACACCACGCCCTCGAGTTGTGCGAAGACCGCGGTGTCGACGGGTGTGGCGAACTGGAGCGAGATGCGGCGCCGGGCGAGGTACTTCATCTCGGCCACGGTCTCCACGGCGACGAGCCTGCCACTGCGAATGATGGCGGCGCGGTCGGCCACGCGCTCCACCTCGGGCAGCACGTGAGAGGACAGGAAGACCGACGTGCCGGCGTGCTTCCGCTCGTCGAGGATCGCGTAGAACTCCTGCTGGATGAGCGGGTCGAGGGCGTTGGTGGGCTCATCGAGGATGAGCACCTCGGGGTCATGCATCAGCGCTGCGACGAGCCCGAGCTTCTGCCGGTTCCCCGACGAATAGGCCTCGACGCGACGGCTCAGATCGAGCTCGAGCCGTTCGGCGAAGTGGTGTGCTCGATCGATGCCGTCGAGATCACGCAGTGAGGCGAAGAACCCCAGCATCTCCTCGCCGGTCATCGCGTCATACATGGCGAGCTCGCCGGAGAGATACCCGACCCTGCGCCGTATCTCGAGTGAATCGCCACGCGTGTCCAACCCGAGGACGCTCGCCGAGCCCCGGGTGGGCCGGATCAGATCGAGGAGGAGCCGGATGGTCGTCGATTTGCCTGCGCCATTGGGACCGAGGAAACCGACGATCTCGCCCTGCTCCACGGTGAGGTCGAGGTCGATGAGCGCCTCGACGTCGCCGTAGTGCTTGGTGAGGCCGGTGGTCTCGATGACGGCAGTCACCGGGTCAGGCTACCGATTCGGCGGCCGGGCCGAGAGCTACCCTTCGCGGCACATGACGGTATGCGCTCACAACCACGATCTGTTGGCGCCCCCCGTGGTGGCGCATCCATGAGCGGCGCTTCGTCCGCTCCCGCCTCCTCGGCGAACCTGGGCCCGGGATTCGACGCGCTCGCCATCGCCCTCGACCTGCGATGCCACGTGACGGCCGAAGCGGCCGACGAGTGGGAGATCCACGAGAGGGGCGAGACGTTCACCCCGAAGCCCGGTGACCTGGTCATCCGGGCCGTCGATGCGGCCGTCGGCCGCCCGGTGCGGCTCACCATCGACAACGACGTGCCCCGCTCGCGTGGTCTCGGATCCTCGGCCGCGGTGACCGCGGCCGCCGCCTGCGCCGCGATGCGTGCAGTCGGTGGCGACCCTGGACGCGACGAGATCTTCGAGATCGTCTCCGAGCTCGAAGGCCACGGTGACAACGCAGCCGCCGCCGTCCACGGCGGCCTCGTGCTGGCCACATCGACGACGTGGCGCCGGCTTCCCCTCGCCGACAGCTTGCGCTTCGTGGCGGCGATTCCCGATGATCACCTGTCCACCCACCTGGCCCGGGCCGCCTTGCCGGCCGCGATCAGGCTCTCGGCCGCGGCGCGTAGCATCGGTCGGATGGGGTTTCTCCTCGACGGGCTGCGCACGGGCGATCCCGAGTCGCTTCGTCTCGCCACCGGCGACGAGTTGCACGAGCAGCATCGCGACCATCTCTCGCCGATCACCCGGCGTCTCATCGAAGCCGGGTTGGAAGCCGGTGCGTTCCATGCCGCCTGGTCGGGCGCCGGGCCGACGGCGCTCATGATCACGGACGCCGCGCACATGGACGACGTCCTCGAAGCCGCCGAGAAGACGCTCGACGGAACGGGAGTCGTCATGGTCCTCGACGTCGACCACGAGGGTCTGCTCTAGAGCGTCATCCGAATCTGGCGTCGAGGGCGCGTGCGATGCGGTCGCGGGCCTGCCGGTAGTCGTGGATGGAGCCACCGTAGGGATCCGAGATGTCACGTCCCTCCGGATCGAGCAGTTCCGTCCGGTCGGCCAGGTCGGGTCGGGCCCGCAGGATCGTGTCGAGATGGTCGGCGGTCATGACGTAGACGACGTCCGGATCCTCCGCCGCAACGGCCGATTCGAAGGGGCGCGCCACGTGACCGTGGTCCTCTATGCCGATCTCTTTCAGCGCTTCCCTGGCGGGGTCCGTCATGTCCCACCCCGTCATCGCCCATGTCCCCGAGCTGTCGAAGGTGTGAGCCGAGCCGTAGTGATGGCGAGCGATGAGCTCGGCCATCGGAGATCGGCAGATGTTGCCGGTGCAGACGAAGGCGACGTGCACGATGGCTCAGCGCGGCGGCGGTGTGCCACCGACGCGACGCACCAGCTCGTCGAAGAGGACGCTGGCCTCGACGTCGCCGCCGGCATGGAGATACTCGGGGTGCCATTGCACGGCGAGGAGCGGCCAGGCGTCGCCGACCGGCTCGATCGCTTCGACGACTCCGTCCTCGCCCCACCCGACCTCGATGAAGCCGGGTGCGATGCGGCGCACGGCCTGGTGATGGATCGAGTTGACCTTCAGTTCCGTCGTGCCGAACAGCGTTGCCAGCTCGCAGCCCGCAGCGAGGCGGACCGGCTGATGTCGCTGGAAGGCGCCATCGCCGAGCACGGCGTGCTCCGTGCCGTATTCGCCGGGGATGTCCTCGACGAGAGATCCGCCGAACGCGACGTTCACCACCTGCATCCCGCGACAGATGGCCAGCGTCGGCATGGCCCGTGCAGAGGCACGACGGGCGAGTTCGAGCTCGAAGAGGTCTCGCGACTCGTGGATGTCGTACATGGCGTCGTTGACGGCGCTGTTGTAGAAGCGGGGATGGATGTCGCCACCACCTGTGAGGACCAGCCCGTCGAGACGATCGAGCAGCCGATCGATGTCGTCGCCGTTCACCGGCGCGAGCAGGATCGGCACCGCCCCTGATGCGGCCACGGCGTCGCGATAGGTGTGTTGCAACGTGTCGGCACCCAGCTCGCCCCCCGACGTCTGGACCTGCTTGGGGCGCGTTGTGATGCCGATGATGGGACGCATCGAGCCATGCTAGCGGTGCGTCGTACACGCTCAGTGGTCGTTTCCGGATGGTGCGGCTTGCGCAGCACCCTGCGATCCGCGAACCTAGGGGTGGCTGCAGCGCCGGGGGGAACCGTCCGCGCCGCCGCCCCCCAACACGATTTCCGCACACTCGCGAGGTTTGGTCATACATGGGCTCGCTGGTCAAGAAGCGCCGCAAGAAGATGTCGAAGCACAAGTACCGCAAGCGGTTGAAGGCGAATCGACACAAGCGCAAGAAGTGAGCAGCGAGCCCCGGGATCTCCCGGGGCTTGTTCGTCGTGGTCGCTCAGAGGGCGACGGCGGCGGCGACGATACCGAGCGACAGCAGCAGGATCACGCCCTGGATGGCACCCCGTAGCGCCGGCGACGTGCGCCGCGCCGTGACCTGGTGAACCGCGGCCAGAGCCACGACCACCACCACCAGGCCGAGTTTCAACGACAGCGCCGACGCGCCCCAATCGATCCCGAGTCGGACGACCTGCCACACGCCGGTCACGACAGAGAGGGTCATGGCGGTCCACGACACCCGTCCGAACTGACGAGCCATCGCCCGCAGGAGCTCGGTGGAGCCCCCGTTGTGGCGCACGATCGGCACCAGGGCGCCGAGCGTGAGCAGACCGCCCACCCAGACGGCGGCTGCGATGAGATGGATGAACCTCAGAACCCCGTCGAGGGTCACTGCTGGTCCCGCAGGAAGGTCTCGATCTCGTCGACGAGCTCGCCGGTCAGCGACGGATCGAGCTGCACCGGCTCGTCCTCGCTCTCCTCCAGATCGGCGATGTACTGGCCGAGGTCGGTGGACGACTCGATGGCGTCCTTCACCCGGGCCAGGTATTCCTGGGTGATGTCTTCGAGCTCGGTGACGGGGAGCACGAGGCCGAGCGCGAGCATCGTCTTGCTCAGCAGCGCCAGCATCGACTTCGGGTTCGGGTTCGCCGCCAGGTAGTGGGGGTTGGCCGCCCAGAGCATGCACGCCGGGGTCCCCTCCTCCTTGAAGGCCTCGTGGATGACGCTGACGATGCCGGTGGGGCCCTCGTATCCGGAGCTCATGAGCCCGTAGCCGTCGACGTCGAAGCCGGCGCTGCCGACGCCGAAGACGGGAACGGGGAGGGTGTGGGCGACCTGGCCGATGAACCCGCCGAGGAGAACCGCCTTCTCGACACCGCACTCGGCGAGGACCGATGTCACCGTGCGGCCGTACGTGCGCCAGCGATGGGATGGCTCTTCGCCGAGCACCAGGACGAGGTCGTGTTCCTGCTCGGGAAGTCGCGCCGCGAAGAAGCGGGTGGCCGGCCACGTGAGACCCCGCTGGCCGGTCTCGTCGATGCCGACGTGGGGACGGTGGGCCTGGAAGTCGTAGAACTCCTCCGGGTCGATGGCGGCGAACGCCTCCTCGGCGCCGAGCTGCTCGGTGAGGTAGGTGACGACGCCGGAGGCCGAGTCGCTGGCGTCGTTCCAGCCCTCGAAGGCGAGCACGGCGTAGGGGCGTCTCAGCTGCGGCGTGTGAAAGCGTCGTATCGAGTCCACGCCCCCAGGCTATATCGTCTCGGGCAGTTTCTCGTCGGGAACCGGTTGTGGCGTGCCGGGCGTCCCACGTACATGATGCGAAACATGAAGATCTCCTGGCTCCTCGTCCTGATGCTCGTCGCCACCGCCTGCGGGAGCGACGCCGACCCCGACCCCGAGCCCTCGGGCAACCCGGTCGGAGTGGAATGGCGGCTCCGCAACCTGGCCCTCGACGGTGTGACCGTCGATCTCGCCGGCGTCACCCCCTCCATTCGCTTCGAACCCAGCGGCGACGCCGGTGGCACCAACGGGTGCAACAGCTACGGCGGCAGCTACACGCTGTCGGGCGACTCGATCTCGTTCGGCGCCATGTTCCAGACCGAGATCGGCTGCGAGCCGGCGGTGGCCGCGGTCGAATCGGCGTTCATGGCGGCGCTCGGTCGGATCGATCGCTGGAGCGTCGGTGATGGCACGCTCGTCCTCTCTGCATCCGACGGATCGGCGGCACTCGAGTTCGTCGAGCCGCCACCGGTGATCGACGCTTCGCTCATCGGGTCCTGGCTGCTCGACAGCATCGGCGACGCCCAGGTCGTGTCGTCGATCGTCGCCGGCACCGAGCCCACGCTCGACATCACCGACACCGAGATCAGCGGTTCGACCGGCTGCAACTCGTTCTTCGGGTCCCTCAACTGGGACACCGACGGCACCTTCCGCGTGAGCGAGATGGGCTGGACCGAGATCGGATGCGAGCAGGGCATCATGCGGCAGGAGCAGGCGATCCTGGAGACGCTGCTCGACGCCACGAGCTTCCGGATCGAAGGCGACCGGCTGTTGATCGAGACCGCCGGCGGCAACCGGTTCCTGCGCTACGCCTCGGCCGGCTGAGGCGCGGCCAGTTCCTCGAAGATCTTGGCGATACGGCCGGTGCACGTCTCGTCCTCGGCCGGTGGAACGAGCCGCACGAGCTCCTGTGCGGCGGTGTTGATGGCGGACCCGGCCGGGGAGTCCGGATGCGCACGGGCGACCGGGTTGCCCTCGTCCCCGCCGTCCACGACGAAGGGGTCGAGCGGGATCTTGGCGACGAGCGGCACGGCGAGCTCGTCGGCGAGCTCCTGACCGCCGCCCGACCCGAAGAGGGCATAGTGCTTGCCGTCCTCGGTGGTGAACCCCGACATGTTCTCGATGACGCCGACGACCGGCATGTAGGAGCGGCGGGCCATGTCGGCCACCCGGGCCGCCACCTTCTGCGCCGCCTTCTGCGGGGTCGTCACGACGACCATCTCGGCCTGGGGGAGCAGCCGGGACAGCGCCATCTGGATGTCGCCGGTGCCCGGCGGCATGTCGATGACCAGGTAGTCGAGATCCTGGGGCCAGGCCACGTCCTTGAGGAACTGCTCGAGCGCTTTCGACAGCATCAAGCCGCGCCACATGAGGGCGGTGTCCTCGTCGCCGACGATGAGGCCGGTCGAGACCACGTGGATGCCCTGGACGACGGCCGGCTGGATCTTGCGGTCCTCGTTGGCGGTGAGCCCGGTGTCGAGACCGCCCAGCATGCGCGGAACCGAGAAACCCCAGATGTCGGCGTCGATGAGGCCCACGGAGAAGCCCTGATCGGCGATGGCGACGGCGAGGTTCACGGACAGCGACGACTTGCCGACGCCGCCTTTGCCGCTGCTCACCGCGATGACCCGGGTCAGCGGGCTCACCATCGTCGGCTCGGCGTTCTCCCTCGCCCGCAGCCGCACCTTCTCCATGAGCTCGGTGCGCTGCGAGCCGGTCATGGCGGTGACCTCGACCTTGACGTCGTCGACGCCACGCATCGCCAGCACCTTGCGGACGACATCGGTCTCGATCTGGTCCCGCATCGGGCATGCGGCGATGGTCAGGGCGATGCCGATGGTCACGACACCGCCGTCGATGCTGATCCCGCTCACCATTCCCAGATCGACGATGTTGCCGCCCAACTCGGGATCGATGACGCCACGGAGGGCGCCTTCGACGGCATCGTGCGAAACGGTTGGGACGGAGTTCATGTCCCGCATGGTATATGCCGATGGATCCTTGAACGGCCGGGCAGACAGCGCACGGCCTCGTCGTATACTGTCTGCTGACCAGCAACTCCGGGTGCGCGACCGCTGCCGCCCGCCAGAGGAGATGAACCGAGATGATCACCAACGAGTCCGCCACCGAGACCCCCGTCGCCGCTCCGCCGATGCTCACGGCATCCGCAGCTGCGAAGGTCCGCGAGCTCATCGAATCCGAAGGTGATCCCGAGCTCGCGCTGCGTCTCGCGGTCCGCCCCGGCGGATGCTCCGGCTTCTCCTACGACATGTTCTTCGACACCAAGGTGGAGGAGAACGACATCGTCACCGAGACCGACGGCGTCCGTCTTCTCATCGACAACGAGAGCGTGACGATGGTCGGCGGCGCCACCATCGACTACAAGGAGATGGGTCTCCAGGGCAGCGGCTTCGCCATCAACAACCCCTCCCAGACGCGTTCGTGCGGGTGCGGTCAGAGTTTTTGTTGATTTCGCTTCGCCTCGGAAGGCGAAGCGAGCTGCTGGTTTCGGCCAAACGCAAGCGTTTGTCCGAGCGGTCGCTTACGACGGCTCCGCCGTCGACGCTCTGTTTGAAGCGCCTCTCGGCGCTGCTCGTTTCCTCGGTCGGGGCGCATGTCCCCTCCCTCGCTGACGAGGGGGACGGCCAGAGGCCTTTCCCCCTCGAGCACCCCCTGTCTCGCTCGTTTCGCCCGCATCGCAACCACGCGCAACATCGGCCGACGCAGACACCTGCGCGATCACCTCTGTCGCGTCAATGGGGTGGATTCCAGGCGAGCCCGCCAGGGCGAGCCACGTACGGTCTCAAGCACCCGGCGGCAGCTGTCGGCTGGGCGCCAGGGGCCGACGACAGAGATGGTCGCGGCGAGCCAGCCAACCATGTGACAGCGAGCCACCCGATTCTGTCCGGAACCCCTACCCTGCGAGCGTGATGACTGGGGAACGGCGATTCAACGCGCCCTCTTGGCGGAACACGGCTCTGGAGGTGGGGTCCGTGGTTGAGATGGGGGCGCATCTGGCGTCGTTGCGGTGGTTGCGGAAGCTGCCGAAGGGGGACGGGCACCCGGTCATCGTGTATCCGGGGTTCATGGCGACGGATGTGTCGACGGCGCCGTTGCGGCGGGTGCTGCGGAAGCTCGGGTACGAGGTGCATGCCTGGAAGCGGGGACGGAACATCGGTCCGACGCCGGCAGTTCGGTCCGGCATCGTCAAGCAACTGCTCGAGGTGAATCGTCGCTCGGGGCGGCGGACGTCCCTGATCGGATGGTCGCTCGGTGGTCTCTATGCGCACCGCATGGCTGGGCTCCATCCGGACATCGTGCGTCAGGTCATCACCCTGGCGAGCCCGGTGCGGATGCTGCACATCGACCATTCACGGGCCACGCCGCTGTACGACGCCCTGGACCGGTTCCACGATCCGAACGTCGATCGCAATCGCCACTACGCCCGGCCCGACGTGCCGTCGACATCGCTCTACACCAAGACCGACGGGATCGTGCACTGGGAGTCGTGTCTGCTCGACCCGGCGCCGCACACCGAGAACATCGAAGTGCTCGCCACCCACATCGGGATCGGCCACAACCCGGCGGTCCTCGCCGTGATCGCCGACCGGCTCGCCCAGACGGGGGAGTGGGCGCCGTACGTGCCGACGCCTTCGACCGCCCGTTTTGTTCGCAGCGGCCAGTCGATCTGACCGGCTCGGGCGCCGACCGGCAGTGGCGCCGACCGGCAGTGGCGCCCACCGCTAGCCTCGCGTCGAGAGCAAGGAGAGCGTGTTGCCCAAGCAGATTCCCGACGTCCCCCATGGCCCCGCCGCCCTCGGCGCCTATTCGGTGGCGACCGAGGCCAACGGCTTCGTGTTCATCTCCGGGCAGGTGGCGATCGACCCGGCGACCAACACCAAGGTCGATGGCGGAGTGGCGGACGAGACGCGGCAGATCCTCGCCAACTACGACGCCATCCTCGGTGATCTGGGGCTGACGAGGGACGACATCTTGAAGACGACGATCTTCCTGGCCGACATCGGCGACTTCGCCGAGGTCAACGCACTGTACGGGGAGTACTTCGCCGATTCGAAGCCGGCCCGCTCGACCATCCAGGCCGGGGCCTTGCCTGGCGGATTCCAGGTCGAGATCGAAGCCATCGCCGCACGCTGAGCAGGAGGAACCCATGAATCGCACCGAGATCTTCGACGCCCTCGGTCTCACCGACGAGGTGTCCGGCGTCTACGCAGGCGGCTGGCGCACCGGCGACGGCACGGCGATCACCGTCGACAATCCCACCACCGGACAGGCTCTGGCCACGGTCCGGCAGGCGAACCTCGCCGACTACGAGGCAGCAGTGGCATCCGCACAAGCAGCGTTCCAGGAGTGGCGGATGGTGCCGGCGCCAGTGCGCGGCGAGTACGTGCGCCGCATCGGCAACGCCATGCGCGACGTCAAGGAGCCGCTCGGGGCGCTCATCTCGCTGGAGATGGGGAAAATCAAGGTCGAAGGCGAGGGCGAGATCCAGGAGGCCATCGACATCGCCGACTTCGCGGTCGGCCTGTCCCGCCAGCTCTACGGGCTGACGATGGCCTCGGAGCGGCCCCGCCACCGCATGTACGAGCAGTGGCATCCGCTGGGCCCCATCGGGATCATCACGGCGTTCAACTTCCCCGTCGCGGTGTGGGCCTGGAACGCGATGGTGGCCGCGGTCTGCGGCGACACGATGATCTGGAAGCCGTCGCCGCTCTCTCCCCTCACCGCCATCGCCCTCACCAACGTATGCCACCAGGTCATGGAGGGCACCGGGTTCGAGGGCGTCTTCAATCTCTGTCTGGGTGACGTCGACCCTGTCGGAAACGCCATGGTCGAGGACGGTCGGCTTCCGCTCATCTCGGCCACCGGCTCGGTCCGAATGGGTGCCCAGGTCGGCGCCAAGGTGGCCGCCCGGCTGGGCAAGTCGCTGCTGGAGTTGGGTGGCAACAACGCCATCATCGT
>JABAOD010003388.1_pt2 | contig 17368 bp, 17 predicted proteins | sample 7062151 | NCBI WGS metagenome assembly JABAOD01 (sample SAMN14538626, study PRJNA623070) | marine sediment metagenome | biome: marine biome [ENVO:00000428]; feature: marine pelagic biome [ENVO:01000023]; material: deep marine sediment [ENVO:00002113] | place: India: Gulf of Khambhat ... | reverse complement strand
AATGGTTGCGATGCGATCGTCTTCACTGCCGGCATCGGCGAGAATGGCCCGGAAGTGCGCGCACAGATCTGCGCCGGCCTCGAGAATCTCGGCATACGTCTGGATGCTGCCCGCAATCGTGACGCGGTCGGTAAAGAGTCGCGAATATCGTCCGACGACAGCGACGTTCAGGTCTGGGTGATCCCGACCGACGAAGAGCTCGTGATCGCCATCGATGCCATGAAGATCGCGCGCGCCCTACGGTAGGCTCGGCCGAGACTCACGTCTCGCCTACCGCTACAATCCGTTGGAATCGGGTCCTCGCGGCCGAATCTGATCTCAATGAATCATTGCGCTTGACTATGATCAGACGTAAACAGTGTGCAGCAAGCAAAGTTTCCCACTTAAATTCTTAATAGCTTTTGGAGAAGCGGATTATGAAAAAAATCTTAGTTGCGGCAAACGATACTAAGGGCTCTGAAAGAGCAGTTACAAAATTCCTCGACATAATTTCGTCGTGTCACCCAGAGACTGTGGTGCTGCTGTATGTAGAAACATATGACGCCAGTTTCCTGATGGATGAAATGCTGGGTGATTCGGAATTTTCCGCATTAAAGGAGGCCTTACAAGGGACAGAATATCAAGAGAGCTTGCATAAGAGAGCTAAGAAAATCATCGATTACTATAAGAAGCTTATGGAAGACAAAGGAATCACTGGCATAAGAGCGGTAGTCAAGATAGGCCATGCTGCGGAAGAGATCCTCAAAACTGCAAAAGAAGAAGATGTGGACATGATTGTTATGGGATCCAGAGGTAAGAGGTTTGAGCCGTTGATGATGGGGAGTGTTAGCAGGGAGGTTGCGAACCGTGCTAACCTGCCTGTTTTGCTGATAAAGTAATCCACGCAACGAACATACTTCGAAATCATCGATCTAACCACCGATCCGGAACGACGCAAAAATCGGCAGGGGCGATGTCTTGTCTTTAAACGTGCCCGAGCGTATGCGTACTGCCCCTTTTCATCGTCGCCCGCAAGTCCGACTCTCCCGAACCAACTGCCTGCGATACTCTGTTCATCGCCGGGTTCGCTCCGCTAGCAGCTGGAGATGGCATCTTATTGCGCGCGGTTGAGGATAGCGATTCCTTCGTGACGAACGTCATAGCCAGCGCTAGAAAACGCTGGCAATGTCGAGCTGCGCGATGTTTACAACCCTCTGATCAATAGCTAGGCTCCTCGTCTTTCTCGCTCGCCGGAGGTCAGCTGTGAGCATGGACACCATTCAAAGATTCATCGACAGAGTGAAGGGGCGGAATCAGCGTCTCGTTCTACCGGAAGGCGGCGATGACCGCATTATCCTGGCGGCACGCTGCTTAGCGGACGAGGGCATCGCCATGCCGATCGTGCTAGGCTCAGCAGACGAGCTCAACGCCAGCGCCGCGCGCGCGCGGGTGTCATTGACCGGTATCGGCACCGTTGATCCGGAGCAAAACGACAAGCTGGCTACGTATGCGCAGCGTTATTTGGCGGGGCGACCGAACCCCATCGCCAAGGTTGCGCAGAAACTGATGCGAAAGCCGTTGTTCTACGGCGGCATGATGGTGAAGACGGGCGATGCGCACGCGATGATCGCCGGCGTGGCCAATCCCACTGCCCGCGTAATCGAGGCCGGTCTCATGACCGTCGGTCTGACAGCAGGCATTAACACACCCTCGAGCTTTTTTTTGATGATCGTCCCGCAGTTTCAGGGCGAGACGGACAAGCCGCTTATCTATGCCGACTGCGCGGTGAATATCGATCCCACCGCCGAGGAGCTCGCTGACATTGCCTTGGCTTCGGGCGCTACTTTTATGAGACTCTTTCGCCAGGAGCCACGCGTGGCGTTGCTCTCCTTCTCGACCAAGGGCAGTGCACGCCATGCGCGTGTTGACAAGGTTACTCGAGCACTGACCCTCGCCCGGGCGCAGGCGCCCGGCCTGGCCATCGATGGTGAGCTACAGGCCGATAGCGCGTTGGTCGCGCATGTGGCGGCGGCCAAGGTCAAAGGCGAAAGCGACGTAGCCGGCCGGGCGAACGTGCTCATTTTTCCTGATCTCGACGCTGGCAATATTGCCTACAAGCTCACGCAATACCTCGCGGGCGCGCAGGCGATCGGCCCGGTGCTACAGGGATTCGCCAAGCCCATTAGCGACCTTTCACGCGGTGCTAGCGTGGAGGACATCATCGCCACCGCCGCTATCGTTCTAGCGCAAGCGTAGGACAGAGGACTCGGGACTCAGGACTGACAGAAAAACATCAGTTCCAGGCTCAGTCCTCAGACCTCAGTCCTAGCGTTTGTCGATCGGGATGTAGTCCCGTGGGGCGGGGCCGTTGTAAAGGGTGAGCGGGCGGATAAGGATGTTGTTTTCGATCTGCTCAAGTACCTGCACCGTCCAGCCGGGGACGCGGCCAACAGCGAAGATCGGTACGAACAGATCTTCTGGAATGCCGTGTAGAAAGTAAACGACGCCGGCATAGAAATCGACATTGACATTCACGCCGTGGCGCGAATAGGGCTTCATCGCCGCAACCACGGCTTGCAGGATCTCGTACCATTGCGGTTGACCCATCTCGCGTGACAACCGCTCCACACCGGCGCGCATGTGCCGTGCACGCGGGTCCTCGGCACGGTAAACACGATGCCCGAAACCCATGACCGCCTCGTGGTTCTTACGCTTGCGCGTGACATACTCGGCCGCATTCGCAGCATCACCGATCTCCTGGGCCATATGCATCACATTTTCCGCCGCGCCCCCATGCGCGGGACCGGATAACGCCGCCACCGCGGCGGTAATAGCCGCGTGTAGGTTGGCATCGGTCCCCGCCACGACCCGGGCGGTAAACGACGACGCATTTGAGCCATGTTCTGCATGGAGCAGCATGTCGATATCCATGAGCTTGGCCGCGTCCGCACTGGGTCCCTCGCCCTTAAGCATGTAGAGAAAATTCGCTGCATGGCCAAGCGTTGGACTCGGCGCCACCGGGTCGCGGCCGTTGCGAATATGGTGATGCGCGGTCACGATGATCGGAACCTGGGAGGTCAGACGTATGCCCTTGCGCAACGTGGCTTCGGCTGAGTTGTCGCTCACGTCAGGGTCGAAAGCGGACAGCGCCGAAACCGCCGTGCGCAGCACATCCATGGGGTGCGCATGCTTGACGGTGCGAATGATGTCGTAAACCGGTTCCGGCAGCTGGCGGGCGGCTTTGAGCTCGGCGTCGAAAGCATCGAGCTGCGCCCGGGTCGGCAGCTCGCCCTTTAGCAAAAGATGCGCCGTTTCCTCGAATGTCGAGTGCTCGGCCAGGTCGTGGATCGAATACCCCCGGTAACGCAGCTCACCCGCTCGCCCATCGATAAAGGTGGTGGCCGAGCGATCGAAATAGACGCCCTTCAACCCACGGTGAACTTCGATCTTGTCTGCATCGTCGCTTGTCATGATCCCCGCTACTCTGCCGGAAATCACACTTACCGCGGCTCAGTTCAGCGAGCAATTCTGGCAACAAACCCGAAGCTCTACAAGTGCATCACTGGACCCGGCGAATCCTGCCCGAGGATTGTGCACCGCGGAGACAATGATATTCAGCTTGACAACAACAGATGTGGCCAAGCTGGACCAACCACTCGCCATGGTCTGGCCCATTGACGGGTCACTACTGAGTTACCCAAAATGCCTAATACGCCCCGGGTGTCCGAGGATGCACTCATCCCCACTCATTAGTTCCAGCAGTTTTGCTTAAGGCGTGGGGGCGTAACAAGCTCAACCACCAGTGGAGGAGAATAGCATGAAAACACGTACGATCAGCGTGGCAGTATTGTTGGCTGGCCTCATGTTTCTTGTCGGCGGGTGGGCGCAGGCTGCGACCATGAAGCTGAAGATGCAGACGGCCGTCAATGCAGGCGCGCCGCATATGACGCTCTTGCAACGCTTTGCTGACAACGTCAAGCGAATGTCGAACGACCGTCTAGAAATCGAAATCTTGCCGGCCGGTGCGATTGTCGGTCCACAGCAAATCTTGGATGCTGTTGATAAGGGGCTTATTCCGATGGGCCAGGCCTGGACCCATTATTGGACCGGCAAGAATCCAGCGGCAGGACTGTTCAGTGCACCGATGAGCGGTGCCGGGACGGGCTTGGATCAGCTCGGACATCTTGCGTGGATGATGCAGGGTGAGGGTCAAACGTTGCTTACCGAGCTCTATCAGAAAGTCATAGGTGCCAATGTCGTTGCGTTTCAGGTAATTCCAGATGGCCCCGAAGCGCTTGGTTGGTTTAAAAAACCGCTGAACACCATTGAAGATTTCCGGAAAATAAAGTTTCGTTCCCCTCCGGGGCTTCCGGGTGAGGCCTACACGGAAATGGGCATCTCTGTGGTGTCGATGCCCGGGCCGGAGATTCTGCCCGCCGCTGAACGCGGCGTCATCGATGCAGGTGAGTGGATTAATCCTGCCTCTGACCTCAGCCTTGGTCTTCACGAGGTCTTCAAATACTACTCTCTCCAAGGGCTACATCAAGCCATTGATGTGAGTGATATCGTCATCAACCGCGATGTCTGGAAAAAGATATCACCCGATCTGCAGGCGATTATCGAGGTAGCGGCCAAGGCCTCCGTAATCGAGTCACTGACCTACTTCATCCAGCAAAATTCGCTCGCACTTACGACGCTCACGACCAAACATGGAGTAACGCTGTTCACGCCGCCTAAGGAATACCCCGAGCAGTTCTTGGTCGCAGCGAATAACGCGTTGGAAAAGCGTATGCAGAAGGATCCTTTCTTCAACAGGGTCGTCGGATCGATGCGCACTTTCTCGAAAGACGTCGTACCGTACCGCGTCGAAACGATTAAACAGTCCCTGTTTATGGGCGAGGCTGGCCTCAAGGTCCGCAAGTAGAAAACTGGCCAAAGGGAAGGGGTCGCGAAAGCGACCCCTTCTTTTACCTTTCTCCAAGAATAAACGGCCTCTCATGGCGGCGTACGACTCGACTGCACCTGAGATTCCCCCTCGTATAAAACGCGCAATCAAGACACTGGACGGCATCAGCGATTGGTCAGGACGTTTGATTGCGTGGCTAGTGATTCCGCTGATGGCGGTTTTGGTGTTCGAGGTAATCTCGCGCTACGTTTTCGACAAGCCCACTCTCTGGGCTTTCGACTTTACCTATATGCTCTACGGTGCACATTTCATGTTGGTTTCAGCGTTTACGCTGTTCAAGCATGGGCATATACGGACCGACTTCCTATACAGAACCTGGTCACCAAGATGGCAGGGGGCCGTCGATGCGACGCTCTATCTCGTACTTTTTCTGCCTGCCGTCAGTTTCTTTTTCTGGTTTAGCTTGGAGTTCGCGTACGAGTCCTGGGTACAAAGGGAAACGAGTTTTCTCAGCCCCTGGCAACCTCCGATCTACCCGCTAAAAATAGCGTTACCGATTTCTGCTGTGCTGCTCTTTCTGCAAGGTATTGCCGAGTTCTTGCGAAGTCTGTACGCCGCAAAGCATGGGAGATGGCATGACCTTTGAAATTCTCCTCGGCTTTGTGATGGTGTTTGTGCTCTTTGCGGCAATCTTCCTCGGCTTTCCGATCGCATTCACACTCATTCTGCTTGGAATAGTCTTTGGCTACATAGGCATCGGGAATGTTGTCTTTTATCTGATGGTGTATCAGGTTTTTGACACCATGACCACGGCCGTGCTGGCGGCTGTGCCGTTGTTTCTTTTTATGGGTTACGTACTCGAGCAAGCGGGCTTAATGGACCGGCTATTCAGATCCTTTCAGCTTATGCTGGGACCAGTTAGGGGCTCGCTGTATGCAGCAACGCTTGGAGCATCAACTATTTTCGCCGCGGCTACCGGCATTGTAGGTGCTTCAGTAAGCATCATGGGGCTAATGGCGGGCCCTGCGATGCGTCGCAGCGGTTATGACACGCGCCTCGCAGCAGGATCCATCACGGCAGGCGGCACGCTCGGCATTCTAATCCCACCGAGCGTGATGCTCGTGGTCATGGGACCGGTCCTCAATATTTCCGTGGTGCGCCTGTTTGCGGCCGCCATTATCCCGGGATTCGTGCTCGCCGGTCTTTTCCTCGGGTACACGATGGTTAGAAGCCTGCTCAACCCCAAACTGGGACCGCCGCTCCCACCGGAAGAGCGGGCCACATCGTTTCTTCCAGTCATCAAGGAACTCTGTCTCGGTATTGTACCGCCAGCTGTCCTGGTTCTCGCCACGCTCGGCACCATACTCGCGGGAATCGCAACACCTACCGAGGGCGCCGCGATGGGGGCTTTCGGCGCCTTTCTGCTCGTAGTTGTCTATGGCCGAATGAACATCGAGTTATTGAAACAGGCGCTAGTTCGAACGGCTGTCACTTCCAGCATGATCCTGGTGTTGGTGGCAGCGTCAAACTTCTTCGGTGCGGTGTTTTCGCGTCTTGGCGCCCCATCATTTATCGCCCAGAATCTTCTGGGATTCGACTTTTCGCCGCTGACGTTTCTAATACTGTTACTAGCACTGATATTTATTTTGGGCTGGCCCCTGGAATGGGTGCCGATCGTTGTCATCGTTCTACCAATCTTTCTTCCCTTGATCCATGAGTTGGGATTTGATCTGGTCTGGTTTGGAACGCTAGTCGCGGTTACGCTTCAGACAGCATGGCTATCGCCACCGGTAGCACTGTCTGCCTATTTCTTAAAGGGGGTGATGCCGGAATGGGATTTGAAGGACATCTATCTAGGCATGATGCAGTTCATGGGCTTGCAGATTCTCGGTGCGGGACTGTTGATCTTCTTTCCGCAAATCGCCCTTTGGCTTCCCTCGGTCCTTCTCGGTTAAGGTCAGGCGCGATGGTCCGTTAACCGCTGGCGCTGACGCATACCGCTAACGCGACCGCTGCATGACGACGATGGCAAGACGATATTTCAAGAAAGCATTAAGAACCCCCGAGAGCGGGGAAGACGATACGCGTGAGCGTGTGCTCGAGATGCTGCGCGACATCGAAGCAGGTGGCGAGGTCGGCGCACGGTATTACGCTGAGACGCTGGACGGATGGACAGGCGAGATTGTCGTTTCACGCGAGCAGATCGAAGCCGCATCAGCCAAGGTACCGGACCAGGTCAAGGCCGATATCCGCTTTTCCTATGAACGCGTGAAGGCTTTTGCGGAGGCGCAGCTCGCGAGCATAAAGGAGTTCAAGACCGAGCTCTCACCGGGGCTGATTGCCGGGCAACGCTTGATCCCCGTGGACACGGCGGGCTGCTATATCCCCGGCGGGCGTTACGCGCATATCGCCTCAGCGGTGATGAGCGTGACCACCGCCAAGGTGGCCGGAGTCAGCAACGTCATCGCCTGCTCACCCCCGCGCAAAGACGTAGGTGTCCATCCGGCAATCTTGTTTACTGCAGACCTCGCGGGTGCGGACACGATCCTGGCGCTGGGCGGTGTGCAGGGGGTCGCTGCGCTGGCTTTCGGACTTTTCACCGGGCACCCAGCCGATATCCTCGTCGGTCCTGGTAACCGATTCGTCGCCGAGGCGAAACGGATTCTCTACGGTCGCGTGGGTATCGATCTCTTTGCCGGACCGACCGAGATCTTGGTGATCGCTGACGACACCGCTGATCCCGACATCGTCGCCTCTGACCTGGTAGGGCAAGCCGAACATGGGCCTGACTCGCCGGCTTGGCTGGTCACAACATCGCGCGCACTCGCCGAGCAGGTGATGAACAAGGTGCCCAACTATATCGCCCGCCTCAATGAGCCCAATCGCACAGCGGCCGAGACCGCCTGGCAGGATTATGGCGAGGTGGTAGTCGCTGACACACGCGAGGAAGCGGTGCGGGTGAGCGACGCCTACGCGCCCGAGCACCTGGAGGTGCACGCAGCCGATCTCGACTGGTGGCTGGCGAACCTGCGCAATTATGGTTCCCTGTTCCTGGGAGAAGAAACCACTGTCGCCTATGGCGACAAGGCGTCCGGGCCTAATCACATATTGCCCACCAAGGGCGCGGCCCGTTACACAGGCGGTTTGAGCGTTGGCAAGTTTATCAAGACCGTCACCTGGCAACGCATGACGCGCGAAGCGAACCGCGACGTCGGTACAGCCAGTGCTCGCATCTCACGTGCCGAGGGCATGGAAGGCCATGCGCTAACCGGCGATGATCGTCTTCATAAGTACTTTCCCGACGAAAAGTTCGAGCTCAAGGCGTGATCACACCATTACTCGCGGGAAGTTAACGGCCGTGGCATCGATCGATGCACTCTTCAGTCTCGCCGGACGTGTCGCCGTTGTGACCGGCGCGAGCTCGGGAATCGGTCGAGCCATGGCAGAGGCGCTGGCCAGCGCCGGTGCCGCCGTGGTGCTGGTAGCGCGCCGGCAGACCGAGCTGCAAGCGGCAACCGAAGCCATCAGGAAGCGTGGCGGGCAGGCCGCCCCGGTTGCCGCCGACTTGTCGGTGCGCGAGGGATTGGCAGACGTTGCCAGGCGTTGTCAGCAGCCTTTCGGCACGGTGGAGATCCTGGTGAACGCGGCCGGTGTCAACTTACGCCAACCCCCTGAGGAGATTTCGCTCGAGAGCTGGGACGCTACCCTCAATTTGAATCTCGCCGTACCGTTTTTCCTCGCACGCGAGTTCGTCCCCGGCATGCGCGACCGGGGTTACGGCCGCATTATCAACCTCGCCTCGCTGCAGTCTTCGCGCGCCTTCTCCAACGGTCTGGCGTACGGGGCTTCCAAGGCCGGAGCATGCCAGCTCACGCGGGCAATGGCCGAGGCGTGGTCACGCGACGGCATTATGTGCAACGCCATCGCACCGGGTTTCTTTCCCACTGCGCTCACTGCGCCGGTGTTCGACAATCCGCAGACCGAACGTTGGGCCGCCGAGCAAACTGCGGTCGGGCGCAACGGCCGTCTCGAGGACCTGGCCGGTATCACCGTTTTCTTCGCCGCACCTGCATCCAACTACATCACCGGACAGACGTTACATATCGACGGCGGTTTCACCGCCAAATAAAGCGATGAAGGCACTCGTCTACACAGGAACCCGAGAGGTGGTCTTCCGCGATGAGCCTGCACCCATTGCTGCTGCCGGCGATGCGATCGTAGCAATCGACGCGGTGGGCATCTGCGGCTCAGACATGCACGCCTATCTCGGGCATGACCCGCGGCGCGTACCGCCGCTCATCCTCGGCCACGAAGCAGCGGGCACCGTCGCCGAAGGCCCGGGCACCGGTCGCCGAGCGGTGCTGAACCCCTTGATCACCTGTGGGCAGTGCGATGATTGCCTGGGCGGGCGCCAGAATCTCTGTGCCCAGCGCGATCTGATCGGCATGTTTCGACCCGGCGCCTTTGCCGAGCATATCGCCATCCCACTGCGCAATCTGATTACCATCCCCGATGACATGGACGCCGCGCACGCGGCTCTCACCGAGCCCGCGGCGACAGCGTTGCACGCAGTGAACCTCGCCGCTAAGGCGGCATATCGACCGTTAAGCGAGACACGCGCTTTGGTCTTTGGCGGTGGGTCGGTCGGGCTTTTCGCCGCCCTGGTGCTGGCAGATCAAGGGGCGCGCGAGATTCATCTTGCCGAGACCAATCCGCTGAGGCGCCAAAGCGCCGAGCGTACAGGCGTTTGTCGCGCCTTCGACCCACTAGCCACACCCGCGCAAGAATCGTACTTCGACGTGGTCATCGATGCGGTCGGTGGCAAGACTACGCGCCAGGCTGCGATTGCTGCGGTCAGGCCGGGCGGCGTGGTTATGCACATTGGCCTGCTCGATAATGAGGGCGGTGTTGATGTCCGCAGGATGACGCTGCAGGAAATCACCCTCATCGGCACCTACACCTACACGCCAGTCGATCTGCGCGTGACCGTCGAGAAACTCTATACCGGCGCACTCGGTAAGCTCGACTGGATCGAGCAGCGTCCGCTCGCCGACGGTGCGCGTGCCTTTGCTGATCTGCTTCAGGGCCGCTGTGCCGCGCCCAAAATCATTCTGCGACCCAACCCTCGCGATTGAAGAAGTCTTCAGTACGTCGGCAGGTCCGAATCGTGCCGGCAGGTACAGAAGATCTCGCAATGAGCTAGATTTCCTGTGATCCCGTCATACTTACTATGCGCGGGACGGCGCTCGTCCAATCGCGACAAGCCTGCGGGATTGATATGGAAAAAGCGATACCCTAGATCACGCAGCAAAGCCAATGCCTGCGCAAAGTTAGCATCAGCGAACGTAATCTCCATGACAATGTCGGGTCGAGTCTGCTCGAGGGTTTTCATTGCACCCGCAATCACCTCGTGCTCGGTTTCTTCCGTGTCAATCTTTACGAGGTCGACGTCATCGAGGCCGGCCTCCTGCAGCCAGGCATCAAGCGAAGTGGTGCGCACGGAACTCGTCTGTGCGTTGAGATCTTCGAATCTTTCACCCGATCGAAACCGGTCCTTCAGCGAGCCCGTCGCTGGCAGAGCGCTGAGTCGTTCCTTCGGGATGTAAAGTGTTGCCTCTCCGGCGTGGCGCGCTAGCGCCAGCGGATATACGGACACTTGTGTACAGCTGTTGAGCGCAAGAAAATGTCGCAGCAGGGCGAGATTTTCCGGCAACGGCTCGAAGGCATGGATGCCGGCCAGCGGGTTCGCCTTGGCAGCGACCAGCGAGTAAAGCCCGAAATAGGCGCCGATATCCAGTACGCTCTTGGCACGTTTGGCTAAGGCGAAGAAAAGGCGAAGCGTGTCTGGCTCATAACCGTAAATACCCTTCCAGGCGAAGCGTCTCAGGATCTTGGAGGACTCCGGATGATCCAGCAGTAGCGCCTGGCCGTCTGGAAGAAACAGTGGGAAGCGCTGCACACCGAGGGGCATCGAGTCCTTGAGCCGTGTCCGCACGAACTGCGGGGCGAGACGATAGACCATGCGGTGCAGTGTCACGAGATGCATTGCGCTTGCGTCATGGCAACGGGTTTGTGTAAGAATACCACTGTCCATCTCGACAGACGCGTCCGCAATCCCCGAACGATGAAGATACTCGGTGTTACCGGTGCCGCGCTGCACGACAACTCGGCGGCTCTCTTCGTCGACGGCGAGCTGGTGGCGGCCGCCGAGGAAGAGCGTTTCATACGTGTCAAACACGCCAAGCGGCGCCAGCCGGTCAATGCCATCAAGTTCTGTCTCGACCATGCCGGCATCGCCCCCGAGGAGATCGATGTCGTCGCCTACCCTTACGTCGAGGTGGGGCTTGCCCACAAGGCGCGTTGGTACTATGCCGCACGGCATTGGTATGCGCCAACGAGAGCCATGCGAGCGATCTTCAATGGCAACCGGCACGTGCGCCGAACCACGATGGCTGTATTACAACTGCTGGATGAGCTCGGTATCGGGGCGAAACGTGTTCGCTTTGTTCCGGTCGAGCACCACCTGGCGCATGCCAGCAGCGCCTATCACCTGAGCGGCTTCAAGGAGAAAACGGCCATCGTCAGCATTGACGGGAAAGGCGAGTATGCAACGACCTTCTTCGGCTATGGTGAAAACGGAAAAATTCACAAGATTAAGGAATTCTACGATCCAGACTCGCTCGGCTGGTTTTACGGATCGATCACCGAATATCTGGGTTTCGAGATGCAGGACGGTGAGTACAAGGTCATGGGCATGGCGCCGTACGGGGACCCGGATAAGTACGATCTTTCGCCCCTCATCGACTACAATCGCCGCAACTTTACAGTCAACACGCGTCTGATCAATGTTATCGGCGCACGGCGCTACCAGCACAATGGCAAGGCCTATTACTTCAGCCCGGCGTTCGTGCAGTGGTTGGGCCCGGTGCGAAATGGCGATGATATCGACGATCCCTACATTCATTACGCCGCTGCCACACAGAAGCTGCTCGAAGACGCCACGCTCGGTCTGATCGATCACTATGTCGGGGACATCATCCGCGAAACCGGCCGGCTTTGCTTTGCCGGCGGCGTCGCACTGAACGTCAAGCTCAATCAGCGTTTGCTGAGCTGGCCGCACGTAAAAAAGCTCTTCGTGCAGCCGGCCGCCGGTGACGCAGGCACCTCTTTAGGTGCGGCCTCCTACGTAGCCATGAGCCTTGGCGAGCACACCCAGGCGATGGCACATGCCTACCTCGGACCCGCCTTCACGACCGAGCAATGCGTTGCCGCCTGTGACGCCCACGAGCGACGGCCGCGCTATGAAGCCCTCGATGATCCAGCGGCAACCGGGGCCATGATAATAGCTGATGGGCATCCCCTTGCGTGGTTTCAGGGACGCATGGAGTTCGGGCCTAGGGCCTTGGGTAATCGCAGCATCCTCGGCAATCCGAGCCAACCCGGGATAGCGGATCGCATTAATGCGCAGATTAAGTACCGCGAGCGCTGGCGGCCATTTTGCCCGAGCATCCTCGACTCGGCTGCCGCTGACATCATTCAGTCAAGACACCCGGCGCAATACATGACGATTACGTTTGATGTCGCCGAAGGCTGGAAGTCCCGCATCCCCGAGGTCGTGCATAAAGACGGCACGGCACGGGTGCAGGTCGTTGACGAATTGACGAACCCGCGCTTTTACCGGCTCATCAAGGAACTGGAGAGGCGCACGGGCAACGCGGTGGTGCTCAACACCTCGCTCAACCGCCGCGGCGAACCGATCGTATGTACACCCTCGGATGCCTTGAATATGTTCTATGGATCAGATCTACAGTACCTGATCATGGAAAATATCTTGATCCGCAAACACACAACTCGGCCATGAACGCTGTGCTCCCAACGGTACGACTACTTCTCCGGGAGCGGTATGAACTCAGTTTCACCGACTACAGGCGCGAAACGACCGGCTTTCCAATCGGCCTTCGCTTGCTCCATTTTCGATAACGAACTCGATACGAAGTTCCACCAGATGTGTCGCCCGCCGTCCAGTGGCGCGCCGCCTAAAAGCAGCAGCTTGGTCGGCACGCTCGCCGTGACGCGTGCCTCACGATGCGCCTTAAAGACCAGCATCCTGCCGGCGTCATAACGCTGCCCTCCCACCGACACGGCTCCGCTTACGATGAAGGCCGCCCGATCCTGATAATCATCCGGCAGTGTGATCGAAGCCTGCGCATCCAAATCCGCGTCTGCGTAGAACATCGGCGAAAGCGTCTCAACCGGAGAACGCGCGCCGAACGCCGTGCCAGCGATCAGGCGCATCTTCAAGCCACCGCGCATGATAGCAGGCAGCGTGTCCGCTGGATGGTGCACGAAGGTAGGGTCNNGTGCAATCGGGCACCGCGGGCCCGTGCTTCGGGTCCCGTGCGCTCGGAGTGGACGATGCCGCGGCCGGCGGTCATCCAGTTCACTGCGCCGGGTTGAATCGATTGCACGTAGCCCAGGCTGTCGCGGTGCAGGAGCTCACCATCGAACAGGTAGGTCACGGTCGCCAGCCCAACGTGGGGATGCGGTCTGACATCGATGCCCTTCCCCGGTTCGAACACGGCGGGGCCGACGTGATCGAAGAAAATGAACGGGCCCACCATTTGTCGGCGCCCCGACGGCAGCACCCGCCGTACCTCGAATCCGCCGAGATCTCGAGCACGAGGCGTGATGACCACGTCGATCAACTCAGATTGCCCTGTGCACTTCGGCTCGGGACAGGCTTGCCAACTCATGCGTTAGTCTCGACGGACTCGATCCTAGATGTGGCCGTTGTGCACCAGGTATTCCGCGACCAGGATGGCACCCTTGGCTGCGCCCATCTTGGTATTGTGGCTCACGAGGACATACTTGATCCCGTTAGGCAAAACCTGATCGGCGCGAAGACGACCCACCGAGGTCACCATGCCGTCCTCGCGGTCTCGGTCCAAACGCGGTTGTGGCCGGAAGGGATCGTCGCTCACATCAATTAAGGCCGTGGGACAAGACGGCAGTTGCAAAGCGACAAAGTCCTTGCCGTATTCCCGCAGGGCCCGCTTCGTCTCGGCCACGGTCGCCGCCTTCTTTAGAGAAACGTAAACCGCCTCGGTATGCGCCTCGAGCACGGGCACCCGGGCGCACGTGGCTGAGACGGAAAAGGAAGCGGGTTTCACTTTATCGCCCTCGATCTCCCCCAGGATTTTCTGGGTCTCGGTCTCGACCTTTTCTTCCTCTTTGGGGACGTACGGCACGACATTGTCGATGATGTCCAGCGCCACCACGCCCGGCGACCGTCCCGCCCCGGAAACGCCTTGCATGGAAGTCATGATCACCCTGTCGACGCCGAAGACCTCGTTGAGCGGCTTAAGCGTCATGGCCAGGCCTGTGGCAGTACAGTTGGGAATGGGCGTCACAAAACCGCTCCACCCTCGGTTCTTCTTCTGTACCCCGATAAGCTTGTCGTGATCCATGTTCACCCCGGGGATGAAGATGGGAACGTCGGGCTCATAGCGAAAGGCTGAGGCCGTTGACACCACGGGCGTGGTCTTGGCATACATCGGCTCAAGCTCTTTAGCGGCGTCCGATTCAACGGCCGTGAATACCAGGTCCACTGCTGCGGCATCAAACTCGGACGCATCCTGCACCCGCATGTCGGCGAAACCTGCGTCCAGTGGCTCCTGGCAATACCAGCACAATGCCCCGCTGGTGTCGGTAATAGCTTCCCTGTAGGCCTTTCCTGCTGAGCGTTTAGAGGCGGCTAGCGCTGTCACCTCGAACCAGGGATGAGCAGACAGGGCAGCCAAAAACTGCTGGCCCGCTATTCCGGTCGCGCCGATCACAGCGACTTTCTTACTGGTCACTACTTTCCTCTTTGTATCTTGTTGGTCAGCGATTGGACTGTGAGGACGATCTTATAACACCGAGCGCCGCAGAGCGATCCGGCCTTATCCCGTGAACAAAAGAGTCCCTCATTATCGGCAGCCAGCCGCGTCTCGAAATATGTCACCGCCAGATTGCGAAATACCGTACAGAAACCGGGCCCTCGTTTGTCGTAAGGTGGTTACATAGATTCAGCATCGATTGACTGACACGAGGACAGGAGAAAAAGGCAGTGTTGAGCAGACTGTATAGGCTGAAGCGAACAAGGTGGTTGGTGCTGATAGGCGGCATGTTGGGCGGATCCGCGGCGTTTGCCAACCACGGGGGCACAGGAGTGTACGCCAATGGGGTCGAACTGACAGCACAACAGATCGCCGTCATCCAGCACTCATTCGGGCAAGCTCCAGCGCCGGGCCATTACCTGATGCAAAACGGTTGCATCGCACACCTCGACAGCGGTCAGGTGGTTTGCCCGCAAGCGGCGCCAGGCGGTGGTTACAGCTATGGTGGCGGTATTGGCGGTGGGTACGGCCACAACAACGGTCCCGGTGGCTCGTGGTTCCATCGCGGCAGCGCTTACTCCGGCGGTTACTCCGTCGGCGGCGACGGCTCAGGCTGTATCTACACTCCGAACTGGTCAAACTGCTAGAACGCAACAGGCATCAACCGCGATCAGCTACATTAAGCTGTGATAGTGGGTATCTGATCCGACAGATAGTGTGCAATCAGATCGAATTCGATCGACTGCTTTGACCCGGAGCGGTCATTCAATCAATCAGAATAGTTCCCCCGCGACCGGCTCCAATCGGCCAATTGCAGGCATTCAGAATATGGGGGTCGCGGTCCAGACAGCGATGCATTGCCCAGACCTCTTAGCACCGCTCATCGCTGTGACTTGGTGCTCCTTGATCCGGCTTTCCGCCCGAATGACTGGCGTACACCCGATCGGTCCGCCAAGCCCTTATTGTTAGGGCACAAGTCGGTCCCACCGTCGGTTCGCTTCGAGATCAGACGAATAGCGGGACCACCAGACGCCCTCACAAGAAAATGTTTAGAGCATTCCGGACATGTGTACAACTCTGGCGCTTCGTGACCTAGCTGTCCAGGCACGCCAACGTGGAACACGCAGCCACAGAAACCACAGGTCTGCTGAAACGTCCCCCGCACGTAATGAGGCGTCCCCGCCGAGTAGCTCATTTCAACGCCGGCGCCAAGAGGGTGATCGGGTCGCGATCACCCTTTTCAGCGAAGACACGAAGTAACTCGGCCGACAAGCCAAAGGCAGCAAGTGACAGCGCACACCGGAGCGCGCGGAAGTCCAAATCAACGCAACAGAAGCCGCCATTGAATGCACCGCTTGTAGTCAGATAGCAACGTTCCCGAGTAAGGAAAACCCGCCTGATGGCGGGGTCCTCCTTCCAAACCACCGTACGCCGTCAGGCTACCTGAACTCTCGCCGCCGACGGACCTTTCGGGCCTTGCTCTATATCGAACGTTACCCTTTGGCCCTCGACCAGGGACTTGAAGCCGCCACCCTGAATAGCGGAGTAATGCACGAAGATATCCTTAATACTACCGTCCTGCGGCGTAATGAAGCCGTAGCCCTTATTGGCGTTAAACCACTTTACTGTTCCTGTAATCACGGAAATACCTCTGTTTGGTTAAATTACGATGATGATTTGCAGTTCATTCCTGGAAGCAACATCGCGGGAGTAACTGCCGAAAAAACAGGGAGGAACTTCCGAACTGAGTACAAGAAGTGCGCTGCAAGCGACGTAGTATACACTACCTTTTATTAGGAAAGCTGCAGCGATGTTCGTGTCAGGCTGAGTAGGAGTCATGCCCCTCGATCCTCGATCTAAATGCCTACACATACATTGTATTCAATCATCCGCGGATTCTTGTTGCTTTATTTGCTCGCCTGTGCTCTGATGCAAGGGCTTACCGACGGGTGATGGATTTGCGGACGACTTAGGGTTACACCCAGGCCTTCCCCAATCGTACGACCGCTAACAATAATCCCTCACCACCCGCCAGTGATCGTCCTTCAGCGTGAGGGTTTTGCCCTTCGCCAAGGATGCCGTCAACATCCCCGCCCACGGCGGAATGAGGGCCTTACCGCATGGAGGCAGTATGGAATATCGAGCCACACCGGATCGGAAACTTTGTCCCGATTGTCTGCGTGAATATGTCCACAAAGACAGCACGCGCTGTAATAAATACTGGCTGAAGGAGCTTCATGGACCTTTACGGAGGCAATTAGCTAGGGCCCCCTTAACCCGAGAGCACTGAGACACGGAGGTCAACTATGCCCTTCTACCTTACCCATAAACAAGGCGACTACGCTCATATCCCCGAGCTACCCGACTATTACTTTGAAGCTGAACAAGACGACCACAACCAAGTCCCCGAACTGCAAGTCTGTCTGGCCGAAGCCCTCTACGACATCGAGTCGATCCTGGTGGACGCAGCTCCTTTCCCCGAGCACAAGCTAATCCGGCTCAGGCATCAGATCGTCAGCAACTTAGAGCGGGCGTGGGAGATTACGGGCAATAGTAAGGAACAACTGGTGGCGATGATGTCGCAGATCAGCCAGGTGGCGGCGAA
>JABAOD010000143.1_pt2 | contig 17427 bp, 16 predicted proteins | sample 7062151 | NCBI WGS metagenome assembly JABAOD01 (sample SAMN14538626, study PRJNA623070) | marine sediment metagenome | biome: marine biome [ENVO:00000428]; feature: marine pelagic biome [ENVO:01000023]; material: deep marine sediment [ENVO:00002113] | place: India: Gulf of Khambhat ... | reverse complement strand
CCAGCCGTATGGAGGAACTTCTCCCTGGGAAGTTTCCTCATGGCCTGGGTGAACTCCGCCCTTCTACATAGAACTTTCCCGCGGTATTTGCTGACTTCTTTTCAGGGACGTAAAAACAGAAGCCACCGTCATGATGACGGCAAGGAACATGAACATGATCTGGGGAGTGTAGAGGGCGTACTCCAGCCATTCGGGAAGCTTCGCGATCAGGAGCGAGTATGTGATGGGGGGCAGGCGCATGACGATAAGGAGGAGGGTGACAAACGCCAGAGTCGGGCCAGAGATGGCCGTCAGGCTCGTTCCGCTGGAGTGGAGACCCTGCAGGTAATGAAAGGCCAACAGTGCGAAGCATATCAGCATACCAAGGAGGATGAGGGATGTCACAACCGTCCCGGCTGCAATGAAGAGGAGGCTGGCCAGCGCGGTTGCAACGGCTCCGGTCGTGCTTCTAACCACCTCGGGCCTCATGTTTGACACGAACGGTACGACGATGACGGCACCGAGGGCCGAAGCCATAAGGAGAGCAGCCCCGAGGTAGCTCAGCGTCTCGCCCTCCAGGTCGAGCTTGAGGCTCAGGGAATGGTAGTGAGATGTGGCCAATGCCAGGAATGGCAGGGAGATGGCGAGGCCCGTCAGCCAGGCCCTTTTCGCCTCCTCTCCCTCCTCCTTGAATTGAACGCTTGGCGGGATGAGCACGACTGCCACGAAGAAAGTGCTCAGGATGGTAAAGGCCATGAAGTCTGGCGGTAGGATAAAGCCCACCGCTAGGCCCAGAGAGATAGAGGAAAGAGTGAGGCGAGGAGATCCTATGTTAGTGAGGGCGCGGTCCATTAGGATCAGGGCAGTGATCATGAGAAGCGGGAAAGCTGCAATGGTGTAGAAGCTTCCAGCAGCGGAGAGCACAAAGAAGAGGGCGGATATGGAGGCCGAATACCTGGGATAGGCCGATTGCACGTGTCTGCGCAGAGGTGTGGCAACCCCCGAGACGAGCACGCCAATGAACACGAAATGATAGGCCCAGAAATTGGCGTTCAGCGCTTCACGAAGAGTAAGCAGGAAGAGGGCCGTGGTCGCTATGATGAGCAATGAACTCGAAGCCCGCGACCTACCGTACTTCGTCCGAGCAGTGTTGGGCCGCCGAAGGAATAAGCCAATACCCAGGAGGGCTACCACCACGGCAGCGATGACGAGCAACGATTCCCACATTGCTACAAGACGAAGGTCCTCCTGGGCCAGAAAGGCCTCGTACGCAGCCCGAGACCTGTCACCGCTCCCGGAGAGGGCTTCGGAAGCGGCGATATGCCCGTCCGCCGAGCGCAGGAGATCAGTAAGAAAGGCTGATGTCAGAGGGTTTCCGCTCCGTTCCTCCAGCCCCTCGCGCGCTCCCGCCTGGAAATCCTTCAGCAGGAGGGCAAAGAAGGCCTCAGGAGATACGACCTCGAGACCGCCCGAAGTTCGTTCCTCGAGTTCATGAATCACATCCATAGCATCCTCCAAGTCGAAGCGCCATGGGTAGACTGTGATCCAGATGAAGTGAGGACCGCTGCCCCAAGAATTCATTGCAGCCCGTGCCTTTCCCAGGAAGTTCTCCTTGGTGGTCCACAAGTGGGTGGACCTCACCACTGGAGTCGCGCCGCCACCACCCTCTTGCATCCAAACGCTGCGTGTGGTTGGCTCGTCAGCATAGTCCAGGACCAGTCCTCGAGGGTCCAGCCCCTCGACGTAGGCCGACAGACGGGCAGGACTGTATTGAATCTCCCCCGCCGGGAAAGCGTTCAAGAGCCATATCACGTCCATGTCCACTGATTCCAAATACCCAGCTGTCCACTCCAAATAAGGCTGTAAATCCGCCTCTTCCAGGTAGTCAGGGTAAAGGTATCCAGCCCCGCTGGGACTAGCTATGAAACTGTCCTGGCTTGTCGCCGTTCCGTAGAAATAGTCGAGATACGGTGGGGCGAGTTCGACGAACAATGGGTTCAGGCTCCAGGCGATGGGGATGGTCCCCCGAACTGGGCTTTCCCACAGTTTTCTCATCCGGTGAGCTACGAAGTCGAGGTTGTCACCATCGGCCACGGCAACCACCGCATACGTCCTGTCCTCCAAGTTCACTGCAGGGGCTGGGGGACGCGTCTGCTTGAAGGCCTGGTCCCTACCGATGGCGGAGAGAACCGTCAGATTCGGCACTTCCTGGAACCCTGTGAGGTGCTTCCCTTCGCTCGATGCCATCTGGACGAAGAGGTTCTCTTCCGTCTCGGTCAGGCTATCAAACCATCCGATTATCGGTATCCCCCTCGGTGTATTCCGAAGGACCCGCCATGTAACGGACAGGTCCTGGGGGGAAGCGAGAGCACCTTGAGTTCGGTAGAAGACGAAGATTTTGGCGGCGATCAGGTAGTCCCGAATCGCCACCTCCTCGGGCGGAAGGATCGAGATTACGTACCTGTTAGCCTGAGGGTAGAGTTCATCGAGGGCCTTGTCGTATGCCTCCGCAGCATTGAGCAGGGCCCACTCGCTTGCTGCGTAGTCGAGGAGAATGGGTAGCTGCCCCCTTTGGCTCAGATCTTCAACATCCTTCGGACCAGCAATCACCAGCCCTTGAAGGGCAGCGTACATGGTCCCGATGTTCACTGATTCCGGCCTCCCGGGATCAAAGACGTAAAGACCTCTGGCTTCGCGAAGGTAGCGCTCAAGGGTCCAGTCGATATCCACGACGTCGTACGCAATTCCATACCTGGAGGAGATGAAGTTCAGCATGGAGGTGTCGTTGGAAGTCTCGTTCTCCGTGTCCAAGTAGAGCTGGACAAGGTCTCTGTTGACTATGCCCTGGATGGACAGCAAAGTAAGGCGGGTAGAGTAGCTGACATTCTCTCCGACTGAGACTACGTGGAGGGTCTCGTTCAATGGAAAGACGGGAAAGGGATTCTCCGTTACTGGCATACGGCCCTGTTCATCAACCGGTAGGAGGGGCTCATTCCAGAGGAGGCTTACCACTGCCACCATGACAAGGAGTCCGAAGATGACCGCAAGGGGGAGGTACCTGCTGCTTCGCAGCATTCCGCGGAAGACGCTCCTCGGCTGGGCACCTAGTCCAGCTGCCAGACCCTCCGACCTCCTGACACTCGCCAGAGGCGGGTCTTACCCTGCCCCTGACCAGACTGGCTGAGGACCTGGCCAGCTAAAAAGAGTATCGCCTCTCACAAGGTAGCAGTTCATGGGCCTGCCTCTGTCTACTCAGGTTCTCGGTACAAGGGCTCCCAATACTTCCAGCGATTCCTCTTGGCGATTTCAGAACCGCATTTGGGGCAAACAGCGTAGACGACGGTGCCCTTCCTCTCCTTCCTCTCGTTGGTCTCAATATTATCCAGAAGAACCTCCATACCATCCTTCCGACACCAGGCAGAGGTGACGCCCCGGCCTGGGACCGGACCCCAGGAGGAGCCGGTCCAGCAAAGGATTGGGTCCGTATTGCGCTCATCATCGGGGCAGTAAGCCTCCCTGGTCCGTATGTTCTCCCGCTCAACCCATCTCTTGGGCATATCCCACAGCTTATGCGTGCCGTGCCTTTCGCATGGGACGTCCAACCAGACCCCTCGGGGCTGGAAGTCCTAGCCCTTTGAAATGCTTTACCCTCCGGCGTGCTCACCAGCCGCGCCTAGCTGAGGCTTCGGGAGCCAGAACGAGTCCGCTCTCCAGCAAATCTTCACACGAGGCCCAGGCTGACGAAAAGGTAGGTGCCAACGGCTACTGCCAGCAGGCTGGGTAGGGTGAGGATGGTACCTAGTCTGAATATCTCCCTTCTGCGCGCGAACCCCGAGCTGTAGACCAGGATGAAGGGAGGTGAACTCGTGGGTGTCATGTAGGATGCTAGAACGCCCAGGGCGACGGGAAGGACTAGGAGCTTCAAGTTTCCGATACCCAGGCTGTCCGTCAGGCCCACCATTATGGGTACAAATATGGCGACCCCTGCTGTAGACCCCAGGAAGCTGCTGATCAGCACCGTAAGGAGGACGTAGAACAGGACGAGAGGAAGGAGGCCGAGGTAGGCGGGTGAAGCGGCCGACACAAAGCCACCAAGTCCCGTGGCGATCCAGCTGGCCGCCCCCGTGAAGAGAAGTCCTCTTCCGAGGGCGAGCCCTGCTCCTATCACGAGGAAGATCTCCCAGGGGATGGCCCTGGTATCCTCCCATTCCACCGTTCTCGTCACGAAGAGGACGAGGGCGCTTCCCAGAGAGATCACGGCCGCGCTGGCGATCTCGGGAGTCTGGCCGAGCTCGATGGCAATCTGATCCCCTGCGATCCACAGAACCACAGTGGACGCGAATATGACTATCAGCCTCTTCTCCTTGGCCGACAGGGGACCCAGAATCGCCATCTCATCCTTCAGCCATGAGAGGTCCACCTGCTCCTCGTCCGGAATCAGCCTGGTCAACAGCACGTAGGTCAGCGTCAGGATGAGGAGGGACATGGGTAATCCCACCTTGATCCAGTCGATGAAGCCCCATGGCACTCTCTCAGAGAGGAAGGAGGTAGCAATGGCGTTGCCCGAGAATCCCACTATGGTGGCCATCCCTCCAACCGTTATGGCGACCCCGGTGCCCAGAATCAGAAGCGAGCCGTACTGTTTCGCCCAAGAGCCCTTGAGCTTGCTGGCAAAGGCCACGGCGATGGGTATCAGCATGGCCGCGGCGGCGGTGTTGGTAATCCACATGGAGAGGGCGCCTGAGGAGACCATGAGGGCCAGGAGGAGCTTCTTGGGGTTCCCCCCGGATCTGGCTGCTAGGAAGTAGATAAGCCTCCTGTCAAGCCCCGTCTTGCGAAAGGCCTCAGCGATGAAGAGGCTCCCCATGATCAGGTATATGACGGGGTCGGCGAAGGAGGTAAAGGCCCTGACCACCGCCGTACGGTCGCTTCCAAAGATTCCGTAGGCGACGAGCAGCACCGGGGCTGAGAGGGCTGTAACAGGCAGCGGCGCGGACTCCAGGCCCCACATGAGGGCCACGAAGCCGAAGATGGCTAGCATATGCTGAATCTTCATGTTAGGCAAGATGGGGATGAAGGTGAGGGACAGCAGGACAGCGAGGGGGATGATCAGCCTGATAGTCTTCCTCAGCCAGTAGCTGAGGCGGCCGAAGGTGGCAAAGATGAAAGGCTTGAGCCCGACCTCGTGGTGGTATAGCAGTTCGGGCATCCTGTCCTCCTTCGGCGTTGGCTTCTCTCCATCCTTCTCTCGCCGGTCTCCGTCGTCCGTCATCGTGATTGCGCCTGCAGGGCGACGGTATGATGACTAGGCTAATAATAGGCTTGGAGAGGCAGGACCATGACGAGAGGTTTATACAGTGAACGCCTTTTCATCGTCGGGTACCATGAAGGGACGTAGCAGTCCAAGGCGTTACCGCAGGCGGACTGATAATGCCGCCATATCCTCCGAGATAGCCGTGTTAATCCTTCTGGCTGTCACCGTGGTGGTGGCCCTTCTCGTCTACCTCTTGGCCCTCGCGGTCCTCTGAGGCACCCATAGAGGGGTTCTCTGTGAAGTTGAAATAACCCCTGACGGCGCGTATTACCCCGTGCTCATGCTCGATGACGATAGCTCCCTCCATCCCGTCGGACCTACCTTCGAGTGTCTGCGCCCTGCAGCTCCACTCCATGACAGCATGGCCGCTGCCGAAGTGTTTTGACTGAATGGCGCAGTCGAGACCTGCCAAGCAGTGCCGCAGCGCCTTCAGCATCGTCGCCCTCAGGGGTCTCTTGCCGATCCCACTTCCTCGGAGGGGCTCCGGACCTAAGAAGCGATGAATTACATCATCTGCCGCGTATGGCAGAAAGGTCTCCAACTCCAACTGGCTGAGGACGTCCACGGCCGTCTCGATTCTAGTTGTCCCTCGCTTTCCACCCTTCAGCTCAACTCCTCCCGCCTCATTCTCAGGGCTCAACATAGAGCCGAAAGTTGTAAAAGAGGTGATGCCATCTCTCGCTGGGCCTATGAAAGAAGCAAGGCTCCTCATCCCGGGGCCGGTGCCCATCGAGGGGAGGATTGCGGAGGAGATGGCCAAGCCTGCCGTTCCTCATTACGGAAAGGAGTGGGTCCAAGCCTACCGGGAAACGGAAGAGCTTCTTCAGAGGCTCTTCAAGATGAGGGAGGCCAAGGTCTACTCATTGGCCGGGCCCGCCCACGTGGGTCTCGAGGCCATCGTGACGACGTTGCTGAGGCCCGAGGATAAGGCGCTTGTCATCGACAACGGCTTCTTTGGTAGGCGTCTCCGGGAGGTGCTGGACGCCCATGGCATTGAGGCCTTCTCCATCCACTCCCGCTGGGGCTCCCATCCTGACATGCGAAGGGTGGAGGAGATTCTAAGCAGCCGCTACGTACGTGCCCTCTTCGCTGTCCATTCCGAGACGTCCACGGGGATGGTCAATCCCATGCGGGAGCTCGGGAGCCTAGCCCACGAATATGGCTCCCTCTTTGTCGTTGATGCCGTGTCCTCCCTGGGCGGTCTTGATATACCCTGCGAGGAGTGGAGGATCGACGCCTGTTTTGGGGCCTCCCAGAAGTGCCTGGGTGCTCCTGCCGGGATTGCTCCGGTCGCCGTTAGGAGCTCCATACTGGAAGGGGTCGACCCCGGCGATGTTAGGGCATGGTACACGAACCTCCTCACGTGGGACAAGTACAGCGAGGACTGGGGAAAATGGCATCCCCAGCCGACGACCTTGTCAACAAACGTGTTCTTCGCCTTCAAGGCCGCCTTGGAGGACGTGTTCGATGAGGGACTCGAGAAGCGGGTGGAGAGACACCGAACCATCGGACGAGCTTACAGGGAATCCCTGAGGTCTCTTGGCTTCAAGACGGTGGCGCAGGAGGAGGACTGTAGCGACACTGTGAGCTGTGTGCGACCGCCCGGTGGGGTCGAGGCCCCCGAGCTAGAGCGCCGGCTGAAGGAGGACCACGGCATCCTCGTGGCCGGCGGCATCGGGGAGCTAAAAGGTGAGGTCCTGAGGATTGGCCATATGGGTCCCACCGCGAACCCACAGGATCTTCTCTCTGTCATCAATGCCCTGGGTAGCATCCTGAAGGAATGGGTGGATGTGGATGTGAAGTCTGCCTTGGACGCGGCGACCTCCATGTCAAAAGGCCTCCAGTGATCAGGTCCACCGGGGCCCGTGGTCACAAAGCCGAAGGCGAGGGCGATTGGCAACGCTTTTTACGAGAGGGGCACAGTAAGCGTTCAAGACATGTCGAGCCTCCCTGAGCTGATAGAGCAGTTGAGGAGCGAGAATCTCCTTCCCACTCCAGAGGCCCAGGGGGCGTTCAGCAATGTCGACTTGCGGGTCTTTGTTGATAAGAGGTACGCTTCTCTCGCTTACGAGGACGTCCCCCTCCCCTACCATGAGGCCGGGGATAAGGTCGGCCACCTACCCTCCCCCCGTCTGGCGGCGGCGGTCCTGCAGCTCCTTGATGTGGAGGAAGGCAGTGACATCCTTCTCGTAGGCTCCGAGGGGGGCTATCTAGCGGCCCTTGCATTTGAGCTCTCAAAGGGGGGTCGCGTCCTGATCGTGGAGGAAGATGATGAGCTGGCTGAGACAACGAGGCGCGGCCTCGACAGATCAGGTTATGCCGGCCGAATCGGGCTCGCGGATTCCCTTCCCGAGGATTCGTGGTCGAGAATATACGTCACGGACCCCTCTGCTATGGTCCCCGAGCGGCTGAAGCACAGGCTCGGGGATATGGGAGTTCTTGTCCATTGGAGGAGGGATACGGAGGGATACTGCTTCTTGAAGCTCGTCAGAAGTCGAGATGAGTTCATCGAGCTTGCCATCAGCGAGGTCGGTTTCCTCACTGAGAACCATAGGACCGTCCCCTTCAACTTCTCCGCCTTGTTGGCACTCGAGGACCTGCTGGGAAATGTCTGGAGGGGGAGAGCCTCCACTCGTCGGGACAGTTACTTCCAGGAGCTTGCCGACAGCACCTTCGCAGGTGGGCCCTGGGACTCAGGGGGTATATCGAAAGAGGATACCGGACGCCTGCAAATCGCCCGGCGAGCCTTTCGGCTAGCCCATATCTGCCAGATGCACGGGGACTTGAAGCGCGCCGAGAGACTCTACAAGAAATCCATCGAGGCCTTCCCGACGGCGGAGTCCCATACCTTCCTAGGATGGACCTATAGCTTCACGGAACGCTTGGAGGAAGCCATCGAGGAGTGCAAGAGGGCCATTGCGGTGGACTCCAGCCTGGGAAACCCTTACAACGACATCGGGGCTTACCTCATCCAGTTGGGACATCTGGACGACGCCATTCCTTGGCTGAAGAAGGCGTCAGAGGCCAGGAGGTACTGCTGTTACTTCTATCCCCACTGCAATCTTGGCAGGGTGTACATGATGAAGGGTGACCTGTACGCGGCCAAGATGGAGTTTGAGCGAGCCCTGGAGATCAATCCCGGTTATGAATTCGCCAGGGAGCTGTTGAAGGAGACAGAGAGAAGGTTGGCCACCTCTGACAGATCCATCTAGAATTCCACTTCACCGGAGACGGGTATGACGGGGATATGAAGCTTGGCAAGTTCCCTCTCCATGCCGGAGACGTAATGGCCCCCCATCAGGGTGTCGTGATGGCCCCAATCCTTCAGCTTTCTGGCTATCAGAACAATGTCCGGTTTCACCGTCAGACACACCTGCACGGCGTTCATAGGGGTCACATGAAGCTTGATATCCACCTTCTTGATGACGCCCTCTTTGAGGGCGTAGGGATCCTCGCGATGGTCGGCGACCACTATCTCCAAGTCGGTGTTCTTCTGAAGCTGTTGGATAGTCCTGGCACCCAGCTCTCCCGCGCCGACGACCAGAATCCTCATGGCAGCCCTCACCCCTCCGACCGCTCACCGGCTCCGCGCTCTGCCCGACTGCAGAACAAGCAGCCGAGGATGCAAGGTCCATCGTGGGTTTTATCCTTATCGGTCGTCTAAGCCTAGGGGACGGCACCGGTGTAAGGGAGGTCCAGTCGTTGCCGACAGTTGTGACATACCAGTGTGAGGACGATTCCCGCTTTCTCCTCCCTCGTGGTGACCAGCCAGTGGCATCTGCCGCAGTCACAGACAACTGTCATCTCCTCGCCTCCCTCGGGGACGAGCTTAAGAGCCCCAGAGTCAAATCTCCTCGCGGAAATGGCGGTGCCTTCGAGTTCCTTAGGCCTCACCACCTCGCCCATAATTAACTCATACGAAGGCGGGGGTAAGAAGGTTGCTGTCGACGGGCGAGCTGTTTATGATGACCCACCCGTCCAAGGCCTAATCAATGAGCACGGGCCCCTCCGTAGAGATAGGACGATAACGGACCGCTGGGTCTGGGGGCTCTGATGGGCAGGCTGAAACTCAATCGCTGGGCTAGGATGATAATTGCCCCGAGGACGAGGAGAACCATGCCCATGTCCAGGCCGAAGATCGGTATCGCCTAGTCAAGGAACTGAAGCCCAATAAACGTCACAAGAAGACCCATGGAGCCGAAGACCGACAGCATGCCAAGGACGGTGAGTCCACCGAAGATGGCACCGCTTCAGGGGTCCACCTCTTCGGCACCAGAGTTCCGGCCAAGATAGTACGAGACGTAGGCGGGGCGTCGTCGGGATGGGGGGCTTCGTGATTGGCATGATACTCGCTATCGTCGGAGGCACCCTCGCTATCCCTCCGTCGTCCCGGCAACGACAGGCAGGGGGCTTCGGGCTTGCACAAGCTGCGGGATACTCTTTCCATCCTCGTACACTTATTGTCCTCACTGCGGCGCGGAGGCGCCTGGGCCCTCATAGGTCAGGGCCATGCCCTCCCCATCACCTAGGGAAGAGTACACTGCTTAGTGGTCTGGTTCCAAGATGGGTGTCAGTCGCAGTTATTTTTTTGAGAGCTCTCTATAGGAGTGAGGGGGGATTCCCGGGGTCCTACTCAATCCACTCTATCTCATCCACCTCGAAAATCCCACCGCAGGCCATGCACTCCACGCCGATGCGTAGGTCCTCGAACATAAGAATGGCTAGCTCCTCTTCCCCACAGGCTTCGCAGGGTCCTAGAACATATCCGCTCCTTCTTATGGCCTTTACTTTCATCTCAACGACTCCGAGAACCAGAGGTGGCTATTCGTCCTCTCCAAGATCGCACTTGGGACAGAGGTAGTCCAGAAGGGGGTAGTTCCCGTGGGCATGCTGGACGAAGTAGACCATCTCGCTCCCACAGGTTGCGCAGACCCGCTTTTCGTCCCTCTTGAACGCGACAATCCCTCCCGGGGATTCCTGCCCTGCTTGAAGAGGCGGGGTCTATTTAGGCCTTTACCCCTGCCCTCTTCTTCGGAGCTTCAGGACGCCAAACTGGACCATCAGGCTGAAGGAGGCCGAGGCGATGGCCAAAAGGGATAGCCATGCCACGGGACTCGTCACCGCGCTCGTTCTCTCTACGGTCCCAGTCCTGGATTCCAGGGCAATAGTCTGCTCCTCGATCGCGTCAAGGCGTACTACCCTCCCGAAGACATCAATATCCTGGCCCACTAGGTCACTCGTCTGAAAGACGAAGTCCACTATGGCCTGGTAGGTCTCTGCCTTCACGTTCTGAGACAACGGCCCCGCCACTAGAGTCCCCGCCACAAACACGCAACCAACACAACTATCTTCGATCTCACGAGGTTCCTCCCCTTGGAACTAGCAAAAATGCCTCTCGGTCTATATGACCGCTTTCTGCTGGCGCCTCCGCCTGCGGCCCGACGAGAGTTTCAGCCCGTATAGTTTTTAACCGATGGAAATTTTGGGTTGGACGGACAGTAAAGGGATACTTCCATGGAGAAGTTCAAGGTCAGGGTTATCGAGAGAGTTCAGGAAACGCCCACCGTCCATCTGCTCCGGCTCCAAAGGACGGACGACAAACCCCTCGAGTTCGTTGCCGGCCAGTGGGTGCTGACGAGAGTCCAGAGGGATGGAAATGATATTCGAAGGGCCTACTCCATCGCTTCTCCCCCCTACATAAAGGACAGTTTCGAGCTTTGCATCAAGAGGGTGGACGGAGGTGAGATGTCGCCCACACTGACCTCCATGGAGAAGGGAGAGATCTTCGATTGCGCTGGACCTTACGGCAAGTTCGTGTTGGTGGATCCCCTGGAGACGAATATCTACTTTGTCGCGACAGGTACGGGCATCGCACCTTTCCGGTCGATGATCGATACCCTCTTCCACAGGAAGACGGACAGGAATATCCATCTCTATTTCGGTGTGCGAAACGAGGAGCAGATCATATATGGAGATCACTTCACCCGGCTTGCGAAGGAGCACAGGAATCTCGACTACGTCGTGACCCTCAGCCGGCCCCAGCCCTCATGGAAGGGGGAGAAGGGATATGTCCAGTCCCTTGTAGAGAAAAACGTGAATGGATACAACGGCGAGGAGGTCTACATCTGCGGGATCCCGGAGATGGTGGACGAGGTCCGCCAGATGTTTCTGAACATGGGATGCCCCAAGGAGAGGAGCCACGTTGAGAAGTGGTACTAGGGTCCTTCTAAGCAACAGATTGGGCGGTCCCTGTTAAAGGCAGGTTGCCCGCCTTCAGGCTCAGACCCAGGAGCCCCGGCCAGGAGCATGTAGCTCCAGGCCCTCTTCCCTATGTTTGCCGCGCCGTTGATGTCGGCGTGGCCTGTCCATCCACAGGCCGAGCAGATGAAGAGGCCCTGGCTCGGCCTCCTGCCCTCGTTGTTGCAGACGTGGCATTCCTTTGAGGAGTACTCCTCCCCGACTAGGATGACCGGTACGCCCTCCCAGGCGGCCTTGTACTGGATGTAGGTTGTGAGTCGGTGGTAAGGCATGGTGTGTACGATACGGGCGAAGCGCTTGCCCCTCTTTCGTTTCGCAGGGGGACATCGCTGCGTGATTCCCTTCAGGTCGCCGATGGCTATGGCGGCTTTCTCGCGGATGGCTGCATTGACGATTTCCCTGGATGCTTTGTGGAGGAGGTCGTCCACCCTCCTTCGTTCGGTGTCTTTGATCCTCACAAGCGTCCTATGGTGTCCTCTCTCCTGCAATATTCGACGCAGCCAAGCATAGTGTCTCCTCAAGCCCCTTGCAACGCGGGCATGGAACTTCGGCTCACGGATGAGGCCATCGGCCCACACCACCGATGTGGCGATGTTCCTCTCGCCAATGTCCACGGCCAAGACTCTGCTGCGAGGCTTGAGGGCCTGAGATACAGGCTTCTGGATCGTGAGGTGGATGTAGAAATCCTTACCTTTGCGGATAAGCTCCGAGTTGCATACCTTGACCTCCGAAGATGCAAGAAGGTTCTCGTGTTCTGGCGCTATGCGGAGGGCGTAGTTCCTCCTCTCGCCCTTGGTGATGGGTATGCGGACCCACCACCGGGCCACTCTGGAGTTCGGGTTCTCCCTCAGGCCAAGGCAGCCCCACTGGTTGAGAACCCTCTTGGAGGGATACCTCAGGCTCATGTTGTCGTGCATCTTGTAGCCCGTACGACGCCAGTTGTCGTACAGCCAGCGGAGCCTCTCGGCCTTGGTTCTAGTGGGCCTCCATACCTTGGCCCGGATGGTCCTGGTAACAGTCGTCTCCACTCGGCTTGGAGGGGCGGTCGCTACTTAAGGCTGGATGAGGGAGGGGAGTGAAAGTATTACACTAGAAACACCCTACAAGCTCAGACGTAGTAGGTCTGGCTCTGCTCCCGGAGGAATTGCTGCAGGTAGTAGTCACCTCCAGCACCTTTCCCCGATATTCCGCTGTGCTTCCAGCCCCCGAAGGGCTGGACTCCCACGACCGCCCCTGTCGTGGCTCCCGCCGATCGATTGCAGTAGACGACCCCTGCCTCTATCCGCTCGAAGAAGGTTGCCTTCTCCTCCTCATCTTCGGTGAAGATGCCAGCGCATAGGCCATACTCAGAGTCGTTAGCGAGCCTCAGCCCTTCTTCGAGGGAGCCGATGCGCGCGACGCACAGTAAGGGGACGAAGAGTTCCTCTTTGAAGAGACGGTGGTCCATGGGTAGCCCGTCGACGATGGTTGGCTCGACGAAGTAGCCCTTGGCCAGAGCTCCATCCTGCACGACCCTGCCACCAGTCAAGACCGTCCCGTCGCTCCCCGCAAGGGCGGCATAGCTCTGATAGTTCTCGTAGGCCGTTTCATTTATGAGAGGCCCGAGGTAGGTATCCCTTTCAGTGGGATCCCCTACCTTCAGGTCCTCAGTCCACTGGACGAGCCTCGTCATGAACTCCCCCTTGACGTCTTCGTGGACGTACACACGAGAAGTGGCACTGCACTTCTGACCACCGAAGCCAAAGGCGCCCCTTCCCACCCCCGGAACCGCCTTGTCCAAGTCAGCGTTCTCCGTCACGATCACCGGGTTCTTCCCTCCCAGCTCCGTGATGACGGGCTTGGCGAAGTCCCTCGTGAAGGTCTTGAAGGAGGCAAGGCCGACCTGCTTTGATCCAGTGAAGACCAGCCCAGAGACCTTTGAGCTCTCGACTAGCTCGGCCCCGACAGAGGACCCGGGCCCCGTCACGAAGTTCAAGACACCCTCCGGTAGGCCCGCCTCCTGCAATGCTTCGTAGAGACGAAGCCCCATAAAGGGCGTATCGCTGGCCGGCTTCAGGACGGCGGTATTCCCGGTGAGAACCGCCCCTGTGGTCATCCCACACGTTATGGCCAAGGGGAAGTTGAAGGGAGAGATGACGGCCCAGACGCCGTAAGGCTTGAGGACACTCCTCGTCCTCTCTTCAGATGTGTACCTACCCATCTCATGGTCAAAGCCTTCGTTTCGCACGAGGATCTCGCAGTACCAGCGGGTAAGGTCGATGGCCTCGTCCACATCCGCCATAGCTTCGAGGCGGTTCTTTCCATTCTCCAGGCACATGAGAGCTGCTAGCTCGTGCTTACTACGCGAGATGATGTCCGCGGCCTTCTGCAGAATGCTCACTCTTTCCCTCCAGTCCGTTCTCGACCATTCAGGGAAGGCCCGCAACGCCGAGGAAACGGCCTTGGCTGCTTCTTCCCTCCCCGCTCGTTGAAAGCGCCCCAGAAGCAGGCCGGTGTTGGCTGGGCTTCGGCCCTCGAAGGTCTTGCCCGTCTGTAGAGCCTTACCATCGATGTAGATTGGGTGTTCCCGACCCAGCTGATCCTTCACTTTCATCAAGGCGTCGTCGAACCTGCCATGAAACTTCTCCACCTTTCCGTCCTTTGCCGCCTTCGAATGGGTGGCCTCGTTCTGGAACACCATTTGGGACCCCTATTCCGACTTGTCCGTCTTTGATTTAAGCCTACCGATTCCTCGAGCGTTTTGGTGCGGCACTGACTCTAGGTCTCAGGCTTGGATCTCTTACCGGCATTCAAGAGGTCCTGAATATGGTCAACCAGTTCAGTGGAACTCTGTCCTAGGATGTATGTGATGGGCTCGATGCCAAAGGCGCCCCGGTGATAGAGGGCCCGCGGCTCAGTCTCGCTCCTCCTCACTGCCTCGGCGATTCGCTCCCTGCGCCCCTCATAGGCGGGGTCAAATTCAAGGGCCTTCCACCCTAGGGACCGAATGGCAGCCATGACATCCTCGTTCCAGCGCACGTTTATGGCCGCCAAGATGGGAGGGAAAACGCTCTGGACCGCCAGGACGACCTCGGCCACGTGCTTAGAGGGACCAAACTCAGGAGATGTCGGAACCCGCACCATACCCCTCATCTCGAAGATGCGGCCGGGAACCGCAGCCACATCGTATCTTGACTGGGCACTGGGCTTGGCCCTCGCGATGTTGCTCCCTACGTTCGGTATGAGGGATGCGAATCCGGTCATGGACTCGAGCTTCCGAAGGGCCAAGCGAAGATCACTGAGCACCTCCTCCTCTTGGAGACGCTCTTCCCTGTCTGCCCGAACGCAAAGGTCGCATCCCAGACCTACGAGGGCAGGCAAGGCAGCCTCATGAAGCCTACATACTGTCCCCCGGTTCTCCTCCCGTCGGATCGCTTCCATGACGCGTCCCATGGCCTCAAAGCCAGACATCCGGTCCTCTTCTAGACTGTCTGCAAGGCTCTCCACGAGGGAGCGAAAGGTGTGGGACTCCTCCACAGTTGGCTCCCTTCGGATGCGTCCCCTGAGGTACTTGCTCACTGCGCTCTGCGTCAGATGGAGTCTCACGGCAATGGCCCTCTCCTTCAACCCCCTTTGGGCCAGACGCTCCGCAAGCATGGATCGAAGGGTGGGGAGGACTCGATTGGCCACAATCTCTTCCGGTAGGATCAAAACAACAACTCCGTCGTGAACACCGTGTTGTAGAACAAAGTTATAAACCTATGCCATTTAGGAGTTGGGATGGCCTCGGAAGGTAAGGAAGGTTTGCTCCGTCTCCCGCCCGAGTGGGGAGTCGAGCCCGTTCCCGAGGATCTGCGACGCCTGCGTCCCTTCGACTTCACGGTACTGTGGTTCAGCCTAGGGGTCGGTCTCCTAGTCCTGGCCGCGGGGGCCCTGCTAACGAGGACCGACTTCGGGTTTGGCCTCAGCCTGGTGGAAGCGATCCTCCTCATAGTCGTCGGGTCCATAATCGGCAGCCTCATGCTGGCTTCCGCCGGGGTCATAGGAAGCCACTATGGCGTACCCTCCATGGTAAGCCTGCGAGCTGTTCTCGGAAAACAGGGCTCCTACGTCCCCACGACCCTCAACGTCCTTCAGCTTGTGGGATGGGCGTCCTTCGAGGTAATGGTCATGGGGGAGGCCGCTGCATCGCTCCTCGGCCGCTCTCAGGGTTCCCTGGAGAACTACGTCTTGGTCGCCGGCTTCGCGGGATTCTGCGCCCTCCTGGCTTTGGGCGGCCCCATAGTGGTCATCCGTCAATGGTTGGAGAAGTTCGCCGTATGGCTGGTCATCGGCTCTACGGCCTGGATTAGCTACATCCTGTTCACTGACAGGCCAACCATCCCATTTGGGGGCTTCGACAGCAGCGCTGCCTCCCTGCTCCTCGGCCTAGACCTGGTAATAGTCATGCCCATTTCCTGGTGGCCTCTCGTCTCAGACTATAACCGGTTCGCGAAGGGAAGGGCGGGAGGTTTCTTGGGCACAGCTACAGGCTACACCCTTTCGAATACCTGGTTCTACCTTCTGGGAGCCGCCATGATCGTCATCCTTGGGGTGGGCAACGTCATCGGGGCTATACTGACCCTCACCCTGGGGGTCATAGCCCTCTTCCTTCTCCTCGTAGACGAGACGGACAATGCCTTTGCCAACATCTACTCCACGGCCGTTAGTCTGCAGAACCTCTTCCCAAGAATCAGGCAAAAGGTCTTCATCGCTATCATCACCTCTGCCGCCATTTTATTCGGGTGGTGGCTCACCCTTCTGGGCGGTCTGGAAGGGGCCGCTGCCCTCGCCTACGAGAACTTCCTATTCCTGATAGGCGGTGCCTTCGTACCCCTCCTTGGGGTACTCTTCGCAGACTACTTCCTGGTGAGGCGATCCGTGTACAAGCTGGAGGAGTTCTATGGGGCTGCCGGAATTCTCCGACTCCCGGCATTCCTAGCCTGGGGGGCGGGTGTTCTTCTGTACCTCAGCATCGCCTTCTTGCAGATCCTGCCCACGGGCGCCAGCCTACCCGCCTTTGGCCTGTCAGCGGCTGTCCACTTCGCAGCTTCAAGATTTGTCTCTAGGAAGCCCCTAGACCATTCCCTCGAGGGAGAACGCAAATAGGTGCTCCCTCTCCTCCAGCGTCCCGCATGAAACATAGAAATAGGATGGGCTGCTTGGCGAGTATGGTTTCCATGGATAGAGCCATTGTACTGCTCTCTGGGGGCATCGACTCCGCTGTCAGTCTCTTTCTGGCCCGTGAGAAGGGATGGAAGGTATATCCGTTGACCTTTCACTACTACATACGGCCGAAGAAGGAAATGGTGGCCGTCAGAACTCTGACGAGACTCTGCGATTGTGAGGAGAGGCTAATAGAGGTGGATCTGCCCTTCCTGAAGGACGTGGAGGACCTGCTGGGGGAGGGCCTGGAGAATCCGCTGCTGGAGGTCGCCCCCCTGCCTTACGTGCCCGCCAGGAACCTCATCTTCTATTCCATCGCCGCGCATTTCGGAGAGGTCAACGGTGCCAGATGGATAGTGGGCGGTCACAACGGCGCAGACTCCGTTACCTTCCCCGATGCCGGCAAAGGATTCTTTGACTCCTTTAACGAGATCTTTGACACGGCCCTCCTCACCCACCGGAACCTTCCCTTGGAGGTGGTGAATCCCCTACAGGGCCTCTCCAAGGCCGAGGTGATCCGCCTGGGCATGGAACTCCGGGTGCCTTTGGAGAAGACCTGGAGCTGCAATTGGGACAACGATGAGCCCTGCGGTGAGTGTCTATCGTGCAGACAGCGAGCCGAAGCCTTCGAGGAGGCTGGTGTGGAAGACCCCCTGATCCTTCGCCTGAGCAAGGAAGGCCTTAATACAGGC
>JABAOD010022333.1_pt2 | contig 17432 bp, 17 predicted proteins | sample 7062151 | NCBI WGS metagenome assembly JABAOD01 (sample SAMN14538626, study PRJNA623070) | marine sediment metagenome | biome: marine biome [ENVO:00000428]; feature: marine pelagic biome [ENVO:01000023]; material: deep marine sediment [ENVO:00002113] | place: India: Gulf of Khambhat ... | reverse complement strand
GGGGTCTGCTCTAGGCTGCCGGATTTACGGAAGATGATGACGTCGCCGAAGTCCCCGTAGGTGGTGTAGCCGCGGGCGCGGCCGTCCACGTAGGTGACGACGTCCTGGCGGCGCGGGGCGCTCTGCACGAGGACGATATCCCCCGTGTCGATGACGCCCAGGCTGCTCCGCGCGTCGCTGTGCTGCATGCTGGAGCTCTCCACCACGACCATGGGCGGCCAGACGCGCGTGTAGGCGAAGAGACCGGCCATGATGATGGCCACCAGCAGAAACGCGATGGCAAGGTCCCGGAGCAGGTTGACAACCCCGGGGGAGAGGCGGCGCCCATCCCTCTGGCCCATTGGGGCGTGACTAGACGCGGGCGGGTCTTAAAGGTTCCTCAGCCAGTCGCCTCCAATATCGTGACGTCCTTCCGCACGGGGAAGGCCACGTTGTGGACGGGGATGACGCGGCCCCGGCCGAAGTCCGTCAGGGTGGTCTGCTTCGTCCTCAGCTCGGCGTAGGGAATCCCCTTGTGGGCGTGGCCGTGGATCACGAGCTCCGGACGACGGCGGAGGAGGACCTCCTCCAGGCGCCGGGACCCCATCTGGTCCCACCAGCCCTCCCCCTCCCCCGCGAGGGTCCGGTAGGTGGGTGCGTAGTGCGTCAGCAGGACCCGGTACTCCGCCCCCGCCAGCAACTCGTCGATCCGCTGCACGCGCTCGGCGTAGTCCCGGTAGATGTGGGGAAGGTTCGTCCGCTGCCACCACGTGGGGGTATCCAGAGACCCGGTGCTCCCCACCAAGCGGAAGGAGAAGCTCCGAACCTCCAGGCTCGTCGCCTCGTCGTGGAGGAAGGTCACGGGGAAGGCCTCGCGGTAGGCATCGTGGGACTCCGCCCACTCCTCGTTGCCGAAGACGCCGTAGAGGGGGGCATCCGTCGCCTCCCGGATGGCGTCCACCACCTGCCCGAAGGCGGGGAGGTCGTTGCGCTCCGTGATGTCACCCGCCAGAAGGACGAGATCCACGGCAGGGCGCTCCGCCAAACGCTCCCGCAGGGCCTCCAGGTGGTGGTCCCCATGGACATCGCCCACCGCGAGAAGCCGCATCGGGCCGCCCAAGGCGTGCGGCCTAGAAGGCCTTTACGAAGGTCTCCCCCGTCTGGAGGTCCACCACGGGAACCATGCCGGGGCGGGGGGAGATGTTGTGCATGCGCTGGTAGGAGGTCTGGGCCTGCCACGTGGAGGCGTTGAGCAACGTGACGCCCCGATAGGTCCCCACCCCCAGCCCGTGGACGTGGCCAGTGGCGAAGACGGAGGGGACGGCGTCCACGATGAGGTGATCCGCCGCCTCGGGGGCCAGGGGCGTCTTCCCCCCGTAGAAGGGGGCCAGATGCCGCCGGCGGAGCATCTCCACCATGGAGGCCAGGGGGCGGTCGTAGGACATTCCCGGCAGCCCGGTGACGAAGTCGTCCATGCTCCGTCCGTGGTAGGCCAGGACGTCCACACCATGGAGGCGGAAGGAGGCGGGGTTGCCCAGGAAGAGAACCTCCCGGTGGAAGAGCTTCTGAATGGCCTCCGGGAGGGACGGCTGGGGCTCCGCAGGCCGGACGGCGTCGTGGTTGCCCGGAAGGACCGTGATGTGAACCTCCTCGGGCAGCTCGTCCAGGGCCGCCGCGAAGGCCTCGTACTGCAGGTAGACGTCGTCCATGGCCAGGTCCTCGTCCTGCCGGGGGTAGACGCCGATCCCGTCCACCGCATCCCCCACCACCACGAGGTACTTCACGCGGCCCGCCTCCTCCCCCCGCATCCACTTAACGAACTTCGCCCAGCGGTCCTCCAGGAACAAGCGGCTCCCCACGTGGAGGTCGGAGACGAAGGCGGCACAGAGGGGGATGTCCGATCCGCGGAAGGCGTGGGAGCGCGGGACGTCCGGCCGGAACACGGCGTCCGCCAGCAGGATGCCCCGCTTCCACGGGCGGGCAACGAACCCCAGGACCTCGTCGGTGACCGCCACCTCCTCCGCCCCATCCCCTCGGCTGGGGACGAGCACCTGGCAGGTGTCCTCCTCGTCCTCCACCTGAAGCAGGCGGTGGCCCGCCTTCGTCTGCTTGGCGGATTGGACGATGCCGATGAAGCGGGACTCCCGGGTCATCCGCGTCGCCCGGTGGACGGAGACGGCGGCCCGCAGCTCCCGGCGTCGCCGGAGGAGGGCGGCGAGGGTCCGGAACCGGTGGCCGAAGTAGCGGGCGAAGTCGCCGATCTCCCCCGTGCAGGTGGAGCTCCCGGTGATCTCCTTGACGACCTGCACCTCGGCGTCGTAGTCCATGCGGGAGGCCCCCCGCGAGGCGGGCCGAGGGGGCGGGGGGGAGAGGATCGCCGCCTGGGTGGGGGAGGCGGAGGGAGGGAGGGACTGCACATCCTGCAGGGTGAGGACGGCGGGAGGCGGGTTTACCAACTCCAGGATCTCCGTGAGACGGTCCAGGGGCGCCTCCTGCTCCGCCAGGAAGTCCACCAACTCGGGCTCCAAGAGGATCCCCGAGCGGAGGGCCGTGGAGAGTATCTCCTCCCGCATTCCGTGGGGATTCGCCCTCCCGGCTGAAAACCTTTGCGGAGTCGGGTGGGGATTATGTACGAGGGAGGGATGGACGCACGTTGCCTCGCATCCACTTGGAGACGCCTTGCCACCCCACGGAGAGCCCGGCGGAGGTCAGGAAGGCCCTCCTGAACCTCTTCCCCGACGCCGAGCTGACGGAGGGGGAGGTCGTCGCGGGGGAGGCACGGAGCCTGGAGCGGTTCGCCGAGCTGCTTCGCGCGCAGCACATCCGGAGCTCCGCCCGGGAGGTCCTGGCGGGCGCGGCCCGGGGGAATCGCATCGTCTTCCACCTGAGCAAGCAGGCGGCGTGGGCCGGCCGCGTCTCCTTCTCCGCCCTCTCCCCGCTGGGGGACATCCTGGTCACCGTGGAGGCGGAGGACGTGGAGGCGCTCCTGGATCGCGTCGTGCCGGTGGAGGCGCCCCGGGACTAGAGGAGGCCTCCGCAGACGGCGCATCGCAACGAACCGGCCTCGTAGACGGCCTCACGGGCCCCGCAATTGGGACACGCCACGGGGAAGGCGGCCTCCAGGCGCGGCCCCGGGAGGGTCCCCGGCTGCTGCGCGGAGGCGGCCACGGCGGTGCGGGGGCTGCGCGGCAGGGCCCGCAGGAGGAGGCGTCCCGCCTCTCGGAGGTAGTAGACGAAGAACCCCGTCCCAAGGCCGGCTAGCCCCAGGTAGAACAGCCCCAGCAGCACGAGGGACAGGAGGCTCTCCTCTCCACCCGCAGCCGTGACGAGGACCGTAAAGCCGTTGATGGAGAAGTGAAGGAGGATGGAGGCCACGATCCCCCGTCGCAGGAAGAGGTACCCCAGGGCGAGGCCGCCCACGAAGGTGTCCACAAACTTCCAGGCCGCCTCCCACGTGAGGACGTGGAGGTAGCCGAAGAAGGCCGCGGAGAGAAGGATGAGCAGCGCCCCCGCTGCCTGCGTCAAGGGGGGCGACGCGCCGTGGACCTGGCCTCCCGCCAGGTGCTTGAGGGCGCCGAGAACGTAGCCCGCACTCCGAGGCCCCTGAGACGCCTGGTAGAGGCGGACGGCCAGGGAGGCCAGGGCCAGGGGGAGGCCGATGAGGGCGACCCGGGTGGCGACCTCCTCCGTGAAGGCGGCCTCCACCAAGCTGAACATCAGATACCAGTCCGGGAGCTCCAGGAACCCGGGCGGCGCCTGGGCCTGGATCCCAAGGCGGGGGAGAATGTGGACGAAGTAGACGTAGTCGAAGAAGAGGACGGCCAGGAAGATCTGCCCCAGGGCAACCAGGGAACTCCGGGACCTGGCCTTCTCCCCCACCCTGGCCAGGGGGAGCCGAAGGGACCTCCCCAGGGCCCTCCCATGGAAGAGGAGCATGTACAGCAGAAGGCCCACCAGGAGGCCAATGACGACGAAGAACCAGAGGAGAAAGCCCGTCCCTTCCAGAAGCACGGCGTGGAAGAGCTGGCTTGAGAAGGGATTGACCAGGAACAGCACGGCCAGGCAGTCTTCGCACGAGCCGCCCAGGATACCTCCCACGATGGCGGGCGAGACGAAAACCACCGCCACGAAGATGGCGGTCAGGTAGGCCAGGAAGAGGGCGATGGCCAGGGTCCAGAGGACGCCAAGGAACGTCTGCAGGGGACCGCCCTCCCGGGCCCGCGGACCCGCCGCAGGGAACCCGCAGCTGGGGCAGAAGTTGCCCTCGAACTCCGTGCCGCAGCGCGCACAGCGCACGCGAGGGAAGATGGCTCCTCCGTTAAAAGGGTCGTTCCCGCGGCACACCGTCATCCGAAGAGGAAGCCCACGCCCTCTGCGGCATCCTCCTCCTCCCGCTTGAGGAGGGCTTGGACGGCGGCGGCCTTCGCCTCCGGGAGCCGTTGGGCGGCGTCCCCCGCCAGCTCGGCGAACCGCTCGATGGCCGCCTCCAGCCCCTCGATGGCCACCACAAGGCCCTCCAAGTCGGCTCCCAGGGCCTCGGCATCGCGAAGCGTCACGCTCTGGCGGCTCACGAGGTCGTCGGACACGAGGCTGCGGGCCTCCCCCGCGGCCTCCGCGGAGAATAGGAACACGGCGTACATCGTCGCCTCTCTACCCCCGGGAGGGTTAAAGCCTTTCCCCAGCGGCTCAAAGGCGCGGTTGATAATGGCCACGAAAGGTTTTTGCTCGCAGCCCAGCAGATACGCATTGAACGCATGCTCAAAGAGAGCGATCTGGGGGAGACGCACGTCCTGGCGGCCTTCATCGGGGTCTCCGAGATGGTGGGCAACCTCACGGAGCTGCAGGAGGTTTTGAAGTCGGTGGTGCGCATCGCCCCCCAGCTCACACGGGTGGACCGCTGCGCCATCTTCCTGTACAACGCCGCCGAACGGACGTGCATCCCGGCGGAGGCCTACAGTCCCCGGCCTGCCCTGGCGGAGGCGCTCCTGTCGCGGCCCCTCTCCGAGGCGGAGGCCCCTCGCCTCCTGAACAAGGTGGTCCACCAGCGGCTGCCCACCGTGGTCCGGGACCTTCCCCAGGAGGAGATGCTTCCCCCGGACGTCATCGAGGCCTGGGAGCTGAAGTCCATGCTCGTCCTTCCCCTCGTGTCCAAGGGGCAGACCCAGGGGATCATGACCCTGGACAGCACAACCTCTCGCCACTACTTCACCAGTAAGGAGATCAACATCGTCACGGGCATCGCCAACCAGGTCGCCACGGCCATCGAGAACGGAAAGCTGCAGCAGGAGGCCGTACGGGCCTTCCAGCGGATCGGGACCGCCGTGGAGGAGGTGGCCGACGCCGTCATCTGGGTGGACGGGGGCATGCGCGTCACGGGCCTCAGCGAGCGCGGGAGGAAGTTCCTGCGGTGGAAGGAGAAGGATCTCGTGGGGAAGGCCTGGACGAAGGAGCTCAAGCCCCAGGATGTGGCCGGTCGACGGCTAGAGGAGATGGACTTCGTGGGGCCGAGGCCCCTGGTCAACGGGCAGCTCTCCCAGGGGCAGAAGGCCTTCGTCTTGAAGGGGACCAAGGGGAAGGTCTTCTGCAGCGTGCGGGTCCTGCCCCTCCGAGGAGCGGAGGGCGGGACCTCTCAGCTCCTCTACGTCTTCAAGAAGGCCCCGATCCCGAAGAAGCGGGAGGGGGCCCGTGAGGAAGGATGAGCGGGCACGGGAGGACATCTTCTCCTTCGTGAAAATCGCTCGCCAACGGTTAAATAGCCAGGAGGCGGAGGAAATCCGCCTACGAGGCCCTCGGAGGACGTGTGTTGCTGAAGAATAGGCGCCTTGACCGCGCCGGGGTATCCGAAGTAGTCGGGACCATCCTAGTCCTGCTCATCACGGTCATCATCTTCTCCTCCATCATCCTGTGGGTCTACACCATCCCCACGCCGACGGCTACGGACCGGGTCTCCTTCGACGGCAGCCTGGCGGGGGTGTACGACGCCGGCGCGTGGGACGGGGCGTACGTGAACCTCACCCACCTGGGTGGGGACAACCTCTTCGAGGGATCCACGCGGGTCTACCTGACCATCAACAACAAGACCGAGGTCCTCCGCACCCGGGGGACCCACTTCGACGGCATGAGCGTCAAGCCCTACGGCATCAGCGGTCCCGACGCCACCTGGAACATCGGGGAGGTGTGGAGCTACCTCAACGAGAGCGTGGCCCAGAACGCCACCGTCTCCGTCATGGTGGTGGACCTGGACCGCGGCATCGTGCTGTGGGACGAAGCCCTCCTGGGGGCCGACGGGGCCCACGCTCCCGTCTTCCTGGACAAGTGGGTGGACGCCGAGCCGTCCACGAAGCTGACCCGAGATCCAGCCGCGGCGGGGGAGGCGTGGACGCTCTTCGCCAAGGTCATCGATCCCGACGAGGATCTGAACCCGGCGTCAGTCCACGCCTACGTCACCTTCGGCTCGGGGAGCTGCCCGCCGGCCTTCTACGCCCTCACCCCCGGCGGGGAGGACACCTTCCGCCGCACTTTCGCCTGCAACGCCCAGGCGGCCTGGGACGGCGGAATCATCATCCTCAACGCCACGGACCTGGACGGGCACGAGTCCAGGACCCGCCTCATTCTCCGCGTGAGCCAGGGCGGGGGCTCGACCGGCGGCGCGGGTGGCAGCGCCATCCTGAGCAACTTCGGCTTCGGAACGGAGAACCAGCGCTACGACATCTTTGAGGAGCAGGACTGGGACACCAACGGCTGGGACGCCAACGGCACCCGGACCTTCGTGAAGGGCGAGGGGGTCGTCGTGGTGGTCGTGAGCCAGTATCTGAAGAACGTCGACCTGCTGAACCAGTTCTTCCTCTACGACCAAGCTACCCTCCCCGTGGCCCCCATCGTCTACGGCGGAGGCGTGCCGGATGCTTCCACCGTGCCCAGCAACACGGACGCCTTCACGTACCTGGGGTTCGTGGACGACTTCTACGTCTATGAGTACCGATTCAAGACCTCCTCCGACGCCTACGGCTTCGACGGCTCCGAGCTGGCCCTGGGCCCCTACTCGGTGAGCACGGAGCTGCAGGCCAGCGCCGTGCAGCCGCCCAACAACCGCTTCGCCATCGTGGATACCCTCACCGTGACGGATGCCGACGGCGGCTTCCCCGACTACCCGAACCTGGAGTTCTTCATGGACCCCGAGCACACGCAGCCTGCGACGACCTTCAACTTCACGGACGTCGTCTACGTCAAGGTCACCGTCCAGACGACGGACGCCGGCGTGGAGTTTGGCGACATCGTCATCTCGGAGAGCCTGGGGGGGATCCAGGTCTGGGCGAGGCCCGGCCAGCCTCCGGTGGGCGGCGCGGCGGTGAATGACTCCACGAGCTATGCCTTTAGCGTGGACCTCGCCGCCAACAACCTGGACAACTGGCTGTTCGGGACCAACAGCTACAGCTTCCGTATCAAGCGAGTCGTGGATGCGGACGAGGAGTACCACCTCTCCAAGCAGATCACCGTCCGGGGGCCCCGCTGGAAGCTCGACGTCATCACGGGCCTCAACGACTTTGGGGTCCGCTGGTTTGGGGCCGATGAGACCTGGTACGCCACCTTCTACGAGAACGACGGCTTCTGGACGCGAACGCTGGTGGAGTCCTTCCGGAAGNNGTGCGGGAATCCTGTGCCTCATCTTCGGGGACGACCCGCCCTGGGGCGGTGGGGACTTCCTCGACGTCTCCCTGGGCGACCTGGACGAGGACGGGGACCTGGACAGCGTCTACGGCCTTGAGGCGGGACGCGTCTTCTGGTACCGCAACGCGGACGGCGTGGGCCACAAGTGGGAGCAGTACGAGATCGACAACCTCGTCTCCCCCGTGACCGCCGTCGCCACGGGACTGCTGGACCGGGACACGGACGCCGACGTGGTGGCGGGCACCAACGATGGCCAGCTGTGGTACTACGCCAACGACGGAAGGTGGACGCCCTCCCTCCTGGACGACATCCCCGACGCCGTCAACGACATCGAGGTGGGGGACGTCACGGGGGACGGCTTCAACGACATCGTGGTGGCCACCGCCGGCGGACAGGTCCGTGTCTACATCAACGACCAGTTCGGAGTGTTCGGCACGCAGCAGACCACGGACTACCTCATGACTGTGGACCTTCCCGTGGAGGGGACCGTGGCCGGCGACTACACGGACACCTGGAGCGACAACGACCGGTACGAGTCCATCACGGAGGTGCTCGGGCCCGGCGAGGTCATCCAGTTCTACACGCCGGGGAGCGAGGCGACGGCGGACGTGGAGGCCCCGCCCCAAGGGGGCTACGCCAACGTCCTCAGCGACGACGGGACCTACGAGGTCCTGACGGAAGGCGAGGACACCATCATCATCTGGACCCGGTACTACATGCGGGCCAGCAACCGCCAACCCCCCGGCCATCGCTACATCTGGTCACCGGCCGACAGCTCCGCACCGCCCTCCCTGGGCGGCGGCGACAAGGCCTACCTCATCATCGACGGCTACATCAGCGCCGGAACGGAGGCCTTCCAGGTGGCGTTCTGCACCTCCTGCGGGTCCTACACGACCCTGGGCGGCTTCACGGAGACGACGGAGACCACGAAGGTCTTCGACCTCACGGCGGCCGGGTACACCGGGGGTCCCATCCAGGTCAGCATCCACGACACGGACACGACGGTGGGCGACGACGACACCGGGGACGGGCGGCCCACGAGCATCAGCCTCGACTACGTCGGCATCCAGGTGGTCCAGCAGTCGGGTGAGGCGAGTCGAATGGAGCACCTCTGGCGATCGGAGACCATCGCCTCGGGCGGGAACGCCTACAAGGCCATGATTCAGGCCCACTNNGACCCTGGCGTGGTACGACCTCGACTGGGACTACCGCAAGCAAATCATCATCGACGGCAACGAGGTCGGGGGCGATCTGACCGAGTTCCCGGTGCTCATCACCATGGGCTCCGATGGCGACCTCGCCGCCAACGCCCAGGACAGCGGCGACGACATCCTCTTCACCTCCTCCGACGGCGCTACGAAGTTGAGCCACGAGATCGAGGGCTTCGACGGGGTGACGGGGGCCCTCGTGGCCTGGGTGAAGGTCCCGTCCCTGCCGTCGGGCACCGACACCATCCTCTACATGTACTACGGGAACGCGGGGGCCCTCAACCAGGAGGACCGGGACGGGGTCTGGAGCAACGGNNACGGCTACGTCGGCGTGTGGCACTTCAACGAGGTCGGGGGCAACGCCCAGGACGCCACCGGGAACGGGCACAACGGCCTCCTGACGGGCGTTACGCAAGGCGCGGCGGGGAAGGTCGGGAACGCCTACGACTTCAACGGGTACCAGGACGGCGCCCAGGTGGATACGGGGGAAATCAGCATCGCCCGGGACTTCACCGTCTCCGCGTGGGTGTACGACTCCAGCACCCTGGCGGAGAACAACTCCCGCCTCGTGGAGAAGTGGGACTGCAGCGGGGCCAACGCGGAGTCCATCCGCATCAACCTGAAGTCGCCCCAGGCGAACTACCGGGTCACCAACGACGTCGGGAGCCAGTTCAACCAGAGCCCCAGCGTCGGCGACTACGAGAACCAGTGGGCGCACTTCAGCATGACGTGGAACGGCGCCACCGTCATCGGGTACCGGGACGGCGGCCAGGAGACGTCGGGGCCCCTCTCTGGGAACCTGAAGAACAGCGGCCCCTTCTTCATCGGGAACTCCAACTGCGAGGAGCGCTCCGTGGAGGGCATCATCGACGAGGTGCGCCTGTCCAATGTCGCCCGCTCCCTGGATTGGATCCAGACGGAGTACAACAACCAGGAGAGTCCCAACAGCTTCTTCTCCCTGGGCTCCCAGACGGAGAGCGCTGAAGTCGACCTGTTCCAGTTCCAATGGGCCGTCGCGCAGACCGGCCCGTGGAACGACCTAGCCACCGTTCTGACCACCGTGGACGACGACACGTACTACGCGGCCAACCTGCCGCAGGACGTGGTGGGGAACCAGATCTACCTGCGGGTTAGGGACACGGACCGCATCAGTGGGAACACCGAGTTGGACACGCTGCACGTGGACCACTTGGTGGTCCGGCGGTTCATCACGATCCCCGATGTCCAGGTGATCTCCGTGGGGGCGCCGGTAAACGACATCGCCCTCGGGGACATGGACGGCGACGAGAACCTGGACGTGGTGGCGGCCGCCAGCGACGACGCCCGCATCTACTATGGCCCCGCCTGGGGCACCTCCCGGACCCTCACGGCCACAGGCACGGTCTTCAGCGTGGACGTGGGCTATCTGGACGGCGACGAGAACCTGGACGTGGTCACGGGGTCCAACGACGGCAACATCTACTGGTTCGCCAACGACGGAAGCTGGGGCCGGACGCCCCTCAGCTCCATGGGAAGCGCCGTCAACAGCCTCCGCGTGGGGGACGTGGACGGGGACTACTGGGATGACGTCGTTATCGGGACGCAGGGTGGCTACGTGCGGCTGTTCCGCCATGATCGGGGCACCACGTGGGTCTCCACGGACATCGAGATCCTGGAGACCGCCATCCGCACCGTGGACATCGGCGACGTGGACCGCGGCGTCATCATCCACCTTCCCGAGCCGCCGTAGGCTGTGACGCGCCTACGGCTGTAGGGCGCGCAGGACCCCTGGGACGCGTTCGTGCTCTACCAAAGCCAGTATGCGGCGGAACTCCTCCACCAAGCCACGCAGTGCCTCGGCCATATGATGTTCCCGGACCCGCTCCAGCCTCCGATGCCCCCGGAGGCGGTTGACGGCGGCGTCGAACGCCTCGAGGAACGCCTCGGGGCTGGTGGAGGGGAACGCGCGTCGGCGGAGCCGCTTCAGGCCTAGGGAGTAGCGCACCATCTCCACCCCGGAGACCTCGCGGGCGTAGGCCTCCGCAAACGCCTCCTCGTCGAGGTCCAGCGCCAGGCACGCCACGTCGAGGGCTCGGGCCACGCGAACGGCCTCGGTGAAGCACGGGGGGGGCTTCTCCACGGCCCCGAAGCGGGAGAGCCCCTCCATGTACACCTCCTCCTCCGTGTTGGCGGGGGGCGCCTTCACCCCCGGGTTCGCCTGGAGGACCTCCAGCTCCTCAGGGGAGACGGAAAGGGCAACGGCGTCGTAGGGGGCGGCTTCCAGGAGCGTCCGGACCTTCGCGGCCTCCGAGACGAGGCCCCGAATCACCGGATGCAGGGCCACCTCGCCCTCCCCCAGGGGGAGGACCTTCACTCCCTCCGCTCCTCGACGAGCTCCACCATCTCCTCCCGCCCGCGCAGCTTGCGGAGCTCCTTGGAGTCGATGATGGGGATCCCGGAGAGGATGCGGCGGGCCCGCCGCACCACGAACATGATCGGGTCCCGCTCCACCACCCGGGAGAGGTTGGCCACCGCCTCCGCCTTGCGGCCCAGGTCCCGCTCGTGCCGGCCCATGCCCGCCAGGAAGAGGACCCGCTGGTCCCGGGTGATGGCGTCGAAGGGGGAGCGGGAGGCCAGCCGGACCTCGTACCCCAGCCCTCGGAGGAGTTCCATGAGCTGCGCCTTAAAGCCCGCCGCGTCGCGGACTCTCTGGGAGCCCGGGGAGGGTGCCTCGTCCCGGGCGAAGGGGTCCAGGGGCACGACGAGGGGCTCCCGCAGGAAGGCCTCCAGCCGCTGGGCGGCCTCCACCGTGGCGCTCATGCCCTCCGCGTACATCTGGATGGTCCGCCGGGAGACGTGAGCCACCTCCGCCAGCTGGCCCAGGGAGAGGCCGTCCACCTCCCGAGCCCGGTGCAGCAATTCCGTGTCCAGCCTGACGTAGAGGCCGCCGGGGGCCGAGAAGATGAAGGGGGGCACGCCCTCCTCCAGGTACTCCTTCAGCGTCTCCAGGGAGGCGATGGGGACGTCGAACCGCCCGTAGACAACGCCCGCCTCCAGCGGGCCGGCGCTGCTCTTCACGCCCACGAGGAGGGGCGCGGCTCCGAGGCTGGCGGAGATCCACCGGAGTTCCCGGGCGGCGGCCTCGCTGAAGGCGTCCACGTTGAGGAGGACCTTCACCAGGAGAAGGACGTCGTCCCGCCGGGCCGCCACGTCGAAGCTCAGGCCCCGGCTCCAATGCTGCTCGCTAACGAAGAACCCCGTTCGGGAGAGGAGATCCCGCACTTCGTCCAGCAACCGTTCCCGATCCACGTGGTTAGATAGAATATTCTTCTATATAATGACGAACCTTGCCCTCCGCTCCCCGGCGTGGCCTCCCCCCGCGCGTCATGGCTTATATGGGCGCCCCCATAGGTCAGCCCATGGGGGGCCGGCTGGAAAGCGGGAAGGTCGTAGTGGAGGACCCCGCGGAGGGGAGCCAGCTCTACAACCGCGGCTACCACGGCCAGCCCTTGCCCGGCGGGGGGGTGGAGCTCGACCTGGTGGAGGCGGCGTACCTCCAAGAGGCGGGGAAGCTCGTCATTCGCAGACGGGGCCGACTCCTGTCGCTGGAGGGCCTGCTGCGGGAGGGTGACCTCCACACGACGAAGTTCGAGATTAGGTACCTGGTGTACCGCGACCTGCGGCAGCGGGGGTACGTGGTGAAGCCCGGGGTGCCGCCCCTGGACTTCCGGGTCTTCCCCCGGGGAACGGGGCCCGACAAGGGGCCCACAAAGTACTGGGTCCTGGCCCTCTCGGAGCGGAGCGTCTTTGACCTCGAGGAGCTGGAGGCCCACCTGGAGGAGGTGGCCACGGTGCGCAAACAGCTCCTGGTGGCCGTGGTGGACGAGGAGAGCGACATCACCTTCTACAAGGTCACCAAGGCCTCTCCGCGGGGCCGCCTGGAGGGGGAGGGGGGGCATCCCCCGGCGGAGGCCCTCTTCCTGCGGGACCGTGCCATCGTGCTGGACCCCCAGGAGGCGACGCGCCTCTACGAGGAGGGGTTCTACGGCAAGATGCTGGGGGAGAAGCTCCAGCTGTCCCTCCTGGAGACGGTCTACCTCCTGCGGCATGGCGCCATCCAGGTCAAGCGGGCCCAGACAGGGCGTCGCATCGGCCTCGCGGCGCTCCTCAAGGAGGCCAAGGCCGTCCAGCCCGACCTGGAGATGCGGCTCCGCGTGTACGAGGACCTGAAGGAGCGGGGGGTCATCGTGAAGACCGGCTTCAAGTACGGCTCCCACTTCCGGGCCTACGAGGGGGATCCGGAGGAGCACCACGCGAAGTACCTGGTCCACGCCCTGCCCCAGGGACACCGCGGCATGTGGCCCGAGGTGAGCCGCGCCGTGCGTCTGGCCCACGGCGTGCGGAAGGAGATCCTCTTCGGGCGGCTGGGGCCGGAGGTGGAGTACATCCGGCTTCAGCGGGTGCGGCCGTAGCTACGCCGCACGATAGACGACACGGCCGTCGAACACCGTCATGTGCACGGCTGTGTCCTGGAGGCCCTCCGGCGCGGCCCGGGGATCCCCCTCCAGAACCACAAGGTCCGCCAGCTTCCCCGGCTCCAGGCTGCCCTTCAGCCCCTCCTCCTGCGTGGCGTAGGCGCCCCCCCGGGTGTAGGCCCGGAGGGCCTCCTCCGGCGACAGCCGCTGGTCCTCGAAGGGGGCGTTCACGGCCCAGTGGACCCCGTACAGCGGGCCGAAGGGCATCATGTCCGAGCCGAAGGCGAGGGGGATCCCCGCGTCCACGACACGGCGGAGCGGGTTGTTCGCCGCCAGCCGGGCCGCCCCGAGGCGGTCCTCGTACATCCCCCCCGGCACGCTCCACTCTCCGATGAAGTTGGGCTGCATGGAGGCCACGAGGCCGTTCCGTGCCATGGCCCTCAGGTGCTCCTCCCGGGGGAGCTCCAGGTGCTCAATCCGATGCCGCTCCCCCTCGGCGGACGCGAGGGAGCGCAGCGCCAAGTCGATGCCCCGGTCCCCGATGGCGTGGAGGGCGAGCTGGAAGCCCGCCTCCGCGAACCCCTGGACGAGCTCCCGGATCTCCGCCTCCTCGTACATGAGGCGGCCTCGGTTGCCGGGATCGTCGGCGAAGGGCTCCGAGAGCGCGGCGGTCCGGGCGCCCAGGGAGCCATCCATGAAGGCCTTGAGGGGGCCAATGCGAAGGGTCGCTCCGCCAAGGCCCGTGGAGATGCCGGTCCCGCGCAACGCCTCGCCCCCTTCGATGCGGGGCATGAGGTTCACCCGCAGACGGAGCTCCCCTGCCCGCTGCAGCCGCATGTACGCCGCCACCTCCGCCGGCCGGACGACGTCGGAGACCGAGGTCACCCCGTGGCGATGGGCCTTGGCCACCATGGCCCGAAGCCCCTCCACGATGGCGGCCTCCCCCGGCTGCGTCAAGGCGAGGAGGGCCTCGAAGGCCTCCTCCTTCAGGATGCCCGTGGGTCGCCCCGCGTCGTCCACCTCCACCCCCGGCAGACCTTCCAAGTCGAGGCGTTCCAACGCCGCCGAGTTGGCCACCGCCATGTGCATGTCCACGCGGCTCAGGGCGACCGGACGGTTCGAGGTCCCCCGATCCAGGTCCTCCCGGGTGGGGTAGGCACGGACGGGCCATCGGCTCTCGTCCCAGTTGCGGCCGACGATCCACGCCCCCTGAGGGAGGGTCCGGGCGCTTCGGCGGACGCGCCCCAGGAGGTCCTGCAAGGAGGAGGCGCCCCGCAGGTCCAGGGCCCGCCGCTCTGCCCCCACGGTGGCCAGGTGGGTGTGGCTGTCCACGAAGCCGGGCAGGATCGTGCGGGGACCCACGTCCACGAGCTGGGTGTCGGGACCCGCCCATCCCCGGGCCTCGGCGCGGGACCCCACGGCGAGAATGCGCCCCTCGGCGATGGCCACCCCCTGCGCCTCCGGGACCTCCCCCCACCAGGTGAGGACCCGATCTCCCAGGACGACGAGGTCGGCCTCCCGCGTCATGCAGCCTCCCGCCGCTCCAGGTGAGTGCGCCATAAATAGGTGCGGCACCCGGGGCGTGAGCTCCCCTCCCCCTTACCTATATCTACCCCCTAGGCATCGACGTGTCCGCGGGATCCATGGCATCGATGGAGGAGGAGCTGGCCCCCCTGCAGGGGCAACGAGTCCTCCGGTTGGCCTGCATCGGGAGCCGGGGGGACCCCTTCGTCGCGCCCGTCCGCTTCGTCCTGGACGGAGCCGCCATCTGCTTCCCCACGCCCCCCGACCTCCCCCTGGTCGTTCACCTTCAGGCCAACCGACGCGTGGCCCTAGAGGCGGACGCGGAGGGGGAGGTGGGGTCCGAGGGGCTCATGGTCCAGGGGCTCGCCCAGCGCGTCCGGGGGCGCGGACAGCGGGAACGCCTCCTGGAGGCCCTGGCCGCAAAGTATCCCGATTGGTCGCCCTCGGAGGAGGACCTCCTCTTCCAGGTCGTGCCCGTGCGCCTCCTCGATCTGGATGGCCGGGAGCGGTAGCCGACGAATGCTTGATTAGCGATGAGGCCCTTGGCCAGCGGGGGGCCAAGGCCGGAGGATGAAGGCCATCGCAACCATCGTGCTGAAGAGCTTCCACGAGACGAAGCCCAAGCTGGCCTCCGTCCTGAACGTGGGGGAGCAACGGGCCCTCACGAAGGCCATGTTCGAGGACGTGGCCAACGCCGCCCAGGGCTGCGAGGAGGTGGCGGAGGTGGCCGTCATCAGCCCGGAAGAGGAGGTGCTGGACCGCGCCCGCGACCGGGGCATGGAGGCGATCCGGGAGGAGGAGCCGGTGGACATGGACGAGGCCTTCCGACGGGGGGCAGGGTTCTGCCAGGAGCGAGGAGGCGAGGTCCTCCTCTGCCTGCCGGCCGATCTGCCCCTCCTCACGCCCCGGGACCTCGCCTACCTGCTGGGCCGCGTGCGGCGCACCCCCCAGGTCGTCGTCGTGCCCTCGACCATCGGTCCCGGGACGTCCATCCTCCTGACGGTCCCGCCCGACGCCATCCCGCCTCAGTTCGAGAAGGACGACCACCTGGCCCACCTGGAGGAGGCCCTGAAGGCGAACGTCCCCGCGGAGGCCGTGGAACTCCTCCAGGGAGGGCTGGACGTGGATACCCCCAAGGACCTGGCCCGCCTCTTCCTCGTGGAGCGGCCGTGCAGGACCCGGGACCTCCTGGAAGACATGGAGGTCCTGGACCGCTTCCGCCCCTATTTCTGAGGGTTCAGAGCTCCACGTCGAGGCCCAGCTTCTCCGTGAGCTCCTTGTAGCGGTTGCGGATCGTGACCTCCGTCACCCCGGCCACGTCCGCCACCTCCCGCTGGGTTCGGCGCTCGTTGGCCAATATGGAGGCGATGTAGATGGCGGCCGCCGCCACCCCCGTGGGCCCCCGGCCGGAGGTGAGCTCCCGCTCCGCCGCCTGCTTGAGGATGTCCATCGCCTGGGACTGCACCTCGCCGGACAGCTTGAGCTCGCTGCAGAAGCGGGAGACGTAGTCCTGGGGGCGCGTGGGCATGAGCTTCAGCTTCAGCTCCCGGGTCATGAAGCGGTACGTGCGGCCGATCTCCTTCCGGGTGACCCGGGAGGAGCCCGCGATCTCGTCCAGCGTGCGCGGAACGCCGCACTGGCGGCAGGCGGCGTAGAGGGAGGCGGCCACCACGCCTTCGATGCTGCGCCCGCGGATGAGGTTCTTGTTCACGGCCTTGCGGTAGATCATGGCCGCCGTCTCCCGCACGTTCCGGGGGAGGCCCATGCCGCTGGCCATGCGATCCAGCTCCCCCAGGGCGAAGGCCAGGTTGCGCTCCGTGGCATTGCTCACGCGGATGCGTCGCTGCCACTTCCGCAGCCGGTAGAGCTGCGCCCGGTTCTTGGTGGGAATCGACTTGCCGTAGGAGTCCTTGTTCTTCCAGCCGATGGTCGTGGAGAGCCCCTTGTCGTGGATCGTGTAGGTCATGGGCGCCCCCGTCCGCTGCCGCTTCTCCCCCTGCTCCATGTCGAAGGCGCGCCACTCGGGGCCCTGATCAATCATGCCCTCGTCGATGACGAGCCCGCACTCCTGGCAGACCAGCTCCCCCCGTGCATCGTCGTAGGCCAGGTTGGTGCTGTCGCACTCGGGACACCGTAGGGGCTCCTCCACGTGTTCCACCTTTCGCCTTTTCATCCTTTCACATCCACCCACACATCGGATCCGAGGAGCCCCAGCGAGGGTTCGCCCTGGGGTTCCACCGTCACATAGGGCGCCGCCACGGGGCCGAAGACCCGCCGCACCCGTCCCAGGGACGTCTTCCGGCCGTCCAAGACCTCCTGCCCCACCCGGGGGGCGAAGACGGCCTTGACGAGGAGGTCGCCCTTGTAGGAAACGTTTTGAATGACGCCCATCTTTTGCATAAATCGCTCCGATGCCGGTAACGCCTTCCATGAGGCATCCCGTATAAAGACTTATCGAAATCTTTTACTTATTTGAGAACGACCGGCATCAACCTTTCGCCCCTGGGCGAGGCCCCGGTGCCCGCCCCTTTTATTAACCCTCCAGGCGCTCCATTCCCCCGCATGGCCCAGAAGCTCCTGCAGCACAAGCACTGCATCA
>JABAOD010034023.1_pt4 | contig 17442 bp, 15 predicted proteins | sample 7062151 | NCBI WGS metagenome assembly JABAOD01 (sample SAMN14538626, study PRJNA623070) | marine sediment metagenome | biome: marine biome [ENVO:00000428]; feature: marine pelagic biome [ENVO:01000023]; material: deep marine sediment [ENVO:00002113] | place: India: Gulf of Khambhat ... | reverse complement strand
GATGTTGATCGCGGCGTCGTGACCGTCGAAGAGGCTCGCTGCGGACACGATGCGCACGGGGCGGCCAGGGATGTGGAGCTCACTCATGAATATGAGGATATCAGATAGTTGGACATCCAACTATCTGTTTCTGTCGGTCTGAGGAAGATCGCTCAGCCGCGCCGGGCGGCGGCGCCCAAGACCGCTCCCATCGCGGCTCCGATCGCAACCCCGGCGGCGATCCACAGCGGCGATCGGGTGGTCAGGAACAGCGCCTCTCCCACTCCGAAACCCACTACCACGCCGACGCCTATGGGCGTCGAGATCGCATCCTCGTCATGCGGGCGCTCGTGGTGGTGCGCTTCGGTTTCGGGGGGTCGTTCGCTCACACTCCAAGCGTACGCGGCCGCCGATACGATCTCCCGGGATGAGCGTCATGAACACAGTCCGCCTGACCCTCCGGCGATTCACCCCGGACGACGCTCCGTCGATGGAGCAGGTGCTGTGCGATCCCGAGGTCATGCGCTTTTCGAGGGGTGTCGCCGATCCGGCGTGGGTGCCCACCTGGATTCGGCAACGTGTCGGCGACTACGCCCGGCTCGGATACGGGTTGTGGGCGGTGGTACGAACCGACGATCTGCACGTGCTCGGCTATTGCGGGCTGACGCTGTTCCCCGACANNCGGTTACCGGCTGCGTCGTGATGCGTGGGGTCACGGCTACGCCACGGAGGCAGCGCTGGGTGTGCGTGACCTGGCTTTCGACGGCCTTGGCATCGAGCGGCTCGTCGCCATCGTCGATCCCGAGAATCACGCCTCCGTCAACGTCGCCCGCAAGCTGGGGATGACATACGAAAAAGACGTGACGTTGGACGGCTACGACCATCCCGACCACCTGTACGTCGTCGAGCGGCCGGGAGCGACGCAGTAGCGTGACCGCATGACGACACGGTTCCACGTTCCGATCGGGGCGCTGGGGCTCGTGACGATCGCCTCCTACGGCGTGTGGGTGTACTCGTTCGGTGTCCTGCTCGACCCGATGATCCTCACCGAGGGGTGGTCGGAGGCCGTGCTCACGGGAGGCTTCGGAGCGAGCGTTCTGCTCGGTGGGTTGCTCGGGGTGGGTGCCGGGAAGGTCCTCGATCGTGTCGGCAGCCGCCCGGTGTTCCTTCTCGCCGCAGTCGTCGGCACCGGATTCCTCATAGCGGCCGCCGCTGCACCGACTGCCGGGTGGTTCGTCGTCACCGGCGGGCTCGGCGGGGCGACCGTAGGGGCGCTCGGGCACTACCACGTCACGCAGGCGACCGCGGTGCGGGTGGCTCCCGATCAGGCGACCCGCGCCCTGGCCTGGCTCACGATCCTGGGTGCGTTCGCCAGTGCCATCTACCTGCCGCTCGGAGCGTGGCTGATCGAGCTGATGGACTGGCGAGGGGCGTTACGAACCCTGGCGATCATCACCGGTCTCTGCTTCGTCGCGGCTGCGATCCTGGTGCGGGAAGACGTCGTCGCCGACGACGGCCCCAGGCCGCGCATTCGTGACGAGCTCTCCGATCCCTATGCCCGCCGGTTTCTCGCTGCCGTCGGATTCGCCGGTGTCTCGTTCGGTGTCGTGCTCGTGTATCAGGTGCCGCTGATGACCGATGCGGGTCTGGCGCTGGGGACCGCGGCCTGGTTTGCGGGAGCTCGCGGTGTGGCCCAGGTCACGGGTCGGATTCCGCTCACGCCACTCGTCGAGATGTTCGGAACGCGTCGTGCCCTGGTGCTCTCGTACCTCAGCGTCGCCGTCGGAAGCGTACTGCTCTGGTTCTCTGGCAACCTGGTCGTGGCATCGCTCTTCGTGCTGGTGACGGGCTTCGGCGTCGGAGCGTCGTCACCTCTGCACGGGCTGCATGCCGACGAGCTGTTCGGCAGGGCCGGACTCGGTGCGCTCATGGGTGTGCTCGCGATGGTCCTCGCCGCCGGTATCGCCATCGGGCCACCCATCGTCGGTGTGCTGGCAGAAGCAACGGGCTCGCGGGCGTGGGCGATCGTCATCGGCGCCTCCTCGGCCATGATCGCTGCGTCTCTGCTGCGCACCTCACGCGCGCCGGTGGCCGCATGACGACGAGTGTCACGCTCACCGGCACCGGCACCCCGATCGTCGTGCCCGGTCTCGCCGGACCGGGCGTGCTGGTGCAGCACGCCGACGTGGCGCTCCAGATCGACACCGGGCGCGGAACCGTGATGCGGCTGGCAGACCTGGGTTTCGATCTCACGGCGCTGACCGCCGTCCTCGTCACCCATCACCACAGCGATCACATGGTCGGTCTGGCCGACCTGCTCATGACGAGGTGGCTGGAGGAGGTGACGACCATGTCCGGTCAACAGCCGCTGCCCGTGGTCGCGCCCGAAGGGCCCGCTTCCCGCATCGCCCGCCACGTCCTCGACGTCTGGGAAGAGGAAATCCAGTTGCGACGCCGGCACACCGGCCGTCCCGACCACCCGGCACCTGACGTGCTGGCATTCGAGCCTGCGTCGGAGCCCACCGAGGTGTACGGCGCGGGTGACGTCGTCGTCGAGGCCGTGCTCGTCGACCACGATCCGGTGGTGCCCGCCGTCGGTTACCGGCTCACGACTCCCGACGGCAGCGTGGTGGTGTCGGGCGACACGACGATCTCGGCTGCGCTCGAACGGATGGCCGGCGGCGCCGAGGTGCTGGTCCATGAGGTGTTCAGGCGCGACGCGGTCGAGGGACTTCTGAGCGATCCGGGTGCCATCGCTGCGTACCACTCAGAGGCGAAGGACGTCGGGGCGCTCGCGGCCCGGGCCGGGGTGCGTCGTCTGGCCCTCACCCACTGCATTCCTCCGGTTGGCGACGAGGCTTCCGAGGAGGCGCTCATCCATGACGTCAGAGCCGGTGGATTCGGCGGCGAGCTGGTCGTCGGCCGCGACCTGGCGACGCTCCACTTCTGAAAACCTTCATCCGGCCCCGGGCGTCGACCCGTAGAGGGGGAAACAAGTGGTGCTGGAACTACGGAAGGAATCCCGACGATGCGCAAGCTGATCGCAGCCGCAACCATGGCTCTCCTGGCCGTCGCCATGATGGCCGTCCCCGCTACCGCCAAGGGCGACAAGGCCCCCGGCGAGGCCACTCTCTACCAGGTCCTCGAGGTCACCCCGGCCCTGTCGACGCTCAAGTTCGCCGTCGACACCGCAGGCCTCGACGGCGCGTTCAAGCAGACGGACGATCAGCTGACCGTCTTCGCCCCGACGAACGCAGCTTTCGAGAAGGCAGCCAACGAGCTCGGCTTCGGTGGTGACGTCCTCGCTCTGGCGACGTATCTCGTCGACAACGATCTGCTCGACGACGTCCTGCTGTACCACGTCACGGACGGCCGCCGCTTCAGCAACTCGGTGGTCAACAAGAACAACGTCAAGGCCATCGACACGCTGCTCGGCGCCCCGGTCTACTCGACGCCTGGCCTCATGATCATCGATGCCAGCGGTGCGACGAGCAACGCGAACATCGTGATCCCGAACGTCAACGCCAGCAACGGTGTGGCCCACGTCATCGACAACGTGCTGGTGCCCCTGCCGTAACAATCGATCCCTCCACAGCGCAACAACGGGCGGCCGCCTCCCTCGGGCCGCCCGTTGTCGCGTCCGGCTCGCTGTCGAAGGCCCCTGGGGGCTGTTCGTCGATATGGTGAAGTGAGGAGGAGAGCCGAATGAAGATCCCGAAGCCGACCGACGCCGACAAGGAGTACTTCCGGTCACTCGTCCCGGATGAGGACCCCCGTGTCACGGTGAAGCCGATGTTTGGAAACCTCGGCGCCTTCGTGAACGGCAACATGTTCATGGGGCTGTTCGGAGACTCGGTGGGAGTGCGCCTCGACGAGGCGGGACGCCAGGAGTTGCTCGCCGTGGAGGGAACCGGACCCTTCGGTCCCGACGGCAGGCCCATGAAGGAGTACGTGACTCTCCCGGCCGAGTGGCGCGACGCTCTCGAATCGGCTGCGATGTGGGTCGAGCGAGCGTTGGCCCTCGGAGCCCAGCTACCGCCCAAATAGGGCCTTCGAACCTTGACCCGGGCTTACCCGTGGCTTCACCAACGAGTTACACGCTCGTAACCGGAGTGTCGTAGCGTTCCCCCCGAACCAGAAAAGGGGGGACGGGCCTGTGCCCGACTTCCGTGGATCATCGCCCATTCGACCAGGAGGTCGATCATGACGAGTCCTTTCCACGAACCGCTGAACCGCCATGCCCTCGTGCTGCTCGACCCCACCCACCTGATGGGGGAGACCGGGCTCCACTATGTGAATGGCATCCTCGCCCCGGGCGATAGTGTCACGCTCGCCGTCTGGCCGGTCGGGTCCTCGGCCCGGGCGTTGATCGACTTCGCGACGGACGACGGTCGGTCCATCGGCGAAATCGCCGATCTCTATCTCGATCAGGCACGCGAGCGTGTCGAGGTGGCCGACGTGACGGTCATGACCGTCACGCTGCCGCAGGCCGAGCTCGCCGACGTGCTGCAGGCCTTCATCGCACAGAGCGATGTCACGGACGTCGTGATACCGGCGACCATGTCAGGATCGGCACCGGGTCTCGAAAGCCGTGTGGCGCTCCGGTCGGGGGTCCCGGTCACGGTCGCCAACGGTCAACTACGCAGGCGCATCGCCTGAAGAACTGTGACGGCGGAGAGGGGGCTCATCCTCCTCCTTCGCCTCCTCTCCGCTCCGTCGCAGCCGGCCCCGACAGCCTCAGCTCCGCGGATCGGTGCCGGCCTTCTCCGGCTCGCCTGCAATCGGCGCCTCGGTCGAGCGCATCAGGCCCTCCGACGGATCCGGTTGGTGACCTGACGACTCAGCCAGGCGGGCGTCCCATTCGCCGGGCCTGTCGGCCCCGAGCAGGAGCGAGAACGTGGAGCCCGCGTTCAGTGTGCTGGTGATCTCGAGCCGGTGACCGAGGAATTCGGCCAGCCCGATGCTGATCGGGAGCCCGAGTCCCGTGCCGCCGAAGCGGCGCGTTCTCCGATCGTCCGCCTGGCGGAACGGCCTCCGAATGACGTCGATCATCTCCGGTGCGATACCGATCCCCGTATCGGCGACCTCGATGCGTTCGGGGCGACCACCTTCATCGACCGACACGGTGACCGTGATCTCGCCGCGTTCGGTGAACTTGATCGCATTGCTGACGAGATTCATCAGGATCTGGCGTAACTTCACCCGATCGGTGACGATCGGTTGGGCGTACCGAGGCAACACCGTCTCGAGCTCGACGGGTCGATCTCCGATCATCGGCCGCAGGTCGTCGGTGATCTGCTGCACGAGTGACGATGCGTCGACCTCCTCGTACATCGCAGACACCTCTCCCGACTCGATCCGTGAGATGTCGAGCACATCGTCGATGAGGCGAAGGAGATGGTCGGCGTTGTCTCGAATCTGGCGCACGTGGTCCGAGTGCTCGGGATCGGGCTCGGATTCCTCCAAGATCTCGGCGAAGCCGATGATGGCGGTGAGCGGCGTCCGCAGCTCGTGGCTGGTGTTGGCCACGAATCGCGTCTTCGCCTCGCTGGCTGCTCGGGCATCGGCCACCGCTTGCTGCAGATCGCGCTGCTGTTCGCGCTCGTGCGTCAGATCCTTGGCGATGGCAACGGTGCCGATGGGCAGCCCGGTCTCCTCCCACATCACGCGAGCGGTGGCGATCTCCACGGGGAACTCCGAGCCGTCGGACCTGCGCAGCGACGTCAGCACGCGGCGTGTGCCTGGTCTCTCGTCGCCGTGGATCACGAACGACTGCGGCATGTACAGGCCTATGTCATGTCCGGTCGGGTCGTCGGTGGTGAAGACCCGTCTGAACACCTTGTTGTGGAGCGCGATCGAGCCATCGGGATCGACGAACACGAGAGGCTCCGGGATCGAGTCCATCACCGAGCTGAGCGTTCTCCTGACGATCTCTTCGTTGCGCTCAGCGCGTCGACGCGCACGCCGCAGCACGGTGAGGGCGACCCCCGCAACCGTGCCGCCGACGATCAAGACGGCAACGAGGATCGCCCGCACCCACGATCTGGTGGCGGCGATCCGATCCGACTCGATCTCGAATATCGCGGCGTGGCCCTGACGGGCCTGGGTGAGGGAGCTGGCCAGGTCGAAGTTGAGGAGTCGCCACGTGGCTCGATCCGCGAGGTCGTCGCTCAGGGGTGCACCCGATCGGACGGCGTCCTCGAGCGCGTCGAAGCGGTGTTCGATCGTGTCGAGATTCTCCAGCTGCCCGCCGATCTTCTCGTGGAGTGCTTCATGCTCGTCGAGGAGAAGCCCGATCAGCTGGAGGGAGCTCGAAGGAGCGAACTCGGCAATGACGACGTCTTCTCTCTCGTCGCCTCCGTCGCCAATGGACTCGAAGTGGAGAAGAAGTGCGTTCTGCTCGGCGAGGACCGAACCGAGGGCCTCGTTGGCGCGGAGGTGGCGCTCGCTCTCAACACTCCGAGCATCGAGTTGCAGGTCGATTGCGAACAGTGCGACTGCGAGAACGCATGCGACGATCACCACGATCGCCGACGCGACCGTCAGTCGGCGCCGTGCCTGGATCGCAGATGCGGCGGTCACTCGATGATCCCGAGCTCACGGCTCACGGACGCGAGATCGTCCCAGTCGCGGGACGAGGCGTGGAGGAATCGGGCAGCGTGCAGGTCCTTCAGGATGTCGCGGTCGGCGTCGTCGACGGTCGACAGGTCGAGGAGCGTGTTCTGCACGACCCTTCTCGTTTCCAGAGGAGTGTCCGGGTGGGCGGCAAAGACGTAGTCCACGTAGATCGGTGTCTCGTAGACCACCCGCACTGCGGCAGGATCGATCGTCCCGTCCGAGATCAACCGCCGATAGATGACCGAGTTGAGCGCGCCGATGTCGGCCGTCCCATCGATCACCCACCGCAGCGTGAGATCGTGGGCGCCGGAGAAACGGATGTCCCGGAAGTGGTCTTCCGGCTCCAAGCCGTAATGCTGACCGAAGTGGAGCCGGGGCATCAGGTGGCCCGATGTGGACAGCTCCGAGCCGAATCCGAGCGTGCCGCCTGCGAACTCGGCCATCGATTCACGTGAGTCGTCGCTCCGGGCGACGAACACCGTGGTGAAGCGGGCATCCACGTCGCGCATGACCAAGGGCTCGGCGCCGGCCCGGTCCCTCGCCATCACGAAGGTCACGCCCCCGAAGTGGCCGACGTCGATGGCCCCCGCTTCGAACCGGTCCACGAAGTCGCCATAGTCCGATGGGATGATCAGCTCAACCTGGCGACCGAGATCGGATTCCAGCNNTTCCAGCCGTTCGACGAGGGAGGAATACCGGTCGATGAGCCGCTCGGGCGCTTCGTCGGGGAGGACGCCCAGCGTGAAGGGGTCATCGGCCGGTTCTGTGGCGGAAGAGCATGCCGAGGCAAGAATCGCGACGACAACGAACACGAGCCTCGCCCTACGCGAGAAAACGGATGTCGGCATTGCGCTGCGTACCCCTGCGATCCGGCCCAGTCGACTCACCTGCCATGTCGGCTCGTCGCGGGCCGAGATTACGCATGGAGTCCGGCGTTCCCTCGTCTTTTCTGTGGAGATGACGTCCCGATCGGCAATCGCCCGGCGGTGCGCTTAAACGATCGGGAGCGTGGCCGACGGGCTCTCCGGGATCCCAGGAGAACGAAGAGAACAATGGTGCCGGCCTCCAAGCCACCGGATGAAGCGACCAGGCTCAAACTGCTCGAGGCGTACGAGATCCTCGACACGATTCCCGAGCAGGTCTTCGACGACATCACGTTTCTCGCGTCACGGATCTGCGACACGCCCATCGCCCTGATCTCGCTCGTCGATGCGGAACGACAGTGGTTCAAGTCGCGTGTCGGGCTCGACGTCCCCGAGACCCACCGCGACCTGGCGTTTTGTGCGCATGCCATCCATCAGCCCGGCGAACTGTTCGTTGTCCGGGACGCGTTCCAGGACGATCGATTCGACGACAACCCGCTGGTCACAGATGGTCCCGTGCGTTTCTACGCGGGCGCCCCCCTCGACTCGGGCAGCGGCAGCGCCCTCGGAACGATCTGTGTGATCGACAGCACCCCTCGCGAGCTCGATCCCGAGCAGAAACAAGCCCTGACCGCTCTCTCGCGGCAGGTCATGGGGCAGCTCGAGTTGCGGAAGGCCATGCGCGATCTGAAGCGATACGGCGAGCGAATGGAGCGCTATCAGCTTCAACTAGAGAAAACCAACGAGGAGCTGGCCAAGCAGCGCCACACCGATGCGCTCACCGGTGTCCACAACCGAGCGGCGTTCGACAAGCGTCTCGACGAGGAGATGCATCGCGCCCGCCGCTATGGCCACCCGGTGAGCCTGCTCATCGTCGATGTCGATCACTTCAAGACGTACAACGACACACATGGTCACCAGGCGGGCGACACCGTGCTCCGGGAACTCGCCGGACAGCTCGAGTCGGCGTGCCGGACCGGCGACGTCGTCGCCCGCTACGGCGGTGAGGAGTTCGCCCTCATCCTTCCCGAGACGGACATCGACGGTGCCGGTCTGCTCGCGGAGCGTATCCGCAGAGCGATCGCATCGCATGCATGGACGCATGGATCGGTGACGATCAGCGTGGGTGCTGCGGAGCTGTGCGCCAACACGACCTCGGTCGGTCACCTCATCGAGCGCGCCGATGGCGCGCTGTACGAGGCGAAGCGCACAGGACGAGACCGAGTGGTGGAGGCACCACCGGCCTGAGGCCGGCACGCCGGGTCAGCTGTGGATCTTGACCTGGCCTCCTTCAACGTCGCCTGAGGCCTTGTAGAGGGGCTCGTCGACGTCCGAATCATCCCCGGGCGCCCAGATTCGGATGACGAATCGATCAGGTTGTCCACCTCCGTTGCTGTCTCGAGCGTCGACCCGGAACGCATGCACGCCGCTCAGTCCGCCGATGGTGGCTGTTCCCTGGAAGTGAGCCCAGTTCGAGTTCGTAACCACCAGCCATTCCATGTCCGTGCTCTTCACATGGAAGCCCGAGACGTTGTAGTGGAACTCGAGGTTCCCGCCCGGCACGGTTGCGGCGCCGTTCTTGTAGCGCACGATGAAGCCGAAGTTCGCCTTCTCCGAGCACGCGCCGTCCGTCTCGCAGATCCCAGGGAGGACGTCGCTCGGGTCGGACGAGGGTCCCTTCGGTGTAATCCATCCACCACCTGTCGCAAACCCGGCCGTCGGGTCGTACACGACGAGGATCGAAGTCGCAGCCTCGCTCCAGTTGTCCGCCGCGTCCTGCGACCGCACAGACACGGAGTACACCCCGACGGGAACCGAGTCGTCGATGATGCCGGTCAGAGCCGAACCTGCCAGCGTCATGGCAGCTCCGTTCCCTTGGCCGGGGTCGGTGCCGATGAAGAACTCGCCGCCGCTGACGCCGGAGAGCTCGTCGGATACCCCAGCGCTCAGAGTCGCGGTCGCGGACACAGCTTTCGGGTTGGCGTCCAGTGCGATCGACGTCACGAGAGGTGGTGTCTTGTCGATGCTCAGTGTCAACGAGCCGGTCGCGCAGTTCCCTGCGGGATCGCAGCTGAGTGCGCTCGTATACACCACGCTTGCCGCTTCGGTCGCCGCGACGGTATCGGGCGGATGAGAAGGAAGGCCTGAGCTCGGCTGTGGATCGATCGCCGTCCAGTCGATGAGCACGTCGGCGTTGAACCACCCGTTCCCGTTGGCCGGTCTGTCGGGCGTCCCGCTCACCACCGGCGGCGTGTCGTCGACATCGACTGCCCAGTCCGGGTGCAGGTCGGCGAACGTGTCATTCGTCAGATTCGACAGACTGCTCGTTTCCCCGACTTTCTGTGTGTAGATGTCGGTTGTTCCCCCCGGTCCCGTCCGGCTTTCGAACGTCAGCGACTGCGCATCCGGGGACCACCGAGGATTGAAGGCGTACTGGCTGAGCGGTGGGTCGAGCACTTCGAAGCAGCCCGTGCCATCGGCCGACACGACGTTGGGGGTGTTGACGAAGTGCGCAGTGTCCCTACCGAAAGCGATCCGAGTACCGTCCGGCGACCAGGCCGGCAACGTGACCTCGCGAGTCGAGGCCGTTCCGCAGACATCTGAGTCGTCAGGATTGGGGAAGAGATCTCCGACAAGCGTCAGCGTCCCCGGATCACCCATCGACAGCGAGCCGATCTTCAGCTCGCGGTCGCCGCCGCCACATTCGAAGAAGACGATCGTCGACCCGCTCGGCGAGAAGTCCGGCTGACAGACATTGCTCCCGCCGGTGACGGTGTGCTCGATGAGGTCACCTGACGTGGAAACCCACTTCAGGCCGCCACTCGCTCGTACGTAGTACACCCGCGTTCCATCCAGTGACCAGAACGATGGGAGGCTCGTGCCCGATCCGACGGGCGTCAGCTGCACCGGCGGGTCGGTACCGTTGGCGTCGACAATCCAGATCGCATTGCTCGAATCAGGTCCCCGGGCGAAGGCGATCTGCGTCGCATCGGGCGACCAGAGCGGGTAGGCCTCGTCGCCCGCGTAGTCGGTGATAGGCACCTTGGTGGCGGNNAGAGATCGAGGTCGGGACCACCATCACGATCTGATGCCCAGACGATGGCTGTCCCTGGATCCATGGCCCAGTCCGGGTCTCTGTCGTAGTGCTCGTCCGCGGTCAGGTTGTGCACCGACGAATCGTCGTCGGCGGCAACGACATAGATGTCGGTCGTTGCATGCTGTCCCTGTCGACCGTCGTACGTGAGCCACTCCGAGTCGGGTGACCACCGCGGGTTTGCCGCGTATTGGTTGGGCAGCGGGTCGAAGACCTCGAAGCACCCCAGCCCGTCACTCGAGACCACATTGGGGTTGTTGACGAAGTGTGCGGTGTCTCTCCCGAAGGCAACACGCGATCCGTCTGGGGACCATGCAGGTAGCGTTACCTCGCGAGTAGCTGCCGTTCCGCAGAGGTCGGAGTCATCCGGGTTCGGGAACAGGTCCCGGACATCCGAGATCGCGCCGGGGTCCGAGAGCGTCAAAGCGGCGGTCTTCAGCTCCTTGTCGCCGCCCCCGCATTCGAAGTAGACGATTCTCATGGTGACAGGTGAGAGATCTGGCTGGCACACGCCCCCTCCGCCGTCCACCGGCGACTGAATCAGACTTCCGTCCGTCGAGCTCCACTTGAGGCCGCCACTCGAGTAGTAGATCCGCGTTCCATCTGGTGACCAGAAGAAGGGTGGGCCGGATCCGGTGGGCGAAACTTGAACAGGTTCAGTGATACCGAGCGCATCGACCACCCAGATGGCATCGCCCGGGTTCCTCCAGAACGCGATTCGCCGGCCATCCGGAGACCAGATCGGGAATGAGTCGTCGCCGGCGTCGTCTGTCAGTCTGTCCATCACCACCGGGTCGGACGGGTCCATGCGCCACAGGTCCATCCCCGAGGTGGCTGCTCGGTCGGAGGACCAGACGATTGCGGTTCCAGTTGGTGGGTCACTGGCTGTTTCCGCTGTTGTCATGGGTGCAGACACACCCACGAACAGGAGCGACGCGGCGAGCGTCGTGAACAAGCGTCGCCCAAGGGCACCAAGAGCCGAGACAGGCTCGGTCCGCCTTGCGCGACGAACAAGGGATCGGCCCGATACAACGGGCATACCGTCACCTCCGATTTGCCTCTGGTTCGAAACTACACCTTGGGCAAGGTGTGCGCCCCACGGCGAATCGTCCGTGACCTGTTGCGGGCCTGTGTGGTAAGTTCCGCGCGCCTCCGGCCCGAGCTGCGGGTCCGTTGCCTCCGATTTGCCTCGGTGCTCCGGCCGCCGCCGGGCCGGCCGGCGCGTCGGCCACGCGCGGCCACAGTCATGCGAAGCGGGTTCGCCGCTCATTGAGCATCGAATGCCCACGGATGCGTGCCGCGAGGTAGCGAGGGTCGCCCATCGACGACTGCGGAGTGATCGCATCTTCTCGGTCAGTCGCGGCGATAGTCGGCGCGACGTGAACCGTCATGGTTGCCTGTTGTCAAGCAGCAGTTCTTGAAAACGACCTCGCTCTGCCGCACGGACACAGGTCGTTCCTGCCGAGTTTCTCGAGCAGTTCCTTGGTCCCGTGCACCGTCCGGTCGCCACGCTTGACGTTGGTCTCGGACGGGTAGCCCCTGCGGCGTTTGCTCATCGTCTCAAAAGGATGGGCTGTCTTCCCATTCGTCGAGCCACCTCATGATGTGCTCCTTTCGTCATTCGGGACGGGGTGGCGCGCTGCTGCGCCCCACCCCGTCACGAGTCTCAGAACGGCCAGTCTGCGTCCTGATCGCCCTCGAGGAGGGCCATCAGGCGGAACGTGGCATCCGAGAAGCCGCCGAGCTCGTAGTGACCCTTCTCGCCGACGGCGAACGGCGTCGCTCGGTAGCCGCCCGTGTTGAACACGTACACCTGCACTCCGCGGAGTGCAGGCAGCTGGTCGTGCGTCTGCATGTCCGAGAACACGACCACGCGGTCGTGGCCATCGAACCACTTGTCGACTGCCCGACCCAGGTACGTCGCGTGACCGACGCGGCCGATTCGTGACTCGACCTTCTCGATCGTGCGGAGCACCGACTGGGTTGGGCGGAACCGGATCATCTCCGAGTGCTCGGCGAACGACACCAGCTCCAGATCGTCCGCCTTGCGCGCCACTGCTGCGGCGAACAGGGAAGCGATCTCAAAGTGGCGGATCGTCGAGCGACCCGAGACCGGCGCCGTCATCGACGCCGACGTGTCCGTCAGCACCAGCGTGCGACCGGCCAGCTTCGGAACGTTGCGCACCGACAGCTCCAGCGCCGTCTCCAGCGTCGGGGCCCAGCGCAGCGACGGCACGTTCTTGTACGCCGACCAGAAGCGGTACGGGAACTGACGCGACGTGGCCACCCGCTCCGGGTCGGCCAGCACGTCCTCGACGTGGCGCTGAGCCATCGTCGAGATGTCGGCCTCGTCGAAGTTGCGCAGGTTGCGCAGCAGGGCCATGTAGCCCATCGACGGGATCACGGCCTCCCACGCCTCGGCGTCCATGCCGCCCGGCAGCCAGCCCGACAGCCACTCCCACGTTGCGCCGGCCTCCGTGAGGAGCTCGGCGCCGCGCTCGCGGAGCAGCGTGCGGCGCTCGTCCTTGTCGACACCCTCGAGCTGCAGTCGACGGCGAACCGTCGCCAGCGTCTCGGGCACCTGGAGCGTCTCGGGGTGGTGTCGGCGGTCCAGCAGGTAGCGGAACAGATCCGACTGCGTCGCGTCCTGTGGCTTCGGGTGCGTCAGCTCGACGACGTCGCCCATGCGCCATGCGCGCGAGAGACCGTCGTACTTGAGCGCGGCGTACTCCGTGTACGCCTCACGCACCGCGTCGGCAACGCCCCGCTTCACCGGCTGCGGGATCTTGCGGCCGTGCATCTGGTGCCAGTAGGCCAGCATCTCAGCCGGCTCATCGGCACGCGAGATCGCCGACGCCACGACCTTGCGACCGTGCGGTCCCCCGGCAGCCACGTACTCGGCAGCCACCACGACGGCAGCCGAGCGCATGAGCGCCTTGGTGCGGAGCCACGGAACGAAGCGCTGGATCCACTCCGGGTCCTCACGCGTCGCCTCGTGGACGAGATCCACGAACCGCGAATCGCGGTTCTGTGCGATCTCGTAGAACGTGTGCTCCGACACCATGTTCGTGATGGCCAGGAGGAACAGCTCCGACCGGGCGTCACGGGTGAAGGCGCGGGCACCCTCGTGGGTCCGCTTGTTCTGCGGACCGATCGTCTTGATTGCCGAACGGACCATCGGTCGCGTTCGCTTTGCCGAGAACTTTGCCATGGGCAGTTCCTCCTTTCATTGGGTTTCGCTCGATCGCAAGCGATCGAGCGAGCTTGCTCGCCCGGCAGCGGCTGCGCCGCTTTTGGGCTCGTGTCTGTGCCGCCTCCCGGCGGCGCTCGTTGTCTCGGTCGGGGAGCGTGTCCCCTCCCTCGGATCGAGGGGCGGCCTTGGGCCTTTCCCCCTCGAGCACCCCCTTGGCGGGGGTTGACCTGTGGGTACGCTGCCTCATGCGGTGGCGGCGTCGGGTCGTGGTCGGGTTGGTGGTCCTGGTGGGCCTCTTCGTTGTCTTGATGGCCGCATGGGCCGTTGCCATCGGGCCCGAGGCCGTGTGGCGGGTGGTCACCAAGGGCACGACCACCGTGTGGGATCACCTCGAGTATCCGGGGCGTGACACGGCGCCCTCTCCTTCGGCGCAGCCGTGGGAGCGGGGCACCCCGGTCGAGCCGGTGGTGACGCTCGACGGCGTCGCCCTTCCGATCGAGCGTGTGCTCGAGGAGCACGATGGCCTGGCGTTCGTCGTCATCCACGACGGTCGGGTCGTGTACGAGTGGTACGCCGAAGGCCACGGGCCGGGCACACCCGCGATGCTGTTCTCGGCCTCGAAGTCGATCACGTCCCTGCTCGTCGGTGCTGCGATCGAGGACGGTCTGATCGGCTCGGTCGACGACAGGATCACCGACCACATCCCGGAGCTCGGCGCAGGCGGCTGGGACACGGTCACCATCGCCGACACGCTCCGCATGGACACGTCCTCCTCCTATGTCGAGGACGACAACCCGTTCGGCGTGCATGTCGAGTTCAACTACACCGCCGACCTCGAGGCCGACATCCTCGGACTCACGATTCGTGACCTGCCCCAGAGCTCGTTCGTGTACAAGTCGGGCGACAACGCCGTCCTCGGGCTCATCCTCGACCGGGTGCTCGATCCCGAGTCGATCACCGGATACCTACAGCGCCGGTTCCTCGACCCGCTGGGCGTCGAGCATTCGGGTCGCTGGAGCACGGATGCCGAGGATGGTCTCGAGCGAACGTGGTGCTGTCTCGCTCTGACCGCTCTCGATCTCGCACGGTTCGGTCAGCTGATGCTCGACGACGGTCGTGTCGGGGGCGAAGCCGTCATCTCCCCGGACTGGTTGGCCGGTTCCCTCGAGCCGGCATACGGATCTGCCGCATGGCCCCCGGACTACGACGGATCTCCGCTGTCGAACTATGGCTACCAGTGGTGGCTCGTCGACGATGGATCCGTCCTCGCGCTCGGCAAAGACGGCCAGTACCTGTTCATCGATCCAGCCCGCGACATCGTGATCGTGCGGACCGGAACGTCGCAGGGCGGCATCGGCTGGCTCGACCTGCTCATCGAGATCGCAGCCGAAGTGGGCTCTTGAGCCCGCCGATGGATCCGGGAGCACCCGGACCCACCGGCGGTTCCGGCGAGCGAGCCGGAAGGCTTCGTCGAGAACAGGGCATCGAAGGTCGGCGACAGGCCCCACCGTCCCACCGCGAAGCGCGAGTCACTTACGCGCTCCATGTGCCTGCCTGGGGTTTCACCAGCCCCTGCCGTGTGCGTGAGTGAAGTAGCCCTCGATAGCGCATCGACGAAGATCGAGGTCTGTCGGGAACAGCTCGACGCAGGCGTGCGAGAGCGCTGCGACGCGACATCCCGTCCGAAGGAGCCCGCATCGTCCCATCGACAGACCGGAGATGAGTTGCTGAGAACCCGACGAGCCAGGTCTGGGGAGTCGAACCCCGGGCCGTGAGGCCCTTCACCTGAGAAGTACCCCGGCTCTTCGCACCAGCAACTTCGTACGTCGGGTGGGAGTCGAACCCACATGTCCGTGAGGACGCCGGTTTCTGAGACCGGTGCGTATGCCTGTTTTCGCCACCGACGCATGGTGGTTTCGCTCGAAGCAGGCTTCGAGCGAGCTGCTCGACTCCGCCGCCATGCGGCGTCGAAGTCTCGTTTCTGTGCGGCCTCCCGGCGGCGCTCGTTGTCTCGGTCGGGGCGCATGTCCCCTCCCTCGGGTCGAGGGGGCGGCCAGAGGCCCTGCCCCCTCGAGCACCCCCCGGGTTGTCTGAGGCTTCGTGCGGTCGGTGGGAATCGGCTCGGGTCGGCCGGCCATCGCTCCACACGGACTCCAGTCGGAGGCGTTGCGCTCGACCGGACGACCCTCGGAACCCACTCCTCCGCCTTGGCGGGGCGGTGTGCTGTCCGTTGACACCACGACCACGTGAGAGGGGAGAGTCGGAGTCGAACCGACCTACAGCGGGGTTGCAATCCGCTCCCTGACCGCTCGGGCATCTCCCCGGGTTGGATGGGTGGGCCGGACCCGGCCCACCCATCAGGTGCCCTTGTAGTTGAGGACCGCCTGGAGGCGATGCTCGACCGACACGAGATCGGCCGATCGGCGGAGCACCTCGTTGATGTCCTTGTAGGCGTCGGGGTGCTCGTCGACCAGGCGATCGGCCTTGTCGGCGAGCCACGTGCGGTCTCCCATCGCCTTCGACAGGCTGCGGGCGTCGAGCTGCTTGCGAGCCTGCGTCCGCGACATGCGGCGTCCGGCACCGTGCGGGCTCGACATGTACGCCTCGGGGTTGCCGAGCCCCTCGACGATGTACGTGTCGGTGCCCATCGAGCCGGGGATGATCCCCCGCTCGCCTGCCCGCGCCGAGATGGCCCCCTTGCGGGTGACCCACACCTCGTTGCCGAAGTGCGTCTCGAGCTCGGTGTAGTTGTGGTGGCAGTTCACCCGGTCGACCTCGCGTCCCTTGCCGACGAATCGGAAGAGCTCGTGGAGCGCCGCGTCGAGCATCGTCTCCCGATTCACCCGGGCATAGGCCTGGGAGAAACGCAGGTCGGCGATGTAGTGCTCGAACTCCGGCGTGCCCTCGAGCAGGTACGCGAGGTCCGGATCCTCGAGCCCGATCTCGAACCGCTTGGCGATCGACTTCGCCGTTGCGATGTGCGACTGGGCCAGGAGGTTGCCGATGCCGCGCGACCCCGAATGCAGCACGAGCCAGACGCGGTCGTCCTCGTCGAGCGACACCTCGGCGAAGTGGTTGCCCGACCCCAGCGTCCCCATCTGGGTGTGGGCCTTCTTCTCCAGCTTGCCGGTCAGCTCGGTGCGGGGTCGGTTGCGGATGAGCCACTCCGACGCCTTCCGGCTCGCCGCCCAGTCTCCACCCTCGTGGCCGCGACCGACACCGGCCGGCACGACATCTGCGATGCGACCGAGCAGAGGTCCGAGATCGTCCGGCAGGTCTTCTGCCTGGAGATCCGTCAGGACGGCGGCCATGCCGCAGCCGATGTCGACACCGACGCACGCCGGGATGACCGCGCCATGGGTGGGCACGACAGAGCCGACGGTTGCGCCGAGGCCGAGATGTGCATCCGCCATGAGGGCGACGTGGCCCTTCACGATGGGGAGGCGAGCCGTACGCCGCGCCTGCTGCATCGTCTTCTGGTCCAGATCGTCTGCCCAGGTCTTGAGCTTCTCGTTGATGGTTTCCATGGCTCACCTCCATTCTTAGTTGATTTCGCTCGATCGCAAGCGATCGAGCGAGCTGCTCGGCTTCCGCGTTTCGCTCGAAGCAGGCTTCGAGCGAGCTGCTCGCCTCTCGGCGGCTGGCGCCGCCTTCGGCTCGTGTTCGTGCCGCCTCCCGGCGGCGCTCGTTGTCTC
>JABAOD010019037.1_pt5 | contig 17453 bp, 12 predicted proteins | sample 7062151 | NCBI WGS metagenome assembly JABAOD01 (sample SAMN14538626, study PRJNA623070) | marine sediment metagenome | biome: marine biome [ENVO:00000428]; feature: marine pelagic biome [ENVO:01000023]; material: deep marine sediment [ENVO:00002113] | place: India: Gulf of Khambhat ... | reverse complement strand
CGAAAGATCCAAACACGCACGTCGTAGATCGAAGCCATCCGGTTCGAGTAGTCGGCCAGTTCTAATCGCGACGTGTCATGCGCGTGCACTTCCTGAATACCGGTGACCACCTCGCCGATTGTCTCGGAGAGCTGCCTGACCTGAACGACACGCTGTTTGTTCAGCGCATTGATCTTACGTTGCAGCTTGGGAATCAAGTAGACTTGTACCGGATAGAGAGCGATGGCTGCTAGGCCCAGTATCCAATCCTGCCACATAATGAAAACAAGAATCGTGATCAATGTCCCACCTTGAAAGGCCGGCAAAGCAATGGAGTCACCCACAAAACCGCCGATGGGCTCAGCCTCGGCGGTGATCATAGCGATGATCTCGCCCTGCGACTGCTTGCGGAACTGCGGTAGCGGGAACCTCAGCACGCGGTCATACAGCTGATAGCGCAGGCGCCGCAACATGCGCTCGCCGACGACGCCGCGAAAGACATTGAGGAAATACTTGAACCCGCCGTTGATGAACACGAGAGCGAGGAAAAACCCGCACAACAGCATTAAGTACGGAATTTGATCGAGCTCGTAGCCCAGCACGACCTTGGGGAAATTCCGTCCGCCGATGGCCTCGTTGATGATCGTTTTTGGCAGATCGAGCGACACATACAAGAACGGAAATGATGCCAGCGTACCGAGCAGCAACAGCGCCTGCTCCTTGCGGCTGTAGTTGAGAATGAACTTGAATATCGTCGGTTCCATAGGATTGGCCTTTTTTATCTCGACGTGGATTTCTCGATATGCGGTCTATGCGGTCGCGACACCAACAGGATGGCGTTACGACCTAAGGTGGGCGAGATCGCCCTGCACGCAACCATGAGAACGGCTATGACATAGAAGCGTTAAATGGGACGACACACGCTTCGATCTGATACTAACTAACTTTGAGTATGCCGCATGCAGGATGGTCGTTACCACGTCGACCACATCAACGGTGCGGGTTTCGCTGAGCCGCCAGGGCACACCAGTTGCATTTACTCTTTCACGAGGCTCTGATGTCAAGGGTAAGCGCCCTGCTTGACAGTATCGACCATGAGTGTCCGCACGCTCCCCTACACCTTGATTCGGAGATTCTTCGGATCGTAGAAGGGACGCAGCGAGGCCCGCGCGGGCACGCGCTCACAGGCGATCTCGATCTCGTACGATCCGGCCTCGATGAATTCCGTGGTTACGCCGCCTTCATGGGTCACATAGCCCATCCCTACCGCACAGCCAAGCGTGTGCCCGAACATGCCCGACGTCGTGCGGCCGACAAGCTTTCCATTACGCCAGATTGGCTCGTCGTGATAGAGCAAATGCTCGGCGTCCTCGAGCGCGAACATGGTAAGGCGACGCTGTATGGGCACCTGACGTTGGCGCAGTAAGGCGTCGCGACCGATAAAAAGCGGTTTGTCGAATGCCACCGCAAACCCCAATCCCGCCTCAAGTGGTGTGTCCTCATCACTGATGTCGTGCCCCCAATGGCGGTAGCCCTTTTCGATCCGCAAAGAGTTCATGGCGTGGAAACCGGCATGAACCAAGCCTGCCGCCTCCCCTTCCGCAACCAAGGTATCATATACGCCAACTGCAAACTCGGTGGGCACGTAAAGTTCCCAACCCAACTCGCCGACATAGGTGATGCGCATCGCCACCACTTTAGCATAAGCCAAATCGATCTCTCGTGAGGTCGCAAAAGGAAAGGCTGCGTTGGAAAGATCGGCTTGGGTCAGTCTTTCCAAGAGTCGACGGGAATTGGGGCCCATGACACCGATCACGGCATAGGCCGAGGTGACGTCTGTCAACACCGCCTGCGCGTCCGGCGGCGTATGGCGCTGCAGCCAAGCGGCATCGCGCGTCTGCGTCGCTACCGACGTAACGATCAGATAACAGGTTTCGGCTAGCCGGGTGACTGTGAGATCCGCCTCGATGCCGCCGCGTTCGTTGAGCCACGGTGTGTAGACCACTTTGCCTACTGGCACCGATACGTTATTGGCGCAAACGTAATTGAGCACACGTTCGGCATCGCGTCCCTGAACCAAGAACTTCGCGAATGAGCTTTGATCGAACAATCCCACATTCTGGCGTACCGCGCGGTGCTCGAGAGCAGAGTACTCAAACCAGTTCTGTTTTTCATAAGAATACGTATAGCTCGCCTCGACGCCCGCGGGCGCAAACCAGTTGGCCCGCTCCCATCCCTGCGCCTCGCCGAAACAGGCGCCGCGCGCAGCGAGTCGATCGTGCAAGGGCGAGGTGCGCACCGGTCGCGCTGTTTCGAATTGGCGGAACGGCCAGTGCATGGCATAAAGCAACCCCAGACCCTCGACCGTGCGATCATGCAGATATCGGCAGTTCCCCTGAAAGGGTGACCAACGGCGAATGTCCACGTCCCACAGATCCAGCGGCGGTCGCCCGTTGACGATCCACTCAGCCAACACCTTGCCGGCGCCGCCGGCTGACTGGATTCCGACCGAGTTGAACCCAGCCGCCACGTAGAAGTTCTTGAGCTCCGGGGCCTCGCCCAAGATGTAGCGATCGTCCGGTGTAAAGCTCTCCGGACCGTTGAAAAATACCTGGATACCCGTCGTCTGCAATGCTGGCACGCGTGCGAGTGCGCGCTCCAACAGCGGTTCCAAGTGGTCCCAATCCTCAGGCAATTGCTCGAAAGCGAAATCCTCGGGAATGCCTTGCATCCCCCAGGGCTTGGCGCTGGGCTCAAAGAAGCCGACCAGCAGTTTCCCGGCGTCCTCCTTGTAGTAAGCGCAATGGTCAGGGTCGCGTAGCACTGGTAGCGTCGATGGTAGGTGTGCCATCGGCTCGGTCACGACATAAAAATGTTCGGCAGCGTGCAAGGGTATATTGACCTGACAAAGCTTGCCGAGCTCATGTGCCCACATGCCGGCGCAGTTGACGACATATTCCGCGGCGATGTCGCCCTGCTCGGTGCCGACGCCGCTTACTCGGCCACCCTTACGATGAATTGCCGTGACCTTGGTGTTCTCAAATATGGCGGCGCCACCCATTCTCGCACCCTTGGCAATCGCCTGGGCAACATCGCTTGGGTTGATCTGCCCATCTTTAGGCAAGAACACCGCCCCAACAACGTCATCGATATTCAACAGCGGCCACAGTTCGCGTGCCTCGTTCGGTGTAACCACCTCCACCTCGAGCCCGAAGCAGCGGGCCATGGACGCACCCCGTTTGAGCTCGATAAAGCGCTCGTTGTGCGTCGCCAGTGAGAGGGAGCCGTTCTGCTTGAATCCCGTGGCCTGCCCGGTCTCTTGTTCGAGCGTGCGATAGAGCTCGGCGGTGTATTGCGCCAGGCGCGTCATGTTGTGCGTTGCACGCAGCTGCCCGATCAACCCGGCCGCGTGCCACGTGGTGCCGCAGGTTAAGGTTTTGCGTTCAAGCAACACCACGTCTTTCCAACCGAGCTTCGTCAGATGATAGGCCACGCTGCAGCCGACGATACCGCCGCCGATGATCACCACCTGTGCATGTGCTGGCAGCGCCCCTGGCATATCCCTTAGTCTACTCCTCAGTCCTCAGGGCGATTTTGTTCAGCACTTCCGGCCACGAGCGACAGAGCTCCACGCCCGCGGGCGGTGTGATGTCGCCGGTGAAACGGACTTTCAATAAGATTGCCTGAACCCCTTGTCCTACGAGGGGAATCAGGTGGCGCTCGTCATCATCGACAAGCACGCCGATACTATACTGCTTGCAGAGCGAAAGCTTATCGCTGTCTGCCGACGACAGGAGTGCATCGGCAAGCTCGCCGGCGCCATGCTGCTCCAGCCATTCTCTGGCGAACGCCAGGCGGTGTGGCAATCGCGCGGTTAGCACATAGACCTGGCCATGCTCTTGCAATGCGCGTAGCCCAGCCACGGCCCCGGCCACGGGCGGCGCCCTGAGTGACCACTCGCGCTCGTAAACGACCGCAGCCATGTCTTCATAGCTGTCGGCGCCGATGATAGGGACGCAACTCGTTCGATCGCATGCCTGGGGATCGACCTCTCGGCCCAATCGCTCACGGATCCATGCGGCCTTTACGCGATTGGTGTCGGCAATGGTGCCATCATAATCGATGCCGAAACTGTACGGTCTGCTGGTCACTGACCTTCATCCGTTTCCCCGAAGACGCGGTAGACGTAGTCCAGTTTACGTTCGATTTCCTTGTTGTAACGCTTGTGAAGGGTGGTGTTTTCGCGCGATCGCCAGTCCTCACTCGCCTGCGCCAGGGCCTGCGCCAGCCGCCACTTGTAGCGAAATTTCTGAGCTCTGAGCCCATGCAACGCTGCGATCTGTGCGGGCGTCAACCAAGCAGTGTCGAGCGAGGCCAATCCCCGGTCATGGATGACAAGGTTGCCGATTTCGCCGTAGTTGAGTAACTGCCTGTCCTGGGCGCTGCTGAGCGATACCTTGTCGTGGATCGCATTGAGAAAACTCACGCTCGAGGGGAACTCCCTGCCGTGCAGCTCTTCTAGCTCGTCGGGAGCGAGCTCTCCCTGGAGCAGCCCAGCGGCCGCCGGCGACAACTCGTAGCGGACCTCCTGGTAGACCTTCTGGTTGAAGACATTCTGCAGGAAGAACAGCGTGATAAAACAAACGACAGCGGACATAATCGGGGTCGTTATCCAGCCGGCACCGATATTGCCTAGAACCCGCCAGCGGATCTCACGGCCGCCGCGCATCAGTCCGATCCCAAGCACCGCGCCGACGACCGCTTGCGAGCTCGACACCGGCACGAGCGGGATCGTCGGCAACCCCATCTGCGCCAGCAGATGTTCCAGGCCCTCGGAGGCGAAGAGAAACAGCACCACTGCGTGCGCGACCACGGCCACCCAGGCGGCGACAGGCGATAACGGCAGTAGCTCCTGACCGACCGTGAGCATGACCCTTTTTGAATAGGTGAACACACCCACGGCGATGGCAATGGCGCCGAGCAGGAAAAGTTGCTGCACCGCGCTCAGTACAAACAAGTCACCGACCCGATAATCTGTGAACGGTGTGGCCGGGACGAAAACACCCATCACATTGGCGATGTTGTTGGCCCCCAGGCTGTAGGCACCCAGCGCGCCAGCAACAATCAATGCCAGCCGTGAGTTGGCATCCAGACGCAGGAGGTGGAGCTTAGCTACCTGTTGAAAAAGCTGCGCCATCCTTAGAATGAGCGCGGCAAAGATCGCTGCCAGCACGGGGCACGCCACCCACGTGGCAATGATCTTCACCAACGTGGTCGTGTCGGTAACCGAGCCGCTGAACAGATTCCAACCGATGATAGCGCCGACGATAGCCTGGCTGGTTGAAACCGGCAAACCCCATGTCGTCATCAGGTAGACCGTCAGCGCCGCTGCCAGCGCCACCATGAACGCGCCGGGCAGCGCGTTGATGGCGCCGAGCTGTCCGAGCGTGTGGCTCGCTCCGGCACCGCTAATAACAGCCCCGAGAATGACGAACACGCTACAGATAATGGCAGCAGTGGTGAACCGCACCATGCGCGTGCCAACGGCGGTGCCGAAAACGTTGGCGGCATCGTTCGCTCCCAGTGACCAGCCAAGAAAGAGACCGCTCGTGAGGAACAGAAGTACCGTAAGATCCACGGCTCAAAACTTGCGCTTGATCGTGTAGATCGCCAGGTAGTCGGCGATATCCTCGGCTTCGTTGGCAAGCTCGTCCACGCGTTCGACGAAATAACGGAGCTGGGTCTTGTGCGCGAGGTCGAGATCCGATGCAAATATGGCGCGCTTCAACTTGGTACTGATCTTGTCGGCCTCCGATTCATAAAACATCACTTTGGCGTTGTAGTCGCGCACGGCTTCGATGTCCCTGAAGAATGCGCGTGCTGCGAGCACTACGGTCTCGACACACGTCACTACCGTTTCTGTGAGGTCTTGAAAATCGCGGTGATACTCGGAAGGAATCACCGGTTTTTCAATGGAAAAACGATACAGGTTGGCCTCGTAGATATTGACGAGATTATCCATGTCTTCGAGCAGGCTCAGCACATCGCCACGGAAATCCGGAATCAATGTCTGTGCATACAGCGCAGTTTCTATCGTGCGCCGTAGATCGTCGCCGCGATGCTCGACATGTGTCTCGTGTTCGAGAAAACTTTCGAACTCGGGACATGAGCCCTGCGCAAGATAGACCTTCATGGCGCGACTGAAGACCAGACCGGCTTCGGAGACCTTGTCCAGGAACTCGTCAATCTGCGACTCGAGTGCCCGGGTTCGCCCGAAAATATTTGTCACCTTGTGCAGGTCCATCAGTTTATCCTTTCTCTTCTTGCCGTGGCGCGTGGCCGCTTGGCACTACCCTACCACCACGTTCCCGACCGGTATACACATCGTACGGGATTAATGGCGTCGACCCTGCCGAGCGCAGCCGCGCTGAACCCCGCCTCCTCAGACGATCAGCGCCTCGCTCCCCTTTTCCATTCGACGCACGACATCGAGGAAAGCGCGAACGATTCGCAACCGCCGGCGCTCCTGCAGACATACCACATGCTCGATGATCTCGAGTTTGGCATCTCGCACGCGCAAGGCAACAAGACGTTTGTCGTGATCGAACTCCGCTTCCGAAACCACGCCGATACCCAGACCGGCTGCCACTGCCTCGCGTACAGCCTCCCTGCTTTCGATCTGCATAACCGACTGCGGGCGAATGGCCGCCTCGGCCAGCGCAGATTGGAAGATCTGACGCGTCACGGAGGCCGCTTCGCGCAGTATCATCCGTTGTTCGGCGATTTCTCGCAGCCTGATCGACGAGCGCTTGGCCCAAGGATGGCCGCGAGGTATGAACAGCACCAGTCGACTGCGTCGGTAGGGAATAGCAAACAGCCGCGGATCGTTATCGACTTTGGCGAGCACCGCTACGTCGATCTGATAGTTGCGCAGGTTGCTCAACACCTTGTCTGCGTTGCCCATCGCCAAAGACACTTCGAGACCGGGATAGCGCCGACTGAATGCCGCTAAGATGGGAATAATGTGGTGCGGACCGTCGGCGCCGACTTTGATATGGCCACTCTGCAATTCGCGCGCGCCGGCAAGAATGTCTTCGACTTCATCCTCAAGCCCGAACAAACGTTGGGTCACGCTGAACAGGTTGTCGCCCAGTGCAGTCAGGACCACACGTCGCCCGCGTCGGTCGAACAGACGCACACCGTAACTGTCCTCGAGTGCCTTAACCTGGCTGGAGACAGTGGGTTGGGTAAGCTGCAACGAGCGCGCAGCGGTGGTGAAGCTGCCTTCACGAGCCACGGCGTGGAATGCGCGAAGGTGTGCCCAATTCATGCTGCTCCGAGTCGGTGTGAATTATAGAGATTATCTATTCGAAGTATATATGCTAATGATTTGACTTATGTCTGGCAAGGCGGGATAGTAGCGCCGCGCCCACCCAGTTTTGGAAGAGATCGACGCCATGTCAGCCGAGCGACAAGACCCTTTTCTTCTCACCCCCGGGCCGTTGACCACCTCCGCGACCACCAAGGAAGCGATGTTGCATGACTGGGGCTCGCGCGATCATGAGTTCATCGCCATTAATCGCCGGGTGCGCGAACGTTTGCTAGCGCTGGCGCAAGCGCAAGATAGCCACGTGTGCGTCCCGCTGCAGGGCAGCGGTACCTTCGCCGTCGAAGCAGCGCTCGGCACGCTCGTGCCGCGCGATGGAAAGCTGCTGATTCTAGTAAACGGCGCTTACGGACGACGCATGGCGAGGATTTGCGACTACTATCAACGCGCGTATACGGTGGTCGAGACGCCCGAGGATGTGCCCAACGACCCGAATGCACTGGAGGGCGCGCTTGCTGACGACCCTCTGATCACGCACGTCGCCGCTGTGCATTGCGAGACCACCTCAGGCATCCTGAATCCGATCGAGCGGATCGCCGCCGTGACCGCCAGGCACAAGCGTGCTTTGATCATCGATGCCATGAGCGCGTTTGGTGCCATCGAGCTCGATGCCCGTAAGGTACCGTTTGATGCCATGGCGGCATCTTCCAATAAGTGCCTGGAAGGAGTTCCTGGGATGGGTTTTGTTATCGTGCGCAGGACTACGTTGGAGCGCGCGCGAGGCAACGCGCCTTCGCTTAGCTTGGATCTTTATGATCAGTGGAGCGCGATGGAAGCCAATGCGCAGTGGCGTTTTACCCCTCCCACCCACGTCATCGTCGCGTTTCATCAGGCACTGGAAGAACACGCGCAAGAGGGGGGTGTTGCCGGACGCGGGGCACGCTACCGCCGCAACTGCGAAATCCTCTTAAAGGGTATGCGCGAAATGGGTTTCGTCAGCCTGCTGCCCGATGAGCTGCAAGCGCCGATCATCGTCACCTTTCATATGCCCGCCGATCCGAAGTTCGATTTCAAGCAATTCTACGACAAACTAAATCAACGCGGTTTCGTGATCTACCCCGGTAAACTGACCGTCGCCGATAGCTTCCGCATGGGCTGCATCGGCCGGCTCGGTGAGGTGGAGATGCATGCGGCATTGGACGCGATTGGTAAAACCATTAAGGAAATGGGCATCACCCACTGCGGCCCCAAACAATTGGCCGCGGCGACTCGCTGACAGCCCGGCGACGTGATCCTGAGCCTGGACTGTGTTGCCCACGTACTCGCGGTTCTCGAGCATCGCCTAGACGATAGCGCGTTGCGCGCCACCTCCTCCCGTACCCACCACCACTGCTAGCGCTGCCTGTCACTAACCCGTGTCATCCCATGCTGCGACAATCAGGAGGCGGCGCTGGACGGTGCTCAGCGCGGGTAGCCTTGCCCACATTCTGCACGACGGCTTCAGCGCTTCCATCTATCTATTGCTACCCGTCTGGCAATCGGTTTTTGCACTGTCGCTAACTCAGGTGGGGTTGCTGAAGGCCGCCTATGCGACGGCCATGGCGGGCTTACAGGTGCCGGCCGGCTTGCTTGCCGAGCGCCTCGGCGAGCGTGGGCTGCTCGCTGCAGGCACGGTGTTGTCCGGCCTCGCCTTCCTTGTCGCCGGTGCCGCCGTCGGCTTTATGACCCTGGCGCTATGCCTGTTCGTGGCTGGATGCGGCGCAAGTGTGCAGCATCCACTCTCCTCATCCGTGGTCGCGCGCGCCTATCAGAACGGGCGGCGGCGGGCAGCGCTTGGCTTTTACAACTTTGCCGGTGACATCGGTAAGCTGCTTTTTCCGGCAACCGCAGCGCTGCTACTCGTGCTGATGCCTTGGCAGTGGGTCACGGCAGGATACGCCGGTATCGCCGTGCTGGTCGCCCTGATCTTAGTGGCGCTGCTTGGTTATGGCTGCACCACCCACGAGAAGGCAAGACCCGACGACCCGCCCGCTGCCCGTAAGCTCGAGCGCGGCTGGGGTATACGTGATCGGCGCGGGTTTCAGACGCTCTCCGCGATTCACGTGATCGACGACAGCAGCCGTACGGTGTTCCTCACGTTTCTACCGTTTCTGCTCACGGCCAAGGGGGCGCAGGTCCACACAATCGGTTTCGCCCTGACGCTCGTGTTTGCGGGCGGGGCGATTGGCAAGTTTGTTTGCGGCATGCTCGCAGAGCGCGTCGGCGTCATTCGCACCGTAATCACGACTGAGATACTGACTTGCGGCGGCATACTGTTATTGCTGTTTCTGCCGCTCACGCCGACGCTCACTCTGCTGCCTCTCCTCGGTGTGGCGTTGAATGGAACCTCCTCGGTGCTCTATGGAACCGTCGCCGAGTTTGTCGCGCCCGAGCGTCATGCGCGTGCATTCGGACTGTTCTATACGCTTGGTAGCGCTGCCGGCGCGATAGGGCCCGCGCTCTACGGGCTGGCGAGCGACGTGCTCGGGCTGTCGGCGACCTTTGTTATCCTCAGCGCCATGATCTTTATGACCGTTCCGCTGGCTCAGATTCTTCGCCACTCGTTGGCTGAGCGGGTGTCCGCCCCCCTCCCCTAGCCCGACGTGCAGACCCGTAAGCCCCGCAGTGGCTTGCAAGCGACCGTTTGCCTGACCGAGGCACGTTAGCGCGACCGCACCGTAAGCTTCATGTTCGCTTTGTACCGCCTCACGGCCGGGGCGTTAACCTAAAGGCAGAAAGCTAGTCCGTAGCAGCCACGCTTTCGCTCAGACAAACATCCAGAATGTTTAATGCCTGATCCATCTGCTCGCGCGTCAGATTGAGCGGTGGCGAAAGCGTAATGNNGGCGTGAGCGTCAAGATATTACCCATCGACAGCTTGAAGCTGAGGCCCTTGGTGAGAGCACGGTAGAGTACATCTTCGGCAAGATCGAGCGCGCGTTCTCGCGTTTGCCGATCTGTGACCAGTTCCATTCCCATGAGTAGGCCGAGTCCGCGGACATCGCCAATCACTGCGTGTTTTCGTTGCATCCGGCGCATGCGTTCCAATGCATAATCGCCGAGCTCCCGGGCGTTTTCACACAAACGTTCCTTCTCGATAACCTCGATCGTTGCTAGCGCAGCGGCGCAGCCGACCGGATTCTTTTCATGCGTGTAATGACCCATGGCGCGCTCGGGGGCGACGTCCAGATCTTCGTGCGCGATGAGGGCCGCGAGTGGAAAGATGCCGCCCCCGAGTCCCTTACCGATGACTAACATGTCGGGCACGATATCGTAGTGCTCGACGGTAAACATCTTGCCAGTACGCCCCAAACAGTGCGGTACCTCGTCGAGAATCAATAAGGCGCCGTGGCGATCGCAGGCCTTGCGAATGATCTCCCAGTAACCCTTGGGGGGTATAAACGGTGTGCTGCGTATGGTCTCGGCAATGACCGCGGCGATGTCGCCCTCTTTTTCAAGGACGTACTCGACGTAGTGTGCACATTTGAGCGTGCACTCGCCCGCACAATCCCAAGGGCAATGCTGTGCATCGGGTGGCGGCACATGCTCGGTGCCGGGAAGTAGCGGGCCGGCGTCCTTTCTGAAGATCGCCTCTCCGCCGAGCGAGATCGCGTCGAGGGAAGCACCGTGGAACGAATCCCACATGGAAATAGTCTTGAACCGGCCCGTCGCCATACGCGCCAGCTTCAAAGCCATACCAACGGCAGTGGTACCGCCCGGTGCCAGCAGTAACTTGTTCAACGATCCGGGAGCAAGGCTCGTTAGCTTGCGTGCGAGTTCGATCGCGGGAATGTTCGTATACCGCCGGGTGCAAAACGACAGCGTGTCCATCTGCTGACGAATCGCTTCAATAACGCGTGGATGGCCGAAACCGACTTGGTGCACGCTGTTGCCATGAAAGTCGAGAATCCGCTTGCCCTGCAGGTCTTGGAGATAGGCGCCCGAACACCCCGTCAGCACATCCAGGCAGGGCGTCGAAAGCGACTGGTGCAAGAAATATCTTGCGTCTTCGGTCAACCAATGCCTCGTTTCGGCATCGAGATGGGCCTCCTGCCAGGCCTGCCGCCGTGGCGAGATATTAAGATCACCCTCCGAACGCAACTGCGAGAATTCGACGGTTGGGCGCGTCTTTTTTTCGCGACGGGACTGCTTCATCTCGGTCTCCGTATCGGTCGCCTCTAGGACTTTCTACCAAAGTGCTTCAACACCTGCTCGAGCAAGCGTGGGTCACCGACCGCGACGACGTCATCGCCCGAACCGAGCCTTAACGCCTGCCCCTGCCAATCGGTGACCGCACCGCCGGCGTTGCGCACGACAGGCTCAAGTGCGACGAAGTCGTGGTCATCAAGGTCGGCATCAACGACCCCATCCACGAAACCGGAAGCAAGTAGACCGTATCCGTAACAGTCTCCGCCGTAACGGGCCCATTTGACTTGCGGATGCAGCTTCGCGATTTTCGTATCGTACGGCTTGCCGAAAAATACGATAGCATCGCTTAGCGCTGAGCACTGGCGTGTGTGTACTCGCACACCATTGAACATCGTGCCATGGCCATTTGCGCCCAACCAACGGTCGCGCAAGATCGGTTGATCGATCACGCCGAGCACAAACTCGCCGGCACACGCCAGGCCGATCAATATGCCAAACACCGGCATGCCTGCGAGAAAGGACTTCGTCCCATCGAGAGGATCGAGCACCCATGTAAACTCAGCACCTTCGCGCACCGGAGCATACTCCTCACCCAGGATTCCGTGATCGGGATAGCTTTGCTCGATCAGTTCGCGCAGGACGCGTTCGGTTTCTTTGTCGACCTGCGTGACGGGGCTAGCATCAGGCTTCAGCTCGATCTCGAGGGGTTGTCGAAAATGTCGGCGCTGGATATCCCCGGCGGCATCCGCTAGGCAATGCGCAAACTCAACGTACTCCTTCGGGCACTGCTGCATCGCAGACACTTTGCACTGATTGTATGTACAGATCAAGCCAACCTTCTGAACGTAGTCGCGGCGACTATCACGAGTCCGATTCCTGCGAGCAGCAGCACGGAATATCGCTCGCCCAAGACGCTGGCACTGACGATCACAATAAGAAAGAAATGACGAGCGAACGATAATGTAGTAATGGACGAGTCGCCACCACGCACTGGTAAGCTCGAGAAGACACGAAGTCGACAACATTGATGCATTAGTCTGTCTATAAATACACTACAGGTGCGAGTTGCTGACTCTGTCACCGGTCAGAAAAGGAGTCCGCTGTTCTTCAGCTCTTTCTAAGCCAGGATCCTCTTGCGTTCCGGATCATATGCTGGCCCTTTGATCCTGGTGGCCACAAAGCGGTCAGAGAAAGCCTCGATCTCGAAGCCGTCCCTGGCATCCGCATCCGGGAGTTCCAAATAAGCGAGGACAATATGCTTACCCACGGAATAACCGAAGTTACCGCTGGTGGTCACACCAACGACCTTGCCATTGCGCACGATCGCCTCGCCTCCATAGACAGCCGTATCTCCTTCAAAGATGAAACAGCAAAGCTTGCGTTTCACGCCCGCCACTTTCTGTTTGGCTAGCGCATCACGACCAAGGAATTCCCCTTTCTTGATAGAAACGCAGAAACCAAGACCTGCTTCGTAGGGCGTGTAATCGGGCGAGATATCCGCGCCCCAGTAGAGATAGCGCTTCTCAATACGCAAGCTGTCGAGAGCCCGGTAGCCCGCGTTACATATCCCAAACTCGGCGCCTGCTTCCTGCAAGAGTTTGTAGACATGGACTGCGTATTCCACCGGCATGTGCAGCTCCCAACCCAGCTCACCGACATAAGTAAGGCGCGCCGCCAGAACCGGCGCAAGGCCAATGCGTAGCTCCCGCACCTGCATGTAGGGGAAACTTTCGCGGCTGACGTCGTCGTCGGTGACTCTCTCCAACACTCTGCGGGAAAGCGGGCCGCAGAGATTGATTACCGCTTTCGAAGAGGTGATGTCGCTGAGACAGACCGAGCCATCCCTGGGCATGTGGGATTTGATCCAGTGAAAATCACGCACGCCAAAGCCACTGCCGGTCACCACATAGAAGCGATCTACCTCTAGACGCATAACGATCAGGTCTGCCTCAATACCACCGCGCTCGTTGCAAAGCTGTGTGTAGGTGACTGAACCAGCCGGCGTGTCCAGGTTGGCCACAGCTAACCACTGCAGGAAATTGAAGGCGCCCGGACCTGAAACCTCGAACTTAGAAAAAGAGCTTTGATCAATGAGCGCCACACCTTCACGCACGCTCTTATGCTCCTCCCCAACGGTTTTCCCCCAGCCTTTGCGGGTAAAAGACGGCACGTCGTCCGCTGCTCCCGGTCGCTTGAAGTAGTTGGGGCGCTCCCAGCCAAACTTGGCCCCATAAACTGCTCCCTGTTCTTGCAGGAGATGATGAAGCGGACTGCGACGGCCCCCACGAGCGGATTTGAATTCTTCATCAGGCCAATGAATCTTGTAGTAGTGGGCGTAGCTTTCCACGCTGCGCTCAGAGAGATAGCGGCCGCCCAGATGGTGTTGGCCGAAGCGGCGGATATCCAAGGCCCAGAGGTCGAACGGTGGCTCGCCCTGCACAATCCACTCAGCGATGGCTCGGCCCGCGCCTCCGGACGCGGCAATACCGGATGTGAAACCACAAGCGACATAATAATTTTCCAGTTCCGGTGCTACTCCCATAATCGGTTCGCCATCGGGCGACATCGGAATGGGACCGTTGACAATATCGCGGATGCCCAGGTCGTTGAGGATGGGCAGCCGCTTGGCGGCAGGAACAATGATCTGCTGAAAGCGGTCAAAATTAGGTTCAAACAGTGTCCGATCGAACTCAAAGGGGATGAGGCCGTTTTCGCCGCAGACCTTGGTGCCCTCTTCCCAACCACCAAGAACGAAGGCACCGGGTTCCGGCTTATAGTAGAAGCGGTTATCCGGATCACGAAAGGTCGGCAGATTGTCCGGAATACGGTCTGTTTTTTCGGTCACCAAGTATTGATGCTCGACCACGCCAGCAGGAATCCGAACACCGGCCATATCCCCGACCTGGCGAGCCCATAGGCCGGCTGCATTGACAACGATTTCACAATCAACAGCGCCGTGACTTGTCACTACTTGAGTCACCCGGTCGTTCTTGACAACAAGGTCCTGGACCAATACGCCTTCGTAGAATCTGGCACCACGTTTCTTAGCCCCTCGAGCATAGGCGTGAGTAAGGCTATATGGGTCCACATAACCATCTCCGGGAATGAAAGCGGCTCCAACCACGTCTTCAATGCTCATCAGGGGGAATAGCTCTTGCGCCTCTTTGGGGGAAATCAGATGCATCTCGAACCCAAAGCTCCGAGCAAGAGAAGCAGCGCGCTTGATCTCTTGCCAGCGGGCCTCGCTCGACGCGACCCTAAGGCTACCGACCTGTTGGAAGCCTGTGGCTTGTTCAGTATCAGCTTCGACGGTCTTGCAAACCTCAACACTGTATTGCATCAGCCTGGTCAGGTTGCGTCTGCTCCTCAGCTGACCTAATAGCCCCGCGGCATGCCAAGTGCATCCGTGGGTAATACTGCTTTTTTCCAACAGCACGAGGTCACGATCGCCGGCTTTCGTTAGGTGATACGCAATGCTGCAGCCGATCACCCCACCACCTATGATCACGATCCTTGCATTGTCTTTCACCATGCTCTCCGAAGCCGATCGGCCTTGGTGTCATACAGGAGACGAAACACGCACAACTACATGCCTTCAAATGCCGTGGCCATCTAGCTCCGAACACAGGTGACGAGCGCGCACGCCCCAGGAGCTGCAGTCTTACCGAGGCGACAGGCTAACCGAAAGTCTCGGCGACGACTTCGCGCTGGCGCCAAGCTTGGGTGCGGTGCTGGAGCCGCCGCGTGATCACGGTGTGCAGGATACGGACCGCAGCCGACGTGTAAACGATCATCATCGCCATGGCCGCTGCGGGGGCGATATCGCCTTGGTCATCCATGTTGAGCACCGCGACCGAGGCGAGGTGCGTGGTGGGCCCCCAGAGGAAGACCACTGCGGAGACGGTCGTCATTGCATTGACGAAGAGGTAGATACCGATGTCAAAGATGGCGGGCAGGCAGACCGGGAACGTCACCCGCGCGAACGTCTTGTAGAACGGTACCTTGAGCGAGTCAGAAACGGCCTCGAACTCTGCATCGAGCTGCTTCAACGCTGTGATGGCCGTCAGGTGGGGCACAGTGTAGTAATGCACAATGGTGCAGATCACGAGAATCGTCATCGTGTGATAAAGGAAGCTGAAGGGATTCTTCAGCTCGATGCTCGTGAACGGAATCGAGAACGTCTCGGGGTTGAAGAAGAAGATGTAGGCAAGCCCCAGGACCATGCCCGGCACGGCCAGTGGTAGGATCGCAAGGAACTGCAGCGCCGCACGGGGCTTCTCGTAACGCCGCGTCTTCTCCACCATGTAGGCGCCTGCGAAAATGATCAACGTTCCAATGACCGCTACGCACGTTGCCATCCAAATGCTGTTCAAGTAAGAAGGCCAGCCGCCGCCGTCCATGTACTCGAAACTGATAGTTGTCGAGGGTGAGGCTAAGGTTGTAGGGCCAGAACTTGATGAACGAGGCGTATGCTGAAACCGCCAGTATGCCCACGAGGAGGAAAGCGATAACTACACAATACAGCAGCATAATAACGTCGAAGCGCCGGTTCGGCTTCGGCTCGAAGGGGACCGAACGCGCCGAAACCTGTGCCACTTGCCGGCGCTGTACCAGGCGCTCGGCGATGAAGGTGAGCACCACCGGAAACAGGAGCACGACACTAACGACCGCTCCCATCCTAAAGTTCTGCTGTCCGACAACCTGTTTGTAAATATCGACGGAGAGCACGTTGTACCAGCCGCCGATCACCTTGGGCGCGCCGAAGTCGGTGATCGAATAGATGAAAGCGACGAAGCAGGCACTCATCAAGCCGTACTTGACCGCCGGCAGCGTCACCGTCAGGAACGTGCGCAGCTTGCTCGCCCTGAGCGCGACCGCGGCCTCATAGAGCCGTGCATCCGCCAACCCGAGGGCCGTTGTCAGGATCATAACGGTGTGCGGGAATATCCAGAAGGCCAGCGCGATCACGATCCCAATTGGCCCGTAAATCTCGTACCCGAACAGCAGCTCTTTGATCATGCCTTGGTTGCCGAACAAGTAAACGAGCGAGATCGCGGGCAGCAGTGAAGGAGCCAGGATGGGAATAAGCGCGATGCCCCGGAACAGTCCCTTGAACGGCATGCAGCTACGGGTCAGCGCGTACGCGTAGAGGAAAGCAATCATGACCACGATGACCGTGGTGACGATCCCGATGAAAAGCGTGTGGCCCACTGAGGCCGCGAGCGCTGGTGTGTCGAAGTAGTCGGCGTAGTTGGCGAACCCGACGAAGTTTTCGTTCGCGTCCTCGAAGCTCTTCTTGAGCATGGCGTAGAGCGGCAGCAGCACGACCACGACCAAGAACAGCGCCATCGCAACCAGGCCCCCGCCCCGGACGAGGTCGTCACGGCCGAGCCTGAGGCGCAGCGGGGTTGCGCGGTCTACAGCAATGTCAGCCATGGTCCGCCCCCCTAGAGGTTCACAAACACGCACATACGGTTGCCGGGGAACACAATCGTGAGCTTCGCGCCCTCGCGGACGCCGAATTCCTGTACGACGTTGGGCGCGAAGTCGGCGGTAACGGCCTGCTCGTCCATCCCGTCGACGGCGAGCGTCGCGCGGTAGAAGGCACCCAGGAACTCGAGGTCGTTAACGTGAGCACTGGCGGCATTTTGCGTATCGCCACCAGCATGGCGTACAGCAAGATCCTCAGGCCGAACACAAACCGTGACGGCCGTTCCCTTTTCCAATCCGTCCAGCCCGTGGGCACACTCCAGCTCGACATCCCCGAGACGCACGCGCTGCGGCCCGAGAACAATAGCTGGCACGAAATTCATCGTGCCTACGAAGTCGGCAACAAATGGGGCGGCCGGCTCACGGTAAATCTCCGTCGGCGTGCCCACCTGAACGATAACACCCTGGTTCATGACGACGATGCGGTCAGCCATGGTCAGCGCCTCTTCCTGATCGTGCGTCACCATGAT
>JABAOD010031093.1_pt1 | contig 17465 bp, 17 predicted proteins | sample 7062151 | NCBI WGS metagenome assembly JABAOD01 (sample SAMN14538626, study PRJNA623070) | marine sediment metagenome | biome: marine biome [ENVO:00000428]; feature: marine pelagic biome [ENVO:01000023]; material: deep marine sediment [ENVO:00002113] | place: India: Gulf of Khambhat ... | reverse complement strand
GGTATGCATCGGACACGACGTAGTCCAGCAACGATTGGAACCGGAACAGATCGGTGTGATCGCCTGTCTGGCCGATTCGCCGACCTGACATGTCGAAGATCACAACCGCCGGTGGGCGCGTTATGCCCATCTCCCGACTCCACTGCGCGACTGTCATCTGCCGATTGGCGGGTGTGACGACCACCGAAGTCGAAGGCAGCTCATAGCGAGCTATCCGGAATCGCTCGAGTAGCGATCGGGTTCTCGGATCAGAAAGAATGTGATATCGAAAGTGATCGCAGTGCTGGCAGCCCGGCTCTTCGAAGAACACCGCGAGGGGCCGTCCATCGACCTTGTCCTCCAGACTCAGAACATGGAGCGCGTTGCGTTCAGCACCGTGCTCGAGGAGGACATTAACATCTCCGCCGGATGTGTTACCCGATTCGGACTGAGTCGATTCGGAGATCCCGAAGTTCAGCACAACGGTGTTCTCGAGAACTGATTGAAGGACGTGTCTTGAATCCGGGTTCTGAAGTATCTGCAATAGCTTGCCGCCGCCATCAAAAAGAGCAAAGGCGGGATACGTCTCGACGGCGAGCATGTCGGCTACCTGAGGTGCCGAATACGTACGTCCCTCGATGAGAACCACCTGCTCATCGTCGTCAGCGTTGACTGCATAGGTGTAAAATGCGTCCATGGCGATCGAGGATACACCCTCCGCCGCCACCAGCGGCTCCACCGTCCGACTCCAACCCCTGCAACCCTCGGCATACACAACCAGTATGACCAGCCGTCTTTCGACGCTCGCCTCGTAGAAGACTTCATCAAGATCCAGTACGTCCCGTGGTTCCCAGGCAGGGACCGGTACCCACGTGGACTCGTCCAAACGATTACAGGGGCTCATGCCGTTGAAGACACTGGGCGTCGAGCGACGGACAAAGTGCTCATCACTGGAGAGGGCCGCCTGCTCCGATTCGAACGACGAGGGAGCTGGAGCGCTGAGACCGGAAACGGGCACCGGGGCGCCTGCCCACAGAAGGAAGAGAATCCCCGCAAGCTTGCGGGCGTTGACGGTTGATGTGTGCATCAGCATTGCGGCGATCCGCATGGGAGATCTCATCGAAACAGGTCGATTAGCGGGTTGGTCGACATATCGGATCGCATCACCGGTCGTCCCGCCTGGAAGTCTTTCACCAGACTGCTGTCGGATAACTGTAGATCGTAGTCATTTGCCCCTTCCATTCCATGTCCCAGGTCGCACCTTGAAGAATCGGCAGGTTGACCAAACTACGCGCTCTGAACTCGACTCGGGGAGGACTATGGCGCTCGCTCGGGCCGTCTGCTGGTCGTTCGCTCGGGCGTCGGCAATCAGGAAGGTGCAGAGTTGGATTCGGGGCCTGAGCCTGGCCACCGGATTGCACTTTGTACCCGACCTGCCAGATCCTGCAATCGCCGCCCCGGCTCCGCCACTATTGCCATGCTGCCCCCGGCGTAGGGAAGCAACAGCCCGTTGCGGTCACCCGCGCCGAGATGCATTGGACTCTCGAGTCGCTCCGCCGGCATGATGATTACAGTTACCGGAGAGTGAGAATCCTGCAACACGACGTGCGCGACCCGCTTGTCTCTGAAGCTGCAGACGTTGGCGAAGCTTACGTCCCCGAGTTCCGAAGACGCCTTCGCGCCGAACCATCCAAATACTCCCGCGACCGTGTTGTCGTCGAGAATCGTCGTTGAAGTCAGTGCGTACGACGTTTCGTCGATGTGCGCGAACACGTCACTTGCCAGACTCGGTCTTGATTCGAACCACAGCACCAGCCCGCCGAGGAGCACTGCTGCGGCGACGCTCGCGGCCAGAGCGAGTGCACCCCGCTTCGGCTTGTCACGCCACGAATGACGAAAAGCGTGGCGAAGCAGAATTCGAGATGCCAGGTTCTCCGGAACCTCGACTTGTACAGCCTCCCGGAGGACATTCTCGAACCGCATGGAGTCCGCAGCCCACCGTGCGCAGGCCGCGCAATCCCGAACGTGCCCACGGACGGCGGTGTCGCGGGTACCCGGGTCCGTCAGGAGTCTGCGGCGGAATTGGAGGCAGTTCATTTCGGGTACAGTTTATCGCGATTCGGCTTTCCCGAGCATGCGGAAACTCGAACAAAGTGCGCTGTTTCGGTACATCGACCAAAGTTGCAGGGTCAGGATTTCCCGGAATCCCTCTGAGCGTCGCCGGTCCGCAGAGCGCTCCCGGAGCCGCGGGTTGTTGCAATCGCCCTGGTTGCGTGGGCACGGAACTGCTTTGCATTTACAAATCCGACGATTCGAAACCGTGGACGCTCTTCCCCGTCCGGGCCAAAAAACAGAATCGCCGGCGGGCCGAATAATCCCAGTGATTTCAGCAGAGCCTGGTCTTCGGCGTCATTGGCAGTAACATCGGTTTGCAGCAGGACGACGTCGGCAAGGGCAGCCTGAACGCCGGGGTCGGAGAACGTATACCTTTCGAGTTCCTTGCAGCTCACGCACCAGTCGGCATAGAAATCGAGCATTACGGGCTTACCATTGACGGCCGCCAATCGGAGCTCGGTTTTGAGGCCTTCGAGTCCCTTGACCGGTTTGAACACCAGCTTTCGCTCTGCAGCGCCTTTGCCGGATATGAAGCTGAAACTGCTGAGCGGCCGGAATATGTCGTTTCCACCTGCAGTGGCGCCGAGGATGATTAGCACACCGTAAACGCCCATGATGAGTGTGACCGCTTTCCCCAGGCGCCGCAGCCCGCCGGCGTGCGGCTGCAACGCGTCGAACGCTCCAAAATACACTGCCGCGCCGACAAGGAGAGCTCCCCAGAGGAACATGCTGACCCCTTCCGCAACAATTCGCTCCAGCAGATAGATCGCGACGCCGAGCAGCATCACACCGAACACGGCCTTGACCTTCGCCATCCACGGTGCCATCCGGNNCATCCGGGGGAGCAGCTTGCCGCCCGATGTCCCGGCAACGAGCACTGGCGTCCCCATCCCCATGCTCAGGGCGAACAACGCCGTACCTCCGAGGAGGGCATCGCCGGACTGGCTGATGTAGATGAGCGCGCCTGCCAACGGTGCCGCCACACAGGGTCCCACGATGAGGGCAGAGAGAAATCCCATGATGCCAACTCCGATGAACGTTCCGCCCTGCTGGCGGTTACTTAGACGGGTCAGTGCGGACTGCAGGCCTGCCGGGACCTGCAGGTCGTAAAGCCCGAACATGGACAGTGCCAGTGCGACGAACAGCGCTGCAAAGAAACCGAGAATCCAGGGATTCTGGAAAACCGCCTGCAGATTGGCACCCGCAAGGCCCGCAATGACACCGGCAACGGTGTACGTCGCCGCCATGGCNNCCGGCCGGTCGTAATGCGCTTTCCCTGGCCGACTATGATGCTCGAGAGAATTGGAATCATTGGAAAAACGCAGGGCGTGAAAGTCAGCAGCAGGCCAAATCCAAAGAAGCTGAGCAGAACGAGAACGGTGCTGCCGGAGGCCAGCGAGCGCGCAATGCGGTCCTGCTCGGGGAGATCGCCCACTGTCGCCAAGTCGTCGGCGGAATCCGGCAGGTCCCCGGGACCGATGGTTACTCCTCCGGTCTGCGCTGGCGCCGCAGGCAGAGTGATGTCAACGGACTTCTTCATCGGGGGATAACAGAGCCCCGCTTCCGCGCATCCCTGGTAGCCAACCTCGACGGTCAACGGCACTGGCTCGGATGTCGGACGCTGCATCCGCAGAACCGCTTCGACGCTGTCGTAATAGACTTCCATGAGCCCGAAATAGGAGTCCTCCTTCATCTTTCCATCAGGCAGTTGCGTGAATTCGAGGACTACTCCGGGGGTACCGGACACCGCGAATGTGAACTTCTCCCGGTAGAGGTAATAGGCGTCGGCGATCTCGAAGTGGACCACCAGCGTATTGGCGTCTCGTGCTTCCGCACTCATTACATAGGCGACCTCAGGGGGAAGAAACTCGTTACCGCCGCCCCCCGTCAAACGCTCGAGAATGCTCAAAGGATTGAGTCCGGATTTCGGCAGTGCGCTCGATGCCGGATGGTTGTCGGTGTGATCGGCATATACAACCCCGATTACGCCGGGTAGCGCCGACAGCATCAGTACTAGAGACAGTGCGGCAATGAAGAACCGCTGCCTGCACTCAGACCGGTATGCAGAAGATTGACTGATGCGTCGGTTCACTGGGATGCTCGTTGTCTGTCGGCCTCGAGAGACTCGTACAGCTCCGGTGCCGGCATGTATCCACCAATTGCCCGCCCGGTGTCCGTAATCGTATACGGCGTGCCGCGCAGACCCAGACGATTTGCCAGTGCCATATGGTCACGGACGGGATTCTCGCAGTCGCGTTTCGCCGGCGTCTCACCGGCCTTGGCCCTGGTCATCTCCGTCTGCTGATCGTCTGCACACCATACGGACACTGCCTTTTGATATGACAGCGAGTTGATTCCGGCACGGGGAAAGAGCATGTATCGGACACGTATCCCCATGCGATTCAACAACGACATTTCTCTGTGCATTTTCCGGCAATATGGGCAATCGATGTCCGTGAAGGTCGTGATCGTATGCCTTACCTCGCCTTCGGGCTCGTAGATGATCATGGATTCCTCCGGAACTCCGTCGAGCGTCTTAACGCGTTGCCGGGCGAGTACACGCTCGGTGAGATTCTCCTGCGTGACAAGATCGATCAGCACGCCACTCAGAAGATACTTGCCATCGGAGGAGACGTAGACGATGTCGCCGCCATTGATCCCGACTTCATATATTCCCTCAACGGGCGAAGGATCTACGTAGTCCACCTTCACGCCGGGCAATCTCTCGTCAATAGCGCGGGTGAGCGACTGAATGTCGGACTCGGCAAATGCGTGCACCGCCGCCATTAGAAATGCGGCTGAGATGACGAAAGCCAGCAGTTTCTGTTTCATTGCATTACCTGATCGTTCAAAGAAGATCATCCTTCCGCCCTCGGATTCACCGTCGAACGGATAGCTGCTTACGAACTTGGCGAGTTGAACCCGAAATCGAGCGGACCTGGCCGCTATACGGCGGACAAGGGGCCGTCGTACCCTGAACGGGGAGAGGCTCCTGCTGGTTCAGGAAATGCGTGGTGGTCGGCGGATGCCCTTCGGCACAATACCAGCATAACGCGGCTGAGGAAGCGGTTCTTGGTCAATCGCTTTGCCGGTCGAACCTTGATTTTCCATGAAAGGCAAAGCGCCAGAGCAGGTAGGGCAGGGCGAGCATTCAGAAGATTGGTGATCATGGCCACAATCATCGTCGCTATGCCGCGTACCGTTGGCCGTGATGAGATCGCTGTCCATCGTCAAGGTCGACTCAACATCGTGCCCTACAACGTCTGTCGCTGAGGCCGTGCCGAATCCGAGGAAACTTACTAGCGTCAGTAATATGGCGGCGCAAAGCGTAATGGCTAGGCAATTTGGCCGGGTGGTATCCTGTTGGTATGCCCTCGGTAGCGCCACGGTGGGATTATCGCCGAATCTCTGGAAGATCACTGAACAGTGTATATCAAAGCTCCGACCCGCCGAACCCCGAAAGGTTCCTCAATTTGACGCTAAGCTGGCCGATCTAAGCCACGAATTTAGCAAAAATGGTCGCGAGATCGCCGTAGTATGACGGGGGACCGAGGAGAGCGAGGCTTTTCCAGGCTAGCGCTGGAATTATTCACAGCCTGTTCCCAATAATGACGGGCTCGGTAGTTGTAGCCGTTCTCGCCCCCTTTCGTACATGGAGTAGGGTCTCCCTATTTTCCGAACGCAGCCTATCAGTATTCGCGAGCAACCTAGTATCCAAACTTGGAGAGCACACTCGTGCCGGTCTCTGCAAACAAAAGCCATGCGTAAACGAAACTAGTCGCAAGCGCTGGAACTAGACCACCCGCAATAAAGAGCAAAGGGGCCTCACGAGCACCGAAATGGCTGCCCGTGGCCAGGTCGATCTCGAAGCAAAGAAAAGTACATAGCGCCAACACACTAAAGTACAGCAAGCCGCTCCAAAACGCGGCTGTTTTCCCACGCATACGCCCGACAACCACGAGATTGACAAGAGCTCCAATTGTTGCCCCCATTGCTAGTCCACACGTGGCCGTCCACACTGCCTTATGCCAAAGGACGCCGGTTGGGAACAGATGTACGCCCCAAATGAGAAAAAGCAGGATCTCGCCCAGGAGCGTAAGTGTAATTGCGACCGTAATGGGCCGGACAAAATCGGAACGTGAAGCGTTCATATCTGCTCTCCACCCTCCTAGCTACCAGAAAGTCAGAGCCCCATTTTATGGGCTGCTATCGGCAGTAGGAACTCCGGTATCGGCAATCAGCCGTTTCACGAGCATTTGACTTCCCAAAGGTGGCCAAAGAACTGAAAACCAACAAGGCAGCTCCCGTGCATAGGGTCGCTTGCGGGTCGTCCGCGGGCGTCGGTTGTGTTGGAGACTACTGACAATGCCCCAGCGAAGGGGTTAACTACAGGAGTGGCCAAAGCATCATTCCACCGTGATGAAATGGTCTGAATTCTCGACCTCTGCCTACAGTAGGCGATCTCAAAGTCTTGGCAATTCGCTCATTCGGCTATGGATACAGTGGAGCTCGCACCGGATCTGTGTTGCTGGGGATCCGCCTGGGTGTCAGAGCAATATGGATTTGGCCCAAGGACCGGAGCATCGGGAGTACTAACGGATGGTTTAGCCGTGATCCTTTCACTCGATGCAAAAAGACGATTATCCAGGCAGCGACGGCATCGAGCGCTGACTAGATGCCACCACCTCCCGAAAGCGGCGACGTATTCAGACTTTTTTCTGACGTTCAGCGTCTTTCATAGGCCGCGAAACTAGCCGTGGAAGTTGCCAGCTGTGGCCACCACATCTATAGCTCAAGCTTGCACGAGGGTGACCCACATTGACTGCGGTTTGGGTGATTTGGTGGCTGCAAAATGAGATGGCCGATCATAAATTGCCGATTTGGCTAGTCGCGGTGCCCGGAGTTGGTTCACCGATTTGTAACTACAATAAGCAGGAATCAGCCACAATCACTTTGAGACCCAAGTGTTAGCACCTGAAGACGATTACCTCCCCTAGATTCAATGAGTTACAAGACTGCGATCATGTCCTGCGGACACTCGGCGTATTAGTTTCGAGCGAGAATATTCAGTATTTCTTTGGATACTTGAGAGCAGCGCCAGGTGACCCAATCTTATGTTTATTGAAATTGGAACGGCTTAGTGGCAGCTCATCCGCGTCCCCGAGACCAGCTGACTGGCATGAACCTGCCAGGAGGATGGGCAGTCACTAGTCAGGTGGCGTCCGCAAGTATCACTGGTCACAGTGGAGGGCATTTTTCGACGAGCTACATAGTTACTGACACACAGGGGCGCACGGCGTTCCTGAAGGCCATAGATTTCACCGAAGCACTAACAAGTCATGACCCAGCAGCTGCTCTCAAGATACTGATTGATTCGTTCAATTTCGAACGCTCGATCTTGGAGAAGTGTCAAAATAGGCGACTGAGTCGGATCGTGCGAGTGGTTGACTCGGGAACGGCAAATCCGGGTGGTGGCGGACCGTTTTATGTCGTCCAGTATCTAATCTTTGAACAAGCTACAGGAGATGTTCGTCTTCATCTTGCTGGTTCTCAGGGCATCCAATCAGCCTGGGCGCTTAGAATGGCGCATAATATTGCAGCGGCGCTAGACCAGCTTCACGGAATTGAGATTGCTCATCAGGACGTAAAGCCATCAAATGTCCTTGTCTTTTCTCAAGATGCATCAAAGCTCGCGGACCTCGGTCGAGCATGGGACCGCGGCCAAGTCGCCCCACACGACAATTATCTATGTGCAGGGGATAGGAGTTATTCGCCTCCGGAGTTACTTTACGGCGAGATCGATCCGGACTACAGGGTTAGGCGTTACGGTTGCGATGCCTATTTACTCGGAAGCATGATCGTTTTCTTTTGCACCAGCCTTTCTATGACAACCTATTTGTTACAGAAGGTGTCCGCACCCCATCGGCCCAATGCATGGGCTGGATCATATCGAAGCGTCCTTCCATACATCGAAAATGCCTTTGCGCATTGCATGACAGAAATAGAGTCCAATCTAAACATCCCGCGGCCACAGGAGTTAATCGAAGTTATTCGACAGCTTTGCCACCCGGACCCTCACCGACGGGGACATCCAAAGGATCGAGGCGGTGGTGGCAATCCTTATGCCCTTCGTCGCTATGTTTCGATAATGGACCGACTCGCCCGAACAGCGGAACTCTCAGCTGCCGGAAAACTTCCGATTGCAGGTCCGTAAATGGCCGGATACTCAGACGACCACGATCGGCAGGTGATCCCACGTTGGAGGGGATTTAAGGAGACCATCCTACGGGGGGAGTTGTCCTTTCCGCGCCTAGATACTAATGAAAAAGAACTGGGAATTGAGCGTTACGACTTCTTGACCGAGAAACTGACTGCATTCAAAACCAATCGTCGCATCCCGTTCGCGGCAGATCTGGTGGGATCCGCGTTCGTATTAGATCGCATCCCAGAGGTCCAAGACGCTATCAACTTTTTGACAGAAAACAAGGAACAACTTACGCCGCAGCTGAGGACGTTTGTTCAGGATATTTCCACGGGTGTGCCCGACAATAGCTTTGATGGTGAATCTGTTTCTGCGATAGAAAATGAGGCGCTGAGAGATCAGGTTCGATTTTTTCGCGATTTTGTAAGACGCGAACCCTACGATGCTATTAGCTGGGTGGAATTGTCCCGCGCATATACGTTGCTCGCCCAAAAAGACAAGGCGGCACGCGCAATGGACATCGCTGTCCGCCTTTCTCCAGAGAACAGATTTGTTTTGCGCTCTGCGAGCCGGCTTTTCGTGCACCTTGACGACTTGGATCAGGCTCATGAAATTCTTCTCCGCTCGGACGCGCATCGTCACGATCCATGGATCTTGTCAGCTGAAATAGCTATTGCAGAGGCAGCGGCAAAGACATCCAGGGAAAAGAGGCGAGGACTCCAAGTGTTGTCGGGTGGAAAGTTTTCACCTCATGATGTTGCAGAACTCGGGGGAGCGTTGGGAACCATTGAATTGAGTCACGGCAATCAGAAAAAGGGTCGACGCCTTTTATCCGATGCATTGCGGGAGCCGACGGAAAATGTGCTCGCACAGATTGCTTGGCTAGAGCGATTAGATGTAGGTCTCAAAGTCCCAAGACGAGCGCTCGCCCTGGAAAGAGCGTTCGAGGCTAGGGCGTGGGATTTGACAGTTTCTCAAGAATGGCGGGGCACGTTAGATGCATGTCACGAATGGCAACGCGATCAGCCATTCTCGAGCCGCCCTGCTGTGCACGGCTCATATGTGGCTGCGATGGCGTTGAGAGATTTCGATCGAGCCATTGATCTCGCAAAGGATGGGCTAAAGTGTAATCCTAACCATTTTACACTACTGAATAACTTGGCATTTGCAGAAGCAAGCGCAGGTAATATCGAGTCCGCCCTAGATACGTTCGATGCAATCGAAGTTGAGCGTCTGGATGGCGACGAGCGAATTGTATATATGGCGACGGCAGGACTACTGTCGTTTCGGGCAGGGTTGTTTGACAATGGGCGGCGCCTCTACCGAGCAGCAATTGACGCTGCCAAGAAAGCAGGACAGAAAAGAGTCGCTGCATTGGCGGCCATACTCTATGCGATTGAAGAAATGAGAGTGGATAGTGATTTTGGCGACTTGACATCCAAAGAGGCTCATGCGTTGCTCAAAGGGGTAAAGCTGCCAGAGGCCCAAGCGTTGTTGGATGAATTGAGTGAGCGGAAGCTATCATTCGATTCGAGAGTGATATCCCCTGAACCGGCACATCGACTTCAAAGGATATTGCCGAGAGACACCGAGGATCTTAGCTGATTGATATTTGAGCAGAATACGACATTCAAACAATTGGGTAATCTGATGTCGGTGAAGTCGTGCCCGATACAGTGACAGCAGCCCATTCACGTTCTTGAGCTCTCGTATTGTATGTTAAATCAACAATTAAGAGTGACTATCAGGCTCTTTTAGCGACGATTCTGGGTGGTGAAACGGGCCGCGAGCTTTGCGGTGGTGGCAGCTCGTTGGATCCCCCGCGGAACCCTGGGAGACAGGTGCTGGGGAATCGATGCTTATCTATCGGAAAAGGCAAGTTGGTCTCTTCAAACTGGCGTGAAGACCCATGCCTGCGACAGGCAGAGGTCGGCCGAGACAAACAGGATGCTTGCGCGTCGGCCCATCGGAGCCCCGACCTACCCGCGTGGGCGGCTCTGACCTTGCCGCCCTCCGGGTCGAGAATGCGATCGCCTTTCCACTCGTCACCCTTCCCGCGTGTTCCGCCTCAATGAGTAAATCAGTGACGGCGCTCACTCTCGGCGACCCGAGAATATCGCTCGCTCAGCGTCCACCAGGTGGACTGTGGTGGCGTGCTCCGACACCAGTAACAGACCCGGTGCGAGCTCGAAGCCCCAGGCCTCGAGCAGGCGCAGCGGATTGAGGAAGATCTCCTTGTCGCGCCGGGCTCAAAGGTTATCGGTCAGCACCTCGTTTTCTCAGGCTGCCCAGTCTGGTCTCGTGTTGTCTAGTCAATTGACTCAATGGCAGCGATTAGCTCAGCAGGAGTCACCCCTAATACCTATATATATAAATATGTATTAAATAGGACACCGGGGATCTAGGACACCGGGGGCCTAGGACAGGGGGGTCCTAGTACAAGGTGTGCCCACCTAGGTGTGACAATCCCTTTCAAGCGGCTGTGGTTTCTTTCAGTAGACCCATGACGGTCTCCCACATCGCACGGCCTCGTTCATCCATGTACCTATTGGGCCAGCGAATCACGTCCGCGCCGACGCCGACGCTGACTCCATCCAGCGTCAATCGGGAGGCGTGCTCCATGCATTCGGTTGCGATCGCGACCTGGACGTCGATTTCATCAGCGGCAGCTTCAATCAGAAACGCATCATGGATGCTGGCGCATACTTGCACGCCACGGTCGATCATCAACACGGCCGCGACCCGCATCATATCGGCACCCGTTGCCTGCATCGGGAAATTTCGAAGAGACCGCTCGTTTTCCTCGCCGTACGGACCCACTCGTAGCCGCCAGCCAAAGCGCGTCCGAATCGACTGCGCATCGTATGCGCGTGCGACGACCGCATCGGACCATCGCCAGAATTGAGGGTAAATATCTCGATACTGGCCGAGTAAGTGAGACGCTAGAAGTTGACTCTTTCCAGTGCGGGCGGCCAAGCCAGCTGGTCCCATACCATACTGCACTCCGAGGGTCACGCTCTTGTAGAGATTCCGCACTGCCCCGTGAGTTTGCTTGGTCGCGCATTCTGGTGCAGCGCCAGCAAACTTGGCGAGCGCAAGGTAGGGGTCACCTAGGTGGGCGGCTTTCAACATATTGGCGTCCCGCGNNTATTGGCGTCCCGCGACAATGCAGCCGCAATCACAAATTCCTGCTGGTCCCAATCCAGATACGCGAGTGCGCGACCGGGTTCTGGCTTGATTAAACCTCGTATCCATCGCGCCGGACCGAATACAAACTGGCTCGCTCTAGGTGTACACCGGCTCGACTTTGAACCGAAGGGGGACATTAAAGTGCGGTTGCGACCATCGGTGCCGACGGCTAAGTCATTCAACCGCAGCTTGCTGAGCGTCGAACGCAGGTCGTAAATGGACGCCACCTCGGGGTAGGTGTTTGTCATTGTCCGGAATGTCTCGTCCTTGAGTTCCAATGCGCCTGACTCGAGCCGTGGCCAAGGTATGTCCCGCTCTTGCAGCCAGGTAGCCCACCGCGCTTGCTTGAACGTCATTCCATCATACACACCGTAGTCGCTATCCACTGCTGAGATTAGATGCCGCCGTATCTCGTCCCACCGAGTCCGTAGCGTGTCTAGAAGCGGCCCGTCGAGGGGGATGCCATTGGCCTCCATATGTGCCACCGCGCCAACGTAGCGGCCACGCAGAAGCGCCTGAGGCACATCCAGGCAAGCTACCATCCGCGCAAGTAAGGCTTTCGTAGCCCGTACATCATCGTGGCAATAATCGAGGATCTGCTGCTGCTCCTCCCTGGTCCACGGCCCGCCCGACAAGATAAGGTCGCGCATGCAATGCTTGTGAGAAGCCTCGAAGATGTCTACCCGATGGTGGCCACACGCTTGTAGTAATGAAGGCTTGGGGGAGATCCCGGGGAGGCCATTCGTTTCTACGCGAAACTCCGCGTACAGGTCGATGACGTTGCGAGGTAGGGGCCACCCGAGCGCAAGATAGAAACCGAGCTCCGCTGACGCGAAATAGGCAACAGTAACGGAATCGTCCTGCTCGCCAAACGGTGGGCGAGCTAACTTGGTAAGCTCATCTCGCCATAGCTTGATAGTCTTGCCGGAGCGGACTTCCTCGGCGACCAGGCATACCGGGGCGGGGCGCTCGCCGTCCTTGGCGATATACTCTGTATCGACAACCCACACCTCTCCGAATCTGCTAAGCGACCCCATTGGGGGCGTAGCCCTTCAAGGTGCGCGCAATCGGATGATCCATTCCGGTGATGATCTGATCGGCCGGAAACGCCATGCCGACAAGCTCGGTCAATGTCTTGTCCGGCCAGGATGGCTCGGGCCGCTCCGCGGCGGAACGAATGATCCCGTATTCGTTTGCGCCTCGATCGGGCACCGCGCGGATCCATTCGTCCCGGGCTAATCGTATGACGGCGAGTGCCGACTTCGACCAACTCGATTCATTGGCACTTACCGGCCAAAAATGAAACCCGCCACCTTCGGCGACACACAAAAATAGACGTTTCGGTGCGTAATCGCCTTGAAATTCCGGAAACAGCTTCGGTAGTAAAAGATAAGGCGTCCGAATGCCGTCCGTTGTCTCGTGGTCGATTATCCCGCAAGGATACATGTGCTCTGGATGGGCCCGGAAGAACCGGGACTTTGGAGGCCGAATAACTTTAACTATGGATGCTTCGCCACTGTCTAGGGTTAGCGCAGCTTCGTCCGCCCTTGCTTGCTCGATCAGTGAAAGCGTGTCGGCCGATGCTGGGGGTGCGGTTTCGATCTTTGCCTCTTCGATGTCAGATAGACTGGGGGGCTTCGTCATGGGTGTTCTCCGACTAACAGTGCTAAATGAATGGGGCGGCTTCTTACTCTTGACTGAGGTCTTGCATGACCTGCCGACACTCGGCTAGTAGCTTGGACATGGCTCGCGCTTGGCGCAGGGACTCAGTGGAATAGCGCCCGTGCTTATAGTTAGCCATGCGCGATCGCGCGAGTCCCCCAGGCGTTTTGGGCCCTGTCGACTTGCCGCCGTGCATGTAGCATCGGCCATTTGGCATCGCCACCTGTCGGCAGGGTTCGCCGCCACGGGTCTTGGCTCCGCAGCGCGACAAGCCTGGAAGAGGGCCAGCTGAATTAGAGGTGATATCCGACTGCCCATGGGGTTCATCCGCTACTTTTGCCATGCCCCCCTCCCTGTGAGCTGTGAACGGACCCCACGACAGCCTGACTGCCTCCGTGGATGTTGATGTGCTCCACGGTAACGGTCTGTTGGCCTTTGCCACGATACCGTCCAAGCGTCTCCACTTGAGCGTTGAACGTTCGGACGAGCCTAGTGACCTGCCGTACGACCACGCCGTTATCGACCAGAACCGCCCCTGAAATAGAAAGTGTCTTTGAATATTCGATGATCATTTTGTGGACTGCGAGCATCTGCACAATCAACATGCATTCAAGTTGATCTCGTGGGTTGAGGTGCTGCACGAGTGCTAGTGCTTCATTGATCTGATCGGGATCGTGGGGGAGGGGTTGTAGTGACAGGAAATCTTCCATGACGCCCATCGCGGCTTCGAAGTCATCTAGTCCAGTTAGGGTCGCTAGCTGTCGACGAAGCTCGTCACCCCGAGCGCCAAACAGTATTTGTCCGTCCTCCGATTTGTATACGGACGGTCGCTTTGAATTCTTTTCCTCAGTAGTAGATGGCAAACGAGAGGAAGGAGTCGACTCTTTGGACTTCGATTTTCCGGTTGATCGTGTTCGCTTTTTCATGAGTTGTTCCTCGCTAAGATGTCACAGGCCAACATCGTCATATTTTCGGGACTTGGGTCAGTGCGTCGCCATCGCCCAAGGAGCCGCGAGTAACTTCAAGCGAGTTGTTCCTCCTGCCAAAGCTCAATGTCTTTCAGGCGATAACGGACGCATCGCCTCGAAATACGAAGGAATGGCGGACCACCACCCTCTCTTCGCCACTTCTCAAGCACTCGTACGCTCACTCCGAGAAGCTCGGCAGCATCTCTAGTGCGAATACTCTCAAGTTCGAAAGGGCGGTCGTGTGGTGCTGCATGTGTCATGCATCCTCCTATGAACAGGGTGAGCGGCGGTATTCGGTTAAGGAGGAGTGTACGTTTGTACCGACAGGGTAAAAAGTACGTCTCCTAGGAGGAGGGACAATTTCGTCTAAGGAAGAACGGATTTGCGAGGACGTCCACCTTTTCTCGCGTTTCTAGGAGTAATACCCCGAATCCAGTCACGTATGGTTCTAAGAGAAGGATGCTTTCCGTTGTCTAGGCGGTAGTCAGCATCTTTCAGTTCTTTCAATAGCATGGTCGCCATCTCGTGTGGTCTTATATGGTCGTCAATTCTCCAATGTTTTTTCGCGAACTCTTTGGCAAATTTGCAGGCCACTCGAGCGGCCCTGTGGCGCTCCTCTTCCGCTGTTTCGTGACGGAGAATTAGAGATTCGTAGGTGTGTACGTTTAAGTAATTTAGGGAAATCATAAATGCTGCAAACTTGTTGAGTACCGATTCTTTATCATCAGTCCGGTAAGCCTCGCGCGTTAGTCGAGCATAATGCAGGGCGTTAAATGCATGCCAGAGAGGAGTAGATGGATCAACCGGCCTCCGAGGTAGATCGCCCGGCCTCCGAGATGATTTGCCCGGCCTCCGAGATGAATCAGCCAACTCCTTAATTGCGTGCACATCCCGCCATCGGAATCGGTATCCCTCTTGAGCCAGAATTATGACGGATTGGCGACAGCCTTCTCTAAGCATTATTTATTTTGTAAGTGGGATAGGACATTGAGAAAAGTGTACGTAGACGAAGGAGTTCGTCACTAGTGAAGGGATGGCGAAATTTGCGCTGACGTACGGGAATCGGGCCAACCTGTTCGTCTGATTCGAGCATGGTTTAGGTATTTGAAAGCCGAGCCACTGCCGCAGCCTTCTGTTCAGGGGCGAGATGGGCATATCTCAAGGTCATCGACAAATCAGAATGCCCCAAGAGCTCCCGGACCATGTTGAGGTCGGTGCCAGAAGCAACGAGTCTGCTAGCAAAAGTATGACGAACGTCGTGCCAGGTGAAATTCTCGACACATGCTTCTTTGAGTACACCGGCCCACGATCTTTTCACGTTGTTGAAGCGGCCACCGTTGCGGCTGGGAAACACCAGCGTTGCTTGTTTATCTTGCTGTGATCTCCATGCTGTGAGTACTTGGCATGCTTCTTGATTCAGCGGGATGTCGCGCGTTTGATTGTTTTTTGTCGTCGAGTTGAGAACCCGGAGATTGTTCGTGCAAAGGTCTACGTCTACCCATTTCAGACTGAACAACTCTCCTCGCCGTAATCCGGTAAGCAAACTCAAGAGCACCATGGGTTTTAGGTGGTCGGCAAACTCCCGTGTCAGCGGGTCCTCGGTCGGAAGGCGGCGTGCCTTTCGCCATTCGTTGTGCCTATGCCTTCGCTCCCGAATTCGAGACTCGCGTATATCCAATGCCGTTCTGAGTCGGTTCTCCTCCTCGACGCTTAGGTATCGGGTTCTACCGAATTTGCCTACTCGGTGGGCCTTAACGGTGGCTAGGGGATTGTTCGAAATAACGCCCCAGTTGACCGCGTTTCTGATGGCGCCGCGAATCGCCGCTAGATCCCGATTGAGAGTGGACTTAGATATGCCCGCTCTAATGCGAGTCGAACGCCAGCGTTCGATGTCCCAGCTGGTAAGCTCGTCGAGGCGCTTGGAGAGGAACTCATTGAATGCCCCCCTCAGTCGCTTAATCGTTAAGTTTCCGGTCTTTTGGTGGGTTTCAACCCAGTCCGAGTATTGACTGGTTATGAATTCACCGAGTGTAGGGACTTCCGCGGTCTTTCTGGCTTCTCGTTTATCGGCCTGCGGATTTCGGCCGTCGGCAACTTGCCCGGTCAGCTGCCGCGCCTTCTTGGCAACTAGCTCCGGAGTTATCTGGCCATACTTGCCAATGGTGTAACGTTCTCGCTTACCTTCCTGCGTTCGGTAGATCACCGAGAACGTCTTAACGTTGTTCGGTGATACCCTCAGCTCAAGACCGGAGAATCCCTCGATCGTGACTGAATAACGCTTGGCCCGTGGCTCTAGCCTGTCGATAGCTGCGCGGGTCAGCTTCACGGGACCATTCTTAGACTGGCTCATGAAGAGTCGACCCTCTTTTTCAGGATCCGGCACGAAATGCCCATCGCACAGTCTGCCGGGGTGCTACTGGGGTGTCACTCTACAGGGGATTGTGTGGGAATGTAAACGGCAAGGTGCGGTTGAGAATTCGGACTAAGTCGACCCGAATTAACCCACTTTTCAATTAGTTACTAGGGAAGGTCAGGGTGTTACGTTGGTCGGGGTGAGAGGATTTGAACCTCCGACCCCTGCCTCCCGAAGGCAGTGCTCTACCAGGCTGAGCTACACCCCGACTATAGGTAGGTCCTCGAGGGCCTGATCCCCTCGACTCAGTACGTGCGGCTGACGGAGAACTCCGCTAGGGATTCGAGGGCGTCCCGGTATGGCGAGGATGGGATCTCGGAGAGCGCCTCGAGGGCCAGGTCCGCCTCGGCGGCCGCAGCGCGCGCAGTGTAAGTGATGGCCCCGGTGGATTCAACGGCGTCGATGACGGCGTCGATGTGGTCGCGGCCGTCGTGCTCGATGGCCTTGCGGATGATGGCGGACTGGCCCGGGGTGCCCGTGCGCATGGCGTGGATGAGGGGAAGTGTCGGCTTGCCCTCGGCCAGATCGTCGCCCACGTTCTTGCCGATCTCGTCTGCCGAGCCCTCGTAGTCGAGCACGTCGTCGACCAGCTGATAGGCGATGCCGAGATGCAGCCCGTAGCGGGCCAGGGCGTGCTCCTGCTCGGGCGGGCTCTCGCAGAGGATGGGGCCGAGCTGGGCAGCGGTCTCGAAGAGCCGAGCGGTCTTGGCCCGGATGACCTGCAGATACTGCTCCTCGGTGGTCTCCGGATCGCCGCAGTTCAGGAGCTGCAGCACCTCGCCCTCGGCGATGATGTTGGTGGTGTCGGCCATGACCTCCATGACGCGCATGTTGCGGACGTCCACCATCATCTGGAAGGCCCGCGAGTAGAGGAAATCGCCGACCAGCACGCTCGCCTCGTTGCCGAACACGGCGTTGGCGGTCTTGCGGCCGCGGC
>JABAOD010010011.1_pt1 | contig 17478 bp, 17 predicted proteins | sample 7062151 | NCBI WGS metagenome assembly JABAOD01 (sample SAMN14538626, study PRJNA623070) | marine sediment metagenome | biome: marine biome [ENVO:00000428]; feature: marine pelagic biome [ENVO:01000023]; material: deep marine sediment [ENVO:00002113] | place: India: Gulf of Khambhat ... | reverse complement strand
CTTCAAGTCCACGGCCGAGAGAAACCGGTGGCGCCAAGTCTTGCACATGCCGAGACTGGCCACATTGCTTGCGACATCGTAATAGGGTGCGACGTCCTTGAAGACGGCGTGCAATTCATTTCCCCAAATACGGGAGAATGCCTGTTTGCGTGCCTGTTCGCGCCCGGTAAAATAGTGTGCAGTGGTGTCCTCCGCGTGACTCATCGGGGTTCATCTCCAAAAAGTTGCGGTAGCAGTGACGCCAAAATCCACTTTCTGATTGCGCCGGGTAATACCCGACAGCGGCGGATACCCGAGCGATTCAGAAAAACGCGTCGTTTCGATGTTCCTGTCTCCAATCGGGGAATATTGCAACAGATTTCGTCGGATGTTTACGCCAATCGGCGCCCTTGCGACTATATGTCCCGCGATGTCAGGAGGCTTTGACCGAGGTCAAGTTTAACCGGGGTTTTCCGGTCGATATCGGTACGATTCGGGCAGCCGTCTCACGGGCCGCGTGCATCGTTCAGCCGATCCAGCGCACGATGCCGGCGACGCCGTCGACTCCCACCTGGGCGCCGTCAGGAATCTTCTGGGTTGCGTCGAGTACGCCGAGGACCATCGGGATTCCGCGCTCACGGGCCAGCGAGGCAAGGTGCGAAGTACTGCCGCCCAACTCGGCGACAACGCCGGACACCCGTGGCAGAACCTGTGCCAGCGCTGGCCCCGCCACCTTCGTGACGAGCACGTCGCCGGGGCCGACGCGGCCGAGCTCGCACTCGCAGCTGATCACGCGGGCGCGACCGGCGCCCCAACCGATCCCGCCGGGGTGGCCGCGCACGCCCGGATGGCGCTGCCAGATCTCGTCCGGGACGCGTGCCGGCTCGGTCTGCAGCGGCCTTGCCTGCAGCATCTTGATTCCCGCCTCGTCCATCGCCCATTCGATCTCGACCGGCCGCCCCATCATCTCCTCTGCCCGCCGCATCATGCCGGCAAGTTCGCGGACCTGGGTTTCGTTCAGGCAGGGCTCGCCGGCCCGTTCGTCTTCGACCGCCCGGCTGCTCGGGCCGTGGCGGTGGCAGTGCACGCTGTGGTCCTTGCGGCCCATCGTCGACTCGACGAGCGTTCCGTCACGGTCTAGGTCGTAGCGGTCGGGCACCACCTCGCCCTGGGCGATCGCCTCGCCGAGTCCCCAGGTCGCACTGACCGACATGCCGCCGTTCGCGGTCTGGCTCATGCCACCGCCCGAGGCCCGCGCATCGACCAGCGTCTGCACGAGCACGCCCATGGCCGTGTCGTGCGGGCTCAGTTCCTGGCCCTCCATGTAGCGCATGGCGCGCGACGACCACAGCGCACCCCAGCAGGCGCGCACCGTGGTCAGGAAGTCGGTTTCGTTGTCGATTCCAAGATAGCTCTGGAACTGGCCGGCGAACGAGGTGCCGGCGCGATCCTCCATGATCGAGGACGAGCGCACGGCAACCGGTGCGCCGCTGCGGCCGACCAGATCGCGGTAGGCGGCGAGCAGCTGCTCCTGGACGGGCGACGCGATCGGCTCGTCGAACAGGGCGACGCGCACCTGCGAGAGGTAGCGCCGTGCCGCCATGACGTCGGGGTTCACCGCCTTTTCCGCCGCCTCGCGGAGGCCCAGCGCATCGATCTGTGCGCGATAGGCTGCCGCATCGAGGCAGAATCCGTCCGGTATCGGCAGACCGGCGTGGCCCAGGGCGGCCTGATTCGCCGCCTTGGGGCCGAATCGCTCGGGATCGGCCGCGGCCGGATCGCGCAAGGAGACGATGTACTGCGTCACCGACTTACAACGGATCGACGACGGTGATCTTCTCCACGGGGAAGTTCGAGATGATCTCGGTCTCGTTCTCGTGGACGATCAGCATCTCCTCGATCCGCACGCCGTATTTGTGGACCTTGCCGTGCTGGGTCTCCAGCGCGAACACCATGCCCGGCTTGATCTCGATCGGATGGTCGAGCGACCAGATGCGCGAGATCACCGGCGGGTCGTACTGGGCGAGGCCGAGTCCGTGGCCCCACAGGTTCGCCGCCGCCTGGTCCTCTTCCTCGTAGCCCCAGGTCTCCTTCGCCGACGGCCACTTCATCGCGATGTCGCGGGTGGTCGCGCCGACCTTGACCGCCTCGATCGAGTCGTACAGCCACTTGAGTGCGATCTCGTAGGTGTCCTTCATCTCCTGGGTCGGCTCGCGGCCGACGCAGTAGGTGCGGTAGTAGCAGGACTTGTAGCCGTTCCAGGTCAGCGCCGCGAGGTCCATGAAGACGATGTCGCCGGGCTGGATGATGCGGTCGGAGAAGTTGCGCCAGTTGGGCCAGGTGTTGGGGCCCGACGAGACGATCACGTCCTCGACGTCCTCCATGCCCGGGATGTTGTAGAGGAACTGCATGATGTGGGCGGTGACCTGGTTCTCCGTGACGCCGGGCTTCAGGAACTTCATGGTTTCGTAATGCGCGGCGTCGCCGATCGCGCCGACGATGCGCATGCATTCCTGCTCGTCCTCGTTCTTGATCGCGCGCGCCTCCATCATCGGCGTCATGCCGTCGGTCCAGGTGATGCCCTGGGATTCGAAGGCGCCGAGCATGTTGATGTCGATGAAGTCGACGCCGAGCTTCTCGCCGGCGACCCCGTGCCGCTTCATCTCCTCCTTGACCGCGTTGGTGAACTTGGTCACCTGCTGGTCCGACGCGGCGCCGGCCGCGCCCTTGATCCAGGCATAGGAGTAGCGGATGTTCTCCTGCGGCATCCACGGCGAGTGGCGCTCGATCTGGATGCCGATGTCGCCCTGCTCGAACAGCACCGGATCGCCGTCGCCGCACAGCATCGCGTAGCGCAGGCCCGGTTTCAGGCGGTTCCACCCGGGCGTCAGCGTGCTGGTGACATAACGCACATTCTCGTCGTACATCAGCAGCAGGGCGCCGAGGCCGTGCGCCTTCATACGCGCGCGCGCGCTCTCCATTCGGTATTTGCGCAGCCGGTCCCAGTTGATGCGCTGTTGCCAGTCGACGCCGGTGATGCCGAAATTCGCGGTGCCCATGGTGTCCCCCGAGGTGGTATTTTCAAACCGACCGCCGTGCCGGCGTATTCGTCCGGGCTCACGCGGTCATGATCCGGAGCCAGCATGTCCCCGATGGCGACGCAAAGTCAATGTGCGGAAAGGGAATACCGTCATGCCCTGAAGTCATGACGGTGGACGGTGCGAGCTGCACACAGCACTTCGGCGGCGGGCGCGAAGGTGGGCAACAAAAAAGGGCGCCTTGCGGCGCCCTGATTGCGTCAGTTTCCGCCGGCAAGGTACCGGCGCATGACGAGGTGCGGAATTTCTTCGCGCTTGAGACCGCGGCGCGCCAGCTCGGCGTCGCTCATACCGCTGTACCGGTCGAACGCGTCACGGGCGTCGAGGCCGGCACCCAGCGACTCAAGGAGCTGAGAAATGGAATTGCCGATACCGCCCAGGATCGAAGACACCCGGTTCTTGCGATGCGGCAGAGTGAAGTCCGTCATGAAAATTCCCCAAGTATTTCTAAACCCAGAGAAAACATAATGAGTGCCGGTCTGGAATCAAGGGTTTGTGCTGCATTGCAGCAATGCGGCATGCGCATGGCTGGCACTCCGATTTCGACCTTGCTGTTGCAATTTCGGCGGCACCGTCGATGATCGTCGGGGAGATGCCGCCGGCGGCGGCAGAGGCAGAGGCAGAGGCAGGGAGGCGACGTTGACGGCATACTGGCTTGCCCGGGCGCGCATCGTGGACCCGGTGGAATACAAGAAATACACCGACCTTGTGCCGGGCATCCTGGCGAAATACGGCGGCAAGGTGCTGGCCCGCGGCGGCCGTTATAAAATCCTCGAGGGCCCTGAGAGTTTCGAACGCCACGTGGTTATCGAGTTTGCCTCTCTGGAACAGGCGGAAGCCTGCTTCAATTCCCCGGAATACAGGGAGGCCGCGGCGTTCCGCCGCGCCGGTGCCGGCATCAACGAGCTGGTGATCGTCGAAGCCGGCGACGCGACGGGATGATCAACGCCGCGATCATCGGGCTCGGCTGGTGGGGCCGACATCTGGTCGAAAGCGTGCAGGGGTCGAGCGAGCGTATCCGGTTCGTCCGTGCCGTCGATATCGCCCCCGATTCGGCGCAGGAATTTGCCGCGGCACACTGGCTCCGGCTTTCCTCGGAATACGAGGATGCGCTGGGCGACCCGCGTGTCGAGGCCGTGGTCCTGACGACGCCGCATGCTTCGCACGTCGACCAGGCGATCCGGGCTGCCGCGGCCGGCAAGCACGTGTTCGTCGAGAAACCTCTGGCCCTGAACGGCGCCGACGCCGCGCGCGTGGTCGCGGCATGCGGCAAGGCCGGCGTGGTGCTCGGCGTCGGCCACGAGCGGCGGTTCGAGCCGGCGCTGATCGAGATCAAGCGGATGGTCGAGGCCGGCGACCTCGGCACGATCATGCATGCCGAGGCCCATTTCAGCCACGATTCGCTGGCATCCCTCGATCCCGGCAACTGGCGGCTCGCGGCCGAACACGCGCCGGCGGCGGGCATGACGGCGATGGGCGTCCATCTCACCGATACGCTGATCGACATGCTGGGACCGGTGGATCGCCTGCACGCGGAAACGGCCAGGCAGGTGATGGCGGCGCCGGGCGGCGACGTGGTCTCGGTCCTGCTCAAGTTCCGCTGCGGCGCCACCGCGTCCGTCACGGCGATCCTCAAGACGCCGTTCTTCATACGGCTGCACATATTCGGGTCGGATGCGTGGGTCGAGGCGCGCGACCGGGTGCGGCCGGAGGCGGAAGGACTGGTAGATTTCACCGTATGTCGGTCGGGGGGCGCGCCCCGGATCCGCCAGATCCCGGCGATCGACGCGGCGCGGGCGAACCTCGAAGCCTTCGCCGCGGCGGTGTCCGGCGACGCGCCATATCCGATTTCGGCCGAGGACATGATCCACAACGTGGCGGTCCTGGAGGCGATCTGCGTGTCGGCCGAAAGCGGCGAGGCAGCGCGCGTCACCCGCCCGTGAAGGGCCGCATGCCCCGCGGGCATTCCGTCATGCCAATTTCGTATGGCCGCGACCAGCGCATAACCGGTAAGCTCTGCTGCGTGCCGGGTCATTCGAGGAAGAGAGGACATCATGGCGAAAGCGCAGATCATCAAGATCGACGAGGCGCCGGTGTTTGCCCGCGGCAACGGCGTCGAGACCACGCTGCTGGTGGGCGCCGAGCGTTGCGAAGGGGCGCGAATCACCACCGGCATCACCCGGTTCCCGGCGGGCCAGAAGGTGCCGATGCACTCGCACAATTGCGATGAACAGGTCACGCTGCTCGAGGGCCGCGCCGAGGTCGAGATCGACGGCGCGCGGACGCCCGTCGAGCCATACGATACGACCTTCATCCCCAAGGACAAGCCGCACCGGTTCATAAATGTCGGCGACGGGCCGCTGACGATCCTGTGGGTCTACGACACGGACACGGTGACCCGGACCTTCACGGAAACGGGCGAGACGGTGGCCCATCTTTCCGGCGGCGACGTGACGACCTGAGCCGGCACGCGGCGTCGTCATGGACGCGCTCGACATGCGTTTTGGCGGGTATCAGGGTCCCGCCTCGGTGCATAGCCGCGCGCTCGCAGTCCTGAAGGACGAGATCGCGGCTCGGCTCGGCGAAGCGGTGCGCATCGAGATCGACGGCGATGTCGTCGCCGCGGGGCGGAAGGCGGCCGACCTGCTGACAATGGTCGAGAGCGGCGCGTTGACGCTGTGCTATTTCTCGACCAGCTATCTCGGCGCCCGCGTACCCGAATTCGCGGTGCTCGACCTGCCGTTCGTCGTGCGCGACCGCACCAAGGCCTACGTGGCCCTCGACGGCGCACTCGGCGCATTGCTGGCAGAAAGACTGGCGTCCGGGTCGGACTACCGCATCCTCGGCTTCTGGGACAACGGCTTCCGTCACGTCTCCAACCGGGTTGGACCGATCCGAAGGCCCCGGGACTGCCGCGGCCTGCGTATCCGCACGCTATCGAGCGAACTGCACGTGCGCACGTTCCGGATGCTCGGCTTCGAGCCGGTCACGCTCGACGTGAAAGACCTGGTGCCGGCGGTGCGGAGCGGTGAGGTCGACGCCCAGGACAATCCGCTGACCAACATCCGCAATTTCGGCATTCTCGATCACCATCGCTGGGTCACGCTGACGGGTCATTTCCTGGGCTTCGCGGCATTGTTGTGCCACGCGCCAAGCTACCAGTCCTGGCGGCCCGATGTTCGCGTGGCGGTCGATGCAGCGGTCGCGACGGCGACCCGGGCGCAGCGCGAATTCGCGGCGGCCGAGGATGCAGCGGTGCTGGCGGAAATCGATCCGGCGCGCAACGAGATCATCCACCTCTCGGACGACGAGCGCGCGGCGTTCGCCGCCGCGGTCGCACCGCTGGTGGACGAGTGGCGCGAGCGCGTCGGCGCGGATCTCATCGGCTACCTGGCAGAGACCTGAGGGACCATCATGGCAGAACGGGACACGGGCATGCATCGGATCTCCCATACGCGGCTGGCCGCGTTCGCGGCGCGTGCGCTGGAAGCGGCGGGGTTATTACCGGAGGACGCCAGGGCCGGCGCCGCCCTCATCGTCGAACCGGATCTGAACGGCGCCGACGGGCACGGCATCTTCCGGCTGCCGCAATACGTCCGCCGCATCCAGGCCGGCGGCATCAATACCCGGCCCGACATCCGCATCGTACGGGAGAAGGCGGCGATGGCGCTGGTCGACGGCGACAATGCGCTCGGCCATCTGGTGGTCGCGCGTGCCGCCGAGGCGGCGGTCGAGAAGGCCCGGGAGCACGGGGTTGGCTGGGCCGGCGTGCGTAACGGCAACCACGCGGGCGCTGCCTCGACCTATGCGCGGATCCCGCTCGAGCGCGGCATGATCGGCCTCTATCTTGCGGTCGGCAGCGCCAACCATCTGCCCCCCTGGGGCGGCATCGACATGCTGCTCAGCACCAATCCACTTGCGGTCGCCGTCCCGGCGATGGACGAGCCGGCCATCGTCCTCGACATGGCGACCACGGTGGCCGCGTACGGCAAGGTCAAGACAGCGCTGCAGCGCGGCGAGATGATGCCGGAAGGCTGGATGATCGACCGCGAGGGCAAGCCGCTGACCGACCCGAAACGCGCGAACGAGGGGTTCCTGTTGCCGATCGGCGGTTACAAGGGCTACGGCCTGGCGCTGATCATCGGGCTGCTCGCCGGCACGCTGAACGGCGCCGCCATGGGCCGGGACGTCATCGACTTCAATGCCGACGACATCACGCCCACGAACACCGGCCAGGTGGTGTTGGCGATCTCGCTGGAGGCATTCGGGGAGCCGGACGACTTCCGGCGCCGCGTCGACGACGTGATCCGCACGATGCGCGGCTCGGCTCGTATGCCGGGTGTGGACCGGATCCGTCTGCCGGGTGAAATGAGCCACGCCAAGCGCCGCGACCGTCTCGAGAACGGGGTGCCGATCCCGGCGCCGCTGCTTGCGTCGCTCGACGACCTCGCCGGCAAGCTGGGAATCGCAGGGCCCGCCTAGGCGGGGGCGCGCCGCTGGCCTATGCCCGCGGAACATATCGATAGGTTCAATCGGAATTTTCCTTCATACTGCGCCCTCCCTATCATTGATGGGCTTTTTCCCCTCAAGCCATGTCACAGCAATAAAACGGGAGGCCAAAATGGGAAAACACACAGGTAGGAAGGGCGGCGGCGATCTCCTGCTGCCGAAACTCGACCGCCGGCAGTTCCTCGGTGGTGTCGGCGCCGCGGGCGCCGCGGCGATCACGCCGCTCGTCATCGCGCCCCGGGGCGCCAGTGCTGCCGAATGGCCGGAGCGCGCCATCACCACGGTGGTAATGTACGGCGCCGGCGGCGGCACCGACACGGTGCTGCGTACGATCACGGGCGAGATGGCGAAGACGACCGGTTGGGAGATCAACGTCATCAACAAGCCGGGCGCGGTCGGCGGGGTCGCCACCAAGTTCATGCTCGGCAAACCGGCTGACGGATACTGGTGGCTCGGCGCCGCGAACTACAACAAGTTCGTGCGCGTCATGGGCCATTCCGACTCGGTCGCGTGGGAGGACTGGCAATACTTCCAGGGCGGCAACTCGCTGGCGGCCTGGTCGGTCAAGCCGGAGTCCCCCTTCCAGACCGTCGAGGACGTTTTCGAGGCGGCGCGCAAGAACCCCGGCAAGATTTCGATCTCCACGTCGGGCACCGGCGGCATCTGGCACGAGCTGGCGGCCATCGTCTCGGAGGCGGCCGGCATCAAGCTGAAATTCGTCCCCTACAAGGGCGGCAAGCCGGCGACGCTGGCCGGATTGCAGGGCGAGGTCGATATCGCCGGCGGCGGCGTGCACGAGCATATCGAGCACGTCCGGGCCGGCAACCTGCGCATGCTGCAGCAGACCGGGGCGAAGGATCTCAAGGTCGAGGGTGTCGGTACGCTGCGCTCGATCGGCGACGCGATCCCGTCGCTCAAGCCGCTGCTGCCGCTGGGTGGCATCTACAACCTCGCGCTCAAGCGCGACACGCCGGTCGACATCCTCAAGCAGATCGCCGTCGCCTGGGAGAAGGCGTTCCAGTCCGATGCGTGGAACGCGGTCGCCAAGCAGAAGTTCTTCCAGACCGACGTGCGCATCGGCGAGGCCGCCGACCGTCGCGCGGCGCAGGTCGAATGCCTGACCGCAGACACCTTCACCCGCGTGCAGGACCATATCGGCAAGCCGGTCCGCGGCACCGAGGAGCTCGGCCTGCCCGAGCCGAACGAGTTCGACGCCTGGTGGCCGCCGAAAGGCTATACGCCGCGCATGACCTGATCGTCTTGACGACATCCTGAGCTCCCGCGCCTGTCGGGGCCGCTTCGCGTGTGCGAGGCGGCGCCGGTAGGCGGGCAACCGCAATTTCGTATCCGGAAGACATGTCGCGCGATCACGATGAGCCCGATCCCAGTGAGGGCACCGGCTTCCACGGGGAGGAAGAGGTGGCCGAACCGGTCTCGGCACGGCAGAACCTGGTCGCCGCCATCATCATCGGCGCCATCGCAATACTCGCGATGGTGCTGGCCGTGCGCCTCGAGGTTCCGGGCCGGCTTGTTGCGGCGCCCGGCCTGCTGCCGTTCCTCGTCGGGTTTAGCCTGCTCCTGATGGCAGTGGCGCTTGGCGCGTTGGCCGTGCGCGACGGCGGAGCAAAGAACCTGTTCGGCGGCCTGTCGGGAGCCGGCGCATGGCTGCGCAACGAGGAGCGACGGCGCACCCTGCTGCTGCTCGGCATCATCGTCGCCTATATCGTGCTGGTCGACCAGGTATCGTTCGAGTGGCGCTGGCGCGTGGGCACGTTCGACCTCAGGTTCAGCGGCTACGAGCTGTTCTCGATTGCCACGCTGACCCTCATCCTGCGGATCTTCTGGCGCCGCCCGCTCGTCCCCCATTGCTTCGGCGTCTCGTTCGTCGTTGTCATGGCGCTGGCGGCGGTGTTCCGGTACGGCTTCCGCATCCTCCTGCCGGGTCTGGGATGAGGCGGGCGCGATGATCTGGGAGCAGATCCTCGAGCAGGCGTTCCAGGCGTTCACGCCCTACATGCTGCTGATCTGCCTTCTCGGCACCACCCTCGGCATCCTGTGGGGCGCGATGCCGGGCCTGTCCACCACCATGGCCATGGCACTGCTGATCGGCCTGTCGGCAGGCATGGGGCAGAACGTGGCGATCATGTTCATGCTCGGCGTCTACACCGGCAGCGTCTTCGGCGGCGCGATCTCCGCGGTCCTGATCAATATCCCGGGCACGCCCGACGCGGTGCCGACGATGATGGAGGGGCACCCACTGGCCAAGCGGGGCGAGGGCGGCCTCGCCCTCGGCACGGCGATCGCATCGTCCTTCCTCGGCAACTGGGTCGGCATCATCCTCTTGATCGCCTTCATCCCGGCGCTGCTGGCGCTGGCCCTGAAATTCCGTTCCTGGGAGATGTTCCTGCTGTCGATCTGGGGGATCGCCATCTGCGGCACGATGTCGTCGGGGGAACGTCCGCTGAAGGGCTGGATCTCCGGCTGGATCGGCCTGCTGGTCGCGTTCGTCGGGCTCGACCGGATCGATGCCGTGCCGCGCTTCACCTTCGGGGTGTGGATCCTCGAGGACGGTATCAGCTACATCCCGATCCTGATCGGCCTGTTCGGTCTGACCGAGATCCTGCGCGTCCTGCCGCAGAAGAGCCCCTACGGGATCCCGGCGGAGGTCGGGCGCGTCGTGCCGCCGCTGTCGACGCTGTGGAAATACGCGCGCACCTCGATCCGCTCCGGTCTCATCGGCACGGTGATCGGCGCGATCCCCGGCGCCGGCGCCAACGTCGCCTCGTTCCTGTCCTACGACGTGGCGCGGCGGCGCGCCAGGCCGGAGGAGCGCCGCAAATGGGGCAAGGGCAGCTACGAGGCGATCGTCTGCGCCGAGGTCGCCAACAACGCCAATATCGGCGGCTCGATGCTGCCGACGCTGACGCTGGGCATCCCCGGCAATGCGGCCGCGGCGGCGATCCTGGCGGCGCTCGAGATGAAGAACGTGGTGGTCGGGCCGACCATCCAGACGCACAATCCGGGCCTCATCTATTTCATCTACATCGCGCTGATCATCGCCAACTTCCTGATGTACGGCATGGCGATCGCGCTGGTGAAGCCGTGCGTCAAGCTGTTCAGCCTGCCGCGCACGCTGCTCATGCCGCTGATCATCCCGATCTGCGTGATCGGTGCCTTCGCGGTCAGCCTGAACTACTTCGACGTTTATGTGATGCTCGCCGCAGGCGTCGTCGGCTACGTGATGCGGAAATACGGCTTCCCGCTGGCACCGATGGTGCTCGCCGTCATCCTCGGGCCGCTGGCCGACGAGAACCTGCGCCGTGCGCTGATTGTCTTCGAGGGCAAGTCCGTCGGCTACGTGCTGACCGAGCACTGGATCGGCACGATCCTGATCGTCGTCGTCCTGTATACCTTCTATGACGGCATCTTCGGGCGCACGAGGGGGAAGGCGAAAAAAACCAAATGAACGTTTTGGCCGGCCCGTCCCGGGCCCTCGCAAGGAGACCTAGATGAGCGACAAGAAGCAAATCGGCCTGGCCGTCATCGGCTGCGGCGTGGTGGGGCGCATCCGCGCCATGTTCGCCCGCGAATACCCCGGCATCGGCTGGCTCGGGCTGTGCGACATCAAGGAGGATCTCGGCCGCCGGCTGGCCGAGGATGCGAAGGCCGACTTCTTTACCACCGATTTCAACGAGCTGGTCAGCCGGCCCGAGGTGAACGCGGTCATCATCGCCACCGACGAGAACCACCACGGGCCGCCGACCCTGGCTGCGGTCGAGCGTGGTCACAAGCACCTGTTTATAGAGAAGCCGCTGGCCACCGACGCGAAAGAGTCGAAGCAGGTGCTGGACGCCATCGAGGCGGCCGGGGCCGACGCCGTGATCGGCTACACCCAGCGTTTCCGCCGGCGCTTCCTTGCCATCAAGGAGAAGCTCACCACCGGTCAGATCGGCGAGGTCACCGGCGTCGTCACCCGCGCCTTCATGAACCGCATGGTGCCGATCGCCACCGTGCAGCGCACCAACCAGCGCAGGACGCTGACGCCGATGGTCGTGTCGGGCACGCACAGCCTCGACATGAGCCTGTGGCTGATGGAGGGCAAGGAGCCGGTGTCGGTCTACGCCGGCTCCAACGACAAGGCGCTGTCGCAGTATGGCACCAAGGATTCGACCTTCGGCCTGTTCACCATGGACGACGGTACGCTGTTCAGCATGAACATCAGCTGGGCGCTGCCGGTCGTGTGGCCCGGCTCGGTCTATGGGCTGGAGATTGGCATCGTCGGCACGCGCGGGGTAATCGACATCGAGGACACGCACCGCGACCTCGTGCTGGCCTCGGACGTGCCGCAGGGCGCCGGCTACGACCCGGAGGGCTTCGACAAGGGCATGGAGCGGCACGTCGATTTCCTGACCAGCTACCCGCCCGGCGACATCTGGCAGGGGCAGCTCTGGGGGCCGATGCGCGAGGAGACCAAGGAATGGTTCGGCCGCATCCATATGGGCCTGACGACGCCGCACGCGACGGCCCGCGAAGGCCACCGCAACCTCGTGTTGACCATGGCGATGGACCTGTCGGCGGCGCGCGGCGAGGTGGTCCGGCTGCCGGTCGACCTCGATGAGCTGGTGTTCTAGGCGCCGGCCCGGCTGGCGCCGGCGCAACGCATGATCGCCCAGCTCTTCGCCATCGTCGCGCCGGTGATGATCGCCGTCGCGGTCGGCTACGTGATGGCACGGCTGGGCAAGAAGGAAGAGCCGGAATACGTCACCCTGCTGGTCACCTATGTCGGCACGCCGTGCCTCGTGTTTTCGACGCTCGCCAATATCACGCTCGATCTTTCGGCGGTCGGGCGAATCGCCGGGGCGGCGGCGCTCAGCCTGGTGATGGCCGGTGCCGTCGGCTATCCCCTGTTGCGACTGACCCGCCTGTCGGTGCGCGGCTACCTGCCGTCGCTGATGCACCCCAACACCGGCAACATGGGCCTGCCGCTGTGCCTGTTCGCCTTCGGCGAGGAGGGACTGGCGCTCGGCATCGCTTTCTACGTGGTGATCGCCTCGAACCATTTCGTGACCACGCCGATCGTCGCCTCGGGCAGCCTGTCGCTGCGGCGGATCGCGCGCAGCCCGATCATCTACGCGGTGGTCATCGCATTCGGCTTCCTCGCCACGCGGACCGCGGTGCCGGAATGGATCAACAACGCGACCCGGCTGCTCGGCGGCATCACCATCCCGCTGCTGCTGATCACACTGGGCTTTTCGCTTGCCCGCCTGAAGGTCCACAACCTGAGGACCAGCCTGTTCCTCGCCCTGGCGCGGCTGGCCATCGGGTTTGCGGTCGGTCACGCGGTGGCGGAACTGCTCGGTCTGCAGGGAATTGCCCGCGGTGTCGCCATCCTGCAGGCCTCGATGCCGAACGCCGTCTTCAACTACCTGTTCGCCAAGCAGTACGACGCCGAGCCCGACGGCGTCGCCGGCATGGTGGTGGTCTCGACGCTGCTGAGCTTCGCCGTGCTGCCGTTGATGCTGTGGTATCTGCTCTAGCCGCGGCGCCTATGTAGGCGCTGCATAGCGGTAGATTGATTTGGAATTTTCGCTCATACTTGTAAGGTTCTAACATGAAATCGGGGCCAGGGCCGGGCGGGAGCATGCATCCGGTCCGCCCCCGAAAAGACGGAGATTCTGGACGCGGCGCAAGGTCGGGTTTGCCATCCTGCGGCCGGCTGCGGGCGTTGCGGTGTCCGGTTCGAGGACAGAGCTACTGGAGGAGCCACCGAAATGAGTGAACATCCCTGGCAATCCAAGGATTGGTTTGTGAGTCCCTGGAACTACGCGCCCGAGGTGACGAAGGACTTCTCGTTCCCGAAGAACATCAAGATCCACGACGTCACATTGCGCGACGGTGAGCAGCAGACCGGCATCGCCTATACGATCGACGACAAGCTGCGCATCGCCGAGGGTCTCGCCGAGGCCGGAATCCATCGTATCGAGGCCGGATTGCCGGCTGTCTCCAAGGATGACTTCAAGGCCATCTACGAGATCAACAAGCGTAACCTTGGTCCCGAGATCTACTCCTTCTGCCGCTGCATGAAGAACGACGTCGACGCCTCGGTCGACGCCGGCGTCAAGGGGCTGATCATGGAGGTGCCGGCGAGCACGCATCTGATCGAGCACGCCTACAAGTGGCCGCTGGAGAAGGCCATCGAGCTGTCGATCGAGGCGACCGGCTACGCCCACGAGAAGGGGCTCGAGGTCGTCTTCTTCCCGATCGACTTTTCGCGCTCCGACATCGACTGGGTGATGGACCTGATCACCCGCGTCGCCAAGGAAGGCCACATGGACGCGCTGGCGCTGGTCGACACCTTCGGCGTCGTTTCGCCGCATGCGATGAAGTACTTCGTGCAGGAGGTCAAGAAACGGGTCAACACGCGCCTTGAGACGCACTTCCACCAGGATTTCGGCATGGGCGTCGCCAACACCATTATGGCGCTGGCCGAAGGCGCGGAGGTCGTCCACTCGACCGTGCTCGGCCTCGGCGAGCGGGCCGGCAACGCGCCGACCGAGGACGTGGTTATGGCGCTGCTGACGATGTACGGCATCGATATCGGCATCAAGTACGACAAGCTCTATCCGCTGGCCAAGATGGTGCAGGAGATCTCCGGCGTCGCCGTGCCGAGCAATCGGTCGGTCGTCGGCGAGCAACTGTTCCAGGTCGAGTCCGGCATCATCGCCAACTGGTTCCGCAACTGCGGCAAGGAATACCAGACCGAGCTGTTCCCGTTCCGGCCGGAATTCGTCGGCCAGCCCGAGGCGGACGTCGTCATGGGCAAGGGCAGCGGCATGGATTCGATCAAGGTCTGGCTCGAGAAGTACCAGATGAAGGCGACCGACGAGCAGATGACCGAGATCCTGATGGGCGTGAAGCAGTTCGGCCTCGATCACAAGCGCCTGCTCACGGCCGAGGAGTTCAAGAAGATCGCCAACGGCGTCCTGCAGGGCGCCGCGGCCTGACGATGAGCGACGCGGGGCGGTCGGCGGAACGGCCGCCCCGCCGTCCGCTGGCCGGGCATCGCACGGGAGAGAGGCGGGAGTGAGACCGTTCGATTACCTGGCACCGCAGTCCGTCGACGAGGCGGTGGCGGCGCTGGCAAAACACGGTACGGCGGCGCGGGCCCTGGCCGGCGGTACCGACCTGCTGGTCGACCTCAAGCACGAAACGGCCACCGCCGGCATGCTGGTCGACCTCACCCGCATCGCGGAATGCAAGGGGATCGAGGAGACCGACGACGGGCTCCGCTTCGGCAGCCTCGTCACCCACACCGAGATCATGGAGTCCGAACTGGTGCGCCGGCATGCGCCGTCGATGATCGATGCCGCGCGCACCATCGGCGCAGTCCAGACGCGCAATCTCGGCACGCTCGGCGGCAATCTCGTGACCTGCGTGCCGTCGCTCGACAGCGGGCCGGTGCTGGTGGCGCTCGATGCCGAGGTGACGCTGGCCGGCCCCGACGGCCGGCGGCGGCTGACGCTTGTCGAGTTCTTCGTCGGCCCGCGCAAGACCGCATTGCAGGCGGGCGAGATCCTCGTCGATATCGTCATCCCCCGGGCCAATCTCGGCAAGGCGTGCAGCTTCAGGAAGTTCGGGCTGCGCAAGGGGCAAGCGCTGGCGCTGGTCAACGCGGCGGCAGCCCTGAGCGTTGACGGCGGCAGGATCGCCGCGCCCCGGATCGCACTCGGCGCCGTCGCGCCGACGATGATCCGCGCCGAAAAGGCCGAGGCGCTACTGGACGGCAAGGCCCCGGACGCTACCCTTATTGCCGGAGCCGCTGACATGGCGGTCACGGAGGCGAAGCCGATCGACGATTTCCGGGCGTCGGCGGACTACCGGCGCGAGCTGATCCGGGCGCTCACGCGCCGGGTCCTCGACGAGGCCATAGAGCAGGCCGCGGGCTGACGGCCGCAGAGGCGGAGGGACCATGGACGTCACGATCACGGTGAACGGCAAGCAGCGCAGCGCGGACGTTCCGCCGGAAACGACCCTTCTGACGCTGCTGCGGTCGAACCTGGGGCTGACCGGCGCCAAGCTCGGCTGCGATGTCGGCGACTGCGGCGCATGCACGGTCCTCGTCGACGGCGAGCCGGTCAACGCCTGCCTGATGCTGGCGGCGCAGGCCGACGGCCGCGAGGTCTTGACCATCGAGGGGCTCAGCGATTTCCAGAAGCTCAGCCCGCTGCAGGAAATGTTCGAGCTGTTCTCGTCCTTCCAGTGCGGCTTCTGCGCGCCGGGGATGATCATCTCGGCCAAGGCGCTGCTGGACAAGAACCCGACCCCGACCGTGGCCGATGTGCGCGAGGCGCTGTCGGGCAATCTGTGCCGGTGCACGGGCTATACCAAGATCATCGACGCGGTGATGGAAGTGGCGGCGCGCGGCGGGGCCACGGCGGAACGCGCCTAGACGAAAGGAGACGGGCATGGTCATCAAGGTCGACGACGCGCTGCGGACGGACCGGCTGACGGAACTGAAGGAGGCCGACGCGACGGCGGTTCCCGCGGTGGCCCGCGAAGGCGCTCGGACGCCGCAGATCGTCCCCGACGCGAACAAGCAGACACCTGCGGTCGGCCAGCGCGTCACGCGGCCCGATAGCCGGCCGCACATCACCGGCCAGACCCGCTATATCGACGATCTGTCGTTCCCCAACATGCTGCACATGAAGATTCTGCGCAGCGAATTTGCGCACGCCCGCATCGTCAGTATCGACGTTAGCGAGGCGGAACGGATGCCCGGCGTGGTGGCAACGCTGACCGGCCGCGAAATCCCGGTCAACTCGTTCGGCCCGTCCTATCAGGACCAGCCGGTGCTGGCGGACGAAAAGGTCCGCCATATGGGCGACGGCATCGTCGCGGTGGCGGCCGAGACCGAGCAGCAGGCGCAGGACGCCCTCGCCAAGATCAAGGTGGCGTATGAGCCCCTGCCGCTGGTCCTCGACCCGCTCGAGGCGATGAAGGAGGACTCGCCGAAGATCCACGGAGACAGCAACATTTACGCCACCAAGGTGATCCGCAAGGGCGACGTCGAGACGGCGCTGGCCGGGGCCGACCTCGTCATGGAGGGGCGGTTCTCAACCCAGATGGTCGAGCACGTGCCGATGGAGCCGCACGCGACGATCGCCATGTGGGAGCCCGACGGCCGTGTCAAGATCCTGTCCAGCCTCGGCCGCATCACGCTCGGTCGCGCCGACGTCGCGCGGACCCTCGACCTGCCGGTGAACCGGATCCAGATCGTCGGCACCATCGTCGGCGGCAATTTCGGCGGCAAGAACGAGATCACGACCGAGCCGGTGCTGGCCCTGCTGGCGCGCAAGACCGGTCGGCCCGTCAAGGGCGTGTTCACGCGCAAGGACGAGTTCATGTCCTCGACGACGCGCCACCCCTTCATCATGGATTACAAGACCGGGCTTGCGCGGGACGGCCGCATTGTTGCCCGCAAGGTGCGCATCGTCGCCGACGGCGGCGCCTACTGCTCGTGGAGCGAGACGACACTCGGCAAGGGCGCGATCCTGTCGGTCGGCCCGTACCGGATCGACCATCTGGAAGTGAAGGCCTACGCCGTCTACACCAACAAGACGACGTGCGGCGCGATGCGGGGGTTCGGTGCGCCCCAGGTCTGCTTCGGCTACGAGTCGCACATGGACGACATCGCCCGCGAGCTCGGCATCGACCCGCTGGAGATCCGCCTGCGCAACGCGTTCGATGAGGGCTCGTCGAGCCCGACCGGGCAGGTGCTGCACAGCGTCGCGGTCAAGGAATCGCTCGACACGGTGGCTGACCGCGTCGGCTGGCGGGAGCAGGCCGAATGAAACGGCGCGGACGCGGCATCGCCTGCATGTGGTATCCGATC